>JAABUN010003845.1_pt1 | contig 22006 bp, 23 predicted proteins | sample 5559311 | NCBI WGS metagenome assembly JAABUN01 (sample SAMN10711877, study PRJNA513370) | rock metagenome | isolation source: Antarctica rocks | place: Antarctica: Victoria Land, Siegfried Peak sud
GCTTGGCCGAGTATCTGCCATCTCGTGGAGGTAGTCAGCGCGAGGCTAGTTCAGGGGAAGTGTCCCCTCGGGCAGCTGGCCGTCGGCGAGTAGTTCGCGCGCCGCGTTCGCCAGGGCTGTGAGGGCGACGCGCTGGGTCCACGGGCCGTAGGAGATACGGGCCACGCCGAGCTCCTGCAGGCGCGACGGCGGGAGGCTGCCGGGCACGTTGATGACACTGAGGCGCTGTGGACCGAAGGCTTCCACGAGGGTGGTTACTGCGTGTTCGTCGAGCAGTCCGGGGACGAAGACGTTGGTTGCGCCGATGGCGAGGTAGGCCTTACCCCGCTCGACGGCGTCGGCCAGTACCTCCGCCCGGTCGCGGTTCCCGGCCTTCACGAATGCGTCGGTGCGGGCGTTGAGCACGAAGTCGATGCCCTCGCCCTGGCCCGCCTTCAGTGCCGCTTCCATCTGCGCCACTCCATCGGCCAGCGGACGCATCTGATCCTCGATGTTCGCCCCGACGATCCCGACGCCGATCGCCCGGCGCACCGTGTCCTCGGGGTCGCCGTAGCCCGCTTCGAGGTCCGCGGAGACAGGAAGGCTCGTCGCGGCGGCGATGCGTCCGACGGCGGCAATCATCTCCTCCACCGGAATGATCTCGCCGTCGTCGTAGCCGAGCGACGCCGCGATGGAGTGGCTTGCCGTGGCCAGCGCCGTCGTGCCTGGGATGTCCGCGATGGTCGTAGCGCTGATGACGTCCCACACGTTGACCAGCTGCAGGATCTCGGGGGCGGAGTGGAGTTGCGCGAGTGTCGTCGCCTTGGCGGCGAGAGCGGTGTGCTCGGTGTGCGTTTCAGTCATGGCCAACCTTCTGTGTGTGCGAGGCGATCCAGGCGGCTGCGCCGTCTACCTCGGTGGGGTGGATACCGTGTCCGCCCTCGCGGACATTGCGGCTTACTTCGGCGCCGCGGCTCTCGAGGATCGAACCGACGCGGAACACGCTGTCGAGGGGAGCCATGGCATCGGCCGCCCCGTTGAACAGGGCAACGGAGGTCCCGGCGAGGTCAGTCTCGATGGTGCGTCCCTCCAGCGGGTACATGCCTGAGAAGGCGACCGCCCTTTTGACCGCGTCCGGGTGGAGCAGCGCGGTGGCGAGGGCGATGTTCGCCCCGTTGGAGAAGCCGACGGCGATCAGCGATCGGTCGGCGAGTCCGTAGTGGGCGCGCGCCCACCCGATGAATCCGGCGAGCTCGCCTGCGCGGCGGACGACGTCGTCGACGTCGAACACGCCCTCGCCGAAGCGGCGGAACCAGCGGTTCAGGCCGTGTTCCTGGACGGGCCCTCGCGGTGCGAGATAGCCCGCGCCCGGCGCGAGCCGGTCGGCCAACGGCAGGAGGTCCTGCTCGGTGCCGCCTGTTCCGTGCAGAAGCAGCAGCACAGAGGTGTCGTCTACTCCCTCCCTGAACAGATGCGGCCACTCGTGGTGGGTGGTCATGTCAACTCCTATCTCACAGCGGCGGGGTTGTTCTCCTGCGGCACGTCGATCGGAGCGACCGCGTGCGAGATGGCCTCACGGTTCGGCTCGAGCCACGGCGGCAGCTTCAGCGAGCGGCCCAGTTCCAGCAGGGGCTCGTCGATACCGAAGCCCGGGGTGTCCGTCGCGATCTCCAGGAGTGTGCCGCCGGGTTCGCGGAAGTAGATCGAGGTGAAGTACTGGCGGTCCAGGATCGCGGTGACGCCGTACCCGCGCTCGGCCAGGTCCTGTCGCCAGACCTCCTGCGTCTGCTGGTCAGGGACACGGAAGGCGATGTGGTGCACGGTGCCGCCGGCCACGAGACCGCGCTCGCCGCGGCGGTCGGTGACGACGTCGACGACGGTGCCGGGTTCGCCGTCGTTCGTGCTCAGGCGGTAGCGGCCGTCCTTTTCCGCGAGGATCGTCATGCCGAGGTCACGCGTGAAGGTCTCCAGGGTGCGGGTGGGGTCCTGGACAGTAAGCACGGAGGAGTGCTGGCCGCGCACGGCGTAGTCGGCTGGCACAGACGCGGAGTCCCACGGGTGCCGGGGGTCGGAGATCGAGGAGGCGACGAGGTCGATCTGCAGGCCATCGGGGTCGCGGAGCGAGAGACGCTCCTCCTCGGACGTGGCGCGGGAGATGGTGGATTCGACGCCGAGCGCCCTGAAGTGCTCCTGCCACCAGCCAAGTGAATCCTGCGGAACGGAGAACGCCGTCGTCGTCGACTGACCGGCGCCCACGCGACCGCTGCGAATACCCTGCCAGGGGAAGAAGGTGAGGAGGGAGCCGGGACGCCCTGACTCGTCGCCGTAATACAGGTGGTAGGTGCCCGGGTCGTCGAAGTTCACGGTCTTCTTGACCAGGCGCAAGCCCAGGCCCCGGATGTAGAAGTCGATATTCTTCTGCGGATCACCGGCGATCGCGGTGACGTGGTGAAGACCTTCGGTTTGTGCACTCACGCTGTCCTCCCTGATTGAAGCCGGTCCTGGAAGCACCGGAACATATATGCAAACACATGCACATTGCTATTTGTTCCCGTGGTGCTCGTGCGGAACAGGAGGCAGTGTTCGGCAGTCTGCTGAGCGTCGCAAGTGCCCAGCTTCCTGTGACATCCTGTAAGCATGGCAGCGAGAAGGCTGACTCCGTCGTGGGTTCGCCGTACCATCATCGAGGTAGTCGGATGGTCCTTCGTGGTGGTCGGGATCGCTGCCCTCGTGCTACCCGGGCCAGGACTCCTGATGCTTGCGGCGGGATTGGCCGTCCTCTCCCAGCAGTACCACTGGGCGCGGCGCTACCTCAAGCCGCTGAAGGCAAACGCCTATCACGCGGCGGCGCTCAGCGTGAAGACCGTCCCGCGGATCATGGGAAGCTGCCTGAGTGCGCTGACGATCCTGAGCCTCGGGGTGCTGTGGATACTGCACCCAAGCGCGCCGTCCTGGTGGTTTCTCGAGAACAAGTGGTGGCTCTTCGGCGGCGTCGGTGCGGGAATCAGCCTCGTCGCGTCGTCGATCATCGCTCTCCTGCTCATTGCGTACAGCATTCGTCGGTTCCGCGGGCGGCCGATTCCGGCCCGACCGCCACGACGTCGGACCCGCAGCGGAAGAGCTTCACTGACCTGACGGTCTGCTGATCGTTCCACATGACGAAGACCTCCCGGTCGGAGTGGCTCGCCAGGAGCTGGTACCGTCCGAGAGGTCTTCGACGTCAGCGGTTAGAGCGCTCCACCTGTCGGGCGATTCTTGTCGACCAGGGGATCCGCGACGGTAGCATCGGTCTCATCCACGGGCAGAAGGGATTCCGTGGTGCTCGGCGAAATACCGTCGTCTGCTCGGGTGTACGCCTCCGGGGCGCCGTCGTCCGCGGGTGTGACGGTGACGTCGGTCACGCTGTCCTCGTCATCATCCTTGTTCTTCTTGCTGGCGGCAACACCGGCAAGGGTCGCAGCCGCGGCCAGGCCGATGCCGGTGGCGACCTTCCCGGACACGCCGGCCTTCCCGCCGTCTCCGCGTGAGGTGGCCGCAGACTCCACTCCGGGCGCGCCGTCCGCGACCCCGAGGCCCACTGATCCGCGCCAGGCCCCTGATGCGTAACCTTCGTCCTCGATGAACGCCTTGAAACGCTTCAGGTCACCCTCGGCCGTGTTCTCCACGACGTTGAGCTTGTCGCCGATCTTCTCCACCAGACCCTCCGGCTCGTATTCGAGCACGAGCTGGACCTGGGTCTGACCGCCGCCTACATCCTCGAACGACACCGAACCGGCGTTCGTTGCCCCTTCGGTTGCCGCCCACGACACCTTCGTGTCCGGCACCTGCTCCAGAATCCTGGCGTCCCACTGACGGCGTACTCCACCAATCTCGACAACCCAGTTCAGGCGTTCGGCGTCGAGCTGGGTGACGCTCTTGACTCCGTCCATGAAGTGCGGAAACTCCTCGAACTGGGTCCACTGGTTGTACACCACACTCAGCGGCACGTTGACGAGGATGTGCTTTTCAACCTTCGTGCTCATTGCGTCTCCTTCAGATTGGAACATGAAATGATTATTCATCAGCCTACTTAGCATAACGTCAGGAGCCGCTCATTGGCGAGGGCCGCGCACCACGGCCAGGTGAGGCCACGCGCTGCGGATGTTAGGGGCGGGCCGCGCAATGCAGTAGAAAGGTTTGATGAAGGTTAACGTCCGAGCATCGTTGGAGTCCTCTTTCGGACTGTTTCGGATCCCGTTCGCTGTGGCTGCCGCGTGCGCCGTGATCACCGCGCTGATGGCGATCAGCTTCGACCTTCCGTTGCGCGATCCGGACGGCTTCCTCGGCCCCAGCTACGTCCGTTTGCCGTTACTCCTGGTGATGACGATCCTGGCTGATGTCCTTCCCCGAACGCTGTTCCAGCGGCCACCCTGGCGCAGCCTTCACCTTCTGGCGGCGACCGAATTCCGCCTTCGATGGCCACCCGGACGATTGATGGTCACCTCGGCAGGCCTGGCCACCTTCTATCTCGCGTACGTTTCCTACCGCAATCTGAAGAGCTTCCTGCCGTTCGTCCGCGAACGCGTGACGGACCCGCTGCTGCAGCAGAGCGATCGCTGGCTCGCGGGCGGCGCTCAGCCCGGGGATGTTCTGCACCAGGTGCTGGGCACTGGTGTAAGCGCGCATGTGCTGTCCGCCGTGTACCTGTCCTACCTGCTGTTCGTTCCCCTGTCCGTCGCCGCCGCCCTCGTGTGGTTCCGCAAGCTCTCGCACGGCGCGTGGTACGTCAGCGCCCTCTCCTTCAACTGGATCCTCGGTGCCGTCAGCTACTATGTATTGCCTTCGCTGGGACCGATCTACGTCGAGCGCGCGCACTACACAGACCTGCCGGACACGGGCGTTACCGGCCTCCAGGAGGCGCTGTACCGGAATCGGATCCGTGTACTGGTTGACCCTCAGGCAACAGAGGTGGTCCAGGGCATTGCGGCGTTTGCGTCCCTCCATGTGTCGGTGGTCTTCACGGCAGCATTGATAGCACACCTCGTCCGCCTGCCACTCTTCCTGCGCACCATCCTCTGGGCCTATGTCCTGCTGACCGCCCTTGCGACCGTCTACTTCGGCTGGCACTACCTCGTCGATGTCTTCGCAGGAATAGCTCTGGGCGGGTTCGCCACCTGGCTGGCAGTACGCACAACGAGCATGGCACGACGCCGGTCGGGTGTGCCGGGCGGGCAGTCCAGGACAACGCCCGAACTGGAGATGCACCGAGCAGCCTGTTCGGCGTGCACTCTAGGCACGCAGAGGCAAACCGCCCTCCGATCCTGCTCCGTCCGTGAAGTGGGTGGTGGGCGTCTCGGTGGTGACCGCCTCGATGAGGCGCTGGGCGATGATGCGGACCTTCATGTTCTGGTGGTTCGAAGCGTTCTTGACGATCTCGAACGCCTCGGCTTGTGAGCACCGGTTCTGTCCCATGACGATGCCGACGGCCAGATCGATGATGGTACGCGACGTCATCGCTGCCTGCAGATTCAGGGCCTGCTGCTGTGCGTTCTCGTGGCGGAGCAGCATCTCGAGAGTGCTCCCGCCCTGCTGGGCGAAGTCTTCCGCGGCTTCCTGCATGGTGTGGTCGAAGAAATCGGGTTCGCTAGCGTAGAGGTTCAGCGCGGCGGCTCCTTGCTCACCAATCCACAGCGGGAGGCCGAGCACCGACCGAAAGCCCAGACGCTGGACTGACCGGAAGAAGTGGGGCCATCGGAGGTCGGTCGACGTGTCGTGGACGTAGGTGACGTGACCGGTGGACAGGGCGCGCAAGCACGGTCCGTCGTCGACGTCGTATTGCGCTTCATCCATGAGGACGACTGCGGCGCTGCTCGAGGCAACCGTGAGGGCGCCGGAACTCGTCGGACGGTAGGTGACACTGCATTCGACGCGCGTCTGGGTGCTGAAGGTCCCGGCGGCAAGATACGTCAACTCCTGGATGAATACCTCGGCACTGTCACCGGCAAGCATCAATTCGTGCAGGGCGCGGGTTGTCGCTTTGGCACAATCGACCGGGATATTCATGAGCGAATCCTAGACGACGGGGATGACATGTGCGCGTCTTCGGCTAGCCGGGGGTGGACCGGGAGATTTCCCTGGTGCCGATGTTCCGCCCGCCGGGGCCGCGAAGGCGCCGAGCCTCCCCCGTCCCAGGACGCCGTACGCGCGAGGATCGTCCTCGCCGCTCGCGCCGCCGATGTGGGACAGCTCGAGGAAGCTGGCATACGCGTTGCTGTAGGGCGCGCGCTCGTCAACGGTCGCGGGCTCGACACCCCGATGCAGGAGGTGATGTGACTGTCCCAGCACACCGAATTCGAGGACACCATCTATTCCTGGTCGAGATACACCTCCACAGAGAATGAAGCGCCACATCGAAGCCCCAGTCCGCGCGTTTCGTCCGCAAGGGCGAGGAAGACGTTGTTCTCGACCACCCGGTGGCCGATGCCGCTGACGCCCTCCGGCGACTGAGCCCGGCCATGAGAGCGCGAACTGCGAGCATCGTGGCCCGCGTCCTCCGGTAACGACTCTCCAGGAACGACGACGACCGGGACTGCGTCCGGGTAGGCGAAGCACCCGGGCTGGTACCTTGAGAGCGTGCTCACCGTAATCGGGGAAACCCTCATCGACGAGGTCATCAGCGACACCGCCTCCATGCGGGCGCACGTGGGTGGCAGCCCCATGAACGTTGCCGTCGGGCTCGCCCGCCTCGGCCATCCGGCACAGTTCGTGGGCCGCTACGGCGACGACGAGTACGGGCGCATGATCCGGAAGCACCTCCGCGATAACTCCGTGCCGTTCCCCGTTGCACCGGACAGCGCGCCGACCAGCGTCGCGACCGCCCGGCTCGACCCGGCAGGCGGAGCGGCGTACGAATTCCAGCTCGTGTGGGACCTTCCGGGCCTGGCGGCGCAGAAGGACACACTCCTCGAGGGGACGACACTCCTGCACACAGGTTCCATCGCCACCATGCTCGCGCCGGGGGCCAGCGATGTCCTGGCCCTCGTCCAGGCAGCCCACCCGCTGGTCACCGTCACCTATGACCCGAACTGCCGTCCCTCGATCATCGACGACGCGGACTTCGCCCGGGAACAGGCGGAGAAGTTCGTGGCCCTCGCCGACGTCGTCAAGGCTTCCGACGAGGACCTCACGTGGCTGTACCCGGACCGGACCCCGGAGCAGTCCGCGCGGGCGTGGCTGGCCGCGGGCCCCGCCGTCGTCGTCGTGACCCGCGGTTCGAAGGGGCCGTGGGCTGTTTGCCGGGCCGGAGAGGTGTCGGTCTCGGCGCCGTCAACCAGCGTCGTCGACACGGTGGGCGCCGGGGACTCCTTCATGGCGGCCCTGGTGGGTGCCCTCGTGGACCTCGAACTCGACGGCGCCCACCGACGCGACGAACTACGCCGAATCAACCTCGGGCAGCTGACCGGAGCACTGCGGTACGCGGCCCGGGCAGCCGCCATCACGGTCTCCCGGGCGGGCGCGAACCCGCCCACCCGAGAGGAGATGGCCTGATAGTCCAGTGCCCATCCACGACGTCCATGAGGAGCACAGCGATGACCCGCGACCCGTACGCAGACCTTCTTCAGGTACCCGAGTTCCAGCTCAGCAGCGAGAGCATGACCCACAATGAGCCCCTGGACACCGCCCAGGCGTCCGGCATCATGGGTGCCGGTGGTGAGGACGAATCACCGCAGCTCAGCTGGAGCGGCTTTCCCGAGGGCACCAAGAGCTTCGCCGTCACCGTCTACGACCCGGATGCACCCACCGCCAGCGGCTTCTGGCACTGGGCCGTTGCCAACCTGCCCCTCACCACCACGTCCCTGCCCGCCGGTGCCGGCACGGACGGATCCGACCTGCTGCCGGCCGGAGCGGTACAGCTCCGGAACGACGCCGGTTTCCCCGGATTCGTGGGTGCCGCACCGCCGATCGGTCATGGTCCGCACCACTACCACGTGGTGGTGCACGCGGTGGATGTCGAGTCCCTCGAGATCCCAGCCGAGGCGACGCCCGCGTACCTCGGCTTCAACCTCTTCTCGCGCAGTGTCGGCCGCGCCCGGCTCATCGGGACGTTCGAGCAGTAGGGCGGCCGGTGTGACCGTCCGGACGCCGGTAGGGTGGAAGTCCAGGACCTGAAGGAGTCAGCGATGCGCCTCGTGGCAAGTGACATGGACGGTACCGTCGTCGGGCATGACGGCAAGATGAGTGAACGTACCATCCGCGCATTCCGTGCCTGCGTCGAGGCAGGGGTCGACGTCGTCTTCGTCACCGGACGCCCGCCGCGCTGGCTCCAGCCCCTACGGGAACAGCTCGGCCACACCGGGACGGTCATTTGTTCGAACGGGGCATTGACCTACGACCTCGAGACGGAGCGCGTCCTCGAGGCGAGACTTCTGCAGCCCGAGGATGTATATGCCACACGGGACATCATTCGCGGGCTCTTCCCCGCTGCCACCTTCGCTGCAGAGACGGTGTCCGGCTTCAAGATCGAATCCGGTTTCGGGGACGCCGCGACATCCGAACTCCTCGGTGGGATCACGGCGCAGCCGTTCGAGGAATCGCTCCCCGGCGAGGATGTCGTGAAGTTCCTGGCGCGGGAGAAGGGCATCTCACCGGATGATTTCCTGGGCGCGGTCCGGCCGGCCGTCGCGCACCTTGTCTCGACGACGCACTCGGCCCCCTCCATCGCGCTCCTAGAAATGGCGGTCACGGATATCAACAAATCTGTGGCGCTCGCCAACTATGCGGCGCAGCGGGGAATCGACGCGGCCGACGTCGTCGCTTTCGGTGATATGCCGAACGACGTCCAGATGCTCGGCTGGGCGGGCCACGGGTACGCGATGGCTTCCGGTCACTCCGACGCGCTGGCAGCTGCGAACCTCGTGGCCCCGCCGTTCGAGGAGGACGGGGTGGCACAGGTGCTGGAGGCACGGCTTGCGGCGCTCCGCACGGCCTGACGGGGCACGCTACCCCTACCTCGACCGTCAGTCCGCACCGTCTGGCGGGCCGGTTCCCCTCGCGTTCTCGCACCGCGGCTTTGCGCCCGACGGCGACGAAAACACGATGGCGGCCGTCGGACGGGCTGTCGCCCTGGGCTTCGGCTACGTCGAGATCGATGTCCAGGTATCGAGCGACGGCGTGGTGATGGTCTTCCATGACGAGGATCTCGGCCGCGTGACGGACGCCCACGGGCCGATAGCGGAGCGCACGGCCGGCGAGCTGGCCGGCCTGTGCGTCGCGGGGCGAGGTGCAATTCCAACGCTCGAAGCCGTCCTGCTGCGCTGGCCGCGCCTTCGCCTCAACATCGATGTCAAGAGCGATGACTGCGTGCGCCCGTTCGCGGATCTCATCAATCGGCTCGCCGCCCACGACCGCGTGCTCGTTGCGTCCTTCTCCGACCGCCGCCGGCGTTCGGTGCTGCGCCTGCTCAACCGGCCGACGGCGTCATCCGCTGGCATGGCGGTCAACGTGCTCTTGAAGCTCGTCACGCCGGTCGGGCTGATGGCGCCCGTGTCCCGGCTGGCCCGGGTTCAGGCGCTGCAGGTGCCCGAGACCTACCGGGGTGTGCGCGTGGTGTCCCGCCGATTCGTCCGGGCTTGCCACGCCGGCGGCCTCCAGGTGCATGTCTGGACCGTCAACGAACGGCCGGACATGGACCGGCTGCTGGACCTCGGCGTCGATGGGCTGGTGTCCGACGCCGCCGATGTCCTCGCCGACTGCATGAGTGCCCGTTTCGGCAGCCCTTAGCCGAGCTTCGAGGGCCTGCTGCCGTGGTCGATCGATTCGGGTTCCTCGGGCCCGGCAACGTGTTCGCTGCCGCGCACCCGAGCGATCGCCGTCATGCCGTGGAAGATGACGAGCGCCGCAGCGGTGCCGAGCGCGATACCGGCGAAGCTGAGGTCCCCGATGACCCAGGTGAAGTCGGCGATGCCGATCACCAGCGCGACGCCCGCCGTCGACAGGTTGATCGGATTCGAGAAGTTCACCTGGTTCTGCACCCAGATGCGGACGCCCAGGATGCCGATCATGCCGTAGAGCACCACACCCGCGCCGCCGAGCACCCCGGGGGGAACGGTGGCGATCAGCGCGCCGAACTTCGGGAACAGGCTCAGGAGGATCGCGACGACGCCGGCCACCCAGTAGGCCGCCGTCGAGTAGACACGTGACGCCGCCATCACACCGATGTTCTCCGCGTATGTGGTGGTACCCGAACCGCCACCACCACCGGCGATCATGGTCGCGACCCCGTCAGCGATCAGGGCGCGCCCGGTGTAGGGATCGAGGTCGCGGTTGGTCATCGCGGCAACTGATTTCACGTGCCCGATGTTCTCGGCAACGAGCACGAGGACCACGGGAATGAAGAGTCCGACGACGGAGAGGTGGAACTCGGGCGCGGCGAAGTCCGGCAGGCCGATCCAGGCGGCGTCACTGATGGCAGCGAAGTCCACCTCGCCTCGGATCATCGCGACCGCGTACCCGGTGAGGACGCCAACGAGGATCGAAAGCCGCCCGAGGATGCCCTTGAACAACACCGTCACCAGCAGGATCGAGATCACCGTGACCAGCGCCGTGAGGGGTGCCTGCTCGAAGCTCGCCTTCGCGGTCGGTGCGAGGTTCAGGCCGATCAGCGCGACGATGGCCCCGGTGACAATAGGCGGCAAGGCCACCTGGATCCAGCGGGCGCCCCAGGTGTGCACGATCAGCCCGATGAGGGCGAGGGCTGCGCCCGCCATGACGATACCGCCGAGCGCGCCGGCCGGGCCGTACTGCGATTGGGCCGCGGCAATCGGGGCGATGAAGGCGAAACTCGACCCGAGGTAGCTCGGCACCTTTCCCGCCGTGATGATCAGGAACAGCAGGGTCCCGATGCCCGAGAACAGCAGGGTGGTTGACGGTGGGAACCCGGTGATGAGCGGTACGAGGAACGTGGCACCGAACATCGCCACCACGTGCTGCGCGCCGATGCCGATGGTCCGCGGCCAGCTGAGCCGCTCGTCGGGTGCGACGAATCGACCCGGCAGGACGTTCTTGCCATCCCCGTGGAGGGTCCAGCCGATTCCTCGTGCGCTCATGGGTGTGCCTTCCATGGTGGGGGTTGCGAGAAGCCTATCGCCGGAAAGCGCCGGCGCGCGGCCTCGGCGCAGCGACCGAGTCGCCGAACGTGCGGGATTCCGCAACACTGGACCTCATCCCGGAACTCAACGGGGTGAACCGGTGCAACGCAACCGCTGGCTACGCGACACTCGCCACGGACAGCGGTGGTCAGGCAAGGAAAGGGGACGCACGTGGGTTTCACGGTGCACGGCCGTACCGTACTGATCACCGGCGCGGCAAGAGGCATGGGCAGGCTATATGCCGAGCGTGCCGTCCGCGAGGGAGCGGCCGCCGTCGTGCTGTGGGACGTCGACGGGGGCGCTCTCGAGAATGCCGTCGTCGGCCTGACCTCGCGTGCGTCGGCCGTGCACAGCTACGTGGTGGACGTGGCCTCCGTGGAGTCCATCCGGTCCGCAGCCAGCGCGGTACTGAACGACGTCGGCGTGCCGGACCTGCTGATCAACAACGCGGGGATCGTGCGCGGCAAGTACTTCTGGGAGCACGACCACCACGCGGACATCGAGCTCACGCTGCAGGTCAACACCGCCGGCCCCATGCACATCGCGCGTGCGTTCCTGCCGGCCATGATGGAGCGCGGTACACCGGCCCGGATCCTCAACGTGGCGTCCGCCTCCGGAACGCTGTCTGTTCCCCGCATGAGCGTGTACGCGGCGTCGAAGTGGGCCGTCATCGGATGGAGCGATTCCCTGCGCCTCGAACTGGCCTCGCTGAAGCACCCGATCGCCGTTACCACCCTCATCCCCAGCTACATCAGGACCGGCATGTTCGAGGGCGCACGCGGTCCCCTGCTGACACCCCTCATGGAACCGGACGACGTCGTCGACAAGGCGTGGCGCGCTATGCTCGCCGGCAGGGCGCGGGTCCAGCTGCCCTGGACCGTGCAGCTCGCCGGCACCCTTCGCAACCTCCTGCCGCAACCGATCTGGGACGTCGTTGCCGGCCGAATTTTCAAGGTCTACAGCTCCATGGACCACTTCACGGGACGCCCCAGCGGCGCTCCACCCCGAAAGAAAGGCGACCGATGAACGCCGCAGCAACCCTCCACGACCGGTGCCGGTATTTCGACACAGGCGTCACCCGGCCGGCCAGCTGGCGCCGGGAGCAGCTTGGCGCACTCCTGCGGATGCTCGCCGAGCGCGAGGACGAGTTCACCGGTGCCCTCGAGGAGGATCTCGGCAAGAGCCGCACCGAGGCGTTCCTGTCCGAGATAGCGGTCGTCCGGGCGGAGGCGGACTACGCGCTCAAACACCTCGACCGCTGGATGGCGCCGGAGAAGATTTCCGTGCCGGGAGGGCTGCGCCCCGGCCGCGCCTGGACGCAGGCCCGGCCCCTCGGCGTCGTACTCATCATCGGTCCCTGGAACTACCCCCTGCAACTGGTGCTGGCACCGCTCGCCGGAGCCCTTGCCGCGGGAAACGCCGCGGTGCTCAAGCCCAGCGAGCTCGCCCCGGCGACGTCCCGGGTCGTCGCCCGGCTCGTGCCGCAGTATCTCGATCCAGAAGCGGTGGCCGTCGTCGAGGGAGGCGTCGAGGCCAGCACCGACCTGCTGGCGCAGCCCTTCGACCACGTCTTCTACACCGGTGGAGAGCGCGTCGGGAAGATTGTCATGAAGGCAGCGGCCGAGCATCTCACGCCGGTGACACTCGAGCTCGGCGGTAAATCGCCCGCCGTCGTCGTGGCCGGTGATCTGCGCGCCGCAGCACGGCGCATCGCCTACGGCAAATTCATGAACGCCGCGCAGACGTGCGTGGCACCGGACTACATCCTGACGACGACGACCGCCGCGCCCGCCCTCGCGGAAGCACTCGCCGGCGCGGTCACCGATTTCTACGGCAGCGATCCGCGCGCATCCGGTGACTACGGGCGGATCATCAACGATCACCACTTCGACCGGCTCGTCGGGCTCATGGCGGACGGCACCGTCGTCTCCGGCGGCCGGCACGAGCGGGCCGAGCGCTATATCGAGCCGACCATCCTGCGCGACGTCGATCCCGGGTCCGCGCTCATGCAGGAGGAGATCTTCGGCCCGCTCCTGCCGATCCTCGAAGTCGAGGACCTGGACGCGGCGATCCGCTTCATCGGCGCCCGGCCCCACCCGCTGGCCGCTTACCTGTTCAGCGACCGTGACGAACACCTGGACGCGTTCACGGAACGCGTCCAGGCGGGCGGGATCGCCCACAACGTGTGCACCATCCAGCTCGCGGTACCTGGACTACCGTTCGGCGGCGTCGGCGCGAGCGGCACGGGCAGCTACCACGGCCGACAATCATTTACCACGTTCAGCCACCTGCAGCCGGTGTTCTCGAAGCCGACCGGTCTGGATACGCTGTGCCTCGCGTACCCACCCTTCGGTCCGATCAAGCGCAGGATGCTGCGCAGGCTCATCTGACCGGGGCAGTCAGCCGATGACGCCATCCACGAGGGCTTTGGCCTCGGCCTGCACCTGCTTCAGATGCTCCGGGCCCTTGAAGGATTCGGCGTAGATCTTGTAGACCTCCTCGGTGCCGGAGGGCCGCGCAGCGAACCAGGCGTTCTCGGTGGTCACCTTCAGTCCGCCGACGGGCGCGCCGTTGCCCGGCGCCTCCGTCAACCGAGCCGTGATCTCCTCGCCGGCGAGGGTCGTTGCGGAGACGTCCGACGGCGAGAGCTTCCCCAGCGCGGCCTTCTGCTCCCGCGTGGCAGCGGCGTCGATCCGGGCGTACACCGGTGCGCCGAACCGTGCCGTCATCCGCGCATAGTGCTCGGAGGGGGTCCTTCCGGTGACGGCGATGATCTCCGAGGCCAGCAGGGCCAGCAGGATGCCGTCCTTATCGGTGCTCCAGGGCGTGCCGTCGAGCCGGAGGAAGGAGGCGCCAGCGGATTCCTCGCCGCCGAAGGCCAGCTCACCGCTCAGCAGGCCGGGCACGAACCACTTGAATCCTACGGGGACCTCCTGCAGCACCCGGCCGAGGTCGGTGGCGACGCGGTCGATGATCGACGACGATACGAGGGTCTTGCCGATCACCGCATCCGCACGCCAGTCGGGGCGGTTCGCGTAGAGATACTGGATGGCGACGGCCAGGTAGTGGTTCGGATTCAGCAGGCCGCCGTCGGGGGTGACGATCCCGTGGCGGTCGGCGTCGGCGTCGTTGCCCGTGGCGATGTCGAACTCCCCGGCCCGCGTGATGAGCGACGCCATGGCGAACTGGGACGAGCAGTCCATCCGGATCTTCTCGTCCCAGTCGAGCGTCATGAACGCCCACTGCGGATCGACGGCCGGATTGACGACCGTCAGGTTCAGGTTGTGGCGCTCGCCGATCGCACCCCAGTAGTCCACGGACGCACCGCCCATGGGGTCCGCCCCGATGTGCACGCCGGCCGAGCGGATGGCGTCGAGGTCGAGCACCGACGGGAGGTCGTCCACATAGTGCTGCAGGAAGTCGTAGCTGCTGACCGTGTCCGCGGTCTTGGCCTGGGCGATCGGCAGGCGCCTGACCTCCCGGAGGCCACCTTCGAGCAGTTCGTTGGCCCGGTTCGCGATCCAGTCCGTGGTATCCGAGTCCGCCGGACCGCCGTGCGGAGTGTTGTACTTGAAGCCGCCGTCGGCCGGGGGATTGTGCGACGGTGTGATCACGACGCCGTCGGCCCGTTCCGTGCGCGTAGCGTTATAGGTGAGGATCGCGTGCGACACCGCGGGCGTCGGGGTATAGGCCCCACGGGCGTCGACGAGAACGGCCACGCCGTTGGCTGCAAGGATCTCCAGCGCGGTGTCCTGTGCGGGCTCGGAGAGGGCGTGGGTGTCCTTGCCCATGAAGAGCGGTCCGGTGATGCCCTGCCCTGCCCGGTATTCGACAATCGCCTGCGTGATCGCAGCGATATGTCCCTCATTGAAGGAACCCTTCAGGGACGAGCCCCGGTGCCCGGAGGTGCCGAAGGCCACCCGCTGGGCGGGATCCCCGAGGTCCGGTTCGACGTCGACATACGCGTCGAGCAGCCTGGTCACGTCGACGAGATCGCTGGGAAGGGCCACAGTGCCCGCTCGGTTAGTCATGGGCCCAGCATGCCAAAGAACAGAACGGATTACATCCGGTAGGTACCGGCGCTGTAACCGAGGTGAACAAAAGTGTGCGGACGGTACCCATCCCCCTGCGCTGACGTGACGAACGTTATATGTCGGGGTCCGGCACATGCGGCTCATCTCGAGTACTCGCCTCCACTAGTGCCTCCCTATCCGCCCCGTCGGAGGGCATCACCATGATTTCCAGCAAGCAGATCCTCAGCACCGCCGTCGCAACCGCTCTGGTCGGTGGAGCCGGCGTTGCAGCCGCCGCGCCGGCAATGGCCGCGCCGTCGTCAACAAGCGTCTCGGTCACGTCGATGACCATGGGCCAGATGACCATCACCATCGACAACTTCGCATACGCCGGACCGGGAACAGTGACACCGGGCGCGGTGATCAGTGTCACCAACAACGACTCCGAGGTCCACACGGTCACCGCTGACGACGGCTCCTTCGACGTCACCATCCCCGGAGGAGAGACCGCTACCTTCACCGCGCCGGCCGAAGGCGGAGACTACGGGTACTTCTGCAAGTTCCACGGGAACATGAGGGGCACCCTGACGGTCGCTGCCGGTGCAGCGACACCGGCCCCTGAAGCAGCACCATCGCCCTCCGCGGTTCCCGCCCAGCCCGATGCGGATGACGCGGACGATTCGAATGCCGATGACATGGCTGGCATGGATCAGATGGAAGCCGTTCCCGAAGGTGGCGCGGACACCGGCGTCGAGCAGACTGTGCGCGGCGACAACACCGCCCTGGTCCTCGGTGGCGGGCTTTCGCTGATCGCCCTGGCCGGGGGTGCTTACGCGGTCCGCAGGCGCATCACCGCGTAACCCGCCGATCGTTCCGTTCGCACCGCAGGGGGATCGCCAGGTCCTCCGGAACTGCCCGCCCGCCCTCGGCGCCGATCCCGAATCGATCGACGCCGAGGGCCGGTCTGCGGACGTTCAGCGCATCAGAAGGTCCGGCAGACGGGCTCGCGCTGCACCGGTCCGCTGGGCAACCAGCATTTGATACCAGACGCATTACCTCTCGTGGAGGAAACGATGAAGACCACCAAGAATGCAGTACCGAAATTGATGCTCGCCGCACTTGTCCTTACGTCCGTGGCCTGCTCACCGGCCGAAGAGACTCCTGCTGCTGAGACCCCTGCTGTAGAGGCCACCACCTCCGCGGCGCCAGCCCCGACGGCGGAGGGTGGGACGTCGGCCCCTGCCGAGGCCGCGCCTGCCGAAGAGGCGATCATCACAATCGTGGACTTCGAGTATCAGGTGCCGGAAACCATCGCGCCAGGTGCGGAAGTGACCGTCATCAATGAGGACGACGCACCCCACACGGTCACTGCTGACGGCGACGGGGACTTCGACGTAGAGCTGGCCGGGGGGGAAACGGTCACGTTCACGGCGCCTGAAGAGGCTGGCGAGTACAGCATCATCTGCACCTATCACCCCGAGATGGCCGGGACGATGATCGTCGGATGACCTCGCAGGAACGGCCCCTGAAAAAGACCCGGCGCGGGGCAGCCGGAGGCGGCGCGCACGGCACACGCAGTGGCGCTGTGCCGGTCAATCGCTGGCTGATGCTGGCCCTGCGGGTGCTCATCGCGGTGGCCCTGGTTGTCAGCGCGGTCATCCACTTCCAGCTCGCCCCCGGATTCCAGCAGGCATATTCGAGCGGGGTGGGTGGCGGCACTATGTTCCGGCTGCAGGGCGTCGTAGCCATCCTCGCCGGGCTGTACGTGCTGGTCAGAGGCACACCGCGGTCCTACCTGGTCGCCGGGCTCGTAGCGCTCGCTTCCCTGGCCGCAGTCCTCGTATACCGGTACATCCAGATCCCGACAATAGGGCCCATTCCGTCGATGTACGAGCCCGTCTGGTACCCCAGCAAGACGCTTACTGCGGTCGCCGAAGCGATCGCAGTAGCCCTGGCGTTCGCCGGGTATGCGCTGTCCCGCAAACGACGTAGTGAATCAAAACGACGCAGTGAATCATCAGTAAGCTGAGTATCAGCGCCCGACCAGGGAGCACACGTATGACGGAAGGCACCACCATGAGCGAGAACACCAGCGACACCCCAGCCGGCGATCCCGAGGAGCAGGGCGCGGAGAAGGCCGGCACGGTCGAGGAGCAGACTGCGGGCGGTTACGGCGGGCCGGGCACCGAGGATGAGATCGCCCCCGGTTTCGAGGCGGACAACGACGCCGAATCCGGCACCTGAGATCCCGCCGGCTGGTCCAGCAGCCGGAGGCATCCGGCTAGGCTGGCCGGGTGACCACGCCAGCGCCTGAGCGCGCGTTCAGGATCGTTCTCGCCCCGGATTCCTTCAAGGGCAGCCTGCCGGCAGCGGAGGCTGCCCTTGCCATGTCCGTGGGCGTCAGGACTGCGGCCGCGCGGCTCGGCCATCCGGTTCCCGTCGTAGTTCTGGCACCCCTTGCCGACGGCGGCGAAGGAACCCTCGACGCCCTGCTGGCCGCCTGGGGTGCCGAGCCGCGACGCGTGAAATGTCATGACGCTGCTGGGCGGGCGCGAACGGCCCGCTACGGGATCTCCCACACGGCCGGGTCACGTGCCGTGCGGGGCGTCGTCGAGGCAGCCGAAGCCAACGGCCTGCCGCTCGTCGCGGACCTCCCGCTCGATGCGCTGACGGCCACGAGTTTCGGCGTCGGCGAGATCGCGGTGCAACTGCTCGATGACGGCGCGGAGGAGATCCTGCTGTGCATCGGCGGATCGGCAACGACCGACGGCGGAACCGGTGTACTGGCGGCGCTCGGCGCCCGCTTCCTCGACGCCGACGGCGACCCCCTGCCACCGGGTGGCGGCGCCCTCGCCGCCCTCGCCACCATCGACACGACCCACCTCCATGAGCGCGCCCGCGACGTCCGCTGGCGCATCGCGGTCGACGTCGACAACCCGCTGTGTGGGCCCCGCGGAGCGGCAGCCGTCTTCGGACCGCAGAAGGGAGCGACGCCGAACGACGTCGCCGTCCTCGACCGCGGGCTCGCGCGCCTCGCCCGCGTGGTCGCCGCAACGACCGGAACCGATATGACCAACACACCGGGCGCGGGCGCCGCCGGCGGCCTCCCCGCCGTGCTCGTTCCCTTCCTCGGCGCCGAGATCCTGCCCGGCTCAGCGCTCGTCGCGGACGCCGTCGGGCTCGCCGACGCGCTCGCGGACGCCGATCTCGTGTTGACCGGCGAAGGGTCCTTCGACTCGCAGTCCCTGGCCGGCAAGGTGGTGCAGGCCGTCGTCGAGAACGCGCCGGCCGGGTGCGCCGTCGTCGCTATCGCGGGCCGCGTCCAGCTCACCGCGGCCGAGGTGCAGGACGCCGGACTGGCCGCGGCGTTTTCCCTCGCCACCGGACCCATGGCCATCGCCGAGCTGATCGATGGTGCCGGTGTGCTGCTGGAGGACGCCGCCGCACAGGTCTATGGCGTGTTCAGTGCACGCCGCTCCACGGTCATTAGACGGTGATCTCCCGCTTCAGGATTTTGCCTGTGGGTCCCTTGGGCAGGGTGTCGACGAACACCACGCGGCGCGGGTACTTGTAGGCTGCGAGGCGCTCCTTGGTGAACTCGGAGATCTCCGTGGCGAGGGCTTCGCGTGCGGCGTCGTCCGCGGGTGCATGCTCCGCCTTGACGCCGATCACCGCAACGATCTCCTCACCGTGCAGGTCGTCCGGCACCCCGATCACGGCTGCTTCGGCGACGGCGGGGTGCTCGTACAGCACTTCTTCCACCTCGCGGGGGTAGACGTTGTAGCCGCCGCGGAGGATCACGTCCTTCTTGCGGTCCACGATGAACAACAGGCCGTCCTCGTCCACGCGGGCGAGGTCGCCGGTGCGGAACCAGCCGTCCGGGATCGCCGCAGCGGTGGCATCCGGGTTCTCCCAGTAGCCCTTCATCACGCAGTGACCGCGGACGGATAGTTCACCCACCTCGCCCTGCGGCACCTCGGTGCCCTCAGGATCGAGCATGCGGACCTCGACGCCGTCGATCGGCGTGCCGATGGAACCGGGCTTCCGCAGCGCGCCCACCCGGTTGAAGCTGACGATCGGCGACGTTTCGGACAATCCGTACCCCTCGAGCAGGTCCGCCTTGAACACGCGCTCGAACTCGTACAACACCTCCACGGGCAGGGCGGAACCGCCCGAGACCGCGACGCGGACCGAGGAGAGATCGGTCCTGGACACGCTCGGGTGGCGCAGCATCGCGACGTACATCGTGGGCACGCCCTCGAAGATCGTCACACCGTCGCGCGCGATGATCTCCAGCGCCTTTCCCGGCTCGAACCGCGGCAAGAGGGTGACGGTCGCGCCGGTGAGCACGGCGGCGTTGAGCGCGCACGTCTGGCCGAAGATATGGAAGAAAGGAAGCCCGCCGAACAGCACCTCGCCCTCGGCCGTGCCCATCAGGTCGCGGGAGACCTCGGTGTTCCGGGCAAGATTAGCGTGCGAGAGCGTGGCGCCCTTGGGCCGGCCCGTGGTGCCGGAGGTGTACAACACGACGGCGGTGTCTTCGCCGTCGAGTTCCACGACACCCGGCGTCGGCTCTGCCGCCGAGACACGCTGCATGAAGGCGCCGCTGTCCACGGTCACCACCGTGACCGGTGATCCCGTCTCCGCGCCGGAGGTCTCGGCCCCCGCCTCGGCCTCCGCGCTGATGCCTTCCCAGGCGAAGACGAGTTTCGCGCCGGAATTGGAGAGATGGTATGCGACCTCCCGGCCCTTCAGCAGAGGATTCAGCGGGACGACGACAGCCCCGGCACGCAGGACTCCGTAGTAGACGAATGCCATCTGCGGAATATTCGGCATTACGAGTGCTACCCGGTCACCGCGCTGGATGCCAAGCTCGCGGAGGATGGTCGCGACCTTCTGACTGAGCACCTCGAGGGCGCCGAAGCTGACCTCGGTGTCGTCGAGCTTGATGGCAACGACCGAGGGGCTCCTCGTCGCGGTGGCAACGAGGTTATTGGCGAGGTTCGGCACGCGATCTCCTTTGATCTTCGACGGATTGCTGCAACTGCCTGGCACGGAAGTTACCGGTGGGTAGAAGTCTGTGGGATCGGCGCTGCACGCGCAACAGGGCCAGTCCGGATACTGCCGGGGGCGGGATCATCCACCGCCCACCGGGGCGGGTCGACCGGTCCTCTGGCGGACCTGCTCCAGCTGCGCGGCCACGGCGAGGAGTTGCGCCTCCTCGCCGGGCCGTCCGATGAGCTGGACACTCATGGACAGGCCCTCCGGAAGGCACAGCGTGGGCACCGTCACGGCGGGCAGTCCGGAGACGTTGACCATCGACGTGTATGGCGAGTACTGGCACTGCCGCCGGTAGTCGGTGTCGCCGTCCGCCTCGGTGAACCAACCGAGAGGACGGGGTGTCATGGCGACGGCGGGGGTGAGGATCATGTCATAGCTGGAGTACTGCTCGATCGTGTCGTGCTCGAACTGACGCAGCACGTCGACGGCGCCCGCGAGATCCGCCGCCGACCGGCCCATCGCCCTGAGGCGCAGTAGGCTCGTGATAGGCATCAGCCTGTCCTCGCGCTCCTGTGGGATCGGGGCCGTTGCGAGGGCTGCGGTCCACACGAGCTGGAACGCGTCGTGGTAGCGGCGGTCGTAGGTCACCTCTGCGTCGACGACGTCGTGCCCGGCCTGCTGCAGCAGCGCGATCCCTGCGTGGAAGGCGTCGGTCGCGGCACCGTCCAGGCCGATGTCCATCGCAGACGCGAAGGGCGACGCCGTACTGACGCCGATCAGGAAACGGCCTTCGGCGCGCAGGGCGGCCTGGGTGAAGGAGGCGGGGTAGCGCGAGGCCGCACTGGTGGGTCGGTAACTGGGTTCGCGCACCAGGGCGTCGAGGAGCAGCCCGGCGTCGGCAGCCGTGTGCGCCAGGGGGCCCGCTACCACGAACTGCCCGAGGTCAGCCTGACCCGAGCCCGACGGAACACGGCCGCGATTCGGTTTGAGGCCCACGAGACCGGTGGCCGCCGCGGGGATGCGGACGGAACCCCCGCCGTCGGTCCCGGGCGCGAAGGGAATCAGCCGCGCGGCCACCGCCGCGGCACTGCCGCCTGAGGAGCCGCCCGGACTGAGCCGCCGATCCAGCGGATTGCGGGCCGGGGGAGCGATGCGGTTCTCGCTGTAGCAGCTCAGCCCGAACTCCGGGACCTGCGTCTTGCCGAGGCTGATCGCCCCCACGCGGCGCAGCACGGCGGCCAGGGGGGCGTCCTGCTCGGCAATCGCGTGATCAAGGGCGGCGGTGCCCAGCGTTGTGCGGACACCCGCGACGTCCGTCAGATCCTTGTGGGCCAGCGGGACGCCGTGGAGCGGGCCGAGGGGGACGCCGGAGGAGCGCAACCGATCAGCGTGGGCCGCGGCCCGCAAGGCGTCGTCGTGCGTGACCACGATGAAGGCGCCCAGCTCGGGATTGAGGTCGTCGACGCGCCGTAGGAAGTGCTCCGTGACCTCGTGAGCGCTGACCGCCCCGCGCGCCAGCGCATCCCGGAGGGTGAGGGCGGAGAGGTCGTGCAGTTCGCTCAAGGGGGCTCCAGTGGAAGGCGGGCAGTCGCAGGGCACGGCGCGCCGTCGGCCGCTCGGAACATCAAGGACAACTATAGGAGCCGCGAACCTCCAGCGCGGTGAGCTTCCAGAACGCGAATACCATCAGGCGTGCTGGTTACCCAGGTGAGTTTTCGGGCGTTGGCGCGGTGGCGCGCTGTGCAGATCTGGCCCGGTCAGGGTTGAAGGCACCTGCTTCGTGACATCATGTGCTCGGGGTATCCCCCCATCCCATTGCCGACCGGGCTACACGGAGTGAGAAGCCAGCGCGGCATCGGGTCAGCTGACGCGCCGACACAATGCACC
>JAABUN010003846.1_pt1 | contig 21985 bp, 24 predicted proteins | sample 5559311 | NCBI WGS metagenome assembly JAABUN01 (sample SAMN10711877, study PRJNA513370) | rock metagenome | isolation source: Antarctica rocks | place: Antarctica: Victoria Land, Siegfried Peak sud
GGCCCCGCTCCCGCGCCAGCTCGACCAGCTCGGCCGCCTCCGCCGGGTCGACGGTCAGCGGCTTCTCCACCAGCACGCTCTTGCCGGCCTCCAGGCACAGCCGGGCCGAAGCGAAGTGGTCGTTGTGGGTGGACGCGACGTAGACCACGTCGACGTCCGGGTCGGCGGCCAGCTCCGCGTACGACCCGTAGGCGCGGCTGATGCCGTAATCCTGGGCGAACGCCTGGGCCTTGGCCAGGTCCCGGGAGCCGACGGCGACCAGGTCGGCCTCCTCCGGCAGCAGGGCCAGGTCAGCCGCCAGGACGGAGGCGATGTGGCCGGTGCTGAGGATGCCCCAGCCGACCCGGTCGGGATGTGCGAGCGTCATGGCTTCATCCTGGCCTACGACCCGCGCCCCGACGAATGACACGGGTGTGATTAGGCCCTACGATGGCCGCATGGTCCTTGCCTCGAGCCCGCAGCCTGGCGGCAGTGCACCGAGCGGCGAGCTCAGCGCCCGCGACGCCGAGCTCCTCGCCTTCGAGCGGCAGTGGTGGAAGTTCGCCGGGGCCAAGGAGCAGGCCATCCGGGACAAGTTCCAGATGTCGGCCACCCGCTACTACCAGGTGCTGAACGCGCTGATCGACAAGCCCGAGGCCCTGGTCCAGGACCCGCTGCTGGTCAAGCGGCTGCGTCGGCTGCGCTCCACCCGGCAGCGCAACCGGTCCGCCAAGCGGCTGGGTATCGACCTCACGATCGACTCCTGACCCCCGCCGCCTGACCCAGCACCGAAGCCCGGTCAGCAGCTGCCCGCCGAGACGGCCGTACCCGGGTCGTTGGTGAAGGTGTGGGCGGTCTTCTCGAAGGGGTTGCCGCAGCCGTTGGAGTCCAGGTTGTTCCAGGCCCCGCCCTGGGCCACCCCCCAGATGCCGCCCACCACCACGTAGGTGAAGTAGAACCCGAGCTCGCCGATGGCGGCCACGGTTCGGCTGTGCACCGACTCGTGCCGGGCCAGGTTGTCGGGCACGTTGCCGTTGGCGTCGAACCTCCCGGACTGGGTCCAGGCCACCGCGCCCAGGGTCAGCGCCCCGCCGCCGGCGCCGACCTCGATGAAGAGCATCCCGCGCCGGAAGTCGACGTTGCCGCCGGAGATCTTCACCACGGCCGCAGCCACCAGCCCGACGGTCGTGGTCAGGGGCGACTGGGCCCACTTGATCAAGAAGCTGAAGAACCAGGCCACGGGGCTGTTGGACTTGTCCAGCAGGGGCGTCGCGATCGCCCCCAGGAGTCCCGCGGCGGCGAAGATGATCAAGCCCGCCATGGCTGCGGCGGAGAACGCGACCCCAGCACCGAAGAGGGCGGCCACCCCGACGATCACCCCGGCCCAGGCGACCCCGGCCAGCATCCCGCCGATCGCGCCCCCGACCACCCACAGCAGGAACTCGTCCCAGGTCTCCACCCCGTTGATCCCGGCCCCGATCGCCCCGATCACCGCCCCCACGATGGCGGCGACGAGCAAGATCACCAGGAACGCGAGCCGACCCGTCGGGTCGCTGTAGTTGGCCGGGTTGTCCAGCGCATAGAGATAGAGGTTGGTGGCCCCGTGCAGGCCCGGGATCTTGTCCTGGTGGACCAGCAGATAGGCGTCGGCGGTGAGGAAGCGGCCCAGCGCGGGCCGATACCAGCGCTGGCCGAGCAGCACGATGTCCAGCCCGTCGGTGAGCAGCGCGCCGCCCCAGGCGTAGGCGGGCTGGATGACGGTCGACGAGGTCAGCACCCCCCACGGGGTGTACTCGTTGCCGCCGGTGAACGCCCCGGTGGTCAGGCTGCTGACCACGTTGATGTTGCCCAGCCGGTCCAGGTGATAGATCAGCCCGTCCCCGGTCGACGGCAGCAGGGCGAGCCGGCGGTCCTCGTCGAAGACCACCGTGGTCGTTCCGGCGTCGTCGACCACGAAGACGCCCTCGACCTCGTGCCGCACCTTGGTCACGGCCCCGACGGTGACTCGGGTGGTCACCCGGCGGTCGTGGTGGTCGTAGACGAAGTCGACCACCTCACCGCCCGGTCGGGTCACCCGCACCAACCGGTGCCGGGCGTCGTACGACAGCTGGCCCAGCTCCGGGTCCCGGGTCAGGTTCCCCGAGGCGTCGTACTCGTACTCGGGGGTGGCGCTCGACCCGCGTCGGCGCAGCCGGTTCGGGTGCGCGGGGTCGTCGCCGTCGCGGCCGTGCACCATCCCCGCGAAGGTCTCGCCCGACACCAGGTTGCCGCCCGCGTCGTAGGCGTAGTCGAAGCGGTACGCCGCACCCCCGGACCGGGTCCCGGTGGCGAAGGCCAGCCGGTTGCGCTCGTCGTAGCCGAAGGTCTGGCTGTTGCGGATCTTGCCGGTGACGTCGGACAGGTCGGCGGCCGCCCGCACCCGCCCCACCGCGTCCAGGTCGTAGACCAGATGCTGCAGCCGGGTGCCCACGGTGTGCCCACCGGGCCGGGCGGCCACGGTCTCGGTCCGGAGCTCCCGCAGCAGGTGGTCGCCGGGTCGGTGGTCCCGGGTCGTCTGCACCCCGTTGGCGAACCGCATCCGCACCCGCTGCCCGTGCGGCCCGTAGTCGATCTCCTCGACCACCCCGGAGATCCCGCGGAGCAGGCCCTGCGGGTCGTACGCGTAGTCGATCCGGTGGCCGTCCGGGTAGGTCACCGAGCGCACCTTGGCCTGGGAGTCGTAGCTGAACCCGACCACGTACGTCGTCGGGTCGCCGGTGAAGGTGCGCCCCAGCCGCGTCGCGTTCCCGTCGGGGTCGTAGGAGTAGCTGGCGGTGCCGAACGGCCCGACGACCCGGGCCAGCCGGCCCACCAGGTTGTCCCCGGACCCGGTGTCGTAGGTGAGCTCCTCCTGCGGTTCAGCGTCGTGGAGGACCTGGACCAGCCGTCCGTGCTGGTCCCGCTCGCTGCGCACCTCCCGGCCGTCGGCGTCGGTGCGCAGCACCTCGTTGTTGTCGGCGTCGAAGACGAAGGTGGTGGTCCCGGCGTCGGTGGAGTCGACCCGGATCCGGTTGCCCCAGCCGTCCAGCACGGAGGCGAGGGAGACCTGCCCGGTGGCGTCGGTCAACGACACCAGGACCCCGGTCCCGTCGTAGGCCCGACGTTCGGTCGGGGTCGCAGCGCCGGTGTGCTCGGTCACCGCGACCAGCCGGCCCCAGGCGTCGGCCCGGCTGCTCCGCGACGGCGTAGTGGCCGGGTCGAGCAGCAGCGCGGCCGTCGCGTCCGGGTCGTAGAACCGGGTCACGGCACCGTCGTGGACGTGCCGGACCTCGGGGCCCCCGAACAGGGTCTCCCGGACCAGCCGGCCGGCGAAGTCGTAGTGCTTGTCGTGCCGGGCGGTGCCGGCCGGCACGGTCGCGTCGAAGGCGGGCCCGGCGGCGGGGTAGCCGTCGATCACCGCCACCTCGTGCCCGCGTACGGATTTCAGCTTGGTCTGCTCGACCACCCAGCCGGTGTCGGTCCGGGTCCGCACCTGGTGGTGAGCGCCGGTGCCGTCCAGGTGGCTGCGCCGCTCCCAACCCGGGTCGGCGCCCTCGATGGCCGCGTTCAGGTAGGGGTACGTGAGCACCCCGGTGTAGGTGGCCACGGCCTGCGAATACTGCCCGGTGGCCTGGTAGGCGTCGGCGATCGCGATCGGCAGCACCGAGAAGAACTGGTGCGGGATGTAGGCGACGAAGGTGGTGGTCAGCACGTCCCAGCCGCGGAGCTCCTCCAGCGTGGTGGCGGTCAGCCGGCGATCGAACAGCGTGCTGGTGACGGCGTCGCTCCACCGGGCCGCCTCCAGGCTCAGCACCGTCGGCCCGTCGGCGGCCAGCAGCCCGACGCTGCGTGCTTCGGCTACCACGGTGGCGCTGCCGCTGATGATCGCCGCCGAGGCTCGGCTGCGCCCCGCCTCGGGGATCAGGTAGACCTGGTCGGTGAGCGGGGTGGGCAGCCGGACGGGTCCGTCGACGGGCCGGGACTCGGTCCGGGTCGGGTTCGCCAGCTGCTTGAGGTTGGTGGTCATCGCGTCGTGGGCCTCGGTGTCGCCCAGGGTCCGGTAGAGCTCGGCGGCCTCGCTGAACCGGTCCGCGGCCCGCCGGTGCAGGGTGCCGTCGAGGTCCGCCGCGTAGGTGGCCAGCACGGCCCCGGTCTCGGCCAGGGTGTCGGCGGCCAGGCGTACGTCGCCGGTCCCGGTGGCCTGCTTGACCTGCTGGGCGTAGAGCCGGACGGCGCGGTCGGTCTCCCCGCTGATGACCAGCTGGCGCGCCTCGGCCCGGAGGCTGGAGGCCTTGTCCAGGCTCATCAGCTGGGGGTCGAGGCGCAGCTCGCTGAACGGGGCCAGGGTCTGGCTGACCTGGACCTCGCGCTCGGTGAACAGCCGGCCGTTGTCGGCCGGCAGGGTGACCGGCCCTCCGGGGTCGGTCTGCAGCAGGATCCGCCGGCTGAGCTCGACCAGCCGGCTGGGCTCGATCAGGGTGGCGTCGAGCTGCAGGTGGTCGAGGATTCCCGGGGCGTACGGCAATTCGGGGTGACTCTGGACCAGGATCTTCTGCCGCAGCTGGAGGTAGAGCTTCAGGGCCAGCGAGTGCTCGCGGTGAAAGAAGGCGTCGTTGGCAGCCGAGAGCAGGTCGCGGTAGTCGAGCTCAACCGCACCCTCGGGGTCCTCGGCCGCAAACTCCCCGTGCGGGCGCCAGCTGACGCGCGGGTGCGGGGTGCGGATGGCGACGAAGTTCTCGAGGTGTACGACCATGATGGTGCCTCCAGGGAGTGATTACCCCGGAAGAGTGGCCCGCACGGCGGCTTGATACCCGCGCTCAGGTGCGGAGCAGGCGGGTAGCCCGGCTGGCCAGGGCTTGCAGACCCGCACCGACCGGGCGTACGGGGTGCTCGGTGTATCCCCCGATCGCCAGCCCGGCGGACCGCTCGAAGAAGTTCGCCGCCGCCCGGTCCCCGGTCCGCAGCACCGACCAGGCCATGCAGAGCCCGTAGAGGGGATAGAAGCCGAAGCCGACGCAGTAGAGGTACTGCCAGGTGTGGGCCTCCTCGTGCCGCAGGAGATCGGGGTTCCGGCTGAGCAGGTCGGCCCAGGAGCCGCCCGCAGTGATCACGTTGCCGGTGGTGAAGGCGGCGGCGATCGGGAACGGCAGTCGGTAGCCTTCGGCGACGAGCAGCCCGCCCGGACGGGTCTCGATCCGGGCGCGGCCGAGCTGGGCGATCAGCAGGCCGGTGGGGGTGGAGAGGTTGACCAGGTTGCCGGCGAACCGGAGCCACTGCAGACGGGTCATCGGCCGGAGGGACATGAGCTCATCCTGCCCGGACCGAGGGGCGTCTCGATCGGTGGACGCGAGTCCCAGGATGCGGACCCCGCGCATGCGGCAGGGCGAACCGGGTCCTAGGGTGGGCATTGCTCATCCAGAGGGGACGAGGGAACGGCCTGTTGACTCCCCGGCAACCGACTGACCGATCAGAAACGGTGCCACCTCCGGCTTGGCCGAACGTCGACCAAGACAGATGATGAAGGACATCGTGATGACTGCACTCATTAACCCCGCTTCCCTGCACCCCGTGGCCTTCCCCGAAGGGGTCCGCGAGGGAGCCTTCGGGAACGCCACCTACCTCGTCTGTCGCGCCTGTGGCGAGAAGACCGGTCTCGGCCCGTTCTACGCCTGCATGGAGTGCTTCGGGCCGCTCGAGGTGGGCTACGAGTTCCCCGCCATCACGCGCGAGCAGCTCGAAGCCGGACCGAAGAGCATCTGGCGCTACGCGCCGCTGCTCCCGGTCCCCGCCGACATCGCCACCTTCCGCTCCACCGACCCCGGGTTCACCCGGCTGGTCGACGCCGGCAACCTGGCCACCCACCTCGGGCTGAGCAAGCTCTGGGTCAAGGACGACTCCGGCAACCCGACCCACTCCTTCAAGGACCGCGTCGTCGCGGTGGCCCTGTCGGCCGCCCGCGAGCTCGGCTTCCAGGTGCTGGCCTGCCCCTCGACCGGCAATCTGGCCAACGCAGTCGCCGCAGCCGCCGCCCGGGCCGGGATCCGGTCCGTGGTCATGGTCCCGAGCAACCTCGAGCAGCAGAAGATCATCGCCTCCGCGGTCTACGACACCACCTTGATCGCCGTCGAGGGCAGCTATGACGACGTGAACAAGCTGGCCAGCGAGATCGCCGCCGAACAGGAGAGCTGGGCGTTCGTCAACGTCAACGTCCGGCCCTACTACGCCGAGGGATCCAAGACCCTGGCGTACGAGATCGCCGAGCAGCTCGGCTGGCGGCTGCCGGACCAGGTCGTGGTCCCGGTCGCCTCGGGCTCGCAGCTGACCAAGATCGACAAGGGCTTCGGCGAGTTGATCAAGCTCGGGCTGGTCGAGGACAAGCACGTGAAGATCTTCGGGGCCCAGGCCACCGGCTGCTCCCCGATCGCCCAGGCCTACCGCGCCGACCTTGACTTCGTCGCCCCAGTCAAGCCGAACACCATCGCCAAGTCGCTGGCCATCGGCAACCCGGCGGACGGTCCCTACGTGCTCGACGTCGTACGCCGCACCGGCGGCCTGATCGCGGACGTGTCCGACGACGTGATCGTGGAGAACATCCAGCTGCTGGCCCGTACGGAGGGCATCTTCGCCGAGACCGCCGGTGGGGTGACCATCGGCGTCACCGCCAAGCTGATCGCCGACGGCCACCTCGACCCGTCGCTGGAGACCGTGGTGATCAACTCCGGGGACGGCCTGAAGACCCTGGACGCGGTGGCTTCGCACGTCGGACCCAAGATCACCATCCCGCCCCGCTACGAGGCGTTCACCGAGTTCTGGAAGGCCTACCAGTCATGACTGCGACCGTACGCATCCCCACCATCCTGCGCACGTACACTGCTGGCACCGGCGAGGTCACCGCGGACGGCGACACCCTGGCGGGGGTGCTGGACTCGCTGGAGGCCAACCACCCCGGCATCCGGGCCCGGATCCTGGACGACGCCGGGGCGCTGCGCCGGTTCGTCAACATCTACATCGGTGACGAGGACGTGCGCTTCGTCGGCGGGCTCGAGGCCGAGATCCCCGAGGGGACCAAGATCTCGATCATCCCGGCCGTCGCCGGCGGCTAGACCGGTCACACCTGGGGTTGCTCCCCGTCAGCCCTGGTTGCGTTAGCCCGGGGGCAGGCACGCTCAGCCCTGGGTGAGCCCGCTCAGGGCGTCGAGCCCGAGCAGGGCGCCGATGATGCCGATCACCCAGGCGGTGGCGCTCGAGGAGCGCTTCGACAGCCAGGCTTCGATGCGCTGCAGCCGGGGTTCGAGGCGTCTTCCACCGGTGAGGCGGACGACGAGCAGCACCGTCGCCGGGGCGATCATCACGGCGTTGTAGCCGGCCAGGACACCGAGCTGCCCGGTGAGGGTGAGGTCGGCGGCCACGATCAGCCCGACGGCTCCGAGGTAGGGCAGCATCGAGGCCACCTCGACCCCGCCGGACAGCAGGGCCACCCCGACCACGGTGGGCAGAGCGGCGTCAGCCCCCTGGGCTCGCTGGCGGAACCGCGACGGCGCCCGGGGCGGCAGCCCACGCCGCGTCCGCCGGCGGGCGGCGACCTTGGGGTCGACGACGAACGACAACACGACCAGGGCGACCCCGACCGCGAGCTGGACCGCCCGGCCGGCCGTGGACTCGAGCAGCGGGGTCACCGCTTCGAGGACCCACTCCGCCCCGAGGACCAGAGCGACTCCGACGCCGAAGTAGAAGACCGCGATGGTCACCAGGTGCACGACCACATTCCTGGTCCGGACCTGCGCTGACAGCAGCATCATCAGCGGCAGGACGAGGGTGCCGAAGCTGGTTGAGTCGATCAGGGCCAGACCGGCCAGGGCGGCCAAGGCGGCGAGAGATAACGGTCCTTTTAATACGAGTGTGTTATGACCATAGCAGCACAGCCGTGTTATAAAAGACACGTGCCCAAGCTCGTCGACCATGAGGAACGGCGGCGGGAGATCGCCCGGGCGACCTGGCAGGTCATCACCCGGGACGGGGTGGACGCCGCCTCCGTACGGTCGGTGGCGGCGGAGTCGGGTCTGTCGACCGGGGCCCTGCGGCACTACTTCGCCGACCAGGGGAGCCTGCTGCTGTTCGCCGCGCAGCAGACCCTGGAGCGCATCGTCCCGCGGATGGGCGCTCAGCTGGCCCGGCGGGACCGGCCGGACGTCGAGGTCGTCCAGGCCTGCCTGGAGGAGCTGTTGCCGCTGGACGAGGAGCGTCACACCGAGACGGCCGTCTACTTCGGGCTGATCGACCTGACCCGTCTCGACCCGGGGCACCGGGACTTCAGGCTCTGGGTCTTCGAGACGAGCCGGGCGGTCTATCGCTGCCTGGTGAGCTGGCTGGCCGGGGGGCCGGCACCCACCGACTCCCTGTTGCGCACCGGCGAGCCCCAGTGGCTGGTGCCGCTGGCCGACCCGGTCCTCGAGGCGCAGGCCCTCAGCCTGCAGGTCCTGATGGATGGTCTCGCCGTGCAGGGCCTGCTCTACCCGCAGGTCATGGACGGCCCCACGCTGCGGTCGGTGCTGCGCGGTGAGCTCGACCGCATCGTCGGCGGCTCGGCGGGCTCGGCGGGCTCGGGGGCCGGCGGGTCGGCGTAGAGGGCGGAGAGCTCCTGGCCGATGCCGCGCAGAACCTCCCGCAGCTCGAGCGGATCCAGGATCTCCACCTGACCGGCGAAGCCGGCGAGCACGGCCGCGGTCCCGCGCACGGTCTGGGCCTGCGCCTCGATCACCGTGGTCTCGGGGCCGGGGTGCAGAACCGGGGGACCGGCCAGCTGGGGTGCGAGAAAGCTGAGCACCAGCTCGACCCGACGGTTCGGTGTCCGCAGCCGTACGGGCACCTCGTGACCGGTCACGTAGCGCTCCCGCATCTGCTGCCAGAGTTCGCGCAGTTCCAGATCGGGCGGTCGTGAGCTCGGCTGGTCCAGCACTCGGGCCTCCGCCATCCGTGACACCCGGTAGGACCGCGGCCGGCCCCGGTGGGCGGCGATCAGGTACCAGACCTGGCCGGCGAGCAGCAGCCCGTACGGGTCGACGGTCCGGATCCCCGGCTGAGCCGGGGCCCGGGGGGCGTAGCGAAACCGCAGCCGGCGGTCGGTGAACACGGCTTGCTGGGTCACCTCGAGCTCGGCCAGGTCGGTGCCGGCGGCGGACCACCCGGCGGCGTCGACCACCACCCGCGCGCTGCGGCGGCTGACCTCGGTGTCCATCCCGGCGGGCAGCGACGCGGCGAGCTTGCGCAGCGCCGACTGCAGCGGGGCCGCCAGACCCAGGGTGTCGAGGGTCCGGGCGCCACCGGAGAGGAAGAGGGCGTTGGCGTCGGCCGCGGTGAGCTCGGTCGGGTCCGGCGCATAGCCCGGGAGCAGCGAGAACCCGCCGTGGCGACCCCGCTCGGTGTAGACGGGCACCCCGGCGGCGGAGAGGGCTTCGATATCGCGCAGCACGGTGCGCTCGGTGACCTCCAGGCGCCGAGCCAGCTCGGGCGCGGACATCCGCCCCCGCTGCCGCAGCAGCGCGGTCAGCATCAGCAGCCGGTCGGCCCGCACAGCACGAACTCTGTCAGAAAAAGCACGACAGCAGATGTCAGGTATCAGGCTCCAAGGTGTAGATCAGAGCGACCGGCGCTCGACCACCGAGGAGAACACCATGTTGCAGACCCTGCCCGACTTCCGCCCAGCCCTCACTGACGCCCAGACCTGGGTGCTCGACCTGCTCGCCGGAGTGCGTCCCGACCAGCTCGACCTGCCCACGCCGTGCACCGAGTTCACCGTCACCGACCTGGTGGCCCACCTCTACGAGGTGGTCGGTCGGGTCCGGGTCCTGGGCGAGGGCGGTGACATCTTCACCGAGAACTTCGCGGTGGCGGAGCTGCCGGACGACGTCTTGGCCGGCCTCCAGGAGCGGGTGCGGGTGGCCCGGCTGGCCTGGACCGACGACGCGTCCCTGGCCCGGACGGTGCGGGTGCCCTGGGGGGAGGTGCCCGGCGCCATGGCCCTGGGCGGCTACCTGATCGAGACCCTGGCCCACGGCTGGGACCTGGCCACCGCCACCGGCCAGCCGAGCGAGGTGGCCACGGAGGTCGCCGAGCTGGCCCTGTCCATCGCCCAGCAGGCCATCCCGGCCGAGCCGCGCGGGGGAGAGGTGCCTTTCGGGCCGGTCGTGCCGTCCGAGGAGGGCGCCAGCCCGACGTTGCGCTTCGTGCACTGGATGGGCCGCGGCTGAGGCTCAGGTGCGGGCGTCGAAGTCGGCCAGCATCCGGGTCTGCGGTGACTCCACGTGACTGCGGATGGCCGCCTTCGCCGGCTTCCTGCTCGCGGCGAGCATCGGCTCGTTCACCCCGTTGATCGGGGACGAGTTCATGCTCCAGTCCTTCCTCGGGCCGATCCTGGGCGGCACGCTCTTGGCGGGTGGCTACGTGTCGGTGTCGGGGACCGTGCTCGGCATCACCCTGGCCCTGCTCATCCGCAAAGGCGGGCGGGTGGACTGGCCCCGTCTGCGCAGCGACGCCCCACGCTGCCTCGCCCAGCTCGAGCTGGACCTCGACCCGGCCACCCCGATCTCGGCTTGGTCGAGCGGCCAGACCCACCTGGTCGAGATCGGCCCGGGGGCTCTGCACGAACTCCAGGATCCTGCTCCTCGACGAACCCCCCGCCTCGATCAGCGGAGCCGAGGCGGAACGGCTGTTCACCGTCTTACGGCGGCTAGAGGCGGAGGGCGCGGCCGTGCTCCTCGTCAGCCACAAGCTGGACGAGGTGTACGCCAACTGCGACACGGTCACCGTGCTGCGCGACGGGCGCAGCGTCCTCGAGGCGGTGCCGCTCGAGGCGCGCCCGCACGACGAGATCGTGGACACCATGGTCGGTCGGTCACTGGCCTCACTCGTGGTGCCGGAGCGGACCCAGCCCGACGCTGGGCCGGTGCTGGAACTGCGGGACGTGTCGACCACGGCCGGGGGGCACCACGGGGTCAGCCTGGCCGTCCGACCCGGGGAGATCCTGGGGCTCTACGGGTTGGTCGGGGCCGGAGGTACAGAGCTGGCCCGCGCCATCTTGGGGATCGAGCGGATCACCGACGGGACCCTGCTCGTACGGGGCGAGCCCACCCGGATCCGCTCCGTGCGCCCCGCGCTGCGGGACCACCGGATCGGCTACGTGACCGAGAACCGCAAGGAGGAGGGCGGTTCATCCAGCAGACGGTGACCCGCAACATCGCCGTGACGGTCTGGAACCGGTTGGCCGGGCCGCTCGGTTTCGGGGGTCGGCGGGCAGAGGGCGGGGTCGCCGACGGCTTCATCGCCGACCTCGGCATCCGGGTCTCGAGCGGCGAGCAGCAGGCCGGTCAGCTGTCCGGCGGCAACCAGCAGAAGGTGTCGCTCGCCAAGTGGCTGGCGGCCGATACCGAGATCTTGATCATCGACGAACCCACGGTGGGCATCGACATCCGCACCAAGCGGTCCTTCTACGAGCTGATCTGGCGGCTCGCTGATCGAGGTCTGGCGATCTTGCTGATCAGCAGCGACCTGGCCGAGATGATCACCTTGCCGACCGTGTCGCGGTGATGGACCGGTTCGCCATCAGCCGGGAGCTGGCCAACACCCACGACGACGACGAGATGAGCAAGCGGGTGATCCGGCTGATCCACGCGCAGCTCCAGCCCTCCGCTCCCTGAGCCTGTCGAAGGGCCTTTCGTTCCCTGAGCCTGCGGAAGGGCTCGGCTCCTCACGTGTGGACCGATCCCGGGCGGAGTTATCCACAGATGTCCGGCCGGACGGGTGGAGTTGTCAGTGCGGAGGGGCAGACTGACCGGCATGTCGTCACCAGCCACCGCCAGCACGACCTCGGCGCAGGTCCTCGGTCGGGTCATCGCCTCGATGGCAGGACCCGACGCCCGGCCGCGTGCCGACCAGATCACCGCGGTGGAGGAGCTCGTCGAGCACCGGCGCCGGGTGCTGGTGGTGCAGGCCACCGGGTGGGGCAAGTCCGCGGTCTACTGGGCGGCCACGGCGGCGCTGCGCGAGGCCGGTGGGGGACCGACCCTGGTTGTCTCGCCCCTGCTCGCGCTGATGCGGGACCAGATCTCGGCCGCCGAACGGGCCGGGCTCAAGGCGGCGACGGTGAACTCGACCAACATCGACGAGTGGGGGCAGGTCCTCTCCGACGTCCGGGCCGGGCGGGTCGACGTGCTGCTGATCTCCCCGGAACGGCTGTCCAACCCGTCGTTCGCCGCGCAGCTGCCTGATCTGCTGAGCTCCTGCGGGATACTGGTGATCGACGAGGCGCACTGCGTGTCCGACTGGGGCTTCGATTTCCGTCCTGACTACCAGCGGCTGACCAAGACCCTGCTCGCGCTCGCGCCGGGCACCCCGGTGCTGGCCACCACCGCCACCGCGAACGAGCGGGTCACGACCGATGTCGCCCGGCAGCTGGGAGAGGACACCGTCACCCTGCGGGGGTCGCTGGCCCGGGCCTCGCTGCGCCTGGCCGTGATCCCGCAGCTCACTCCGCTGGAGCGCTACGCCTGGGTGGCGGACGCGCTGCGGCAGCTGCCCGGCTCGGGCATCGTCTACGTGCTGACCGTGGCCGAGACCGAACGGGTGACCGCCTTCTTGACCGACCAAGGACTCGACGTGGCGGCGTACTCGGGTCAGACCCAGAACCGGGAGCAGCTGGAGGACCGGCTCCGGGACAACCAGGTCAAGGCTCTGGTCGCCACTTCGGCGCTGGGGATGGGCTACGACAAGCCGGACCTGGCCTTCTGCATCCACCTCGGTTCCCCGGGCTCGCCGGTGGCCTACTACCAGCAGGTCGGCCGGGCCGGCCGGGCCCTGGACGACGCGCTGGCCGTGCTGGTGCCGTCCGAGGGCGACGAGCGGATCTGGGACTACTTCGCCACGGCCGGGATCCCAGACGAGGGCCAGGTCGAGCGGATCCTCGACGCCCTCGGCGACACGCCGCAGTCGGTGGCTGCGGTGGAGTCGGCGACCGGGATCCGGCGGGGTCGGCTGGAGGGGATGCTGAAGATCCTCGCCATCGACGACGCGGTGCAGCGCACCTCCGGGGGCTGGGTCGGCACCGGGAAGCCGTGGTACTTCGACGAACGCAAGTGGGCCGACCTGCGCGCCGTACGGGCGGCTGAGGCCGACCTGATGCGTTCGTACGCCCACGGCCGGGGCTGTTTGATGCAGTTCCTGCAGTTGGCCCTGGACGACCCCGATCCGCAGCCCTGCGGGCGCTGCTCGGTGTGCACCGGCGTGCTGCCGGCCCCGGGCGGGCAGCCGTCGACCGAGGCCGTGGAGGCTGCTCGCCGGTTCTTCCGCGGTCAGGATGTGGTGGTCGAGCCCCGCAAGCTCTGGGCCAGCGGGTTGCCGGATCGCAAGGGCAAGATCGGCTTCCTGGTCCCCGGTCGGGCGCTGGCCTTCGCCGACGACCCGGCCTGGGGCAACGAGCTCGCCCCGTTGTGGCGGCACGACGCCGAGGCCCCGCCGGTCATCCTGGACGCGATGGTCGAGGTGCTGAAACGGTGGTCCCAGAGCTGGCGGCGTCCGGTGGCCGTGGTGGGGATGCCGTCCCGGCGCTTCCCGCTGCTGGTGGGTTCGGTGGCCGAGCACCTGGCCCGGCTCGGCCGGCTGCCGCTGGTCGAGGCCCTGGAGGTGACGGGGCCGCCGCCCGCGGCCGAGGCGACGTCGACCGTACGGGCGAAGGACCTGCTCATCCGGACCCGGCTGCGTCCGGGGACCAGCTTCGACGGACCGGTGCTGCTCATCGACGACGTGATCCGTAGCCGCTGGACGATGACCGTTGCCGGGGCGCTGCTGGCGGACGCGGGGGCCACCGCCGTGCTTCCGCTGGCTATTCACCAGCTCCCGTGACCGCGATGTTGTCCAAGAAGGGGTCGATGGTCTGCGCGACCAGGGCCCGGCGGTCCTCCACGGTCAACGAGAGGGCTTGGGTGCCGACCCCGTCCACCAGGGCAAGCAGCTGGGCCGCGGTGACTGCCGGATCGGCTACGAAGACCAACCCGCGCTGATCGAGGTCGTGCAGGTCGGATGCGAACCAAGCGCGTAGGTCGCGGTCCAGCTCCGCCGACCGGGCGGCGACCGACGGGTGCAGGGCCGCGGTCTGGACGAACGCCAGCCAGATCCGCGTCCGATCTTCCCGCCTGGGGTCGAGCGGGAGCCAGCAGTCGACCAGCCGCCGCAGCCGTTCTGGAGACGGGGCCGCCTCGAGCAGGCTGGCGAGCTCAGCGGCGAACTGGGTGCTGTGCCACTCGAAGGCGGCCTCGACCAGCGCCTCCTTGGTCCGGAAGTAGTACTGCACCTGGGCCAGTGAGACCCCGGCCTGGGCGGCCACCGCCCGGATCGAGACCCCGCCCAGGCCGCTGGCGGCAATCAGCTCGGTGGTGGCCGCCAAGAGGTGGGCCCCGCGTACGGGGACGTCAGGCACGCTGCTGCACCATCGCGCTTGACCCGGAGCATCGTCGGTGCCGCCGCAGCAGGGTGAACCCGAGCGTGGCCAGCAGGACGTACGCCGGGAGGACGAGCACCACGTCCGGGTGGGACAGCCGGACCTCCAGACCCGAGGTCGTGCTGAGCACCAACCGGTTGATGACCAGCATCCCCAGGTGAGCGGCGACCCCGGTCCAGATGCTGCCGGTCACCAGCCGAGCGCTGAGGAGACAGATGCTCCAGACGACGTACACCACCGGGTCCTCGCCCGCCGGGGCCACGGCATAGCGGGGTGCTGGTCCGTCGGCCAGGACCCACACGATCAGGCCGGAGACGAGGTTGGACGGCCCGGGGGCGACGACGAACAGGACGGTGGCGCCGACGGCCGACGCGAGGAGGGTGCACCGATCCTGGAGGCTGGTGAGGACGAAGCCGCGGAAGGCCAGCTCCTCGGGGAAGGCCTCGAAGCCGGTGGCCACGACCACCGTGGTCAGCAGGAACGCGGCCAGAGCTGCCGGCCGTACGGCGGTCACGGTGATCAGACCGGCCAGCGCGGCCAGGCCGAGGACCACCCCCGCCGACGCCAGCACGATCAGCAGCCCCAGGCCTGCGTCACGACCGATCCCTCGGCGCCGAAGACCGAAGAACATCGCTGACGTTGACAGCTGACGGGCCAGCCAGCAGATGCCGGCCAGCGTCAAGCCGCTGCAAAGGGCGGCTTGAACCAGGCTGGTGGCCGGCCGGTCCCAGCCGAGCGAGTGCTCGGTGAGGGTTGCGGCGCCGTTGGCCACCCCGAGCGCCACGCCGAAGACGGCAGTGGCCGCGAGTGCGGCGGGTAGGCCCACGGCGTCGACCACACGCTCGTACTGTACGAATGTCTAGGGGCCCTTTGTGCTAGCCCCGTGAGATCAGCCCCAGTTTGCCGCCAGGGTCAGGCAGAACGGGTGGCCCGACGGGTCGAGCAGGACCGTCCACCGGTCCGCGCCCGGTTGATCCTCCGGCCGGGTCGCCCCCAGCGCAACGAGCTGCTGTTCGGCCGACTGCAGGTCGTCGACCGCGAGATCGAAGTGGAACTGCTTGGTCCCGTTCGGGTTCGGCCACTTCGGCGGCTCGTAGTCGGGAACCGTGCCGAATCCCAGGGCCTGTTCCGGGCCGGCGAGCATGGCGTAACCCTCGCCGGAGGCGATGATCTCCCAGCCGAGGGCAGCCGACCAGAAGGCCGCGTCCCGTCCGGCGTCCGTGCTGTCGAGGCTGACCATCTTGAGTGTGGCCACGGGTGATGGCATTGGCGGGTCTCCCTGCGTAGTTGGCTCGGATCTGTCCTCATTCTGGTCTCCGAAAGGCTCATCTGTCTACTAGTAATCGAACAAATGTTCGTATAAACTGAGGACATGAACCAGGGGGGAACGACGCCGGCAGTCAGTGCGCTGCAGGTGCTGTCGACCGCCCTGAGCGAGTTGGTTCTGACCGTGGACCAGGGTGGCCTGGACCATCTCGACGACGCCGAGCTGATGGAGTTCCTCCGAGACTTCGAGACGGTGCGGAATCAGATGCCCCTGGTCGACCACCGAACGCTGCGCACCGCAGCCGACCGTGATCTGGCCAACCGAACGGGCCAGGGGACGCTCGTGAGGGTGTTGACGTCGGCGTTGCGGATCTCGGCGGCGGAGGCCGGCCGTCGGGTGCTGGCTGCGGAACAGCTGGGCCCACGGCAGTCGATGCTGGGTCAGGACATCGGAGCCGCCCGCCCGGTGCTTGCGGCGGCCCAGGTGTCGGGTGGGGTGAGCGCCGAGCAGGTGCAGGTCATCCTGCGTGGTCTGAGAAAGGTGGACCGGCCCGGATTCGACCCGGCCGAGGTCGACCGGGGTGAGCAGACCCTGACCGGGTTCGCGGCGACCTTCGGTCCGCGGGACCTCCAGGTGTGCGTGGATCGGTTCGTGGACCTTATCAACCCCGACGGCAGTCGTCCCCGTGATGACCTCAATGCTGATCGTCGGCATCTGGGGCTGCGGTCGCGGCTGGACGGCAGCTGGGGAGGGGAGTTCCGGCTGACGGGGCCTCTGGGGGCAAAGTTGCGAGCTCTGCTTGACCCCTTGGCCAAGCCGCGGGTCAACCTGACGGCCGGGCCCCGAGGTGGGTTGATCGAGCAGCGTGACGAGCGGACTCATGGTCAGCGCCTGCACGACGCCCTCGAGGACCTCTGCGACCGGATGCTTCGTGGGGGCGGGGTGCCCGACTCCGGCGGGACCCCGGCGACGGTGATCGTCACCCTGGACATCGATGACCTGCGGGCCCGGACCGGCTACGGCACCACGTCCGACGGCACCCTGATCTCCGCCCGGGAGGTGCTGGCGCTGGCTGCCCAGGCCGAGATCATCCCCGCCGTGCTGGACAGCGCCGGCGCCGTTCTCAGCCTCGGTCGGACCCGCCGCATCGCCAGCCGAACCCAGACCCTCGCGCTGATCGCCCGGGACCGTGGCTGCAGCTTCCCAGGCTGTTCGCACCCGCCCGAGTGGTGCGAGCGCCATCACATCCGCGAATGGGTGGACGGCGGCCTCACCGACCTGGACAACCTGACCCTGGTCTGCCGCTATCACCACCGGTCCTTCGCCGACCGAGGCTGGCGGTGCCGGCTCAGACCCGACCGGCTACCGGAATGGGTCCCACCCCGGCACGTCGACCCGGATCAGACCCCCCTGGTCAACAACCGCATCCTGGCCGAGCGACTCTCCCACGAGCTCGCGGCATGACCGCGTTCGTGTCAGGGTCGTGCGCTGCCCTGCAGCAGGTGGGCCAGGTGCTGAACGGCGTAGACGTAGCCGCGGATGCCAGCGCCCACCACAACCATGTCCGCGACGGCAGAGACGTAGGAGTGGTGCCGGAAGTCTTCGCGCTTGTGCACGTTGCTGATGTGCACCTCGACCACCGGCAATCCGACGGCGCTCAACGCGTCCGGCAGGGCCACGGACGTGTGGGTCAGGGCCCCGGCGTTGATCACCACCCCGGCGCAGGTCTCGCGGGCGTCGTGGAGCGCGTCCAGCAGCACGCCCTCGTGGTTGCTCTGCACCGCGGTGACCTCGTAGCCCAGCTCGGCGGCCGTGCTCCGGGTCAGCTCCACCACGTCAGCAAGCGTGGCGGCACCGTAGATCGCGGGTTCGCGGGTGCCCAGCAGATTGAGGTTGGGCCCGTTCACCAGCAGCAGGCGGCTCGGGTGGGCGGGGGTGGTCACGCTCGTACGCTAGCGGAGCAGCCACCCCGTGTCGCCGGCCAGCGCATCGGCCGCGGCCGGCCCCCAGCTGTCGTCCTCGTAGATCTGCACCTTCGGGCGCTGGTCCCCCTGCAGCGGTGCGTACGCCTTGAACGCGGCCTCGAGCCCGGCCGAGCTGGTGAACAGCGACCGGTTGCCGTCGAGCACGTCGAAGATCAGGGAGGTGTACGGCGACATCGCGCCGTCCGCCACATTGGCCAGGTTGAGCGAGGTGCAGGTCTCGGCCGGCACGACATCGGGGCCGGGTTTCTTCACGATGAGCTGGATCTCGATCGCACCGCTTCCCTTCAGGTCGAAGATCAGCGCGTTCGGGATGTGCCCCATCGAGTGCAGCGGCCCGTCCGAGGGACGAAACACCAGACTCACGCGCTGGGCCCCGGTGGCCATCTTCTTGCCCGTCCGGAGCAGGAACGGCACGCCCTGCCAGCGAGCGGTGTCGATCCACAACCGCGCCGCCGCGAAGGTGTCGGTGGTCGAGTCCTCGGGGATGCCCTCGGTCTCGCGATAGCTGCGGTACTGGCCGAAGACGACCTCGGCAGGATCCAACGGCCGGAAGGCCGCCACGACCGACTCCCGCGCGGCCTGCAGATCCTCGGCACCCATGCTCAGCGGCGGTTCCATCGCGACCTCGGCCGCCACCTGGAAGAGGTGGGTGACCACCATGTCGAGGCCGGCCCCGGTGGCGTCGTAGAACCCGGCCCGGTCGGCGATGTCGAGGGTCTCTGGCACGTCGATCTGCACCTGCTCGATGTGCTCTGCGTTCCACAGGTCGCTGAACATCCGGTTGCCGAAGCGCGTCAGGAGCAGGTTCTGGGTCGCCTCCTTACCCAGGAAATGGTCGATTCGATAGATCTGCTCCTCGTCGAAGACGCTGTGCACCAGCTCGTCGAGGGCGTAGAAACCGTCCAGCGAACTGCCGTACGGCTTCTCGTAGACCGCCTTGGTCCCCGGCTGGTTCAACTGGTGGGTCAGGATCGCCTTGGTCGTCTCCTCGAAGGCGACGGGCGGGATGGCCAGATAGTGGATCAGGGCCGGGCTGCCGCCCAGATCCCGCTCGGCCTCGGCGATCACCTCCAGCAGGCTTCCCGGGTCGTCGTCCTTGAAGCCGCCGCCGGCGAAGAGCACGTTGGCGCTGAAGGCCTTCCACTGCTCGGGCTCCGGCTCGCTGGCGAACTCGGTCAACACCTCGTGGATGTGCTCCCGGAAGTCCTCGTGCGCCACGTCGCCGCGACCGTTGCCGACCAGCTTGAACTGGCTGGGCAGCAGGCCGCGGGCGAACAGGTCGTAGATGGCCGGCAGCACCATGCGCTTGGCCAGGTCACCGGTCCCGCCGTACAGGATCAGGGCGGTGGGCTGTGGCGCGACGTCGGAATCAGGCACGCAGGCATTATGGGCCACGAACCAGACACCGAGGTGGAGGAGGGTTCCGATGCCGGACCGGTTCGACCTGGAGCGCTTCGTCGTCGCCCAGGACCACGGCGGGACGTACGCCGCCGCCCTCGCCGAGCTGAGGCGCGGCCGGAAGACCAGCCACTGGATGTGGTTCGTGTTCCCGCAGATCGCCGGGTTGGGTCGCAGCGGGATGGCTCAGGCGTACGCGATCGCGTACCTGGAGCAAGCGCAGGCCTATCTCGCCCACCCGGTGCTCGGAGCGCGGCTGCGCGAGTGCAGCCGGGTGATGGCCGATCTGGAGGGCAGGACCGCACAGCAGATCTTCGGCGGCATCGACGCCCTCAAGCTGCGGTCCTCGATGACCCTGTTCAACCGGGCGGCACCGGAGGACCCGGTCTTCACCTCGGTCCTGGAGCGCTACTTCGACGGGGTGCCCGATCCCGAGACCGTCGCCCGCCTCTGACGCTCAGTCTTCGGAGGCGGTGTAGGTCGCACCCGGCCAGTAGGCCCACTCCTCGAAACTCGCCGCCCGCCCGTCCGGGTCGAATCCCAACACCCAGAGGTCGCGATACTCCTGCCGCACCGGGGAGCCGTAGCGGACCTCGACCCGGACGACGGCATCCAGCCCCTCGACCGCCACCGGCACCGCGGTCATGGTGAACGTCTCGTCGTCCTCGGCCCAGAACTCCTCGATCTGGGCGTGGCCCTGGAGCGGCTCGGTGTAGGGGGAGCGGCGGTATTCCGCGTCCGGGGTGAACAGCCGCGCCACCGCACTCACGGCCCCACTGCGCCAGGCCGCCTCGTACGCCGCCACCCAGGCCATCACCTCGTCACGGTTCACCGGCTCATCATGGCTCAGGGGTCGAGCAGCGGCGCGCAGCGAACCAGGTCGTCGGCGTCGACGAGGTCGGGCAGGGAGACGAACACGGTCCGAACCCCCAGCTCGGCCAGCCCGGCATAGCGCCGCCGGTGCTCGACGGCGGTCCCGGCGTGGTGTCGGGCGGCGAAGGCGGGGGCCGGCGTACGGCCGCGCAGCCGCTCCACCCGACGGGCCACGTCCGCCCGGTCCACCCCGATGACGGGCAGGTCCAGCACCGTGACCTCGACCTCCTCGGGATCGCGCCCGACCGCGGCGCAGTGCCGGTGCAGCACGCCGATCTTGTGCTCCAGGGCGTCGTCGGTGCGCAGGTTAGCCGCGTCGGCCTGCTCGGCCACGATCCGGAGGGTCCGCTGCTCACCCGAGCCGCCGACGATGATCGGGATGTTGCCGACGGGCCGTGGATAGCAGGTGGTCTCGGGCAGCCGGACGAAGCGGCCCCGGAAGGCCTTGGTGCCGGGCGCCCACAGGGCCCGCAGGGTTTCGATGGTGGCCTGCAGCTGGTCAAGGCGCTCGTGATCGGCGGGGAAGTCCAACCCGTAGGCCTGGTGCTCGCGCAGCCACCAGCCCGCCCCCAGACCGCAGAAGGCCCGACCGTCAGTGAGCGCGTCGAGGGTGGCGGCGGTCTTGGCGATGATGCCCGCAGCCCGGAAGCTGACCGGCGACACCAGGGTGCCGAGACGCAGCCGGGTGTCCAGACCGGCGAGCAGCCCAAGGGTGACCCAGGGCTCGGGGATGGGCTCCCAGGCCCGGTCGACCTGGGGGATCTGGATCAGGTGGTCCATCAGGGCGATCCCGTGGAAACCCAACGCGTCAGCCGCGACGGCGATGTCCCGCAGCCAGGTCGCCGGCTGGTCGCCCCACCCGAAGCGGGAGATCTGCAGCACCAGGCGAGGCCCTTCCGACCGGTCGTCGTCGACCCGCGTCCTGAGCCCGTCTAAGGACCGGCCCGCCGGCACGGGCAGCACCGGCGGCACCGCGGGCTCCGAGGCGGCCGAGTTGATGATCACGTGGTCCCAGTCCTCGTCGTCGAGGCCGGTGATCACACTCTTGATCTTGCGGAGCTGCTCGGTCAGCACCCCGGCGGGCACCGGGCGGTCCCGGGTCCGGTTGCGCTGCCGGCAGAGCGCGGGGGCGGTGTCCATGATCACCAGCACGCTGCGCAACCCGGCCGCGTGCGCCAGCCGGAGGTAGCCCGCTCGCCGGACCGGGTCCAGACCCAGGGTGTCGATCACCGTGGTCAGGCCACGCCGGATGCGACCGGCGACGATCTGGTCCAGCAGGGCGAAAGCCTCCGCCGAGGCGTCCAGGTCGGCCGGACCGCTGCCCACGACCGCCCGCAGCTCGTCGGAGGACACGATCTCGTACGAGCTGAACCGGGACCGAGCCCAGCTGGACTTTCCCGACCCCGAGGCCCCGGCCAGCACGTAGACCGCCGGCTCGGGGAGCGGGACGGTGTCGATCATGGCCCGAGTCTGGCAGTGCTCAGCGGGGGAAGTCCTCGACCCGCAACGTCTTGAGCTGGCCGTCCTCATCGAGGTAGCGGACGTCCAGGCCACCCACCCCCGCGGAGCTGACCGGCCGCGCCGGCTTCGCGTCGGCTGACGTCGAGGGCCGGGCCGGGCTGGCCGTCGGCGCCGGGCTCGAGGTCGTCGGGCTCGAGGTGGCCGGGGCCGGGGCCGGGGCCGGTGCATCCGGGCTGCAGCCCACCGCGGCGCCGAGGAGGAGCAGGACGGCACCGACCGACAGGCTCAGCGTGCGGCCGTCTTGGTGGATACTCATCTCCCAATCAGGTTATCCGCCCCGACAAGGCCTCGGGTGGACTCCGGTGGAGCGGGCTGGGAGCCTGAGCGCATGACCGAGACCAAACCCGTGGCCTGCTGGCTGACCGACATGGACGGCGTCCTGGTGCACGAGGAGCAGGCGCTGCCGGGCGGCTCGGAGTTCATCCAGGCCCTCCAGGACCACGGCCGCCGCTTCCT
>JAABUN010003847.1_pt1 | contig 21978 bp, 15 predicted proteins | sample 5559311 | NCBI WGS metagenome assembly JAABUN01 (sample SAMN10711877, study PRJNA513370) | rock metagenome | isolation source: Antarctica rocks | place: Antarctica: Victoria Land, Siegfried Peak sud
GCATCTACGTCCCGAGCACGCGGTACTCCCTGTTTAACCTCGGCACCTTCCGCACCGACATGGCGGGCTTCACCGTCGACACCGGCGGCGCCGCGACCTCGACGATGGACTACTACTTCTTCACGGGCACGCCCTCGGAGATCCTCGACGCCTACACGGCGACGACGGCCCGCCCCAAGCTGCCGCCGAAGTGGGCGTTCGGCCTGTGGATGTCGGCGAACGAGTGGAACACCCAGGCCGAGGTCAACACCGAGCTGGCCAACGTCACGAGCTCCGGCATCCCGCACAGTGCGATGGTGCTCGAGCAGTGGAGCGACGAGGCGACCTTCTACCTGTGGCACGGCGCGACCTACACGCCGAAGCCGGGCGGCTCAGCTCTCGCCTATGCCGACATGACCTTCCCAGCCGGTGGCGAGTGGACCGACCCCAAGGCGATGGTCATCGCGGCCCACAACCAGAACATCAAGATGGTGCTTTGGCAGATCCCGGTGCTCAAGGAGAACTTCGACACCAACCCGTCCACGGCGCCACAGCAGCACCTCAACGACCGTTCGTACGCCGCCGCCCAGGGTTACCTCGTCGGTGACGGTGAGGGGGCTCCTTACCGGATCCCCACGGGCCAGTGGTTCGGCGACAGCACGGTCCCGGACTTCACGAACACGGCGACGACGAACTGGTGGATGAGCAAGCGCTCCTACCTGTTCGACGACATCGGCATCGACGGCCTGAAGACCGACGGCAGCGAGGCGCTCTTCGGGCGCAACCTGACCGTCAGCGACGGCCGGAAGGGCGACGAGATGCACAATGCCTACCCGAACGAGTACACCCGCGCCTATTCGGCGTTCGTGCAGTCGAAGACCGGCGGCAATGGTGCGCTCTTCAGCCGGGCGGGCACCTCGGGCGCCCAGGCCAACTCGATCTTCTGGGCCGGCGACCAGGCCTCGACGTTCTCCGCCTTCCAGCAGGCCGTGAAGGCCGGCATCTCCGCAGGCCAGTCGGGCGTCCCGTTCTGGGCGTGGGACATGGCCGGGTTCACCGGCACCTTCCCCTCGAGCGAGCTCTACCTGCGCTCCGCGGCGCAGGCGACGTTCTCGCCGATCATGCAGTACCACTCGGAGAAGTCGAACCCCACGACGTCCGAGGCGCGCACGCCGTGGAACGTCCAGGCCCGCAAGGGGGACACCTCGGTGCTGCCGAGATTCAAGAAGTTCGCCAACACCCGCATGAACCTCGTCCCGTACCTCTACACGGAGGCCAAGAACGCCGCCGACACCGGGCTGCCGATGATGCAGGCCATGGGGATCTCCTACCCGTCGGACGCCACGGCCGGCGCTCAGGACCAGCAGTACATGTTCGGCCGGCAGCTCCTCGTCGCGCCAATTACCACCCAGGGCGCGACGTCCAAGGACGTCTACTTCCCCGCGGGTGAGTGGTACGACTTCTGGAACGGCGGTCGCGCCATCGGTGCCGGGACCAAGACGTACAACGCTGGCACCGACACCATCCCGGTGTTCGTCAAGGCCGGGGCGATCATTCCGCTCAACCTCAACGCCAACTACGAGCTCGGCGGCACGATCGGCAACAGCGTCTCCTCGTATGCCAACCTCGTGTTCCGGGTTTACCCGTCGGGCACGACCTCCTACGACTACTACGACGACGCGGCGGGCCTGAAGCGGACGATCACGTCGACGGAGAACTGGACGGGCCACCAGGCCACGGTCAGCGTCCCGGCGCTGACGACCACGAGCACGTTGCAGGTGTCCAGCACCGCCCCCTCGGGGGTGACCAACGGCGGCGCCGCGCTGACGCAGTACTCCAGCATCAGCGCCCTCGCCGCAGCCTCCACCGGCTACTACTGGGACCCGGTGCAGCAGCTCACCCACGTCAAGGTCGCCAGCGCCGCCAGCGCACGGTCGGTCGTCCTCAGCGGCGTCGACAAGGCCGGGTACGAGGCGGAGTTCGGCGCTGGGACCGGCACGACGACGAACACCGACCACGCCGGATTCACCGGCACCGGGTTCGTCGACGGGTTCGAGACCGTCGGTGATGCGGTGACCACTGACGTCAGCGCCGCGGTCACGGGCACCCACGTCCTGAAGTTCCGCTACTCCAACGGGTCGGGCACCTCGGCGACCCGCACCGTCCTGGTCGACGGCGTCTCGGTGGGAACCCTGACCCTGCCGCCCACGGCCAACTGGGACACGTGGGGCACGGCCACGCTCAGCACGAGCCTGACCTTGGGTAAGCGCTCCGTGAAGCTCTCCTTCGCCAGTGGGAACGCCACCGGCATCAACTACGACAACTTGGTGGTGGCGCGACCGTGACGCCCTCGATCTCCCTCTCCCGTCGGCCGGGAAGGACCCCGCTGCAGCGTCGGGTCGCCCTCGGCGTCGCGGTACTGGTCGCCACCAGCGGAATGGTGCTGGCGGGTTCTCCCGCGGCCCACGCCGCCGTCCAGCGGGTGCAGTTCGCCGCGGGTGGCAACTACCTCGTCGTCGAGTTCCTCGACAACGACCTGGTCCACTTCGAGCTCGGGGCCGGCACCGGACCCGGCACGGGGTCCGACCTGTTTGCCACGGAGCAGGTGTCCAAGCGCAACTACCCCGGGCCGACCAGCCTGACCCAGAACGGCGGCACCCTCACGACACCCGGCTTGCAGGTTGTCGTCGACACGGGCACCCTCTGCGCCACCACCTACGACACCACGCGGGCGTCGTCGCTGCTACTCAACACGACGTGCCCCCGCAACCCCGCCCAGGCCTGGAAGGGGCTGTCGATCACGAAGTCGTCGATGCAGAACGCCTACGGCCTCGGCGAGCAGTTCTACATGGGCGGCAGCTCCGACGGCGACCTCGTCGGCCGCACCCGGACGCCGGGCGGCAACTACGGCAACGCCATGGTCTACGACACCGACAACGGCCCCGTGGGCAACACCCAGATCCCGGTGCTCCTTGCCGTAGGGGCCAACTACGCCAACTACGGGCTGTTCCTCGACCAGGTCTACAAGCAGCAGTGGGACCTGACCGGCGACCCGTGGACGGTCGACACGTTCGGCGACCAGCTGCGCTGGTACGTCATGAGCGGCCCGGACCTGCCCGACCTGCGGCAGGACTACATGGAGCTCACCGGTCGTCCGCCAGTCCCGCCGAAGCAGGTGTTCGGCCTGTGGAACTCCGAGTTCGGCTACGACAACTGGGCAGAGCTCGATAGCACGCTGGCCAGCCTGCGGAGCTCGAAGTTCCCCCTCGACGGGTTCATGCTCGACGTCAACTGGTTCGGGGGGGTCACCGCCGGCTCCGACAACACCAAAATGGGCACCCTCGCCTGGGACGGCACCAACTTCCCCAACGCCACCACCAAGATCGCCAGCCTGGCCTCGACCGACGGCGTCGGGGTCATCCCCATCGAGGAGTCCTACATCGGCAAGGGACTGGCCGAGCACGCCGACCTCGCCAGCCGCGGTTACCTCGTGCGCGCCGGTTGCTCGACCTGCGCCCCGACCTACCTCACCGGCAACGATTGGTGGGGGCGTGGCGGGATGATCGATTGGACCCAGCCTGCTGCCGGTGCGTACTGGCACGCGCTGAAGCGCCAGCCGCTCGTCAACGCCGGCGTGACCGGCCACTGGCTCGACCTCGGCGAGCCCGAGATGTACGACGCCAACGACTGGGTCGCAGGGGTCGTGCCGGGCAAGAACGCCCACGCGGACTATCACAACATGTACAACCTGCGGTGGGCCAGCAGCATCGCCAAGGGGTACACCGACGCCGGCACCACCCAGCGCCCGTTTATGCTCGCGCGTTCCGGGGCCGGTGGTATCCAGCGCTTCGGCACCGCGATGTGGTCCGGTGACATCGGCAGCAAGCTGACCGCACTGGCGCAGCAGCAGAACGCCCAGATGCACATGTCGATGTCCGGCATCGACTACTTCGGGTCCGACATCGGCGGCTTCCGTCGCGAGATGCTCAACAGCGACCTCAACGAGCTCTACACGCAGTGGTTCGCCAACTCCGCGTGGTTCGACGTGCCGGTCCGCCCGCACACCGAGAACCTCTGCAACTGCGCGAAGACGGCGCCCAACCAGATCGGTGACGTGGCGAGCAACCTGGCCAACATCCGCCAGCGTTACGAGCTCACGCCGTACTACTACTCGCTCGCGCACCGGGCGAACACGACCGGCGAGCCGCTCGTCCCACCGCTCGTGTACTACTACCAGAACGACACCAACGTCCGGGAGATGGCGCACGAGAAGATGATCGGCAAGGACCTGCTCGTCGGGGTCGTCGCCGGAGCCGGTGAGCGCAAGCGCAACATGTACCTGCCGGCGGGCACGTGGTTCGACTACCGGACCAACCAGAAGACGGTCAGCACCGGCCAGTGGGTCAACGACCTGCCCCTGTGGGTCAATGGGGCCTTCCAGCTCCCGGCCTTCGCCCGGGCCGGTGCGATCCTGCCCAAGATGTTCGTCGACGACAAGACGATGAACGCCGTAGGCAAGCGCACCGACGGGTCGACGCGAAACGAGCTCACCGCCCGCGTCTACTCGGACACCACGGGCAGCTCGTTCAGCCTCGCCGAGGACGACGGCGCCTCGACCGGCTACCAGACCGGCGCGAAGCGGACCACGCTGCTCAGCCAGAGCCGCAGCGGCAACACGGCCACGGTCACCCTCGCGGCGTCGTCCGGCACCTATACCGGTGCGCCCACGAGCCGGGCCAACGTCGTGGAACTCGTGGCCGACACCCAGGCGTTGGGCGTCACGCTCAACGGCACCGCTTTGCCGCAGCTGGCGAACAAGGCGGCCTTCGACGCGGCGGGCAGCGGTTGGTACAACGCCGGCGGCAACCTCGTCGTCGCGAAGTCGGCGGCTCTCGCGGTCACCTCGGCGAAGACGTTCGCCTTCACCCTCGGCCAGACGCTGGTCTCCCAGACCTTCACCTGCACCAACGGGACGACCACCACCGGTCAGTCCGTGTATGCCGTCGGCAGCGCCCCGCAACTCGGTGCCTGGTCGGTGGCCAGCGCCGTGAAGCTCGCCGCGACGAGCTACCCGACGTGGACTGGCACCATCACCGGGCTGCCGCCGGCCACCGCGATCGAGTGGAAGTGCGTCAAGCGGCAGGAGGCCAATTTCCCGGACACCGCGGACGCGTGGCAGCCGGGGGCGAACTCGGCGTTCACCACCCCGGCAACAGGTCCCGGCAGCGGTACCAACGGCGCCTTCTGACGCCATACGTGCGACCGCGATGACGCGGTTGAGGCCCTCCGGCTGCTGCCGGGGGGCCTCACGCACGTCTGCAGTTCGCCTCGGAAGCCGTTGAGCCGTGGGCAATTTGCGAGAACGCCACCCGATCAGGCACTCGAGCACCCGCGAGGTCACGGTCCGGCATCGGTACTGAGGGAAACCCCGAAAGTCCTTGACGCCGCCCCGCAGGGGAGCTTATGTTGCTCCTAAATTTAGTACCAAACAAAGGGAATGAGCCGACGATGTCTCAAAACGGGCAGGTGACCACGCGAGGTGACCTCGTGCGCGCCGCAGTGCTGGGCCTGCTGGGCACCCGGGGGCCGAGCTCCCGCGCCGAGATCGCCCGCTCGCTCGGCGTCAGCCCGGCCACGGTGACCCAGACGACCAAGGAGCTGCTGGTCCGCGAGCTCGTCACCGAGCTCGAGTCGGTGCCGAGCCAGGGCGGCCGGCCGGCGCGGCTGCTCGGCCTGGTCCGCACGGCCGGTGGCGCGATCGGCGCGAAGGTCACCTCCGATCACGTCGCCCTCGTCTCGGTCGACCTCGACGGCACGGTCCGTTCCTCGCGCGCTGTCCCCTTCGACCCGGCCCACCCCTCGGCGCTCGACGCGCTCTGCGACATCCTCCGTGACGCGGTCGGGTCGTTCGAGGGGCACCTGCTCGGTGTCGGCGTGGGCCTGCCCGGGGCGGTTGACTCCCAGGCCTCGGGCATCGTGGACGCCCCGACCCTCGGCTGGGACCGCGCGCCCGTCGGCCCCCGCCTGCGCGACGCCCTAGGTGTGCCGGTCCTGGTCGACAACGACGTCAACACCCTCGCGGCCGCCGAGAGCGTCTACGGCATCGGCCGCCGCCACTCCTCCTACCTCGTGGTCACCATCGGTCGCGGTATCGGGTGCGGCATCGTCACCCAGGGCTCGGTCAGCCGCGGTTCGCACGGCGGCGCAGGTGAGATCGGGCATATCCCGGTCACCGTCGACGGCCCCGTCTGCGGCTGCGGCAACACCGGCTGCCTCGAGGCGCACATCGGTGTTAGCGGCCTTGTCGCTGCCGCCCTTGCGGCTGGCGTCGTCACAGCCTCCGGTGGCATGGCTGAGCTGGCAGCAGCCGCCCACGCGGGCGACGAGCGCGCGCTCACCGTGTATGCCGAGGCCGGTCGCCTGCTCGGCCTCGGGCTCTCCGGTGTCGTGCACATCCTCGACCCCGAGCTGATCGTGCTCATGGGTGAAGGCATGACCGAGTGGCCCTTCTGGCAGGCCGGCTTCGAGGAGTCGTTCCGCCGCCACCTCATGCCGGCCCGGCGCGGTGTCCCCTACGTGACCGAGTCCTGGACCGAGAGCCAGTGGGCGGTCGGGGCCGCCTGCCTCGTGCTCGCCTCCTCGTTCGACGCGGACACCGCTGGCGCCCAGGGCGAGCTCGTCCGGGCCCGCCTGCAGGCCGTCGCCACGGCGGGTGCCCGATGACCGCCCGCGCGCGCTGGCGCAAGGTCTGCTGGGTGCTGTTCTTTCTGGCCCCCAGCGCCGTCCCGCTGGTGCTGTTCACCGCGGTGCCGATGATCTCCTCGGTGTGGGTCAGCTTCCACCAGTGGAACCTCATCTCCCCGATGAGGTGGGTCGGGCTCGACAATTACCGCACGCTGCTGACCGACCCGGGCACCCGCACGGTCTTCCTGCACACGCTCATCTACTGCGTCGGATACCTGCCGCTGGTCTTCGCGGGCGGGCTCGGACTGGCGCTCGCACTCAACCAGAAGCTGGCCGGCCGCTCGTTCTTCCGCGCGGCGTACTTCCTTCCCGTGGTCACCAGCTGGGTTGTCGTGGCGCTCGTCTGGAAGTGGCTGCTCAACCCCACCAACGGCCTGGTCAACACGCTCCTCGGCACCGTCGGTCTGCCCCAGCCGGGTTGGTGGACCGACCCGAACTGGGCGCTCCCAGCGGTCATCCTCTCCAGCGTGGAAGGACCTCGGCTTCGTCATGGTCATCATGCTGGCCGGGCTCCAGGCCATTCCGCAGGACGTCCTCGAGGCGGCCTGGGCCGACGGCGCGAACGGCTGGCAGCGGTTCTGGCGGATCACCCTTCCGCTGCTGTCGCCCTCGACGTTCTTCGTCATCGTCATCTCGCTCATCAACGGCTTCCAAGTCTTCGACCAGGTCTACGTCATGACCGGCGGCGGACCGTCCGGCTCCAGCCAGGTCGTGGTCGGCCAGATCTACGACCTCACCTTCCGCTACGGCCGCGCCGGCGAGGCCAGCGCACTGTCGTGGCTCCTCTTCGCCGTCATCCTGCTCATCACCGCGGTGCAGATCCGTGGCCAACGCCGGTGGGTGCACTATGCCTGAGTTCGTCACTCCTACCGCCCCGCCGGTTGTCGGATCGGCCCTTGCCGCAACCGTTTCCGACGCCCCCGCGGCACCGGCCGATGGCTCCGCTGCGGTCACCGATGCGCCCACGACGGTGGCACGCAACCGTCGCCCGGTGCGTTCGCTGAGCCTGCTCCGGTATGCCGCGGTGCTCGCCGGTGCGGTCGTCATGCTCTTCCCGTTCCTGTGGACGGTCATCACCTCGATCACCCCGGAGGGCAGTCTCGCCGGCGGCCCGACGCTCATCGTCAAGAACCCGACGATGGCTGCCTACCGGACCCTGCTCGACACGCTCCCGATGTGGCGCATCGTCGTGAACTCGCTGTGGGTCGCGGCCGCCTCCACGCTCCTGCAGCTCGTCACCGGGTCGATGGCGGCCTACGGGTTCGCCCGGCTGCCTTTCAAGGGCAAGAACGTCGTCTTCGCCCTCTACCTCGCGACGCTCATGGTCCCGATGCAGGTCCTGGTCGTGCCGCTGTTCATCGAGATGAAGACGCTCAACCTTCAAGACACCTACATGGCGCTGCTGGCCCCGTCGATCGCCTCGGCGTTCGGGGTGTTCCTGCTGCGCCAGGCCGTCGAGTCGGTGCCCCGCGAGCTCGACGAGGCCGCCACCATCGACGGCGCCGGGCACCTGCGGATCTTCGTCACTATCATCCTGCCGCTGATCCGACCGGCCCTGGCCACCGTCGCGGTCTTCGCGTTCATGGGCAGCTGGAACAGCTTCCTGTGGCCGCTGGTCGTCATCCGCTCTCCCGAGTTCATGACCCTGCCGCTGGGGCTCGCGACGCTCCAGGGCCAGTTCACCACCGAGTGGGACGTCGTCATGGCCGGGTCGGTCTTCTCGATCCTGCCCATCGCGATCGTCTACCTCCTCGCCCAGCGACACATCATCGCCGGCGTCGCCCACACCGGCATCAAGTGACCGGTCCCTCCTGACTCACCCCTGCAGCACCACTCAGCTTCACCTACTCACACAGCACCGCCCCGACCGCGCGCCACCCGGAACGCGGCAGGCCCCGAAAGGAACCACCATGATCACCATCGTCAGGCACAGAGTCGCGCCTGTCCTCGTCGCCGGTCTGGCGCTGGCGCTCGGCGCCTGCGCCCAAGGGACCGCGACCAAGTCCGTCGACGCCCCGTCGTCCGGCGGCAAGACCACGGTCCGCTACATGAACTTCTCCGCCAACGGCGGTCACGAGAAGGACCTCGACGCGATCAAGGCCGCGTTCGAGAAGGCCAACCCCGACGTCACGGTCCAGATCGAGACTACGCCGTACGACGACTACTTCACCAAGCTGCAGACGGCGGTCGCCGGTGGCACCGCGGGTGACGCGTTCGAGCTCAACTACGAGAACTTCGTGACCTATGCCACCAACGGCTCGCTCGCCGAGCTCAAGAGCGTCGAGGGCGCGAAGTACAAGCCGTCGCTGCTCCAGGCGTTCTCCGCCGACGGCAAGCAGTACGGGCTGCCCGAGTCGTTCTCCAACGTCGTCCTCTTCTTCAACAAGGACCTCTTCAAGGCTGCCAGTGTCGCCGAGCCCACGGCCGACTGGACCTGGAAGGACGAGCAGGCAGCCGCGGCCAAGCTGACCAACAAGTCCAAGAAGGTCTGGGGCGACTACCAGCCCATCTCGTTCTTCGAGTTCTACAAGGCCCTCGGCCAGTCCGGTGGCGAGTTTCTCAGCGCCGACAAGAAGACCGCGACGTTCAACTCCGACGCCGGCCGCGCCGCCGCCGCGTTCCTCGTGACCAAGGCCGGCAAAACCATGCCGACCGAGGCCGACGGTGCGGGCACGCCCGACTTCGACAGCAAGCTCTTCAAGAGCGGCAAACTCGCGATGTGGCACACCGGCATCTGGATGTTCTCGGGCATGGCCGACGCCAAGTTCGACTGGGACATCGCCGTCGAGCCGGGCAACACCAAGAAGGCCTCGGCCATGTTCACCAACGGTGCCGTGGTCTCCTCCAAGAGCAAGAACCAGGCTGCCGCGCAGAAGTGGATCACCTTCCTGACGTCCTCGGACGAGATGGCCCAAAAGCGCCTCGAGACCAGCTGGGAGCTGCCGCCCGTCGCCGACGAGGCCAAGCTCGCCTCCTACCTCGACGCCGGCAAGCCGGCCAACCGCCAGGCCGTGTTCGACTCGCTCGACGCCACCGTGCTCCCGCCGGTCATCGAGCGCCAGCAGGAGATGCAGGACGCGGTGGATAAGGAGCTCAGCTCCGCTGCCGCGGGTCGCAAGACCGTCGCCGCAGCCATGGCTGACGCGGCGAAGGCGGTCAACGCGCTGCTCAAGTAGCGCCCACCACCCTCGCGGCGGCTGCCGAGTCGAACCCTGGTCTGCCCGGCAGCCGCTCCCACCCGCCACTCATCGGACTGGACGACATGACTTCCCTGCCCGATACCGCGCCGCCCGCACTGGACGGTTTGGCGCCGCCCACGACCGTGACGCCCGAGCGGACGGTCCTCACGACCGAGGAGCTGCTGGCCTTGGCCCACCGCAGCCACGCGGTGATCACCGAGCACCAGCACAAGGGCGGGGCGTACCCCGCCTCCCCCACGTTCTCGGCATACCGCGGGTACGCGTGGCTGCGCGACGGCTCGTTCACCGCCGAGGGGATCTCCCGTTACGGCGATGTGCACTCGGCCGACCGTTACCACGACTGGGTGAGCCGGGTGCTGGCTGCCCGCCGCGAGCAGGTCGACGACCTCGTCGCTGACACCGCTCGTGGCGTCGAGGTGCCACTGGCCCGCATGCTCCCCACTCGCTTCACGTTCGACGGCCTCGACGGCTCCGACCCGTGGTGGGACTTCCAGACCGACGGATACGGGACGTGGCTGTGGTCGCTCGTGGCCCACGCGCAGCGGCACGGCGGCGACCTCACCCGGTGGCTGCCGGGCATTGAGGTGGCGGTCGACTTCCTCGCTGCGTTCTGGGACCTCGCCTGCTACGACTGGTGGGAGGAGCACGTCGAGCACCGGCACGTGTCGACCCTCAGCGCAGTCGCCGGCGGGCTGCGCGACATCGCCGACAGTGGCGTCCTCGACTCAGCACGCGCCGACCGTGCCAGGGTGGCGTCGCAGGGTGCCGCCGCCCTCGCACTCAGTCACGGGGTGGCCGAAGGCCACCTCGTGAAGTGGCTCGGGACCACCGCGGTCGACGGCTCACTGACCTCCTGCGTCGTGCCGTTCCGCCTCGCCGAGCCGGGCAGCCCGCTCGCCGCGGGCACCCTCGCCCAGGTCGCTGCCGAGCTCGACGTCGACGGTGGCGTCCACCGCTTCCGTGCCGATCTGTTCTACGGCGGCGGCCAGTGGCTGCTGCTGTCGGCCCTGCTCGGCTGGAACCTCGCCGTCGCCGGGGACCGCGACGGCGCCATTCGCCACCTGCAATGGATCGCGAGGCACGGGACCGCCGCCGGCGAGATGCCCGAACAGGTGCCCGACCACCTGCTCCACCCCGACACCCGCGCCGAGTGGATCGAGCGCTGGGGCGAAGTCGCCAAGCCCCTGCTGTGGTCCCATGGCATGTACCTGATCCTGGCCGACGAGCTGGGCCTGCTCGAAGGACGTTCACTGTGACCACCGAGACCGCCCCCGTGACCGGCAGAGCTCTGCTCGTTCACCGCCCCCACGGCATCGAACACCCTTACGCTACGTCGCTGGACCAGCGCATCCCCGTGCTACCCATGACCGGTAAGTCCGTGCTGCTCGGGGTGCAGGCGCTCGCCGACCTCGAGTCGGTCACCTGCGAGTGGCTGGCCGCCAGCGGCGAGGCCACCACCCTGACGCTCTCGCCTCGCTTGGCGGCCGCCGCCGACGCCGCGGCACTCGCCGGTGGCGAGGGCCACCTGGCCGCCGCGCAGGCCGCCTCCCTCGGTGGCGACGGCGGCTGGGCCGTGCAGACCCCGCCCGTCGAGGACGGGGCCGGCTACCGCTACCGCTTCCACGCCACCTCCCGGGACGGCTCCAAGCACACGACCGACTGGTATGCGGTCGCGCCGGCCCGGTGGGTCGCCGACCTCCCGGCCCGCCTCGCGGCGACTCTCACCGGTGCCGACGCGCGGTTGGTCGACGGCTCGGTCGAGTGGCTCATCACGGACGAAGTCGTGCACCGCGTGCGGTTCGCCCTCGCCCTGGCGGAGGGCTACCACGTCGTCGGGTTCGGTGAGCGGTTCGACCACCTCGACCAGGGTGGGCGTCGTCTCGACGCCGTCGTCTTCGAGCAGTACAAGTCGCAGGGCGCCCACGGCCGCACCTACCTGCCGATGCCCTTCGCGCACGTGGTCGGTGCCGACGGCTCGGCGTGGGGCTTCCACGTCCGCACGACCCGACGCTCGTGGTACGACGTGGGTGCCTCCGTGGCCGACCGGCTCATCGTGGAGGTCGCGCTCGGTGGCACGGCCGACGAGTCGCTGGAAGTCGGTCTCTACGACGGCGACCCGACGTCGGTACTCCGGTCCTTCCTCGACGAGGCTGGTCGCGCCGAGGAGTTGCCGTCGTGGGTGTTCCGGCTGTGGGCGTCCGGCAACGAGTGGAACACCCAGGACCTCGTGATGGCCCGGATGGACACGCATCGCGAGCTCGACATCCCTGTCGGTGTCATCGTCATCGAGGCGTGGAGCGATGAGGAGGGCATCATTCTCTTCCGCGACGCGTCCTACGCCGGCCGCCCTGACGGATCGCCTTTCTCCGCAGGCGATTTCACCTTCGCTGCCGATGGTGCTTGGCCTGACCCGAAGGCCATGGTCGACGACCTGCACTCGCGCGGGATCAAGGTCATCCTCTGGCAGATCCCCCTCCTAAAGACCGCCTGGTCCGAGGACGGACTCCACGAGCAGGTGCTCGCCGAGGGCGAGGCGATGGTCCGCGAGCACCACGCCGTGCGCGAGGCCGGCGGCGGGGCATACCTCAACCGCGGATGGTGGTTCCCGAAGTCCCTCATGCCCGACCTCTCCGTGCAGCGGACCCGCGACTGGTGGACCGCCAAGCGGGAGTACCTCGTGCGGGACCTGGGCATCGACGGGTTCAAGACCGATGGTGGCGAGCACGCGTGGGGCCACGACCTGGAGTACGCCGACGGCCGCTGTGGCGACGAGGGCAACAACTTGTACCCGGTTCACTACGCCAAGGCGTTCGGTGACCTCCTGCGCGAGCACGGCAAGGCGCCGATCACATTCTCCCGCAGCGGATTCACCGGTTCGCAGCCGCACGGCGTATTCTGGGCCGGTGACGAGGACTCGACCTGGGATGCGTTCCGCAACAGCGTGACCGCCGGACTCACGGCGGCGTCCTGCGGCATCGTCTACTGGGGCTGGGACCTCGCAGGGTTCTCCGGCCCGGTGCCCGACCCCGAGCTCTACCTGCGCGCCGCCGGCGCGTCGGCGTTCATGCCGGTGATGCAGTACCACTCGGAGTTCAACCACCACCAGCTCCCGCTGCGCGACCGCACCCCGTGGCACGTCGCCGAGATAACGGGCGACGAGCGGGTAGTGCCGGTGTTCCGCGAGTTCGCCCACCTACGCGAGCGGCTCGTCGACTACCTCACCGAGCAGGCCGCCGAGACGGTCCGCACTGACCGCCCCCTGATGCGCGCGCTGTTTTTCGACCACCCGGACGATTCCCAGGTCTGGGAGCATCCGCGCGAATGGATGCTCGGCGCCGACCTGCTGGTCAACCCGGTCACGCAGGAGGGCGTGACCACCTGGGCGACCTACCTGCCGGCCGGCGAGTGGGTTGACGTGTGGACCGGTGAGACTCACGAGGGCGGTCAGGTCGTCGAGCGGAAGGTCCCGATCGACGAGGTGCCTGTCTATTCCACCTCCGTGGGCTGGGCCCAATTGGCCAGCATCTTCCGGCGCTGACATCCGCGCCGTGGACGGTCGCCCCTGCCGACATCGCCTGACACGCGCATCGCGCACGTCAAAATGCCCTCGCCCTTGGCGGAATGGATCTGAGAAAGGGTCTAGTCCGCCGGCCGGTGCCATCTCGTCGTTGCGTGTATTCGGTGAGGGACTGTGGATCTAACGGTGTTTCCCGACTCCCGGGATGAGCGATCGCGGCAGGCGGCGATCAGGAGCATTCTGAGCCTGTAGTTGTCGCGGTTGCGGAAGGGGATTTGCTGTCAGTGTGGCTGACGCCTGATCTGTCCGCGCGCCCCCGCGAGCAGATGGCGGATCGCGTTGGCCGGTGGCTGGTCGCCCAGGACCGCGGCGGCAAGGGAGCTCGGTGGCACCCGCCCGGACCATCGAGTTGGACAGCACTCGTTGTGTCGGACACAATAGAGCCGTGGATGTTGCCGGGTTCTCCTGGACGGCGGCGTCCCGCAAGCACCGGCTCACCCGCGGGCAGGTGCGACACGTCGTCGAGCACGCGGGTCTGGTGTTCGTCCCAGAGGCGGTTGCGCCAGAGCGCCCGGACGAGGCGTTGTTGTTCGTCGGCGATGACGCCGAGGGGGTCGCGTTGGAGGTTGTGGCAGTGGAGTTGGCAGACGGCCGGCTGCGAGTGATTCACGCAATGACGATGCGGACCGGATATCGGGAGCTGTACGAGGAGGCGAAGGCATGGCGAACGTGAGCAAGCTCCGTACTTCGGCGGTGACGAAGGCGGGCCGCCGGCTGGACGGCACTGCCGAGCAACGGCTCGCGGCGGACGCCGCGGCGGGGTTCGACCCGGCGACCTTGGCCCGCCGCCAGGTCGGTCGGCCGTCCCTGTCCGGCAGGTCGGGGCATTCGAACCGGGTGGATCTGCGAGTGGACGACGAGACCTATCAGGCGATCCAACGGCTGGCCGCCCGTGACGACCGCAAGGTCAGCGACGTCGTGCGCGACGCCATCCGCCGCTACCTCGAAGCCAGTTGACCGCAGTCCACCAAATGCCCGCCACGGGGTTGATGTCGGCCCAGCCCGCGATGGCGGGGATACGGGGCGCTCGGTCCCAATGCGTCCCAAAGTTGAGATTTTGCTGGTGGCACTACGATTGTTTCTGCTGGTCAGCGCGGTGATGGGGGCCGTCTACGGATCAGAAGGTTAGGGGTTCGAATCCTTCCGGCGCGCAGGCTGCAACCGTTGCACCCAACGTCTCTTGGCGTGTCGGCTGCCGAGAGGTTTGTCGGCATCCCGCCGTCGATCCCACTGACCGGCCCGGCAGGCCCGCGGCGTCTTCGCCTGGCTGACGAGGTCAGCGTCTGGTTAGCGTCGGGCATTGGGAGTTTATCGCGGTGCCGGCTCGTTGCGTGAGCGCCGGCCAGGGGTGTGGGAAGTCCGGGTTGCGCTTGGCCCCGACCCGGTCAGCGGAGGCAGCCAGCGCCGGTCGCTGACGGTCCACGGGGATCAGGAGGTCGCGGTCACCGCTCGACACCGCTGCGCCGAGCAGGCCGGGCTGTTACGCGCCAGGCGAAGCTACCGGCCTGGTCTGAGCTTGGCGGATCTGCTCGCGACCTGGCTCGCGGCGGATCACCGGTGGCGGCCCTCGACGCTGTCCGGCTACCGCTCGGTGGTGAAGTTCCTGACCGGCGACCCGTTGGCGGGCCGACGCGCGGTGCAGGTCTCAGCGGTGGCCCTGCGGGCGGCGTGCGCGTCGTGGCGCCAAGAGGGGTGGCCCGAACCCACGATCGCCGCGCGGGTCCGTTGCCTGCGCTCGGCACTGCGCTGGCCCTATGCCGAGCAGATCTTGGACTGTGACCCGTTGGACGGGATGCGCGGCCCACCACAGCCCGGTGTGCGGATGCACGCGCCGGTCGAGGCCGTGCGTGACCTGATCGCCCTCGCCGAGGCCGACGCCGCCGCCGCCGCCGCAACGACGCTGTACGGCACGGCCGCCGCCGCAGCTCGGTTACACCGGGCCGAGCAGGTCCTGCTGCTGGTTCGGCTGGCGGCCGACTCTGGTGCGCGCCGCGGCGAACTAGCCGCATTGCGGCTGGAAGACCTGGACGGCGACGTCCTCACGATCGCGCGCGGGACGTCGTGTGAGGTGGTGGGACCGACCAAGACCAGCCGGATCCGGCGACTGACACTGGGCGCCGGCACCGCCCGGCTGTGGCGGTCCACGGTCCGGACCTGGCGCGACCGGGCAGCCGCCAGCACCGGCGCGGACGGAAGCAGCGGGTTCGGGCCGTGGCTGTTGTCGCCCACCCCGATCATTCGGCCCGGTTGACGACCAGCTGCCTGGGCCACTGGTTCGCAAACCTGGCCGACCGCGGGGGCCACGGCGATATCACACTGCACCGGCTGCGACACACCGTGGCCACGGTACTGGTCGGCCGCGGCGACCTGCTGCAAGCCCAATACCGGCTCGGGCACCGTGACGCGTCCACGACACTGCGGATCTACAGTCACGTCCTGCCACTGACCGACACCCAAGCCGCCGCGACCCTGGACCGGCTCTACCCCTGACCGGCGCTGCGCAAAGCCAACCTTCAGGCGGTGATAATGCCCGGCCGGCCCCGTTACGGGCCTGTCGGAAGGGATCAGAGGTTGTCGAATGGCGCAACCAGCCATCGCCCGACGTCCCCTGGCAAGGGCAACCCCACGCCCAGGCCCAGCCCCCAGGGGCGACGTTCGCATGGCGCTCCTTGCGCTGGAGGTCCGGCTGAGACACACTAAAAGGCGTAAAGAGTAGACCTCAAGCCTTAGGGGCGGTGTGGCGGCGGAACTGGATACGGCGATCGCCAGACACGCCGACCATGCGTTCGACCTGCTTACGGGGCTGGTCGCCGCGCCGAGCGTCGTCGGGGCTGAGCAGGCAGCACTGAACCTGTTCGCAGCCGAACTCTGCGACTTGGGTCTGGACGTCGAGAGGCTGCCCTTCCCGGCCGGTCAGCCGGACGACGTCCGCGCCGGTGTGAGCCAACCGATGCCCGTAGGCGTCGACCGATTCCAGGTCGTCGGCCGAAGTCCTGGTACCGGCCCCTTGTCGTTGTTGCTGAACGGTCACATGGACGTCGTCCCGGCCGGCACCCCGCAACTGTGGACCTCGCCACCCTTCACGCCGGCGCGACGCTCAGGTCGGATGTATGGACGCGGAACAGGCGACATGAAGGGCGGTTTCGCCATCGGCGCGCTTGCCCTTCGGGCACTGCGTGACGTCGAGCCAGAGCTCTTCGTCCACAAACGAATCGGCTTCCTGGCAGTGATCGAGGAGGAGTGCACCGGTAACGGCGCCCTGCTCGCCGCCGCGGAGCACGCGGTGCTGGCGGACGCCGTGGTGTTGCTTGAGCCCACCGACCTCGGTCTGCTGATCGGCGGGGTCGGTGTGTTGTGGGTGGACGTCGAGGTCAGGGGTGCCGCGGCGCACGCCGAGTCGGCTCACCTCTTTGTCAACCCGGTCGATCTCGGAATGCGGCTCGTCGAGGGGCTGCGGCGCTGGTGCGCGACTCTGGTCCGGCTGGCGCCCGATGGCGGGCTGGCCGAGGTCGCCAGCCCCTACAACCTCAATGTTGGCGCGGTCCGCGCGGGGGATTGGCGGTCCAGCGTCCCGGCCACAGCCACGTTCGGCCTGCGGGTGGGCTACCCGCTTGGATGGTCGGCGGCGCGCGCCGAGAGCGAGGTGCGAACCGCCATCGACGCGATCACCGACGCAGACCCCGACTTCGCGCATAAGGCGCGGGTCGTCCCCTGCGGCCTGCGAGCCGAGGGGTATGGGCTCGACCCCGACCACGCGCTGGTCGCTGCGATGACCGCGGCACACGTGGACGCCCACGGCCACCCACCGCGCGTCTTCGCGATGGGCAGCACCACTGACGCGCGAACCTACCTCAACGACTTCGGTGTGCCGGCGCTGTGTTTTGGGGCCGCGGCGCACGACATCCACGGCATCGACGAGTCGGTCGAGCTCGACAGCATCGTGGCCGGCGCCCGCACCCTGGCCCGATTCGTGCGGACCTGGTTCGCCGACCGCGAGGTGGTGTCGTGAGCGACTGGGTGGCCGACGTCGACCCCGACGTCTTGGGCGACCTCACGCCCGGCCCACCGGACCTTTTCGGTCGGCCCATCGTCACCCGGCACGTCGGCGACGAGGTGGCCGAGCGTCTGGTGACGGCCATCGCTCTCGGTGTCTACGTCCCCGGGCAGCGGCTACCCAGCGAGCGCGACCTCGCGCCGATGCTCGGGGTGTCCCGCACCACCGTGCGGGACGCCATGCGCGCCCTGACCAGCGCCGGATACCTGCAGGTGCGCCGGGGCCGCAACGGCGGCTACTTCGTGCTGGCCGATTGGGGGCCGTCGTCCGCCGAGATGGTGCGCCGGCATCTGTTGCCGAACTGGGCACAGTTCGAGCAACTGTTTGACGCCCGCACCCTGATCGAGCCGCTCATCGCCGCCACCGCCGCGGCCCGCCGTACGTCGGCCGACTGCGAGGTCATCATCGCGGCACTTCACGACTACCGGGCCGCCGTCGACCGGGAGGCCTCTCGGCAGGCCGACGAGCGTCTACACCGCGCAGTGGCGCAGGCCACACACAACACCGTGCTGCTGGGGATCTCGACCCGGATCAGGTCCAAAATGAGCCTGAATCTGGGCGCCGAGCCCTACACCGAGCAGGTGCGCCGCGCCGCGCTCGAGCAGCACCTGGCCCTGGCTCACGCCGTCATCGACGGGGACGCCGGGTTGGCGGGCTCGGTGGCCGGCACTTCATGTTGTCCGAGAAGCTCATCCGCCAGTTGGTGGCGCGGGTCCAGGCGCAGGGAGAGTCCTCGTGATGGGCTTCGTGGTGCGGCGCACCTTGCTGACGATCCCGGTGCTGTGGGTGATGAGCGTCTTCGTGTTCCTCATCATCCGGCTGGTGCCCGGCGACCCAGTGCGCACCATGCTCGGATTCCGTGCCACCCCCGCGAATATGGCCGAGGTGCGCCACCGGCTGCACCTGGACCAGCCGTTGTTGACGCAATACGTGTCCTGGGCCCGTGACCTGCTGCACGGCGACCTCGGCCAGGACCTGGTCAGCCGCGCACCGCTGAGCCAGCTGCTCGCCCAGCGGCTGCCCGTAACCCTGGAGCTGACCGTGCTGTCGATGGTCCTGGCGATCGCCGTGGGCGTGCCGCTCGGGGTGCAAGCCGCGGTCGGCGGCCGGTGGGCCAAGCGGCTGACGGACGGCTTCGTGGTTCTGGGCATCAGCGTGCCCGACTTCTGGCTGGGGATCATGCTGGTGCTGCTGTTCGCCGCCACGCTCGGGCTGCTGCCGCCCTCGGGCTACCTACCGTTCGCCGAGGACCCCATCGCGAACCTGCGGTACATGGCGCTGCCGGTGCTAACGCTGGCGACGGCCGAAGCGGCGTACATCTTGCGCACCACTCGCGGCGCAATGGAATCGGTCCTCGCCAAGCCCTACATCACCTATTTGCGCGCCAAGGGCGTGCCGCGACGGCGGATCGTGCGCGCACACGCCCTGAAGAATGCCGCCCCGACCATCGTCACGGTGATCGGCATCCAGGTCGGCGTCCTGCTGGGCGGCGCCATCGTCATCGAGACGCTGTTCGCGCTGCCCGGCGTCGGCCGGCTGGTCGTGACCGCCATCAACCAGCGCAACTACCCAACGGTCCAGGCCGGCGTGCTGGTGATCGCCGCCATGTTCGTCCTGGTGTCGCTGGTCACCGATCTGCTCGTCGGCTGGCTCGACCCCCGCGTGAGCGACGGGGCCGGCACATGATCGCGAACCAGGTCGACACCAGGCCCGTGTCGCGACGTCGAATCGCCCCCGCAGTCGTCGGTGCCGTGGTGCTCGCCGTGCTGGTCGTTGTAGCGGTCGCGGCGCCCGTGCTCGCGGGGCACGACCCGGAGTCCGTGCAACCGTCACGTGTGCTGGGCAGCCCGAGCGCGGCATACCCGTTCGGGTCTGACGTGCTGGGGCGTGACGTGCTGAGCCGGGTGCTGTTCGCGCTGCGGGTCAGCCTGGCCGTGGCGGTCGCCGCGGTCGGCGCCGCGACGCTGCTGGCCGTCCCCCTCGGCCTGGTCGCCGGGTACGCCGGCGGATGGGTCGACACGTTGATCTCACGACCGCTCGACATGCTGCTCGTGCTGCCCGCCTTGCTGCTCGCGATCAGCCTGATCGCCATCCTGGGCCCAGGCAGCGTAGTCGCTGCGCTTGCCATCGCCGTCATCTACCTGCCGATCCTGGCTCGGGTGATGCGGGCCAGCACCCTGGTCGTTACGCGCAGCGAATACGTCACTGGCGCGCGGGCCCGCGGGGCCGGTCACCTGCGGATCATGCTCGCCCACGTCCTCCCGAACGCCGTCGGGCCGGTCGCCGTCCAGGCCTCGGTGCTTACCGGGTTCGCCCTGCAACTCGAGGCGGCGCTCAGCTTCCTCGGGCTCGGCACCCAGCCGCCCACCCCCTCGCTCGGCGGCATGCTCGCCGACGGCCGCGACGTGCTGACCCAGGCGCCGTGGGTGGAGATCGTTCCCGGCCTGGCCATCGCGATCGCCGTCATCGCCTTCACCCTGCTCGGCGACGGACTGCGCAAGGCGTTGGACCCCACCGGTGTTGCGTCGTGACGTGGGCGTCAGCGTGACCGCGGCGCTCGAACTGGACGAGCTGCGGGTGCGCTACCGCGTCGGCGACCATTTCGTGGCAGCGGTCGACGGCGTCTCGCTGGCCGTCCAGCCCGGCGAGATCGTCGGGCTGGTCGGCGAGAGCGGCTGCGGCAAGAGCACCCTGGCGGGCGCCGTGCTAGGTCTGCTGCCGGCCGGCACCGTAGTCGACGGTTCGGTCCGGGTTGCCGGCGACGAACTGGTGGGGTTGGGCGAGGCGCGGCTGCGGGCGTTGCGTGGCAACACCATGGCGATGATTGTCCAAGACCCCTCGACGAGCCTGGATCCGGTGTGGCCGGTGGGTGACCAGGTCGCCGAGACGATCCGCGCTCACCGCAAGATCTCGCGCAAGGCCGCCCGGGCGATGGCCACCGCCTTGATGACCGACGTCGGCATCCCCGCGGCCGCGAGCCGCTACGACGACCCGCCGCACCGGCTGTCCGGCGGGATGCGCCAGCGCATCGTGATCGCGGCTGCCCTCGCGAACGAGCCGTCGCTGCTGATCGCCGACGAGCCGACCAGTGCCCTCGACGTCACCATCGCCGCGCAGATCCTGCGCCTGATCGCCGCGCTGCGCGACGATCGCGGCACCGCCGTCCTGCTGATCACCCACGACCTGGGTGTCGTCGCGCAGGTCTGCGACCGGGTCGGGGTGATGTACGCCGGGCAGCTCGTCGAGGTTGCTACGGCCCATGACCTGTTCGACCGGCCCCGGCATCCCTACACCCGGGCGTTGCTGTCTGCGCTGCCGTCCGCCACGCCACGCGGCGAGCGGCTGGCGGTGATCGGTGGCCAGGTGCCCGACCTTGGGCACCTCGATCCCGGCTGCCGGTTCGCGCCTCGCTGCCCGAGGCGGACGCAAGTCTGCGACACCGCCCCTGCCCTCGTGCCGGTCGGCGACACCCTGGCCGCGTGCTGGCACGTGCACGATGTCGCGGCGGGTGAGGGGAGATGAGCGACCTGCTGCAGGTGCAAGGCCTGGTCAAGACGTTTCCCGCCGGCGGCCCGCCGTGGCGGCGGCGCCGGGTGCACGCGGTCGCCGGGGTTGACCTGAGCGTCGCCGCCGGTCGCACCCTGGGCGTCGTAGGCGAGTCTGGTAGCGGCAAGAGCACCCTGGGTGGCTGCATACTTGGCCTGCAGCGCCCGGACGCCGGCGCCGTACTGTTCGACGGGGCCGACCTCGCCGGCATGTCCCGCGCCGACCGCGCGGCCTTCCGGCGTCGGGTGCAGCCGGTGTTCCAAGACCCCTTCGGCAGCCTCGACCCCCGCTGGGCTGTGGGCCGCACCGTTCGCGAGTCGTTGGATGTCAACGGGATCGGGACCCCGCACGACCGGGACGAGCGTGTGCGGGCGCTGTTCGACCGCGTTGGCCTCAACCCCACGCTGATGACACGCCTTCCGCAGCACCTGTCCGGCGGTCAGCGGCAGCGGGTCGGGATCGCGGCGGCGCTCACCACCGGGCCCGACCTGATCGTCGCCGACGAGCCGGTCAGCGCGCTCGACGTCAGCGTTCAGGCGCAGGTGTTGAACCTGTTCGCCGACCTGCAACGTGACCTCGGGGTCGCTGCCGTGTTCATCGCTCACGATCTCGGTGTCGTCGACCACGTCAGCGACGACGTCGCCGTCATGTACCTGGGTCGGCTGGTCGAGACTGGACCCGTCCACCAGGTTCTGTCCGCCCCGCAGCATCCCTATACCCAAGCCCTGGTGGCGGCAATCCCGCAGCCGAACCCGCGGCGGCGCACCGAGCACACCGTGCTGCGCGGTGAAATCCCCAGCCCGGTGCACCCGCCGTCCGGGTGCGCGTTCCACCCCCGCTGCCCGCTGGCCCGCGAGGACTGCCGCCTGCTGCGCCCA
>JAABUN010003848.1_pt1 | contig 21970 bp, 17 predicted proteins | sample 5559311 | NCBI WGS metagenome assembly JAABUN01 (sample SAMN10711877, study PRJNA513370) | rock metagenome | isolation source: Antarctica rocks | place: Antarctica: Victoria Land, Siegfried Peak sud
ACCCATGACCACCCCAGGGGGTAAACATGCGTAGCCAGCTGTTCGACAAGGTCCACACCCCGAGCGAGTCGCCGGACCGGTGGGTGCTGCAGAACCACAAGCTGCTGCGGATCGGCTTCGGCCCCGATGTGCTCGCAGCCAAGGGTGCCATGGTGGCCTACCAGGGGCAGCTGAAGTTCACGCACGAGGGCTCGGGGAATCTGGGACGCCTGGTGCGGCGCATGGTGAGCTCGGACGACGCGCCGCTGATGCGCGTCTCGGGGCAGGGCCTGTGCTACTTCGCCAGGCTCGCGGAGGACATCTTCGTGCTCGAGCTGGAAGGTGACGCGATCAGCGTCGGCGGAGCGCATCTGCTGGCCTTTGATTCCACCATCAGCTGGGACATCAAGAAGGTGCAGGGGATCGGTGCGATGGCTGCGGCCGGGCTGTTCAACACGGTGCTGGAGGGCCGGGGCTCGGTCGCCATCACCACCGACGGCCAGCCCCTGCTGCTCGACTGCTCCCAGCAGCCGGTGTTCGTGGACCCGCAGGCGATCATCGCCTGGTCGGCGAACCTGGTGCCGAGCGTGGTGAACTCGATGAACCTGAAGTCGATGCTGCGCGGTGGTTCTGGCAAGGCGTTCCAGCTGGCCTTCCACGGCCCGGGCTTCGCCATCATCCAGCCCAGCGAGGGGATGGCACCCGCGCCCTCGGGCGGCGGCGGGGGGCTGGGTTCCCTCTTCGGCTGAGCCGCCCGAAGGGCGAAGGCTTCGGAGCCGGTGAGACACCAGAAGCTTCGCTCTTCGGCTAGGGGGCCCACCTGCCGTCGCGTACCCTCCCACCGTGGCTGCCCTCGACCTTCCCGCTGAGATCCGTGCCCTTCGCCAGACCCTGGACTCCATCCGTCAGGTCACGGACGTGGAGGGACTGCGCGTCCGCATAGCGCACCTGTCCGACCAGGCGTCCGCCCCCGACCTGTGGAACGACCCGGAGGCCGGGCAGCAGGTCACCAGCGCGCTGTCACACCTGCAGTCCGAGCTCGAGCGGGTCGAGGTGATGGGCTCGCGGATCGACGACCTCGAGACCCTGGTCGAGATGGCCGTGGAAGAGGAAGACGCAGCATCGTCCGCCGATGTGATGGCCGAGGCCGAGGCCGAGCTCGCCTCGATCCAGAAGTCGTTGGGGGACCTGGAGGTCCGCACCCTGCTGTCCGGGGAGTACGACCCGCGCGAGGCGCTGGTGACGATCAGGGCCGAGGCGGGTGGGGTGGACGCGGCCGACTTCGCCGAGATGCTGATGCGGATGTACCTGCGCTGGGCCGAGCGGCACGGCTACAAGGCCGAGGTCTACGACACCTCCTACGCCGAGGAGGCCGGGATCAAGTCGGCCACCTTCCGGGTCGCCGCTCCCTACGCCTACGGAACGCTTTCGGTCGAGCAGGGCACGCACCGGCTGGTTCGCATCTCGCCCTTCGACAACCAGGGTCGGCGGCAGACCTCGTTCGCGGGGGTCGAGGTGCTGCCCGACGTGGCGGAGACCGACCACATCGACATCCCCGAGGGTGACCTGCGCGTCGACGTCTTCCGCTCCTCGGGCCCGGGTGGCCAGAGCGTGAACACCACCGACTCGGCCGTTCGGCTCACTCACATCCCCTCCGGCACCGTGGTCACCTGCCAGAACGAGAAGTCCCAGCTGCAGAACAAGGCCGCGGCCATGCGGGTCTTGATGGCCAAGCTGCTCGAGCGTGCCCGCAAGGAACGTCAGGCCGAGCTGGACGCCCTCAAGGGTGACGACTCCGGCTCCTGGGGAAACCAGATGCGCTCCTACGTGCTGCACCCCTACCAGATGGTCAAGGACCTGCGGACCGACCACGAGGTCGGCAACACCATGGGCGTGTTCGACGGCGACATCGACGAGTTCCTGGAGGCCGGCATCAGGTGGCGACGCCAGAACGAGAAGGCTGCAGACGCCTCCTGAGGTGGGCCCGTCCCCGGTGCCCGGTGCCCGCGACACGCGTCCGGGGCGGCGTCCTGGGTGCGCAGCCGGGCCGACGTAGACTCGGCTCCCGTGATCCGATTCGACACAGTGTCCAAGCTCTACGACTCGACGTCGCGACCGGCTCTTGAGGACGTGTCCCTGGATGTGGACCGGGGCGAGTTCGTCTTCCTGGTCGGCGCCTCCGGCTCGGGGAAGTCGACGTTCCTGCGTCTGGTGATGCGCGAAGAGAGGGCCACCCGTGGCACGGTGCACGTGGCGGGCCGTGAGGTGGCCCACCTCTCGTCCTGGAAGGTGCCGCATTTGCGCCGCCAGATCGGTGCGGTATTTCAGGACTTCCGGCTGCTGCCCAACAAGACGGTGTACGAGAACGTCGCGTTCGCACTCCAGGTGATCGGCAAGTCCCGGCACGCGATCGCCCAGACGGTGCCCGAGACGCTGGACATGGTGGGGCTCGGCGGCAAGGAGAAGCGCCGCCCGCACGAGCTCTCCGGGGGGGAGCAGCAGCGCGTCGCCATCGCCCGGGCGTTCGTGAACCGGCCGTCCATCGTGCTGGCGGACGAGCCCACCGGGAACCTCGACCCGACCACCAGCATCGGCATCATGAAGCTGCTGGACCGGATCAACCGGACCGGCACGACCATCGTCATGGCTACCCACGACGACGAGATGGTCGACCAGATGCGAAAGCGCGTCGTCCAGCTCGAGGACGGCCACATCATCCGGGACGAGTCCAGCGGGGTCTACGGAGCTGCCCGCTAGCTGGCCGTCGGTGCCCCCGCCCTGATCGACCGATACAGAAGGTTCTCCTCCATGCGACTGCAGTTCATCCTCAGCGAGATCGGCATCGGTCTGCGCCGCAACCTGGCGATGACCGTGTCGGTCATCCTGGTGACGCTGGTGTCGCTGACCTTCGTCGGCGGTGCGCTGCTGCTGCAGAAGCAGATCGCCACCATGAAGGACTACTGGTACGACCGGGTGCAGGTCTCCATCTTCTTGTGCAGCGAGGACAGCGACGCCCCTACCTGCGCGGCCGGACCGGTCAACGACGAGGTGCGGGAGCAGATTCAGGCCGACCTGGACTCTTCCGCGCTGGAGTCCTATGTCGATCAGGTCTTCTACGAGTCGCGCGAGGGCGCGTTCGACCGGTTCAAGGAGCAGTTCGCGGACAACCCGGCCATCTACGAGAACGTCACAGCCGAGCAGATGCCGGAGTCCTACCGGGTCAAGCTGCAGGACCCGGAGAAGTACGAGGTCGTCTCCCAGTTCTTCAGCGGGCGCGAAGGAGTGGAAGAGGTGGTGGACCAGCGCCAGCTGTTGGAGAAGTTCTTCCAGGGGCTGAACCTGTTCACCCAGTTCTCGTTGGGGCTGGCAGGCATCATGCTCGTCGCCGCAGGATTGCTGGTGGCCACCACCATCCGGCTGGCGGCGTTCAACCGACGGCGAGAGACGGGGATCATGCGTCTGGTGGGAGCCTCGAACACGTTGCTGCAGCTGCCGTTCCTCCTCGAGGGCATCATCGCGGTGAGCATCGGCGCTGCGCTCGCGGTAGGGACGTTGTGGGCGGTCGTGCACTACTTCGTCGAGGGCTACATGGCGATTCAGTTCCCAGTCGTGGCCTACATCGGAACCGGCTCGGTGTGGGCCGTGGCGCCGTGGCTCTTCCTGGTCGGCATCGTGCTGGCGGGCGTGTCCTCCCTCATCACGCTGTCGAGATACCTCAAGGTGTAGGGCAGAGCGTCACCGGGCGGTGACCGTCACCGCCCTGTGGCCCGACCCTGCAAGGAGCCCGTACGCCATGCGACTTCCCCGCGCGGCTCGTGCCGTCAGCACCTCGGCACTGACCCTGACCGTGACCGGGATGCTGCTGGTCACGGGGACGGCGGCCGTGGCCGACCCTCGAGAACGCAAGGTCGTCGTCGATGACAGCATCTCCGAACTCCAGGAGGAGCTGGTCGGCACCTCGCTGGAGCTCACGTCCGCCTACGAGGCGCTGGCGGACACCCGGGCCCGGCTGCCGGCGGCGCAGCAGGCACTCGCCCAGGTACAGGATGCCGAGGCGCAGGCCGACCGGGAGGACGCCGAGTTGAGCGTACGGCTGGAGTCGGCCCGCCAGACGCAGGATCGTGCGCGCACCGAGCTCGAGGCCAGCGCGGACAGCATCGCTGAGACCCAGACCGCCATCGGCCGGCTGGCGGCCGAGGTGTACCGCTCGGGCGTCGCCTCGCCCGAGATGACGATGGCCCTGGGCGCGGACAGCCCGGATGACTTCGCGACCCGCTACGTCCTGGCGGACTCGGTGATGCGCACGCAGGGCGGCACCTTGAGCGCGCTGACCGAGCGCAAGGCGGTGCAGGACAACGCGCGGGTCAGGGTGGACGCGGTCGCTATCAAGGTGAGCGACCTCCGTCAGCAGGCAGCTGACAGCATGGTTGCTGCCGAGCGTGCCCGCTCGCAGGCCTCGGCCCGCAAGGTCGAGGTGGACGCGCTGATCGCGAGCCAGGCCCAGGCGACGCAGTCCATCCTGACGCGCAAGGGCGAGGAAGAGCAGCGCCTAGGAGCCCTCGAGATCGAGCAGCAGCAGCTGGAGGCGGAGCTGAGGCGGCTCGCCGAGGAGGCGCGCAGGGCGGAGGCAGCCCGCCTGGCCAAGGAGGCCCAGGAAGCCAAGGAGGCCCAGGAAGCCAAGGCCGCGCAGGAGGCCAAGGAGGCCCAGGAGGCCAAGGCCGCGCAGGAGGCCAAGGAGGCCCAGGAGGCCAAGGAGGCGCAGGAGGCCAAGGAGGCGCAGGAGGCCAAGGCCGCGCAGGAGGCCAAGGAGGCCCAGGAGGCCAGGGCTGCGCAGGAGGCCAAGGAGGCCAAGGCCGCGCAGGAGGCCAAGGAGGCCCAGGAGGCCAAGGCCGCTCATGAGGCCAAGGAGGACAAGGAGGCCCAGGAGGCCCAGGAGGCCCACGCCGCCCAGGAGGCCCGGTCCGCCCAGGAGGCCCGGTCCGCTCACGAGGCCGAAGCCGCCCAGGAGGCCAAAGCCGCACATGCGGCCCAAGAGGCGAGAGCCGTCCAGGAGGCGCAGAAGGCGCAGGTCGCCCGGGAAGCAGCCAGCGCCAGGACTGCGGCTGAGGAAGCCGCCAGGGAGCGGCCGGCTGCCAGCCGTCCCAGCAGATCCACCCCCGCGCCGAGGCAGGAACCAGTGCAAGCAGCGTCGGAGTCGGGCGCTCTCAGCACCCCCACCAGCGGATACATCTCCTCGCAGTTCGGCTACCGGATCCACCCGATCTACAAGGTCCGCCGCCTGCACGCCGGGACCGACTTCGCAACTGCCTGTGGCACACCGGTCATCGCTGCGGCCGACGGCACGGTCGTCTCGTCCGGCTGGGGCGGCGGCTTCGGCAACAGGATCGTGCTGAACCACGGGATCGTGCGCGGGGTGCCGCTGGCGACGACGTACAACCACCTGTCCAAAAACGAGGTGAGCTCCGGCAGCGTCTCGCGTGGTCAGGTCATCGGGTACGTCGGCACGACGGGTTCCTCGACCGGCTGCCACCTGCACTTCGAGACGTACGTGGATGGGGCGCCGGTGAATCCGATGGGCTGGCTCTAGCAGCGCGGTTAGACTGCTTCGATGCCCAAGGAGCAAGGCCGCAAGCTCGTCGCCAGCAACCGCAAGGCGCGGCACGACTATCACATCGACGACGTCTACGAGGCTGGGCTCGTGCTGACCGGGACCGAGGTCAAGGCGCTGCGGATGGGCCGAGCCTCGCTCGTTGACGGCTGGGGAAGCGTGGACGGCGGCGAGGCGTGGCTGGAGGGAGTGCACATCCCCGAGTACACCGAGGGCACGTGGAACAACCATGCCCCCCGGCGCAAGCGCAAGCTCCTGCTGCACCGCGAGCAGATCGAGAAGCTCGCCGAACGATCGAACGACAAGGGATACACGATCGTGCCGCTGGCCCTGTACTTCAAGGACGGCCGGGCCAAGGTGGAGATCGCGCTCGCACGGGGCAAGAAGGAGTACGACAAGCGACACACGCTGCGCGAGAAGCAGGACATCCGCGAGGCACAGCGCGACATGTCCGCACGGATGAAGCGCTAGCAGCGCTGGGCGGCCCAGGAACTCGGGTGCGCCGCACCGGTTGCAAGGGGTAGCCTGGGAGTCGCTCACGCGGCGTGCCGCGCGGGCAAGCTCCATGACAACTGCACAGGGGGTGACAGGTTTCGACGTTGGATGTCGAACTAGGGGAAGCGGGTCGAGGACGCGGGGTTATCTCGTAAACGCCCTCCGCAAACTATAGGTGCCGATTCCAAGCGCACCGACTTCGCACTCGCCGCCTGAGCGAGTCGTAGAGGTCCGTCAGCCCGGGAGTGCTTCCGGCCCGGTAGCTGGCGTCATCTAGGAAGCCACTGCTCTCAGCATTCGTCGTCGGTGCTGAGGGGACTCTCAGACGACTGGGCCCGTCAGCGAAATCGCTCGCTAGAGCGCTGGGGCCGAGAAAGTCCATAGCGAGCTGCACCCGGAGAAGCCCTAGGGGTACGACGACGGACGCGGGTTCGATTCCCGCCACCTCCACCAGCACAGGCCAAGAGCCTCGGACCGACAGGTCCGGGGCTCTTGGTGTAGCTCGGACTCACGCGGCGCCAGCGTGCCACCCCCGAGTCTTCAGTGCACTGGCAAACATGTCGATGTGGACCATGATCGTTCCTTTGGTCCATCCGCGGCAGCCTCGGGCTGTCGCCCTCGGGTGTGGGGGTACACAGTGCCGGAGAACCCGGCGGCCAGCCTGGCGGCGCTGCGTGGGCTGCACGCGGTGCTGACTCGCGTGTCAGGGGTCCGTGGCCTGGACGCGACGCTGCAAGCCGTCGTGGACGGGGTGGTCGAGGGCGTGGGCTTCGGGATCGCTGCCGTGAACTGTCGACGCCCCGACGGGTCCTTCCAGATGCTGGCCGTCAGCGGGTCCGCCGACGCTCGTGAAGCACTGCTAGGCAGGGTGTCCGCGCCGGACGCCTACGAGAAGGAGTTCGCCAGCGCCGACAGCTGGGGGTCCCTGCGGTTCGTCCCCCACGAACGCGTGGAGGGCGAGGTCAGGGGTTGGGTGCCGCCGAGCACTACGGCGGCCGTTCCAGGCGGCTGGCACCCGGAGGACGCGTTGTTCGCCCCCCTCTACGCCGCGTCCGGAGAGCTGGTCGGTGTCCTGTCGGTGGACCTGCCCCGCGACGGCGCGCGCCCTGGCATGTTCCAGCGTGAGCTGTTGGAGATGTTCGCTGCCCAGGCGGGCATCGCCATCGACAACGCGCGCCTGACCGCCGAGCTGCGCCGCGAGCACGAGCTCCTGCGCGCGAGCGAGCAGTCCCTGGGCCTGGCCTTCGAGGGCTCGGACGTGGGCATGGCCATGATCGACCTGGACGGCGGGCACCCGGGCCGCTTCCTGCGCGCCAACCAGGCGCTGGCGACCATGACCGGATACTCCGTGGCGCAGATCCTGACCATGACCTGCACCGACCTGACGCACCCCGCTGACGCTGCGGACGGGCTGGAGCACCTGAGGGCACTGCAGGTCGGCGACAACGACGCGTACCGCGCAGAGAACAGGTACGTCCGCTCCGACGGCTCGGTCCTGTGGGTGGGTGTCACGTGCTCTGCCATTCGGGGAGCGCCGGGTGGAGCCTGCTACGGCTACACTCAGATCGAGGACATCACCGAGCGCCACGAGGCGGAGCGGCTCCTCACCGAGGCCGCCACCCACGACCTCCTTACCGGGCTGCTCAACCGCGCAGCGCTGGGGCAGAAGCTCGACGCGGCCATCGCAGCAGCGGCCTCCGGCCTGAGCAGGGGTGCTGTCCTGTTCTGCGACCTCGACGGCATGAAGGCGGTGAACGACCTGTCCGGGCACGAGGCAGGCGATGAGGTCCTGCGCAGCACCGCCGCGCGCCTGCTGGCCTCGGTACGGACCCAGGACCGGGTCGCAAGGTTCGGGGGAGACGAGTTCGTGCTACTCCTGACCGACGTGACGGACGCGACGCTGCACACCCTGGCGGCGCGGATCCTGCGACGGCTGGCGGAGCCCATCAAGCACGACGGCGAGCTGTTGACGGTGACCGCCAGCATCGGCGTGTGCGTCCTGGACGGCTCCAAGGCGTCCGGGGACGTGCTGCGGGCGGCGGATGCGGCCATGTACTCGGCCAAGCACGCCGGCCGTGACCGGTACGTCATCGCAGGTCCCTGACCCGGACCCCGCAGGCCCGTCGGCCAGGCGTCAGCCGGTCGTGGTGGGGCTTACCTCCATGGAGCCGGCCGCAGACCGGCACTCATCGGCCTTCTCCTCCAGACCGGTCTGCGACTCCTGCAGCTCACGGACGATGGTGCTGAGCCCAGACGCGTCAAACTCCTGAGCGGCCCCGGCAGCGTCGCCGACCAGCTCGCCCAACTCCTTGGCGCTGTCTGCCACCTCCAGGCAGGAGCCGGGAATCGTGACGGTGGAGTCCGGACGGACCGAGGGGCTGGCCGTGGGTGAGACCACGGAGCCGGTGGTGGTCGGGGAGGCAGCGACGTCGATCGCGTCCCCGTTCCCGCTGACCCCCATGACGACGGCACCCAGCAGCAACCCGACGAGGAAGGTGAGCGCTGGGATGAGCCAGGACATGCCCCCCCCGCGCGGGGCGTCGCGCGGTGCGGACGCCGTAGAGCCTTCTGGGTCGGTCGTCGGCTCGGGCGGTGTCTGGTCGGGCATGGGACCTCCTCGGTCGGTGCGACCGGTTGTCGTCGGTCCATCCTGCCCGCGGGGGTTGCTCGGAGTCACGCCGAAAACGCGCTACTGCGGGAAAGCGTTACGACATCGTCATGGGTCGTCACCCAGGGGTCACACCCGGTGGCGGGCACAGGACGCGGAAGACGCCACCAACGTGGCCGCCCGGGCTCCGCCACCGCCCCGTTCTCCGCGTCCTGTGCCCGCTCCCTCTGGTCGGGCCGCGTTGGCTTGGGGGCGGCGGATGCGGTAGACCAGCGGCATGCACTGGTGGAGTGGTCGAGGAGCGGATGCTGCAACGCTGCGCACCTGGGACGGGATCATGTTCTTCTGGGTGGTGCTGTGGCTGGTGGTGGGGAGCTGGTCGGGGTACCAGATCTTCCAGCTCACCGGCCTGGCCGACAGCACGGTCAGCTCGGGGCGTGCCCTGGAGATGGCCGCCGAGGCGCTGCGCTCCATCGGTCAGGTGCCGCTCATCGGTGAGAGGACCGCCGAGCTCGGGGACGAGGTCTCTCAGACAGCGACGAGCATCGTCGCCAGCGGCACCGAGGCCGGCCGCAGCGTGCGGGTGCTCGGCGTGCTGATCGGGCTGGCTGTCGCGCTCGGGCCGGTGGGGCCTGTGCTGCTGTTCTACCTGCCGGTGCGCCTATCCCGCCGCAGTGAGGTGGCCGACGTCACGGCGGCGCTCGAGGGCGGGCAGTGCGGGCCCGGGCTGCGGGCACAGCTCGCGCACCGGGCGGTGGCCAATCTTTCGCTGCGTCAGCTCAGGGCCATCAGCAGCGACCCCGTGGGCGACCTGGCTACCGGGAGGCACCGGGAACTGGCGGCCGCCGAGCTTCGGCGTCTGGGGCTGGATCCGGCGTACGCGTCTTGACATCGGTCTGTTCTGCGGGTGGACGATGCAGCCGCCGGCCGGGCCAGGCACTGGCCGGGCCGACGAGGGTGAGCAGGCACGGCACCAGCAAGGAGCGCACGACCAGCACGTCGATGAGGATGCCGGCGGACATGGCGAAGGCCAGCTCATGGAAGGGCACCAAGGGGATGGTCGCCAGCATCCCGAAGCTGACCGCCAGCACGACGCCGGCGGTGGTGATGGCCCGGGTCGACTCCGGCATGGCCGTGCGGATCGCCGCTCGTAGCGGCTGGTTCCGGGCTTGTTCCCAGACGTGGCCCACGCCGAAGATGTTGTAGTCCGATCCCAGGGCCACCAGCAGGACGGCTGCGGCGAAGGGCACGTAGAAGGTCAGGCTCTCGTGGCCGAGCCGGTCCATGAACAGCCAGACCGTGAGCCCCAGCGAGGCGCTGAGCGCCAGGATGCTCGACGCGAGGAGGTACAGCGGGGCCACGAGCGCGCGCAGGAAGAGCACCAGGATCAGCAGGTTGACCAGGATCGCGGCGATGCCGATGCGGACGAGGTCGTGCCCGGTACGGCCGACCAGCCCCTGCGCCAGGGCCGTGTCGCCTGCGACGCTGATGCGGACGTCGTCGCCGAGCCCGCTGCTCGCAGCCAGCTCGGGCAGCCGGTCGGTCAGCCCGGTCAGGTCGTGGATCGCGTTCGCCTCCAGCGGGCGGTTCTCCAGGATGACCAGCATCCGCGCTGCGTCTCCGCTGCTGGCCAGGACGATGCCCAGCTCCCGCTGCGTGAAGTTCTGCGCCGGCCCGATGACGCCGGCGACCCCCGGCTGCGCCTCGACCTGCCGCTGCAGCTGTGAGAGGGCAGCCAGGTCCGCGGTGACCCCCTCGCCCTCGATCAGCAGGGTGGTGGGCGAGGTGATCCCGGGTGCGAAGCCCGTGGCGCTGGCCATCGCCGCCTGGCTCACGGGGTTCTCAGCAGGCAGGGAGCTCGTGAACCCCAGCCCCAGTGCCATGTTCTTGAGCGGGAGCGAGGCGAGACCGAGCAGGACCACGCAGGAGAGCAGGACCAGGGCGGCCACCGGTGGACTGGTGAGGTGGTCGACGACCCGCACACCCCGCAGGACCGCGAACGCACCCGTGGTCCGTCGGCTCCGGTGCGCACGTTCCGCGCGGTCGGGCCGGTGCGGCCAGAAGAGCCGGGGCCCGATGCAGGCGATCAGCGCCGGCACCAGCGTCACGGAGACGACCAGTCCGACCAGGACGGCCAGGGCCATGGCCGGGCCGAAGGTCCGGAAGAACGCCGACGACGCGGCGAGCAGCGCTGCGGTCCCGGCGGCGACGGTCAGCCCGGCCGCCACGATGATGGGCGTGTACTGGGCCACCGAGTCGACGACGGCCTCGTTCCACGGCATCCCCTTCTGCAACCGGCTCCTCAGTGCCGAGACGTAGAAGATCGTGTAGTCGGTCACCACACCGAGAAGGAGGGCGACCAGGAGCGGTTCCAGCTCGGCCGGCGCGCCGAATCCGAGGACCGCGCCCAGCACCTGGGAGGTGTTGATGGTCAGCAGGAACGCGACCCCCGATGCGCCCAGGGCGAGCATCGGCACGAGTATGGCGCGGAAGTTCAGGGCCACCAGCACGAAGATGGCCAGGACGGTGAGGAGCTCGAGCCGATGCAGGTTCTCGTTCACCAGCCGCGCCTGCTCCGCACGGGCGGGAGCGGAGCCGGCGACCCCGATGACGTAGTCCTGCGGCCGGTCGAGGTGCTCCGCGACGTAGGACCGAGCGGCTCGCAGCTGGCTGGTGAAGGTGCTCTGCGGGTCCATGAAGAGGTAGGTCAGCACCGTGGTGCCCGACTCGCCGGCCGCGCCACCCAGAGGAATGCCGTTGGTCAACGGCAGCGCTCCGAGCAGTGGCCGCTGCTGAGGTGCCTGGTTGACGGCGACGGCATCCAGCACCGACTCGGCCTGGACGAAGGGGGACAGGCCGTCCGGGTTCCGCTGGACCACCACGGTCCGACTGGACAGCGGGTAGCCGAAGTACTCGACCGAGCGGATCTCGGCTGCGATCGCGGGGCTGTCCAGGGGGATCAGCGCGGAGAGGTCGTCGCCGCCAGACCCCAGCCGCGGTGCCAGCACGGACATACCCACCAGCAGGCCCACCCAGCTGGCCACGATCCACCAGCGCCCCCTGACGGTCCAGCGCGCGTACGCCAGCCGCCAGGTGCCTACAGGTGCTGGCGGCTCCACGTCCGAGCCGGGTGCGGGGTCCACGTCCGAGCCGTGCGCACCCTCCGGACCGGTCATGAAGTCGGTGCCTCCCCTGCCCCTTGCGCGTGTGTCCGGTTTTACAGCACCCGGCCCGTTTCGGCACCTGCGCCGGAGCGGATCCCTGGCCGGAAGGGCCCTACCGTAGGAGGGTGGTCGACATGGATGCGGCTGGGAACGGTAGCGGAACCGCCGCGGTGGAGAGCGGGGTGGGCGAGGACGACGCGCCGACCACGCGCAGCCTTTCGCACGCCGAGCGCCTCGCCCGCCGTCTGGATCAGCCGATGGGCGCGCTGGGTCTGCTGTTCCTGCTGGTGGTGCTGGGTCAGAACGTCGCCGACGGCGATCGCATCCTCATGGTCCTGTCGGTGCTCGGCTGGCTGCTCTGGTCGGTGTTCGTGGCCGAGCTCGCCCTGCGCGCCTATGTGGCCAAGGACCAGCGCCAGTTCTGGCGCCGCAACTGGTGGCAGGTGGTCTTCCTCGCCCTGCCCTTCCTGCGCTTCCTGCGTGCCCTGTCGTTCCTGCGTGTGGCGAGGGTCTCCAGCGTGCTGTCTGCGGCGGTGCGCGGCTCCCGGTCGGCGGGGCGGCTGCTGTCCGGCAGGATCGCTTGGCTCAGCGTGGTGACGGCCGTCGTGGTGCTGGCCTCCAGCCAGCTCCTGCACCTGGCAGGCCTCTACGAGTCCTATGGGCAGGCGCTGAACGAGGCCGCGATGTCGACGATCACGGGTGCTCCGCTGCTTGCGGAAGGCGGCTTCGCACGGATCCTCGAGGTCGTGCTCGCGGTGTACTCGGTCGCGGTCTTCGCCAGCCTGGCAGCTGCGGTGGGCGCGTTCTACCTCGGCCCCCGCGAGGAGACCGAGTCATCGCGGGGCTCGACGACCTGACAGGGCCCCGGGCTGCCTCAGTCCTCGCCCAGGTTCAACTGTGCCGGCGCGCCCTCGGCCTTCCTCCGCTCCTCTGCTCGCCCGAAGGCGTGCGCGATCGGGACGTCGGTCGAGGAGTGGGCCAGGATCGAGGCGAAGATGACCAGGGCCACCAGATGGAACATCTCGTCCGCCCGCGGCACCTCGGCCTCGAGGATGAGGAGGCCGTAGACGACGGAGGCGAAGCCCTTGGGACCGAACCAGGCTGCAACGGCTCGTTGGGACAGTGGCAGGTGGCTGCGCAGCAGAGCCACCGCGATGGCGAGAGGACGAGCCAGCAGCAGGGCCAGCACGGCGAAGACGTAGCCCGACGGCGGGATGTCGCCGAGGAAGGCGGGTGAGATCAGAGCTCCGAACACCAGGATCGCGGCCAGCTTGAGCAGCTCGGTCACCAGTTCGCCGAACTCCGCGAAAGACTTCTCCACGTCGGGGGCGAGAGTCGCGATGGTGATGCCCGCCGTAAAGGCCGCCAGGAAGAGGTTGGCGTGCGTCACGCTGGCGATCCCCAGCACCATCAGGCCGATCGACAGGCCCCCGAGCGAGGCGTACAGCGGTGTGGACGAGGTGAACCGGCTACGAAGCAGGAAGACCGCGGCGGCGGGGATGGCGGCCCCGACCACGACTCCGAGGCCGAGCTCGGTGACGAGCATGACGCCGGGCACCTCGTCCTGAGCCAGCACCGAGAGCAGCACCAGGACAACTGGAAGCCCGAGACCGTCGTTGAGCCCGCTCTCGACGTTGAGCAGGGACCGCAGGGGTCCGGGCACCTCCTCGCGACCGACGATGGCTGAGGCGAATACCGGGTCGGTCGGTGCCAGCACGGCTCCCACGAGCATGGACTCCGTCCAGGGCAGGCCCGCGACATAGTGCGCCAGCACCGCGGTGATCGCGAAGGTGAGCGGCATTCCGAGCACCAGGGCCCTACCCGGGAGCTTCCACGCCGATCTCAGGTCGCGCAGGCCGACCCGCATGCCGTCCGTGTACAGCACGCTGAAGAGGGCCAGCTCGGCCAGGCCCATGACGATGCCGTCGTCCGGCTCCAGCTGCAGCACCCCGCCCACGCCGTCTCCGAGCGCGAAGCCCGCCAGCAGGAACAGCACCGCTGTCGACAGCAGGGTGCGGTGCGCCACACCGGAGAGCAGGACGCCGAAGAAGAGCACGACGGAGAAGGCGAGCAGGAGCTCCATCGCTGGACCTTATGGGAAGCAGGAGGCGAACCGGGTACGCCGCGCACGATTGTGTGCCTACTGCTCCGGAGGCTCCGGGGTGACGATGTAGCCGCGCGCGACGTCTCCATAGACCCGCAGCCGTTCCGGCTCGTTATCCCACATCCAGGCCAGGTAGGCGCAGAGGATGGCGTCGATCTCGTCCTCGACCGCACGCAGGTCGAACGGGCGGCTGGCCTGCTCGATCACCCGCCGGATCTCGTGCCAGCGGATCGAGGAGTCCAGCTCGAGGGTGCTCCCGAAGTGGTCCTCGAAGTAGCGGACCAGGTCGTGGTAGGCGCGCTGGAGCTCCAGCAGGGTGCGGCCCGGTCGCGCCTTGTAGGGGACCGCGGTGCGCAGCCCGAACAGGGACACCATGGCCGGGTGGGGGAAGACCTCGATGGCCTGGGAGACCAGCGGCGAGGGTCGGACCGAGGGGTCCAGCGCCCAGCCGAGCCGCTCGGCCAGCCGCCCGCCGCGGGGGCCCCGGGCAAGTGCCGGGTTACGACGGTTGGCTGGGTACGGGCCGGCCTGGAAGCGGCCGAAGTCGCGGGCGAGATCACCCTCGCAGTCACGCTGCCCACCCTCGTTGGGCACGATCAGGGGGGCGTTCACAGCGGCGACGACGGGTCCGCTGCAGTGCTCGTCGATGAAGTCCAGGATGTGCTTGTCGCTCAGGACCGTGCGGGAGGAGAGCAGTTGTCCGCTCCACGCCAGCACCGCGACTCCTGTCCGGTTGCGATCCGCCCAGGCCAGGTCGATCCCCAGGTACCGGCCGTCGAGCGCTACGGAGACCTCTTCGGTCTGCACCGTCGTTGCCATGTCGTCAAGCTGCTGCATGAAGCTCACCCCAGACGTATCGGCCCCCACTCTAGAGGGACTGCGGCGCATCGGCACCGTGCCGGCGGTCAGCGGGACCGGCCGCCCTCGGTGGTCGGTGCCCGCCTCCGTGTGCGCGACGTCGGCTGGGCCGTCGTCGGATCCTGCGGCCAGGGGTGCTTGGGATAGCGCCCGCGCAGGTCAGCGCGCATGCCGGGGTAGCCGTTGGTCCAGAACGAGACCAGGTCCGCGGTGACGGCGGCGGGGCGCCCGGCCGGGGAGAGCAGGTGCAGCAGCACGGGCGCGCGCCCTGCGGCCAGCGCTGGTGGACCGGACCAGCCGAAGACCTCCTGGACCCGGACGGCTAGCACGGGCTGAGCACCGGAGTAGTCCAGGCGCACCGAGGATCCGGTGGGCACGCGGACGCGCTCGGGGGCCAGCACGTCCAGTTCGCCCGCTTGCGGCCAGGGCAGCAACGCCTGCAGGGCTCGGCCCGCGTCCAGGCGGGCCAGGTCCGCCCGGTTGCGGACCGTGCCCGGCCGTGGCCACCACTGGTCCACGCGCTCGAGCAGCGCCTCGTCGTCCACGCCCAGCCAGGGCTCGCCCATGACGTCGTGCAGGAAAGCCATCCGAGCCCGTAGCGAGCGGTCCTGAGGGCTCCAGCGGAGAACGTCCATCCCCTCGCGCTTCAGTCCGTCGAGCACGGCTGCGTGCACCAGGGCCGGGTCCGGCGACCGCAGCGGACGCACCGAGAGCACGATCGCGCCGAGCCGTCGGACTCGGCGTGCGACCACGTCCCCTGATTCCCACCGGACCTCGTCGGCCTCGCCGTGGTGCTGGGTGCCCAGCTCCACCGCCAGGGACTCCGCCACCGCGACGCCGGAGCGGATGACGGCACTGGCCCTGCCCGTGCCGCGCTCGGCAGCGGCGACCGCCACCCACTGCGCCCCTGCGAGCGCCGAGCCCGGCGGCAGCTCGGCGCCGGTGCCGGAGACCATGAGATAGCCGGACCCGCTGTTCCGGCGGCGTGCCAGCCGCTCCGGGTAGGCGGCCCCGACCACCCGGCCCAATACCTCCTCGTCCGGGACGGCGTGGTCGCCGGAGCTTCGTGAGGAGCCTCGTGCACCCGATCGGGACGCATCCGTCACGAGCCCGGCCAACCGCCGGGTCTCGTTGCGCCACTGCGGGTCCGACGTCCTACGCGCCGCACGAAGATCCACCATGAGATCACCACCGGGGAGGCCGGTCGATCGGTCGTCGGCCAGCAGCGCCACCGCCTCGGCGGCCCGTCTGCGGTCGACGTGGCGGGAGGTGTCCAACAGCGCCGCCGCGAGCCGGGGGTGCGCCGGGACGTGCGCCAGCAGCCGACCTCGGGGTGTCACCGCGTAGCGCCCGTCCAGAGCGCGCCCGTCCAGAGCGCCGAGGCCGTGCAGGGTCGCCAGCCCCACCTGCGTAGGCCCCTCGGGCGGCTGGGACGGCAACCCTGCGGTGCTGGGTCGACCATCGGACCCGAGCGCGCCCCAGACCGCCAGTGCGAGCAGGTACCCGGTGAGGTCGGCCTGGTCCACCGCCGGCGGCGGGAACGCGGCCCGGCGTTCGTGCTCGCCCTCGGTCCAGCACCGCACCACGGTGCCGGGCCCCTCGCGGTGCGCTCGCCCGGCCCGCTGCTCCGCCTCGGCACGCGATGCCGTTCCCGTCACCAGCGCGCTCAGACCTCGCGCATGATCCACCCGTGGCCGCCGGGCCAGCCCTGCGTCCACCACCAGCCGGACCCCCGGCACGGTCAGGCTCGACTCGGCCAGCGCCGTGGCGACCACCACCCGGCGGCGTGGCCCCGGCCGCAGCGCAGCGTCCTGCTCGCGGGAGGTGAGCCGGCCGTGCAGCGGTACCACGTCGACGCCGAGAGCACTTGCGCGAGAGCGCAGCCGAGACAGAATGCCCTCGATCTCGCGTACCCCCGGGACGATGACCAGTGCGTCCCCCGGTTGCTCGTGCAGGCCGGCCAGGGTGCGAGCGCAGACATGGTCGAGCAGGGCCGGGTCGACCCAGAGCCCGTGCGCCGGACGTGTCCGGGGTCCCGGTGGCGCCCACACGATCCGCAGCGGGTGCGCGGGCACGCTCGCCGAGACGACCGGCGCCGGATCCTGTTCGCCCAGGGCGCGGGCGAAGTCGTCGCTGGCGGCGGTGGCCGACGTCGCCAGCACCGCCAGGTCCGGGCGCAGCACCTGTCGCACCTCCGTGAGGAAGGCCAGCGCGAGGTCGGTGTCCAGGTGCCGTTCGTGGCACTCGTCCACCACGACGGCGCTGACCCCCGGCAGCTCGGCGTCCCGCAGCAGGCGCTGGACCAGCACCCCGGTGGTCACGACCTCCACCTCGGTCCTGCTGCTGACGTCGTGCTCACCCCTGACGGTGAACCCGACCCGTTCCCCCACCGGCGATCCCAGCAGGTCCGACATGCGATGCGCCGCAGCGCGGGCTGCCACCCTGCGCGGCTCGGCCACGACGACCCGGCCGCCGAGCCTCTCGGCGAGCGCCAGCGGGACGATGGTGGTCTTGCCCGTTCCCGGCGGCGCCACCAGCACGGCGGCGCCGGCCGTTCCGCTGGCTCCGGCGAGGATGTCCAGCAGCTCGGGCAGCACGGCGGTGACCGGCAGGTCCGGCAGGCCCTCGAGCTGCTGGAGCATGGGCCCACCCTAGGGAGCGGTCGGCCTACCGGGCGGTAACGAGCACAATGGCGCCATGACCGCGGCCCCGAGCGTCTCCTACTCCATCACCGTGCGGCTCGAGCTGCCGGCCCGTCCGACCGCCGTGAGCGAGCTCACCGCGTCCATCGAGGCCGCTGGCGGGCTCGTCACGGCCCTGGACGTGACGGCCTCCGGGGCCGACAGGGTGCGGGTCGACGTCACCTGTGCCGCAGGCGACTCCGATCACGCCGAGAACCTCGTGCAGAGCATGCGCGCTCTCGATGGGGTCGACATCCACAAGGTCTCCGACCGCACCTTCCTGGCCCACCTGGGCGGGAAGCTGTCGATCGAGTCGAAGGTCCCGATCCGCAACAGGGACGACCTGTCGCTGGTCTACACCCCGGGGGTCGCGCGGGTGTGCCAGGCGATCGCGGACAACCCGGCTGACGCGCGGAACCTGACGATCAAGCGCAACACCGTGGCGGTGGTCACCGACGGTACCGCCGTGCTGGGGCTGGGTGACATCGGGCCGCTGGCAGCGCTGCCCGTGATGGAGGGCAAGGCTGCTCTGTTCAAGAGGTTCGCGGGCATCGACGCCTTCCCGATCTGCCTGGACACCAAGGACACCGAGCAGATCATCGCCACGGTCAAGGCGATCGCCCCGGTGTTTGCGGGCATCAACCTGGAGGACATCTCCGCACCCAGGTGCTTCGAGATCGAGCGCCGACTGCGCGACGAGCTCGACATCCCGGTGTTCCACGACGACCAGCACGGCACCGCGGTGGTGGCCGTCGCGGCCCTGACGAACGCCCTCAAGGTGGTGCGCAAGCAGCTGCCCGAGGTGCGCATCGTGATGTCCGGCGCGGGTGCGGCCGGAACGGCGGTGCTCAAGCTGCTGCTCGCGGCCGGGGCGAGGGACGTCGTGGTCAGCGACGTCGGCGGGGTGATCCACGCCGGTCGCCAGGACCTGGACGACTCCGGACGGTGGAAGGTGGAGAACACCAACCCTCGAGGTGTCACCGGGACCCTGAGGGAGTCGCTGGCAGGGGCGGACGTCTTCATCGGCGTCAGCGTGGGCAACATCCTGACCGGGGACGACATCGCCACCATGGCGCCCCGGTCGGTGGTCTTCGCCATGGCCAACCCCCAACCGGAGGTGGACCCGATGCAGGCCTCCCAGCACGCGAGCGTGGTGGCCACCGGGCGCAGCGACTTCGCGAACCAGATCAACAACGTCCTGGTCTTTCCCGGCCTGTTCCGCGGTCTTCTTGACGCGCAGTCGCGCAGCATCACCACGCAGGTGCTGCTGGCCGCCGCCATGGCGCTGGCCGCTGTGGTGGCCGACGACGAGCTGAACCCGACCTATATCGTCCCGAGCGTGTTCCACCCCGACGTCACCAACGTGGTGGCCGACGCCGTGAAGAGGACCGTCCTGGCCGCTGGACCTGAGGTCAGCGCCAGTGCCGAGGCCGCCAGCGCCGATGTCGCCAGCGCCGATGTCGCCAGCGCCGATGTCGCCAGTCCGCAGCCCCGCGCCGGTCGCGGGAGGTGACCTTGAACCCACGCGCAGTCCGCTTCTGGCGCTGGGCACTGGCATTGAGCATCCTGGTGCAGCTTCTGGCCCTGTACTGGCCGCGTCCGCGGCTCCCTGCTGGTCCGGCGGGAAGCGACCTCGTCGTGCACGGCCTGCTGTTCGCCGCGGTCGCGGGCAGCGCGGTGATGGCCGGTCTGGCCATGCTGCCCGTCGTCGCTCTGCTGGTGTGCCATGCCGTGCTCAGCGAGGTGATCCAGCACTGGGTCGTCCCTGGGCGCAACGGGGATCCGCTGGATACCCTCGCCGACCTGGCGGGCACGGCTGCGGGTGTGGTGCTGGCGTGGTCGTACCGGAGCCGATGTGGCGCGGACCGGATGTTGGGGGAGGATAGGCTTACCTAAGATCGCTGGCTCCTCCGGCGACTCGCATCCATCCGGAGATCCTTGATGAACCGCTCGCGCGCCGTCCGCCGCGTCCTGGCGCCGCTCTGCGCTGCCGCCTTGCTGCTCGGGTTGGGAGCCTGCGGCGACACCGAGGAGGCTGCCTCGTCCGAGGGCACGCTGGTCATCTACTCGGGCCGCAACGAGTCGCTCGTCGGCCCGCTGCTGGAGCGGCTCGAGGACGTCACCGGCATCCCGGTCGCCATCCGCTACGGGACCTCCAGCGAGATGGCTGCACAGCTGCTGGAGGAGGGGGAGGGGACCGACGCCGACCTGTTCTTCAGCCAGGACGCCGGCGCGCTCGGGGCCCTGGCGAAGGCGGGGCGGCTCACCAGCCTGGACGAGAAGACCACCTCGGCAGTGAGCGAGCGGTTCCGTGACACGGACGGGCACTGGGTCGCCACCTCCGCGCGGGCCCGGGTGCTGGCGTATGACCCCGAGCAGGTGCCAGACATCGCATCGGTGCACAGCGTCGACGCCGTGCTCGCCCCGCAGTGGAAGGGCAAGGTCGGCTACGCCCCCACGAACGCCTCGTTCCAAGCCTTTGTGACGGCCCTGCGGGTCACGCGCGGGGAGGACGGCGCGCGCAGCTGGCTGGAGCAGTTCAAGGCCACCGACCCGCAGGCCTACGGCAACAACCTCCAGGTGCTGGACGCGGTCGACTCCGGCGATATCGCCCTCGGGCTGATCAACCACTACTACTGGTTCGAGAGGGTTGCCGAGCTCGGGGCGGACAAGGTCAACGCCAAGATCCACTACCTCGACAGCGACGACGCCGGAGCGCTCATCAACGTCGCGGGCGTCGGGGTCCTCCAGGGCAGCGACCAGTCCGAGGCGGCGCTCGAGGCGGTGGAGTTCCTCCTGTCCGAGGAGGCCCAGCAGTACTTCGCCGACACCACCGCCGAGTACCCCGTGGTCGAGGGCATCACCAGTACCGAGCACGACCTGATCCCGCTCGAGGAGCTGCGGTCGCCCACCGTGGATCTGAACGACCTGGACTCTCTCGACGTGACTCTCAAGATGCTGGACGAGGTGGGCCTGACCTGAGCACGGTGCGCCGGCACGCCGGCCCGGTCACGCGGCCGCCGCGACTGCTCACCCTCACCGGTGGCATCGCGGCGGCCGTCGCGGTGCTGCCCATCGGCTACCTGGCGATGCGCACGGTGCAGGCCGGGCCGGCGCGTATCGCTGAGATCGTGGTGCGTGAGCGGACCGTCGCGCTGATCGGCCGCAGCCTGGCGCTGACGCTGGCAGTGACGGTGTGCTGCGTGCTGGTGGGTGTGGCCCTGGCGCTGCTGGTGGCCCGTACGGACCTGCCCGGTCGGCGCATCGTGGCGGTGCTCGCACCGATGCCGCTGGCGGTCCCGAGCTACGTCGCGGCGTACGCCTGGTTGGGCCTGCCCTGGGGGGTCGCCGGTTTCGGCGGTGCGCTGCTGGTGCTGACCGCGTGCATCTACCCCTACGTCTACCTGCCGGTCCTGGCGGCGCTGCGGGGGGCTGACTCCGCCCAGGAGGAGGTGGCGCGCTCGCTGGGGCGCGGGCCGCTGGCCACGGTGCTCGCGGTCACGCTGCGCCAGGTCCGCCCCGCAACGGCCGCCGGAGCGCTGCTGGTGTCGCTGTACGTGCTGAGCGACTTCGGGGCGGTCTCGCTGCTGCGCTACGACGTCTTCACCCGCGTCATCCACACCTCTTACAGCGCCAGCTTCGACCGCACCCCGGCGGCCGTGCTGAGTCTCCTGCTGGTCCTGGTCACGGTAGGCATCACGTTGGCGGAGTCGCGTGCACGCAGCCGCTCCGAGCAGGTGCGTACCGGCGCCGGCTCCGCTCGGCCGCCGACGCTGCTCCGGCTCGGCGCCTGGACGCTGCCGGCGGTGCTCGGCGTCGTGGCCGTGCTGGGGGCCGCCCTGGCCTTTCCGCTGGGCAGCCTCGGCTACTGGCTCTGGCGGGGTCAGCGCTCGGGTGCGGACCTGGACCAGCTCTGGCCTGCGGCCCTGTCCACCGTGTCCGTCGCAGCGCTGGCTGCCGTGGTCACCGTGGTGCTGGCCGTGCCGGTGGGGGTGCTAGCGGCCCGGTACAGAGGGCGTGGCCCGCGGTTGATCGAGCACGCGACGTTCGCCGGACACGCGCTGCCGGGCATCGTGGTGGCGCTGGCGCTGGTGTTCTTCGGCATCAGGGTGGTGCCCGGGATCTACCAGGAGGTGCCCCTGCTGGTCCTGGCCTACGTGGTGCTCTTCCTCCCTGCGGCCGTCGCTGCCGTGCGCTCCTCGGTGGCGCTCAGCCCGCCACGGCTGGAGGAGGTGGCCAGGTCGCTGGGCCAGCACCCGGCACGGGTGCTGCGCACGGTGACGCTGCCGCTGGCCGCACCTGGTGTCGCGGCCGGCGCGGCGCTGGTCATGCTGACGGCCATGAAAGAGCTCCCGGCGACGCTGCTGCTGCGGCCGACGGGGATGGACACCCTGGCGACCAGGCTGTGGAACGAGACGGGCGCCGGTGCCTTTGCGGCGGCGGCGCCCTACGCCGCGGTGCTGGTGCTGATGT
>JAABUN010003849.1_pt1 | contig 21961 bp, 15 predicted proteins | sample 5559311 | NCBI WGS metagenome assembly JAABUN01 (sample SAMN10711877, study PRJNA513370) | rock metagenome | isolation source: Antarctica rocks | place: Antarctica: Victoria Land, Siegfried Peak sud
ATGTCGGACGCTGCGAGAGAAAATGGGCGAGGCGGTGCGCCGCCTCACCTGCTACCACTGGTGGCCCGCCTTCGCCTGACCAATGCGGCACGGTTCAACAGGATTCGGTATAAGTGACACACAGTACCGGATTTATGGGACTCGCCGTGCGTGCCTGCGCGGGGCAGAGCCGAGGGGGACACCTGAGTTCAAGGAGGGTGGTCGCGCCGTCGAGGCGCATCCAGAGGTCAAGGTGCCACGATGTCACCCTCCCGCATCTCGTGGATGAAGCGGAAGAGTTGTCCTGCCGAGACGGGGATGTCACCCGGTTTCGCCGCCGGGTACACTGCTGCGACTCGCTCCTTGGAATGCGTCCCGTCGGGGGCAAGGATGGCGAGGTTGCCCATTTCGTGCCAGCCAAGTGCGATGTATCTGCCCTTGAGGAAGAGCGTGTTCGCGTCGCCCGTGTGCCCGCCGTGTATACCCCAGATGATCGGTTCTGTGTCCATCGCCCTCACCTTTCCCCTCAGTCCCCCAGTGCCTTCAGGAGCGCGTCGCGCATGTCGGCGTAGTAGAGAATGCTCACTCGTGTCGCCATCTCGTCCGACAGCTCCACCAGTTGCCGCCGCGCCGACACCGGCACTAAGAGGGTCTGTGCCCCCTTCTCTACTGCCAGTTCCGCGATGTCCACAGCGTTATAGAGCGGGTCAACAGTGCCGCCGAGATTCAGCCCCCCCACGGCGATCAGTCCTCCCTTCAGGCTCTTGCCAAGCATCGCGCCGCACAGGGCGAGCAGTACGGGCAGTCCGGTGAATCCGCCCCCCCGCGCTGCGGAGAAGGCCCGCAGTTGCAGGCTGAACTCGCGCCCTCGCGGGTCGCGGTCGCCCACCAGTTCACGGGCGCGGGCGTAGAGGTTCTGCTCGGCGTAGCGCACACTCTCGCGGAACGCTTGGGGGGCGGGCTGGTTGAGGATGCGCACCCCGCCTCCCGGCCCCTCTGTCGCATCCACGCGGTACAGCCCCGCCACCTCTCCCTGCCCCCCCGGCCCGATGGCCCACACCTGTCCCGGCGGCAGGGGGTCGGTGCCGATGCTGTCCTCGCTCTGCAATTCGGGCGTGACCACGAACCGCTCCACCCCCTCCGCCCCCATCTGGTACGAGAACTGCGTGGCGCGGAACTCTGCCGCGCCCACCCGCTTCTGTTGCTCCTTCACCCGCCTGCGGCACTCCAACGCTAGACGCACCGCCCATTCGAGGTCGTCGTCTGGTACGGGTGCCGCACTGTCGGGATACAACAATTTCAGCAGCCCACTCACGGTGCGTTGCACGGCGGTGGTATCCCGCCCACTGAGCGCACCGCCGAACTGCACACGGTCGGCAAGCACGCGGGCGCGGCTCTCGCGGCGCAGGCGGTTCCAGCACTCCGAGAGGAAATCGCTGACGAGGCCGAAATGGTCGGTGAACAGCCCCGCGTGCATCTTCGGCACGTCCCAACCCGGCAGGTAGGCGTGGATGCGGTCCATGAACGCCGTGTCGTCGCGCATCTCCGGGGGCAGGGGACCGAAGAGATGCCCCACCCGCTGCTGCTGCGCCACATCCACATCGAAGTTGCCCACGAGCACCACGCCGCCGTCGGCGCGGATGCTCTCGCGTCCCCGGCTAAACTCGCCCGACTCCATATAGCCCTTGAGGATGTTCACGCCGTCTTTCTGGTCAAAACTCACACCACTTACTTCGTCGAAGCAGACTACGTCGTACTGCGCCACGAGGCCCCGCTGCCCCGTGTTGTTGTTGACGAACATCTGCGCCACTGTCGCTTTGCCGCCACTCACGAGATGAGCATAAGGTGACACCTGCTGGTAGAGGTGCGACTTGCCCGTGCCGCGTGGCCCCAGTTCCACGGCGTTGTAGTTGCGCTCCACGAACGGCACCATCCTGAGGAGCAGGATGTCTTGCGCCCGTGGCGAGAGCGCGTCCGGCTCGAAGCCGACGCCGCGCAGGAGGAACGCCTTCCACTCCTCGGTGGTGAACGCCGCCCGCCCCCGTGCAAGGGTTTCCAATACGTCTCGCTTGCTGAGTTGGATGGGGCGCAGGGCAGCGACCCCGAACGGCTTCCCATCCCGCTCCGAGGCTATCGCAGCGTCGTATTCGAGCGTGAGGTCGGCGTAGAAGCCGCCGGTGAGCATCCGCTCGTTGTCGCGCACGAGGTCGTCAGCGATACGCACGTCGGGCAGGCGTAGCCCCGGCAGGGTAGCGAGGTAGCTGTTCGACCTCGTGTCGAGGCGGGCAGTGACGAGGTCAATAATCTTCACGCTGCCGTCTTCGCGGGCGCGAGACTTGAACAACTCTTCTTCGCCCGCCCGCACCGTGCGCTGCCGCATCTGCAACTCCACGATGGCGAGACCCTCGGCGATTTCGTCGGGGTCGGTGCTGGCGCAGTAGCGACCCAAGAGGAACTCGCCCACGTAGGTCGGCACGGGGTATTGCCCCTTGAAGCGGCGGGCGAGGTCTTTGCGCACCACATAGCCGTCGAACGCTCCGGCGGCGATGCGGTCGAGCACGTCGAGGTTTACCTGCATCTCACCCTCCGCCGATGGTCGTCAGGGTCTGCGCCCGCACGGCACCCTGCGCGTCGATTACCACGACATGCGCCGCCGTCCCTTCGTGGTCGTCGTCGAGGATGGCGAGCGATACCGTACCGCCCACACCCACGCCCTTCGCGCCTCCCGTCGCCGTGCTGGCGGGGTCGCCCGGTTTGGTGCGGATGTCTACGCTGCACCCCGCCGTTTCTCCGGTGATGGTCACGCGGCACCGCAGTCCAATCCATGTCACTGTGTGAATCGCCGTCGGGGGGGCGAAAGCGGAAACGGCCCGTACCGTGACCACGGGCGTGACGCACTCCTGTGGACTCAGCCCGCCGTGTTCGTACTCCTTGCCCGCCTCGAAGCAGGAGATGCCGGGGGCGACCGCCATCCTCACCGCCGCGTCCCAGTGCCACGGCACCGATTGCCCGCTCTCCCACGTCGCCCCCGGCTTCAGCCGCGCACACCTCCCCTTCTTCTCGTCGGTCAGGCCCACGGGGAGTTCCGCCTTCGGCAACCCGCCGGGGAGCAGCAGCCAGCCGTGGTCGGTGATGACGCGCACCTCGCGCCATCCGGCGGCGAGCAACGCGGCGATGCGGTCGGCGAGTTCCCCGGCCTCTTCGGTCACGCGGCGGGCAAGTTTCCAACCCTGCGCATGTCCGTAGGAGTCGAGCGCACCGGCTTCGGTCCACGCCGCGCCGTGCGGGTCGCCCGTCTCCTCGCCGCGCAGAATTTGATACCCCGCCCCCACGAGCAGGGCGCGGAACGGCTCGATGTTCAGGGTCTTGCCCGTGTCCGCCGCGACGAGGCCGAAACCCGTCCCCGCGCCCAGTAACCCCGCGACGGGCGACACGGCGGGTTTCGCGGTCGGGGTCACGGGGGGCAGGGCGGCAAGGCGGGGCGTGACGGTCGCCTCATGTCCCCGGTCATGGAGCCGTGACACGAGCCGCTTGCCCACGTCGTAGCGCAGGCCGTCCGCAAACAGCACGCACACGCCTGCCTCCGGGGGGCCCACGACGCGGGGGGGCGGGCTATACTCGTCGGGGTTCTCGCGCACCGCCGTCTGGAAGACCTCCGCCGCGTCGCGGAGCCAGACCCGGTAAAGGGCGTGGACGGCCCCTTTCACCGCCCCCACATCAGGGCCATCGCTCACGCCCGCGAGGGCATCGAGGGCGGCGGCGTCCGCCTTCCACCCGCCACTCGCATACGCCGCCACGATGCCCGCCACGCTCCCCCCCGCGAGGGGCGTCGCCGTCGCCTCCGCAAGCCGCACGAGGGGGACGAGCGCGTGGGCGAGCGGTGCCTGCCCCAGCGTCGCCCATACCCACTTCCGTCGCATTCCATGCTCGGCGTTGAGGGCGCGAACGGTTGCCCGTGCGCCGCTGGGGTCGTCGGCACCGAGGGCGGCGAGGGCGTTGCGGAGGGCGGTCTCCGCTGTCTCATTCGCGGCGGGGTCGGTCTCCATCGTCGTCGCACCGAACAGCGACTGCGGGGGGCGGGGGGCGCGGCGCAGGGCGTCCACGACGCCGGGGTACGTTGCAGGGGACTCCGCGAACCGTCCCCACACGCCTGCCCATGCCCCCTCACGCTTCACCAGTGACGCGGCGGCGGTGAGGGGGCCGTCCCGGTCGGGGGCGAAGGCGTACTGCTCGATGCAGGTCGCGGCGAAGGCGAGCCACCGCGCCCCGTCAAGGGCGGCGCGGGCGGAGGGGGGGTCATTCAGCCAGCGGAGCAGGGCGAGCGGCACATCGGGCAGCAGCAGCCCGCGCAGCCACGCCGCCCGCAGGGGAGCTTCGGCGCGGAGGCGGGCGAGCGGCACATCCGCGAGGGCGGGCAGGGCGTGGAGCAGCATCTCCTGCGTCGGCCCGTCCTTCAGCACCTCGATGCCGAGGCCACCGGAGGCGTTACTGAGAAAGGAGAAGACCGTCCAGTCGCGCTGGCCCTGCGGCTGATTCCAGATAACGCCCCGATACTGCAACTCCGCGAGGGGCTGGAGTTCGTGCGGGGCGGTTTCCACGGCCCGCAGGTCGCCCTTGCCGATACCGGGGAGGTAGAGTACAGGTACGGTGTCGTCGGGCCACTGCGCAGTGTCTGGCAGGCTGCGGGCGACCATGCAGCGCATCCAGATGGCGGGGCCAGTGCGCATCTCCGGGTCGTAGATTCCGTGGGTCAGGAGGGCGGGGAGTCGCTCTCGCAACCGGGGCAGGAGCGGCTCCCACTGCCGCTTCTCGTCCGTCCAGAGCACGCAGGCGGGCGCGTCGGCGTCGTGCTTCACGTAGTCCGCCGCCCGATGCAAGGCCGCGACCAGCGCGTCCAACAGCGTCCCCTCGCCCTCGCCCACTCACGCCCCCGCTCTCGCTCATCGTCCGTTGTGGTCACCCCTCTGTGCAGGGCGATAGTACCGTAAACGACGCGACCGGGCCACGTAGCCCGGTCGTCCTGTGAGGGGTGGGAGGGTGACAGAAGGTCAGTGATGTGACCCGACCCGCCGCCCGACCTTGAGCGTGTGCCGTTGCTTGCGCCGTTGCGGCGTGGCGGGAGCGACGGTGTCGCGGAAGGCAGGGTGCGTGGTGCTGACGAGCGACCGCGCCTCGGCCTCGGTCGCGCCCGCCTCGCGCATGTAGTAGGCGATGGCATCCTGCCTGCTCATTGCGAGCAGGGCGCGAGTGTCTACGCGAATCTTCGTGTCCATGCTTACCGCCATCCTCTCGCGTGCATCAGGGCGTCGAGGGCGTCATGTACGGGGACATAATCGTCGTTGCCCCAATGCACCACCGCCCGCTCATCCTCGCGCAGCCGCACGAACTGTTCCCGCAGCCGTGCATCGTCGCTCTCCTTTACAATATACTGCACATAGGCCCGTGCGAACAGTTCCCGCCACGTTGCCGCGTAACGCACCAACTCCACGTCCACGGGGCGTTCGATGGTCACGCCATTTGCCAGCGTCACCTCCTCATAGCAGACGAGGTGCGATTGCCCGTTTGCGTCGCTCTCCCGGTACCGGGGCAGGGCGAGCAGGCCCGTGAGGCGGGTATGGGCGCGGGTTGTCGCCACCGCGTCGCGCCACGCTTGCAGGAGCGGGCTGCTTTCGGAGGCGAATTGACCGGAGGGCAGGCCGAAGCCCGCGTCGTCGAGCAGATGCCCGATTTCGTGGATGCATATCAGCCACAGGAACGGCGAGCCGCGCCAGACCTCGATGCTGGGCGATGCGTAGTCGCCGTGCCAGTATGCGCCGTGCGTCTCCCCCGCGAGGGGGGCGGCGAGGGGGCGGAGCGGCAGCGTGGGCAGGGTACCGTCCCGATGCACGGCGTCAATCCAGCGTAGGGCGCGGCGCACCTCCCGTCCGAACGAACCGAAGCGCGGGGGGCGCACCGCGTTGCTCACACGCCGATGTGCGGGGGCGGGCGTCACACGCTGCCCTCGGAGCCGCCTGTGCCGCTCCCGCTTCCGCCCCCGCCCCTGCCCCCACCGGCGGCGAGGTCGAACACGGAGGCGGGGCGCGGCGCAAACGGTGCCGGGGCGGGGGTGGGGTTTGCCGCGTCGTGCGCGTCCCGCGCCGCCTGCTTCTCGGCGCGGGCGAAGTGGAAGTCGTTGTGCCGCTCGTTCGGCTTGCGCCCCGGCAGGTCGTCCGGTTCACGGTGCGCGGCGTACCACGGCGGGTTTGCCCCTATCTCGCCCTTGCCGTCGGCGTAGAACTGCAAGGACGGCGGGTTCTCGCCCCGGTCTTTCTTCCAGCCCACGGTGAACTTGCCGCGCAGCACGCCCGCACGCACGAAGGGGCGGATGTTCAGCCGCACGCCGTCGTTGATGTCCGGCTCCCAGCCAATCGCTTGCTGATGCAGCGGCTTCCAGCGCACGAAGAGGTCGTACGGCGGCTCGCCTGCGAGGATGAGCGCGAGCTTGCGCTGCAACGCCTCCGCCGCCGCGACGCGGGCCTCCGCCCCCGGCTCGTTCGCCCGCGCCGCGTTGCGCTGCCGCTCCAACCAGTCCCCGAGGTAGGTGTAGGTCAACTTCTCCAACTTCTGGCGGTCGAGGGCGTGGTAGTTGACGAGGGCCGCGAAGCCGTCCTTGCGCCCGTCCCAGAGGTGCCAGATGAAGGGGCGGTTGCCGAACCGGGCGCAGTGCTGGGCGAAGAAGCCGTCGCGCAGCCACGCCTCCAGCCCCTTGCCGCCGTAGCCCGCCGTTGCGAGTAGCGCGTCCTGCTGTTCGCCCGACCACGCCTCGCCGTATGCCGCAGCGAGGAGCGACCGCAGCCGCTCGGCGGCGGGGGTTTCGCCGCGCACGGGCGGGATGCAGACGATGCCGTCCGCGTCGGCGTGCGCGTCGAGGGTATCGTCTTTCGGTTGGTCGGGCCAGCGGTAGCCGAGCAGGCGGGCCACGGCGACCTGCAACGGGTCGGTGCTGCTCGCAATGTCACCTTTGAATAGCCACTGCGTCGGGTCGTCCGAGTGCGGCTCCGGCAGCCCATTCGGGTAGCGTTCCACCGCTACCGCCTGCCAGTGCGCGAGGTCGAACGGCACCTTCACGAGTGAGTCATTATTGACTTTGAGTGCTTGGTCTATCTGCCGCACGGCGGTACTGTATTGCTTCGATGAGCAGTAAACCCAGATAGCTAGCAAGTGTGACAGGTTGCGAGGCACAATGGCTGCCATGTTTTCATCAAACAAACATCCTGTGTAGAGCGATGCGTTCAATTCTCGCATGGCACTTACAGCAACGCCGGGTTTCCCCCATGCCTCTGCCCCACGTATCCACATCCCGGTTGTACCGTCGAGCCGCTCCTTGACGAACTCATGAAACGAACCTCTACCGTCCTGCCAAAACAACACGTGTTCCATGCCACTGTAAGGCACGGTTTCCGCAGATGTACTCTGCTGCAACGTCCAGCCATTTGCTACTCGCGGCAACTCCCAGAAACATCGTCCCCAACGGGGGTAATCTCCACTACTGATACCCTTGTTGTAATTAGCGTAGACGCTAAGCAGCGGTCCTCCTTGAACGGATTCAATCGCAACCACGCTATTGGGGTTGTGCAATTGCGCGGCCTGCGGCACGGGCGACACGGGAGCATCGCGGAGTAGGACGGCTTTGGCTGCGGGGTCTTTGGGAGCAGCGGCATCAAGGCCGTGCATCGTGTAGCCCTCCGGCGGGCGAGCGTTCGTCAGCACAATGAGGGCGACGAACGCCCCTGCTGCCGCGTTGCTGTGAAATGCGCCCTCGCCCAACTTGGCGACCGCGTGCCACGTCTGTTCTTTGAGCAGTTTTTCGCGCAGTTTCTTGTACGAGCCGAGAAAGAGCCAGTTCTGCGGCGTCACGAGGGCGTACGCGCCGTCCGCATGGCAGAAGTCGCGGCACCGCTCAATCATCGCGGTGGCAAGGTCAGCTTTGCCATCGGGGTAGATTCCTTCAATGAGATGACGCAAGGCTTCCGCTTGCCGTCCACGAGCAAGAAACGGTACGTTGGATGCTACGAGGTGATATTTTCGGAGAAGAAGACGTGCAGCTGCGACCGTTGCTGCTGCTGATTCCCCGAAGACGAGGCCAGCCGGGTCTTCAACGAGACTTATGCTATTCAGCCATGCCTCTAACTTCGGTTGTATCCGGGCCAACACATTGATGCTGCTCCCGAACGCGGCTTGCGCTTCTCCTGCCAAACCAATCAAACTGCTCAAACTGTTCGCTTTTTTGAACAGATGTATCAGTTCGGATAGGACGAATTGCGCTTCTGCATCGTCGCGGAAGAGAATCGCCCATTCCTCATTTCGTGCGCTTCCAGATGCGATACCAGAGCAGGCGGCATGAGGCACAGGCAGAAAGCGATAGCCTCCACTCTTCCAAGCCTCGAAAGCGAGTGAGAAGGTCATGATTTGCACACAGCGCGGGTCAAGTTCTAGCCCGTACAGGTTGTCGCGCAGCACTGCGTCGCCCGCGTCGGCGGCGGACAGCCCTTCCTCGCGCATCCGCATCTCGCGCAGCATGTGGAAGGACCGCTGCAAAAAGTGACCGCTTCCCGCACACGGGTCTAGCACTGTGAGGGCGGCGGCGGTATCGGGCCACGCCGCGAAGGTGCCGCAGATGGGCGTGCCATCGTCGGTGCGCCGCAGGTAGGTGAAGCCCGCGTTCAGGTCGCTGTCGGGGTGCCGCGCCGCCCACCACGCGCCGAGGGTGTTGTGCAGCAGGAACTCCACCATGTACGGCTCGCTGAACAGTTGCGTCACGGGGGCGATGAGGCCGTTGTCTATCTTCGCGCCGCTCTCGTTGATTTCCTTCTTGCGCTTCGCCTGCCAGAACTGGTAGACCCAGCCGAGGCTGTCCTCGGCGGTGAAGATGGCGGCGGGCAGTGCGGCGAGTACCGCCTCCAAACGCTGGCGGTCGTCGGTGGCGAAGGGGACGCGCAGGTACGGGTCGTTGGCCCGGAAGAGGCCGGGGAGCATGTGCGCGGCGTAGCGGGCGGCGGTCAGCCAGCCGTCCCCGTCGCCCTCCGCCTGCGCGAGTTCGGCGCACTCCGCGAGGGTAACGGGCATCCCGTACTCCGGGTGGATGAGCAGGCCGTTCTCCGCGAGAAAGCGGGCAAAGAGCATCCGGTGCCAGTGTTCGTAGGCGCACGCCTCCACGAGGTCGCGCACATCCTCCCGTGTCTCGGTCTTCGGGGTGCCGCTCAGTTGCCGCGCCTGCTCCCGCAGCCAGACGCGCAGCATCGTATCGGCGTGCGTCATACCGGGGAACGGTTCGGGGCGCGTCACGGCGAACCGCTGCATCGCCGCCCACGCCGCGTCCTCCGCGACCGTTCGTGCCTCCGCTATTGCGTGTTCCAACTGCCGCCGCAGTTTGCCGTCCAGTGTTGCCATGTTTCCCGCCCCCCGTCGCTCCCCATCCCGGTCCCTGCGCCCCACGCCGGACTACGGATTGTACGTAAATCAGGGGTACCGCGCAACGGGGGCGGGAGGGCGTTTCCCGTATCGGGATGCACGGAACCTTCGAAAATGCGCAGTACCGAGCCGCCCCCTACGTGATGACGGGCTTCCCCGCTTCGACATGCACCATGAGCGCAGCGCGAACCTCGGTCAGGTACGCCTCTACCTCGGCCTCGGTCGCCAGCGTGCGCGATGGCAGTGCCACCTTCACGGCGGCGGGCGTGACCTCGCGCACCGCTTCCGCCATCGCCTGCGCAAAGCGTTGCAGCAGGGCGTCGGTGCGGTCGCGCCAGCCCGCGAGGGGCGTCTGTGCCAGCGACGCCAGCAGTTCGGCGTCGGTGCCGAGGGCGGGCTTGGGCGCGAGGGCGATGCCCCGGCCCACGAGCAGGGCATCGCCCCGCCCCGGCGGCAATTGCCCCCACGCCTCCGAGGCCGCGAGTTTCTCCCGCTCGGCGGCGAAAGCGGCGGTGTAGCCCTCGTGCGCCTCCGTGAGGGCGGCACGGAGGGCGGCGGCGAGGGTGGCGCAGAGCGACGGCACGGGGTTCGGCTCCGCCAGCAAGCCCCGTCCATCGCGCACGGCGTTTGCCTGCGCCCGCACGGTGTCCGCCACGGGCAGCCCATCCGCCGCCGCCAAGAGCCGTTCGAGGTCGTGCCAGCGCGGGAGCCGCGTTGCGACGGCGTCGCGTTGCGCCTTCCACGCGGCGGCATCGGCCTTCAACTGTACCGCTGCATCGGCTACACCCACGATGAGGTCGTTCCCTACACGTTCGAGGAGGGCGTCGAGGGTCGCGGTGTTGGGGGGGACAGGGCGGGGGGCGGCACCTCCGGCACTGGCGGCAAGGTCGCGGAGCCGCGTCAGGGCGTCGCGCAGTTCGACGGCGAGAATCGTGTCGTTGTCCCGCGTGCCGGGTTTTCCCGTCATCGCCTGCACTACACCGCCCGCCTGAAGGCGTTGCGGCAGCGTCACGGCGACCGATTCGCGGCGGAAGTCGGCATTAGCGATGACCGTAGCGGTCAGTTGCTTGGGGGAGAGCGTCGTGCTGCCTTGCGCGGCCCGCATCGCACCCGCCGCCACGAGGGCGAGTAGGGCCGCGTCCACGGTTTCGCGGGGCCAGCCGAACTGCGGAGCGGCGAAGTGCGCCCGTATCGTCTTGCCAGATTTCCCATCCATGCCCGCGTAGTCGAGCACGCGCTTCGGCACGGGATGCGCGGCGGGGTCACCCGCGTGGCCCACGCTCTCCAGTGATTCCGCCTCGCCCTTGCGGGCGCGTTCCGCCGCCTTCGCCCAGCCGGGGTGGTCGGCCTCCTTGAACTGCGGGTAGAGGCGCACCGCCGCCGCGTCCGCCGCCGCCGTCACCGCCGCCGCGAGCGTGAGGCCGGGAACCTCGGTGCCGCCCCCCGCAAAGACCTTCGCGTCGCGCAGCACGGCGTCGAGGGCGTCGTTCAGTGCTTCCCGATGCCGCCGCAGTTTCGTCTCCATCGCCCCCCGCGCCTGCGCCCCGGAGTCGCCCGTCGTCCCCCCCCGTGTGTCGAGCGTCTCTCGCGCCGCCAAGAGGCCGGAGAGTTCGCGCCGGATGGTGTCGCTCTCAGTGCGTGGGAGCCACACCGTGACGACCGGGCTGTCGCCGCCGAGGCGGTGCGCGTCCTCGGTGGCGACGCGGGCGACCGTGCCGCCCCACTCGTCGCGCACCCACACGGGGACGCTGCCGGTGCCGACGGGGGCGTTCGCGTCGTACCACAGTTCGATGCCGCGCTTCTCCCTGCTCGCCCCCTGCGTCGCGGCGACGCCCTTCAACTCCGCCCCCACCCGCTCGCGCAGGACTTTCGCCCGTTCCTCGTGGAAGCGGGCGGTGTCGTTGCGCAAGGCACTGGCACGGCTGCGGTACTCCCCCTCCCAGATGCGCCCCTCGCCCGTCTGGAGGCGGTACTCGCCGTCCACCTCCGCGAGGGTGCCGTCGGTCACGAGCGCATAGAGCACGGGAGGCAGATGGGCACGGAGGTACGCGCCCCCCACCGTGAGGTCGGTGACGAGCAAGTCCGCGAGGGTATCGGTCGTGGCCCGTAACCCCATATCCGCACCACCATCCGCCGCGAGTTTGCCGATGAGGTACACCGTGGCGCAGGCACGGTAGCGCAATCCGCCGCCCTCGGTGTCGTCGCGCAGTTTCTGCACCGTCTCGTAGTCCTCGCGGAGCATCATGCTCGTCTGCACCATGTCGGCGGCAATCTGCCCGTAGACGAAATCGCCCCCGACCACGGTGCCGAGCGGCTTGTCCGCCACCGACCGCGCCGCCTCGTGCGCGATGCGCAACTGGCCGCGCAACTGCGCCTTGACGCCGGAACGGTCGATTGCCCGCACCGCCCGCTCCCAGAACCGCTGCCGCGCCGGGAGGAGCGGGTAGTCGGCGGCGAGGTGGGCGGCGTCCTCCGCCGTGGGGCCGATGCGCGTGCCGGGGAGTTGCTTGGAGATTTCGCCGCTGCACCGGTCGAGCAGGGCGGCCAATGCCGCCGCGTGTGCGGGCTGCTTCTGGAGCACCACCTGCCGCACCACGCGCTCCACGTCGGTGGTCGAGAGGGCGACCTGCACGGTGAAGCGGGCCTGAATCTTGGCGAGGTGTTCGGTGTCCTGCAAGGCGTTCTGCCCCGTAGCGACGAAGAGCAGGGTGCTGCCGAGGCGCGACGCGCAAGTCTCGACTACGCTCTGCACCTGCGCCGCCCGGTCGGCGTAGGGACCGACGAACTGCTGCAACTCGTCCAGCACCACGAGCGTGAGCGGCAGCTTCGCGGGGTCGGTCGCCTTGAGGCGCAACACATCTTCGAGGACCGTGAGCATCTCCTCGTCGCTGATGTCCTTCACGGGGGGAAACTGGGCGCGGAGCGCGGCCCCTACCTCGCGGGCATCGCGGGCAAAGTCGGGTCGGGCCGCGAGCAGCCCCGCCGCGAGGGTAGAGGAAACGTACATGTCGGTCAGTTCCCTGCCGAGGTCTGCCCCTCGTTGGTGCATGGCTTCCGCTACGGCGTCGAACAGCCCCTCGCGCATCAGCCAGAGCATGAACCGCGCCTGTGGGTACTTCTCGTGCAGCCCCGCCCCCCGGAAGATGACTTCGAGGAAGGCGAGGCGCACACTTCCTCCCGCCGAGGAGCCGAGCGTCCCCGCCGCCGACCAGACGCCGCCGTACTGCCGCCCCCGGTTCGCCAGTTCTGCAAGATTCACCCGCACATCGTCGGTGAGGTTGGCGATGCCTCGTGCGCTCGCGCCGTCGGGCATTGGCGTGTCGCGCCAGAGGTATTCGAGCACACGGACGAGGTGCGACTTACCGGAGCCGAAGAAGCCCGATACCCACACAGCGGGTTGCGTCTCGCGCCCCAGATGACCGAGGAAACCGCCGAGGATGCGGTCGAGGCCGCGCCGGTACTCGCCCTCGCACACGAAAGTTTCGAGTTCATGCCGGAGTACCGCCCACTCCTCGGCAGAGCGCGGCTCGACCACCTTCGCCACGCCGTCGTTAGGCAAGCGAGTAGCGAGCGGGTCGCGTAGGAACAGGTCACGGTTGGCAAGTGCGGTAGCGGTCATGGCGTGGCATCCTCCCCCACCGCGATGCGGGTGGCGCGGTAGTTCCACCCGTCGCGGGCGTCGAGCAGTCGGTAGCGGTGGTCGGTATGGGTGCCGGGAAAGAACACGAGGAGCCGCCCCCGGATGTCGCCCGCCACTGCCTCGATGAGGTGGGATACGCGGGCTACCCCGAAGAGCGACGCGACACCCATCACCGCGACCACAGCGTCCGCGTCGGCGCGTGCTAGGGTTGCTCGCAACTGGGCGGCGCAGTGGGCGGCGAATGGTTCCAAGGCAGTCTCTTCGAGGAGGTCGGGGCTATCGAAGTATGCGGCGTGGTAGGGGTGCCGTGCCATCCAGTGGGCGAAGGCATCGGTGAGGTCCACGAGGTGCCAGCCGTGCCCCGCTCGCACCGTGCGCCCCTCGAAGTCAGCTAGTCGCCGCCGCAGTCGCCGCTCATGCTCCGGGGCATAGAGCGCAAACCAGACACGCTCGGAGCCGGAAAGCATCTGCGACCACGGCAAGGAGACAAACCGCCCATATGCACCGGCAAGATCATCTATCGTAGCCATATCGCTTCCCCGCAACTCTGGTTATCTTCTTCGATTCGGTTAGAAAACGTGGGCGCGAGTGTAACACCTCTTCCCTGCAAACGGTAGTCCTTAGGCTTGCGTGACACTGTCTGGGTTCGCGGGTGCAACTTGCAGCGGCCCAATCTATCGCGGGATGTCCAGCTTCTCGAACCGCGCCGTCAGCCGCTCGAAGCTCGCCGCGAGGTACTTGTTGCGCTCGACCTCGTGCTTCAGGAACGCCTCGTGCAGCCGTTGGTACGTCCGCCAGTGCATCCCCTTCGGCTTCGGCGGCACGCGGAAGGGGCTGTACTGCCCCTCCGCGCCGAGTTGCCGCTCGATCACCCGGATGCGGTGCATGTGGCGGTCGTGCGCGTCCATCTGCTGCGTGCCGTGCGCCAGCTTGTGACACGTCCGGCAGCGGAAGCGCGTCGCCCCCGGCGGCAGGTACAGCGCGGCGCACCGCAACTCGCACCCCGGACAGGCGAACCATGCCCGCGTGCCGCCGTAGTTGCACGGCGTCCGCTCCACCGCTACCGGGTCGCGTATCGTCTCGGTCGCGCCATCGCGGGTGGTGGTGTAGAGCAAGGTGACGCACCCCGGCTCCACTTTCAGCGTGACGTTGCCCATCTCCCGCTCGCCGCGCTTCCATGACCAGCCGAGCAGGTACGTCTCGCCCCCCAGATACGCCTTCAACTCGCCGATTTCGAGGCGCAAACTTACCCCCGTGGTGCGCCGCACCGCCTTCCCCTGCCAGCGCGTGGAGCCGTAGCCGCCCATTCTGCCCCCTTTTCGGTGTCGCCCCCGCATCGCCGTTTCGCCTGCCACACAAGGGAAAACGGGCGAAGCGACCAATGCAGCGTTATGGTTTGCCTATTGATTTCGATAAATCTCCCGTGCACGCGAACAGTTCGTTCGGCAGTTTCATCCCTCGGTGCCGATACCGCTCACGTCGAGGCGGGCGAGGGGTGCGGCGTGGCCCCGCCGCCGTTCTTGCATCGCCTCCAACTCGTGCAGCGTCTGCGTCATCTGCCGGTGCAGGTGCGCCTCGTAGCGCATCACTCGGTCGAGGTCTTGCGGGTTCGGCAAGATGCGCTCGCGTCGGAGACGGCTCGCCTGCCGTTCCCATCGCGCCGCCACGAACGACGCCCGGTACAGTGTGTATTCTCGCCGCCGCCGATAGGTGCCGAGCAGGTCGCCCACGGATTGCTCGCTGGCGACGGCGACGGCGTGCAGGCACGCCCGCACCATGCCCGCCGTCCATCGCTTCACGTCTTCGAGGGTGGCATCGGCGGCGAGACCGGGAACGGGGTAGTCGAACTCCTCCTCGTCAATCTCGGTCTCGCCCGTCACCGCGCTAATCAGGGCGAGGGCGTCCCCCTTCGACAAGGCGCGGTCGTCTGCGAGCGTCTCGAACCGCCGCACGCGCTTCAGGTCGTCTGCCGCCTCCTCAACCGTCTCGCGCACCTGCGCGAGCGACCGCCCGTACTCGGTGGTCTCGTCCGGTTCGCTCGAATACTTCCAGTGGTGCGCGATGCTGGTGTCCACGTCCTCCTGCGCCAGCGCGATGCTCTCGGTCTCGAACCGCGCCACGCGCCCCAGCCGCCACAGCAGCAACGCGACGCGCTCGGCGAGGGCCACTTCCGCCGCCCCCACGGGCGCGAAGCTCACCACCACCGACTCGCGGTGCTCGTCCCACAGCGCGACATCCTCGCCGGGAACCACTGGCACCACTGCCCGCAGTCCGTGCGCCGTGGCGTTCATCCGCGCCACCGCCTTGCCCATGTCTGTCTTCGGCCCGCCGCTCATGGTTTCCTCCTTCGTGTTCATGCCGCCACGCCCCACAACGCCGCACGGAGCCGGAGTACGTATTGCGCGGGCGACTCGTCGTGCCACCGCCGTACGCCCCGTGCCGCGCCGAACATGAGGATGCCCTGTGGTATCGCGGCGAGGTCGCCGCGCCGCGCCGCGTGGTCAAGCCACGTCCGCGCCTGCGCCACGCTGTACTGCTCACCGCGCCTGTCGTTGCTCGTGGCTGTCTCGTGGTCGTCCGGGACATCCGGGACGTTCACGTTTCGCCCTTCCCCGTGCGGTTTTTCGGTCACGGGTGCGCCCGCCGTCCCGGAAAAGGCATGCGGCGCATCCGGGATGCCGCTCGCCCCCCCTCCCGGATGTGCCGGATACGTCCCGCCTGTCTCGGTTACGCTTGTGCCATCCGTGACCGTGTTCGCGGTGTCGCCACGCGCAAAATCATGGCTCGTCCCGGATGTCACGGACGATTCAGGGAGTAAGGCATCAGGCGACAGGTACAGCACCCGTGTCTTGCGCCCTGCCACCACGCGCTGCACGGTGTACTCGCCCTGCCCGCCGGTCTGCGCGAGCAGCCCTCGCTCGTGCAGCCGCTTGCCGAGCGTGCGCACCGACACGGGCAAGGCGGCCCCCGTGGTCGCCGCTATGCGCTGCGCCGCCGCGTACGCCGCGTCCGGTTGCAGGTACAGGGCGTCGCGTTCCCGGTCGAGCCAGCCGATGCACTTGCCCTGTGGGAACGCGATACGCACCGCGTCGCCGTCCGTTTCAGCGTCGTGTGCCTCGCGCTCGCGCACCCGCCAACCCCACCGCTCGCCCACACCGTCCCCGGTTTCGCTCCCCGGTTCCTCCCCGGACAGTCCCGCGATGTGCGCCTCGCCCGACTGCACGGCGGCGAGTACGTAGTCGAGGAATCGCCGCGCCGGTTCGTCGCTCTGATGTTCCCGTTGCGCGTTTGCCGTGGTGCTGAGCGCGTCCCACAGCCGCTCCCACAACGTGGCCCGCTCCTCGCCCGTGATCGCCCCGGCGTCCTCAGCGTAGGCGAGCCACTGCTGCCACCCGTACGCGAGATTGGCGACGTTCTCCGGCGTGCGGGCGTGGGCGGTGTGAGTGCGGGCGGCGTCGCGCAAGGTGGCAAGGTCATCTCGTGCTGTGGCAATAAGGCCGTCCATGCGGTTCGCCAGCCAGCGCACGTAGCCTGCGAAGGCAGCCGCAAGGATGCCGTTCATCCCGTGCCGCTGTGCGGCGGTGAGGCGGTCGAGGGCCACGTCCCCCGGCGACACCTCCACGATCACCATGCGCCCTTTGAGCGATTGCCCACGGGGTGCTTCCTCCCCCGTGATAATGGCGAGGCCACGCGGCGGGTAGTCGGGGCGCAACCCGCCGTCTGCTCGCATCCGACCGCGCCCCGTGCCGTTGCCCGCGCCGCGAATTACGCGGTCTGCCGCAGCGTGCAGTTTTGCTTGCTCCATCGCCGTGCCGGTAGGCGCGAAGTCGTCTATGACGACGGGAATATCCTTCGCCACGAACAGCAGCCGTTCGAGGGCGTTGGGGGTTGCGCTCCACGCGGCGGGCAGGTGCAGGCGGTCGAATCCTGCCCCCGTGTGCTGCTGCGCGAGGGCGGCGAGTTCGCTCTTGCGCACCCCCGTGGGGCCGATCAGGGCGAGGGCGATGTCGGCAAGGCGAGCCGGGTTCAGGGGGGCGCGGTAGGCCGCCCCCAAGAGGGGCGCAACCACAGGCAGCGGCGCGAGGTCGAGCAGCGACAGGGCGGCGCGGATCGCCGCGACCAGCGCGTTACCCGTAGGTGGTATGGGCAGGGCGGCGCGGGCGAGCGACCCGGTGAGCGACACTGCGATGTCGGGGACGACCCCCCCGGCAGCTATCGCCCCGCCCGCGTGCAGGTACATCCACTGCCCACCGACCTCGCGCCAGCCCGCGTGCGCGTACTCCACACGGCGCGACACGTCGGGACTGAGCAACTGGATGGCCTCGCGCAAGCGGTCTTTCGCGCCGATGCCCGCCGATACCACGGCGCGTGTTCCCCACAGGGGCGTGGGCCAGTTCATCGCCGGGAACTGCGTCAGCGACACGCGCACGGTGGGCAGGGCCGTGCTGGAGGCGAGGGTGCCGGAGATCGTGAGATCACCTTGCGCCTCCGCGCCGTCGTCGCTGATGACCTCCTCGGTGATCGCAGCGACGAAGTTGCACAGCGGCACGAGCACGGTGCCGCCGCCATTCGCGGGCTTGCGCCAGCAGATGCGCCCGCCCTCGACCACATACGGTCCCGCCGCAAGGGGGGCTTCACTGTCGCCCGCAGCAGTACCCGGTGTTTCCGCTGGATTATCGGGCAGCACCCATTCTGGGGTGGTGGCGGCGAGGGCGAGCAGCGCGAGGGGATCGCCGCCTGCCGCGAGCCAGTCCGACACGTCGCCGCCGTCCGGCAACCCCGGTAGTGCCAGCACGGACACGCTTGCAGCGGTGCCGGAAAGTGAACGTGCTACCTTCTCGGCCCCGTCGCGCCCTGCCTTGTCGTTGTCCGGTAGCACGATCACATGCCGTCCCGCGCAGAACGGGGTGTAGTCGTCGCGCCAGTTGCCCGCCCCCATCGCGTTCGTGGTGGCGACGAGTCCGAGCGCGGCGAGGGCATCCGCGTCCTTCTCGCCTTCGGGCAGGAACACGGGCTGTGCGAGATCGGCGGCGAGCAGTTCAGGCAGGCGATACGGCACGAGGCGCACCGCGTGCAGATTCCACACCCACCCGCCGCGCCCATTCGGGCGTCGCTGGCGGAAGTCCTTCGGATCGGCGTAGCGCACCGCCTGAAAGAGCGTCGCGCCCCCCTCGTCGCGGTAGTCGTACGTGGCGACGATGCGGCCCGTCGGTGCGCCGCCACGTTTCGCGCTCGTGCCGCCGAGTGCTGCCCCGTCGTTCGCTGAACCCTTGGCATCCGCGCCGTGCGCCCCCTCGCGGGACTTGTTCACACGAACCGGGCCGAGGGGCGGGGTGGTCGTCCACGGGCGATACGTGTCGTTGTCCTGCCGCTTCCACTTGTAGGCGGGCGGGGTGCATCGCTCGTCCCGCTCCGCGAGTCCGCCGCCGTCGTCGTTTGTGCAGCGGGCAAAGCCGTCGTCGGTGCAGATCCCGTGACAGTGCGGCTTGGGGCCGGTTGCAAAGCGTCCGCAGATCGGGCAGGGGTGATCGCTGCTGTACCGATGATCGTTCGTGATCGTCATTGCGCGTTCCCTTCATGATGGGGAAAGACGCGCCGGGGAGAGATGGTATAATGCAGTCGTTGCCTCGCATCACACGCCCTCTCCCCGGCGACAGCCGGGGTCAGGACGTGCGCTTCTTCGCGTTTCTCCGACGTGCCTCGGCGGACGCACGGGCGAGGCGAGCGAAGTGCGCCTTCTTCGCGTACTCGGCGCGTCGCCGTCGCTCTTCTTCGGGCAGTTCGCCGTTCGGGTCCACTTCGCGCTCGAACTTGCTCAGGAACGTCTCGCGGGCCTTCGCGGTCGTCTCCTTCGGGTCGTGACGACTGTGGAGCACGAGCGCACCGATGCGCCCCCGACGCGCCATCTCGTCGGGGTCAATGCTGAGGGTGATGAGGTCATTGGGCATACAACGAGCGTGCCTTTCCGACCCCCTTCGTGTCACCCCTTGCGGTGACTCTCCGGCCTTTGTCAGGCGGATTAAGAAGAGGGAGCGGTTCGACGCGCTTCGTCTCAGGATATTCATTGCGTCGTCGCCGACGCTGTACGTGCAGTGTAGCGGTGCTACTGCGTTTCGTCAAGCGGTGGCGGACATGCCACATCCTGCAACACTCTCTTGTTGCAGGGACACATCAGCACCACGGGAAGAACGGGGAGTACGGGTGTTTGCGCCCGCACCGCATCACGAACGTCTCGACTGATCTCCCTCAATGTTTCTAATGCGTCCCCGGTAAGGACATCCCCTTCGATCTTTTCGAGTATGGCATCCATTTCACCGAGACGTGCAAGGAACGACTTCCTTCGCTTGCGCGGGCCGCCGTCCGAGCCTCGGTCAATCTGGCGGTAAACACTTCCATAATCGGAATAGCCCTGCTTCAGATCAATGAGCATCCAGAAGTCGGAATCGGGGAGGTAGAAGCGAAATTCCCGGATGATTATACTGACACCTTCTTCGTCCAAATGGTGTCCGAAAGACTCTTTTGTCTCCTGCCATGACCACCAACGCGCATACCCGAGGACGCGGGGACACGACACCACCCCACAGATTACACGATACCCCCTCCAAGGGTGGTTGTGGACGCGCTTCGTTCGGGCGGTGATATTTCGTTGCAACCTCACCCCTCCTGACGATGCTCGTTACTCTGGTACGGGCGGTGCCTCGACTTGCTGAACAATCGCGTTCTTGCACGGACAACGGAGCGATACGGGGAGCCGGGGAAAGAGTGGGGTTGCAACTTTGTATTGCTCACGCTCTAGGTACTCGGTTGCCTGCCGCATTCTTGCTTCGACTACAGCCATATCGGCAGTTCCGGCTCTCAACTCGTTCAAATTCTGTCTGATCAGTTTCATCACCTTGGTAGTCCGTCTATCCGAAACACCCACTTGTTCCGCGTCAATTTCGCGGTACGGGCCGCCGCCGTAATCCGAGTAGCCGGCCCGGAAGTTCATCAGACACCATCCCGGGCCTTGCGCAAATAGCTTCGATACAGCCTTTGTTGCCTGCTTCGCGTCCTCGGATAAATTCTCGTTGTGTTCCTCAACCCTGAGATGCTCTTCTTCCGACTTCCAACGTGCGAAACCAAGTACGCGGGGACACGTCGAGACGCCGCAGATAATGCGGTAGCCATGCCAAGGGTGATGGAAAATGCGCTTCATTCGCGCCTTGACGTGCGTTTTCGCTGCCATCGAGAGTCCCCTCGCTATACTCGTCTTATAGATGCAGCAAATTCAGGAGCGTCGCTGCACTATCTAGAGTACAGCGACGCAAACGTTCTCCTCAGAGCCTATCACCGGGGGAGAGACGACGGTGCGCCTCACGGGCGCGTTCATCGGCGGCGGACGCTCCATAGCGACCTACCATCGTGCGCGACCGCCAACCCGCAAGGCGCATCAGGTCGCCCTCGTTGCCGCCCGACGCGAGCCACTGGTGCGCGAACCCGTGCCGGAACATGTGCGGGTACACCTTCTCGATACCCGCCTGCTCTGCTCGACGCTGCACGACCTGATATAGCCCCCATTCCGTCATCCCCCCGCGCTGACCGAGCCAGAGCGTCGGAGCGTCCGCGTCCTTATGCTTACCGCGTTCGCGCAGGTAGCGGTCAAGGTCTCGCGCCGTCTTGCGCCCGAAAGGACAGGCGCGAGCACGTCGCCCCTTGCCGAGAACCACCGCAATGTTCTGCTCGAAGTCCACATCCTCGACCTTCAACCCGGCGCACTCGCCGCAGCGCATCCCCGTGTCGATGAGCAAGCGGATGATCGCGGTATCCCGGCGATCCTCGAACGCGCGTCCCTCGCACGCCTTGATAAGCTTCCGCAGCTGATCCTCGGTGAGCACATCGGGAGGGTTCTCCGGCATCTGCGGCGGCTTCATCCGCTCCATCGGCGACCGCACAATCTCGCCCTCGTCGAGCAGCCAGCGGAAGTACTGCTGTACGCCACGGAAGCGGGTGTTCGCCGTCCCTGCGGATTTCGTGGCGAGGAGATCAGTCACCCATGCCTCGACATGTTCGCGGGCAATACCCGCCACGCTCGTCGGCATCCCCTGCGCTTCAAGGAACGCACCGAGCGACCGCACGGCCTCCATGTATGCGCTGATCGTGTGGGGCGACTTGTTCTCAGCGAGGAGCGTACGCCGAAAAGACCGGGCAAGTACGGGGAAGTCACCAGTCGTCGCGCCAGTGTCGATTGCTGTTTGCATCGCCGCTACCCTCGTTTCAAGAACCACCCAAGAATTGGGTGAGTGAGCGATGTGGCACTCACGAGTGTAGCACAGGGAGCGGTGTTTACCGCATTGGGAAAAGGATGGAGCCCCGAACCGGACTTGAACCGGTGACCTCATTCTTACCAAGAATGTGCTCTACCAACTGAGCTATCAGGGCCGGTACTGGTGGAGAGGGAGGGATTCGAACCCCCGAAGCTTTCGCAACTGATTTACAGTCAGTCCCATTTGGCCGCTCTGGAACCCCTCCACGGATTCCGCTGGTATTGCACGCCGATGGTTCACCGGTAGAGGTTTGGAGCCGACGGTCGGATTTGAACCGACAACCGACGGTTTACAAAACCGTTGCTCTGCCGTTGAGCTACGTCGGCGGAAATCCCCGCGCCTTGGGAGTATATGCGATCTTCTCCCGGTAGTCAACGGGATGTATGGGTTCAGGCAGGGCTTATGCGTTTTCATGAAAGGCACCTAACCCCCCACCTGCCCAGAGGGCGCCCGCCTTCCCCACAGGGAAGGGGGAGCAAGAGGGACCGATGCCGCGAATCCCCCTCTCCGTCTCGATCTCGCCGTGCGTCACCCCCTTCCCTGTGGGGAAGGCGGGTGCGGGTGCGGGTGCCCTCTGGGCGGCATGGGC
>JAABUN010003850.1_pt1 | contig 21946 bp, 28 predicted proteins | sample 5559311 | NCBI WGS metagenome assembly JAABUN01 (sample SAMN10711877, study PRJNA513370) | rock metagenome | isolation source: Antarctica rocks | place: Antarctica: Victoria Land, Siegfried Peak sud
CCCAAGTTCGTCGAATGCAGCCTCGGCGGTCAGTCCCTGGAGCTCGTCGATGCCGAGTTCGTAGTGGCCGCGTCGCAGTTCTGCATGAACGCTGACCGCGGATCACAACCGACGCGCTCCGATCTCGTTTGAGGCCGCGCATCGGTCGAAGCCTGGCCTCCAATCGTCCGTGATCGCTTCGACCCTGTTGTTGGCGTACTGGGTGGTGTCGTGGTGCACGGCGGGCAGTAGCTCGACGATGGTGCGAGCGAGCGCTGGCGATCAGTCGGTGGTCACCTCGGCGGGTGACCGTGGGCCTTGATCGCGGTGGGAAGAATCGGGTCGCTGCGTTCACGTCCCGCTTCTTCGAGACGTAGACGTCGATGACCTGCCCGTACTGGTCGACCGCCCGGTACCCGTAACGCCTGGTCCCGGCCACCTTCGCGTAGGTCTCGTCGACGAACCACCGGTCACCTACCGCGTGGCGGCACGGCCTGGCGGCCTCGACGATCAGCGGAGTGAACCGCTGCACCCACCGGTACAGGGTGACATGATCGACCTCGATCCCACGCTCGCCCAGCAGCTCCTCGAGGTCGCGGTAGGACAGCCCGAACGGTAGATACCAGCGCACGGCGAGCAGGATCACCTCCGGCGGGAACCTGAACCCGGCGAACGACCCGGAGCCGGTCTGGATCGGTGGGCAGGCTCGGCGGCGCTTCATCCCAACAGCCTCGCCGCGCCCGACGTGAACGCTCAACGCAACAGTGCCGTCCGTTAGCATCCGCGGCCATGCGAGGCCGAGGTTGGCGCGACGTGCCTCCCTCGGCCAGGATCCGGGTGCGGTCGGCGTGACCGATGTTGCCGCACCAGTCGATCACGGAGGCCGGGCGCGCCGTCGGGGGCCCCGATGGACCGCTTCGACCGCCTCGTTCCTGGGTCTGTTGTTCGCCCTGATCTCACTCAACTTCCTCCTGCCCCGCCTGATGCCCGGGGACCCGATCGACGCCTTGATCGCCCAGAGCTCGACCAACTTCACGTTCGGTGAGGAGAGCCGGACCGCGCTGGAGCGGTACTACGGCATCGACAAGCCGCTGCCGCAGCAGTACGGGCACTACCTCGCCCGGATGGCGCACGGGGACCTCGGGCGATCCATCGCTACCAACGCCCCGGTGACCAGCGAGATTTCGCGTCGCCTGCCCTGGACCCTGCTGTTGATGGGGACATCCATCGTCGTGACGACCCTCATCGGGGGGATCGCCGGAGTGCACGGCGGGTGGAAGCGAGGGCGATCGGGCGATCGGGCGCTCCTCGTCGGGTTGTTGGCGGCGCGCGAGTTCCCGGCGTTCCTGCTCGGATCGATGCTCGTCTTCGTGTTTGCGGTCAAGCTCGACTGGTTTCCGAGCGCTGGCGGCCGGACCGCCTTCGCCGACCTCGGCCTCGTCGCCCAGGTGCTCGACATCGCCGCCCACCTCTTCCTCCCCGCCCTCGTCCTCACCGTCGGGCTGACCACCGGGACATTCCTGGTGATGCGGGCCGGCATGGTGGGCCAACTCGGCGCCGACCACCTGATCTGGGGCCGGGCCAGGGGGTTGCGCGAGCACCGGCTCAAGTACCGCTACGCGGCCCGCAACGCGTTGTTGCCGGTGCTCAGCGTCACCGCGCTCCAGGTGGGGTTCCTCGTCACCGGCGACGTCCTTGTCGAGCGGGTCTTCGCCTATCCCGGCATCGGCAACCTGATCTTCGAATCGATCGGCTCGCGCGACTATCCCGTCATCCAGGGCGCCTTCCTCGTCGTCAGCGTGACGGTGGTGACGGTCAACGCCCTGGCCGACGCGCTGTACCGGAGGCTCGATCCGAGGGCTGCGTCGTGATCTCACCTCCGCCGGGGTCGACGTTGGAATCGACGTCGAAGTCCGATCCAGAATCGAAGCCGAAGCCGTGGCGATCACCGATGGTGCTGGCCGGCCTCGGCCTGGTCGGGTTCCTGGCCCTGGTGGCCGCCTCCGCTCCGCTGCTGGCGTCCTATGACCCCCAAGCCATCTCCGGACCGGCCCTCGACGAGCCGTCCGCCCACCATTGGCTCGGCACCGACATCCCCGGTCGGGACATCCTCGCCCAGCTCATCTTCGGAGCACGGGCCTCGCTCGTGGTCGCGATCGGCGCCGGCTCGATCGCCATGGCCGGCGCCATCGCCCTCGGCGTCGGCCCTGCGCTGGTGGGCGGGCGGGTGGACGCCGTGGCCGGTCGAGCCACCACCTTCGCCTTGGCGCTGCCCGGGCTTCCCCTGCTGGTCCTGCTCGGCTCCTTCGCCGGCAACGACCGGGTGGTGATCGTCGTGGCCATCGGCGCCATCGGGATCGCGCCGAACGCACGGATCCTGCGAGCCCAGGCCCTGACCCTCAGACAGCGCGGCCACATCACGGCGGCGCGTGGGTTCGGCGGGGGCCCGCTGTACGTCCTGCGTCGCCACCTGGTTCCCGAGCTCGCCCCCCTGATCGTCGTCGGCTTCGTGAACTGGGCGGGCCTGTCCGTCGGTCTCGAGGCCGGCCTGGCCTTCCTCGGCCTCGGCGACCCGTCCGGGGTGAGTTGGGGCCTGATGCTCAACCGGGCGTTGGAACAGCAGAGCATCTACTTCAGTCCGCTGTGGGTGTGGTGGGTGCTGCCCGCCGGGTTCGCCATCACCTTCGCCGTACTCGGCTTCACCTTCGTGGGGGTCGGCCTCGAGCCGAGGTTCAACCCCCGGTGGCTGCGGGCATCCTGATGGCCCTGCTCGAGGTGAACGACCTCCGTGTCTGCTTCGGTGGCGAGGTGGACGCGGTGCGAGGGGTGAGCTTCTCCCTCGACCGGGGCGAGGCCCTCGCCATCGTGGGTGAGAGCGGCTCGGGGAAGTCGACGGTCGTCCGCAGCGTGGTCGGGCTCGTCCAGCCTCCCGAAGCAACAGGTCGGGTGACCCTTGCCGGCCACGACGTGCTCGGCGCCGACGACGCCACCCTCCGGGCGCTTCGGTGGTCCGTGGCCGCCCTCGCGCTGCAGGGCGCCCCGTTCAACCCGGTGGCCAGGATCGGGACGCAGGTCATGGAGCCCCTGCTCGACCGGGCGATCCTCGACCGTTCGGCGGCGAGGGCCAGGGCCGAGGCGCTGGCCGAGGAGGTCTCGCTCGACGTCGACCTCCTCGATCGCTACCCCCACCAGCTGTCGGGAGGCGAGCGTCGGCGGGCCGCCCTGGCCATGACGCTGGTGCTCGACCCCGACCTGGTGATCGTCGACGAGCCCACCGCCGGCCTCGACCCGTCCACCCGACGAGATGTCGTCGCCAGCATCCGGCGCCTGGCCGACGAGCGCGGCTTCGCCCTGCTCGTCGTCTCCCACGACCTCCCCGACGCCGCCCACCTGGCCGAGCGCACGATCGTGCTGTACGCCGGCGAGGCCATGGAGGACGGCGAGAGCGTCAAGGTCATGGGTGACCCCGTCCACCCCTACAGCTGGGCCCTCGTCAACGCCTACCCGGTGATGAGCACGACCAAGGACCTCCGCCCCATTCGCGGCCACCCTCCCGACGCCCGCGACGTGCCGCCGGCGTGCCCGTTCCATCCGCGCTGCACCCAGGCCGAGCAGGTGTGCCGCGAGGTCCGACTCGAGCTGGCCGAGTCCCGAGGCCGTCTCGTGGCCTGTCACCTGGGCGGGCTGAAGGACCTGTTGCGGGCCGAGGGGATCGGGAAGTCGTTCCGCTCCGGCGGCCGTACGGTCCGAGCCCTGCACGACGCCGCCCTCCTCGTTCGCAAGGGGGAGTCGGTCGGGTTGATCGGCCCCTCCGGCAGCGGCAAGTCGACCCTGGCGAAGATCATCACCGGTCACCTGGCGCCCGACGCAGGCACCATCATCGTCGGCGGCACACCGATGCCGACGAACTGGCGCGGCGGCGCGGCCAAGGATCTGCGCCGCAGCGTCCAGCTGGTGATGCAGGATCCGGCCGACGCGCTGTCGCCCCGCCTGACCGTGGAGGAGCTGGTGCGGGAACCGCTCGACCTCGGCCCCGATCTCGACCGGGACCGCCGCGGCGAGGCCGTGGCCGAGGTGCTGGAAGCGGTGGGACTGCCGTCTTCGGCCCCGTTCCTGGCCTCCCTTCCCCACCAGTTGTCCGGCGGCCAGCAGCAGCGGGTGGCGCTGGCTCGGGCACTGGTGTTGCGACCGAAGCTCCTGGTGGCCGACGAGCCGACGGCGATGCTCGACGCCTCTGAGCAGGCCCGGCTCCTGGTCGTGCTGCGCGAGCGCCAGGTCGAGATGGGCCTCGGCCTGGTCCTCGTCTCCCACGACATGGCGGTCATCCGCAAGGTCGTCGATCGCATCGTCGTGCTCGACCATGGCCACGTCGTCGAGGTCGGCCCGTCCGAACGGGTGGCGGTGAACCCGAGCAGCGCCACAGGACAGCGCCTCATGGCCGTGGCGCCGTCGTTCTCGGAGACGGGTTCGGAGACCGCTCACCCGACGGCCGACTGACGAGCGCCCCGGGCTTCCACCGCGGGCTACTCGACGGGACTCCCCCGCTGTTGGGCGGACGACGGGATGGGCAAACCTGGTCACGGCGGTGAGCGGCAGGGCGTCGGATCGATCAATATGGCGCGATGAACGTACCTCCTTCGTTCGTCATCGACCGCCGGCGCTTCCTGATCGGCGCGGGCAGCGCCGGTGTCCTCCTCGTCGCCGGGTGCAGCAGCTCGGACAGCTCGGGCGACCGCCGCCGAACGGGTCGATCCCCGCACCCTCGATCCGGTGGCCCGGCCCACGCTCCGACTCCCCCACGGCGCGTTCGGGTTCCCTTCGCCGTTCGCCTCCAACGGCGGCTTCGGCTTCACGCAGATGAGCCTCCTGTACGACTCGCTGCTGTGGACCGACGGACGGGGCGACGTGCTGCCGTGGCTCGCCTCACGGTTTGATCGCTCCGCCGACGACCTCACCTATACCTTCGAGCTGCGCCCGGACCTGACGTGGCACGACGGTCGTCCCCTCACGGCCGACGATGTCGCCTTCACGTTCGAGTACTACGCCAAGCTGGAGGCGCTTCCCCCGCCCGTCCTCATCCAGCCACCCCCGGGGGTCGCATCGGTTCGCACCAAGGGGACGTCGACCGTGACGGTCACCATGGAGGCCCCCGACGTGACGTTCGCGGCCCAGGTCGCCGGGGCCCTGCCGATCGTCCCGGAGCACATCTGGTCCTCGGTCGACGACCCATCCTCGGCCCAGGACGCTGACCTGTTGGTCGGCTCGGGCCCCTACCAGCTCGAGTCCTACGAGGGCGACGGCTCGCCGCTGCTCTACACCGCGGTCGACGACTACTTCCTCGGCCGGCCGTTCGTGAAGCGCATCCAGTACCAAGAGGTGGCCGACGACTTCACCGCGCTGCTCGCCGGCACCATCGACTCCGGTGGGGGGAGCGGCGTGCGCAACGACGTCGTCGAGCAGTTCGAGCGCGACCCGTCCTTCGAGATCCTCACCGGCCAGGGGGCCACGACCTTCCCGCTGTATTGGAACCTGGACAAGGGCGGACCGCTTGCGGATGTGAAGTTCCGCCAGGCGTGCGCCAAGGCCATCGACCGCAAGGACCTCGTCGCCCGCCTCGCCGGCGGCAACGGCGAACCCGGCAACCCGGGGTTCCTGAGCCCGACCAACCCGTTCTACGCCAAGGTCGAGCAGTACGCGTTCGACGGGCGCGCCGCCAACGCCATGCTCGACGCCGCCGGTTATGAGCAGCGCGGCGGGGACACCCGGACCGGACCCGACGGCGACCCGCTCAGCTTCGAGCTCCTCTACGGCACCGGGACCGGCGCCGACCAGACCCCGCTCGTGGAGCTGCTGAAGTCCGCCCTCGATCGCATCGGGGTGGAGATCAAGCCGAAGCCGGCGCAGTTCGGTCCCGCCCTCTTCGGGACCAAGTTCACCGGGGGCTACGAGATGGCGGTCCTGGCCTATCCCGGGCCGAGCGCGGGCGGGCCCAACGGCGATCCCGATCTGCTCCGCCAGGTCTTCTCGTCCAGGACCGGCCCCTCCCTCACCGGGGCGACGGGCTATGCCGACACCGAGTTCGAGGAGCTGGCCGAGCGGCAGCGGACGACGTTCGACGCGGCGCGCCGCAAGGACGTCGTCGCCAAGATGCAACGCATCGTGGCCCGCGACCTCCCCGTGCTTCCGCTCTACTACCCCGACGACGTCCAGGTGTACCGCAAGAGCGTGATCGACGACTGGTACTTCACGCCCGGCCAGTTCCCGACCCTCAACAACAACAAGCAGCTCTTCATCACCGGGGTCCCCGCCGGCACCGAGATCCGCCCCACCAAGTAGGCGAACGCCGCTGGGGGTCGCCGCCCTCCGAGCGGTACCGTGACCGGACAGGAGGTCGCAGCGTGAAGATCGCAATCGTCGGCAAGGGCGGCTCGGGCAAGACGACCACGGCGGCGGTGCTGTCGCACCGGCTGGCCCAGCAGGGAATGGAGGTCGTGGCGCTCGACTGCGACACCAACCCGAACCTAGGCATCTCCCTCGGCGTCGGCGAGGACGAGACCGAACGGCTGGTGGCCATGCGTCAGGCCCTCGACGCCGCCGACGAGGACGGCCATGCCCAGGACTGGGACACGCTGCTCGACCGGTTCGGCACCGAAGGTCCGGAGGGGCTGAAGTTGGCGGTCGTCTGCCGTATCGACAACCCCGACCCGGGCTGTCCTTGCTGCGGGCTCTCGCCCGAGCAGCTCCTCGGCTCCGTCGACCCCGGCGCGTCCGTCATCGTCGCCGACTTCGAAGCGGGCCTCGGCACCCTGACCCGCCTGGGCGAGGTGAGGGTCGACACCGTGGTGGTCGTGGTCGAGGCCATGGCCAAGTCGATCGAGGTCGGCACCCGTGCCGCACGCCATGCCGCGCAACACTCCGCCGACCGCGTGGTCGTGGTGGCCAACCGGATCCGTGGAGAAGAAGACCTCGTCGCCGTGCGCCGCGCCTTCCCCGATGCCGAGATCCTGGTAGTGCCCGAGGATCCCGCCATCGGCGAAGCGGATCGCAACGGCGTCGCCGCCTTCGCCGCCTCGCCCGGCTCCCCTGCTGTCCGAGCGCTCGCCGGCCTGGCCGATCTCGTCGGGTGCTAGTGCCGCATCCGGCACCAGCCCTCAGCCACCGATGCTGACGGTGGTGGCGTCTAGGAACTCGATGAGCGAGTCGACCGCCGCGAGGGCCGGACCGCTCAGCTCGCCCACTGCTGATCCGGTCCGGTCGGCATCGGCGATCGCCGCCTCGACGGGGATGGTCCCGCAGAGCTCCACGCCGTACTCGGCGCAGGCCTCGGCGAAGAAGGCGGCGTCGGCCGGAAGGCGGGCCTTGTTGCCCAGCGCGAACGTCCGCGGGATGCCGAGCTCCTCGGCGAGCGCCTGCGTGCGGGCGGCGGTCACGACCGACTTCCGGCTCGGTTCCATGACCACCACCAGGATGTCGGCGTGGGCGAGCGTCCCGCCTGATCGGCTCAGGTGCTCCAGCCCGGCCTCCATGTCGACGATGGCCACGTCGGCGTGGTCCTCGAGCGTCCGACCGAGCAGGCTCCGCACCGCGGCGTGGTGCCCGCACGTGCAACCGGCACCGGCCTGGTCGACGCGCATGGCCGACAGGAGCTGCACGCCCGCCGGCGTGTCCCGGGCGTACTCGCGCAACAGCTCATCGGTGGCGATCGTCCCACCCCCGACCACCAGGTTGCGGGGGATGACCGGCACCGCCTCGGTCTCCCCCCACGTCAATCCGAGAGAGAGGCCGAGGTTCGGGTTGGAGTCGGTGTCGACGGCGATCACCCGCCGCCCCGTGGCTTCGAACCCGCGGGCCAGCAGCCCCGACACGGTGGTCTTGCCCACCCCGCCCTTACCTACGATGCCGAGCTTCACCGGCGTGCCTCCTTCGACCCCCGGAGTGTTCCACGCCGAAGGTGCCCACGCCCGGTGAACCCCTCGAGGATCGCGTTCGTCGGGAAGGGAGGCGCCGGCAAGTCGGTCATATCCGGTGCGTTCGCCCGCCTGCTCGGACGACTGGGCACCCCCGTCCTCGCCGTCGACTCCGATCCGATGCCGGGCATGGGCTTCTCGCTCGGCCTCTCCGGTCACGAGACGCTGCTGCCCGACGACGCCCTCGAGGTCGACGACGCACCCGTCGAGGGCCGCCCTCCACCGCCCCGCCTACGGCTGTCGGCGCTCGAAGCCGTGCAGCGCTACGGGGCCACCGCCCCTGACCACGTGCGCTTCCTCCAGTTCGGGAAGCTGCAAGGTGACCGGAGGGACCTGTTCCGTTCCCAGCAGGCGTTCCGGCTCATCATCGAGGGGATGCGTTCCGAGGACTGGCACGTCGTGGGTGACCTCCCCGGCGGCACGCGCCAACCGTTCTTCGGGTGGGCCGGGTTCGCCGACACGATCGTGGTGGTCGCCGAACCGACCTCGGCCTCGCTGCTCACCGCCCGGCGCCTGGGCAGGCTGGCCCTTGACGACGGCCCGCCCACGCGCCTGGTGGTGGTGGCCAACAAGGTCCGAGACGACGCCGACGCCCAGCGGGTGTCGGACCGCACCGGCCTCGAGCTGGTGGGGGCCGTCCCCGCCGATCCTGAGGTCGGCGACGCCGATCGGGCGGGGGAGGCGCTGCTCGACGCCGCCCCCGACAGCCGCGCCGCGCGGGCGATCGAGGACCTGGTCTCGGGCCTCGTCCCGCATCCGTAGGCGGCGGTGCCATCGGACTACTGGCAATTCGCATCTACCTGGGTCAGACTGGCTCGCACTACCCCCTGCGTTGGGACGGAGGAAGCCGATGGTCGGATGGTGGATCGTCAACGCCGTCGTGTTGGTCGTGGTCGTGCCGGTCGTTGTGCTGCTGGCCAACCGGGTGATCCGGTCCGGTCTCGAGATCGCCCGCTACGCCGACGACATCCTCGAACACGGCGTGGGCCTGGCCGCCAACCTCGACCCGGTCCCGGCCCTGGCCGACACCCGTGATCTCGTCGAGGTCGCCACCGGCCACGCCGTGGCCTACGTGACCGCCCTCCGCCCGCTCGTCCCGAGCTAGGAGCGCCCATGTCCCTCGCGGCGATCGTCTCTCTCGTGCTGGTCGGCGTGCTGGTCGCCGCGCTGGCGTTCTACCTGATCTGGGTGGTGCTGATCCTCCGGCGAGCGGTCGACACGCTCGGCAAGGTGACCTTCGGGGTACGGGCCATCGCCCACCGGACCGAGCCGATCGGCCCGCTCGTCGCCGACGTCAACGCCAACCTCGGCGCCGTCGCCGATGCCCTCGAAGGGCTGACCGCGGCGGAGAAGAACCCCACGCCGCAGGTCGCCTCGGAGCGATGACCAAGAAGGGACGGCTGCGCTGATGACCGTCGAGTTCAGTTGCCAGGACGTCGGAGTCGTGTGCCGTCACGTGACGAAGGCCGACTCCGCCGACGAACTGGTCGCCAAGGTCGCCGAGCACGCCCGCCAGGCCCACGGCGTCGAGCTGAACGACACGTTGATCGCCTACGCCACCACAAAGGTCCGCGCGACCTGAGAACGAGGAGCACCATGGCCACCACCCCCAGCCGAACGCCGGCCGACGTACTGCTCGACATGATGGGACCGGTCGACCGCTACCACGACCGAGCCGAAGTCGGTGACTTCGGCATGCCCACGCGCGCGTTCATGGAGGACATGCTCGCACCCAAGGCCGTGGCCGGGCCCCACAGCAGGATCGGTCCGCTGGAGAAGGTCCACGCCTTCTGGCTGGCCGGCATGAGCTGCGACGGCTGCTCGGTGGCCGTCACCGGCGCCCAGGCACCCACGGTCGAGAGCCTCATGCTCGGTGCCCACCCCGGCCTGCCGCGCGTCGTCCTGCACCACCCGGTCCTCAACATGGAATCGGGCCCGAACTACATCCGGGCCCACGAGATGGCCTACTCCGGTGAGCTCGACGGCCCCTACGTCGTCATCCTGGAGGGATCGATCGCGGACGAGACGATCGCGGCCGTGCACGGGGGCTACTGGTCGGGCCAGGGCGAGGAGCCGTGGGGACCCGACGGCGAGCTGCGAACGGTCTCCACCGCCGAGTGGATCGCTCGGCTGGCACCGGGCGCGGCGGCGATGATCGCCATCGGGACGTGTGCCACCTGGGGCGGCATCCCCGCCGCCGAGGGCAACCCCACCGGCGCCATGAGCATGATGGACTTCCTCGGCAAGGACTACGTGTCGGCCCTCGGGGTCCCGGTGGTCAACGTCCCGGGGTGCCCACCGATCGGCGACAACTTCACCGAGACGGTCGCCGCCATCCTGTACTTCCTCCAGGGCTTCGGCCCCCTCCCCGAGTTCGACGACCTCGGACGCCCTGCGTGGCTGTTCGGCGAAACGGTCCACCGGCACTGCGTGCGGGGTGCGTACTACGAGGAGGGCAGCTACGCCGAGGAGTTCGGTGACCCCGAGTGCCTGGTGGAGATCGGCTGCTGGGGCCCGGTGGTCAACTGCAACATCACCTCACGGGGAGCGATCAACCACGTCGGCGGCTGCATGAACGCCGGCGGCGCCTGCATCGGTTGCACCATGCCCGGCTTCCCCGACAAGTTCACGCCCTTCTACAAGCCTCCCCCGGGCTCGTTGGTGTCCACCAGCGCCAGCCGGATGCTCGGCAGCCTGATCCGCCCGCTGCGCCAGGTCACGAACCGCCACCTCGACCGCGAGGTCCGCTGGGACCTGACAGGTGAGGTCCCCAGCGGTTGGGCCACCGAGAAGCCCGAGCCCTCACTGGGCGCCGATGTGACCCACAAGTTCTACGACCGTCTCCGCCGCTCCAACGACCGCAGCAAGCGCCGCGGCGACGAGTTCGGCAAGACCTCCACGCCCGGAAGGCGCTGACAGCCCATGTGCTTCAAGAACCTGCCCATCGAGTTCGACGTCGCCGGGAAGGCCTACTTGCGCGAGGGCATCCCCGACCCGTACTCGATGACCAGCAGCCGGCCGCGGGTCGACGTCACCGATGCCGAGCGCGAGGGCCAGATCCAACGCCTCATGGCCCGCAACGGCCACATCAAGGACATCAACATGGACCCGGTCACCCGCGTCGCCGGTGCCCTCGCCGTTCACATCACCGCCGACCTCGAGAAGGGCACGCACCTCGACGCCCGGGCCCAGGCGACCCTCTTCCGCGGCTACGAGGTGATCCTCATGGGCCGCGACCCACGCGATGCCATCTTCATCTCGTCACGCGCCTGTGGCGTGTGCGGCGGCGTGCACAGCCACGCCTCGGCCTACGCCATCGAGATGGCCATGGGCCTCACCCCGCCGCCGATGGGCACGGTCGTCCGGAACCTCGCCGAATGCGCCGAGATGGGCTACGACAACCCGCTGCACCTCTACCTGCTGGCGGGACCCGACTACTCAGAGTCGGTGGTGCGCACCGTGAACCCCGAGCTGTGGCCCAAGGCCGAGAAGTGGCTGTGCCCGGGCGTCGAGCAGCACGGGTTCCGGACCATGGCCGATCTCATGACCGCCCTCAACCCGCTCACCGGAGAGCTGTACCGCGAGGGCCTCGAGTTCACCCGACTCTCCCGCGAGATGTTCGTCATCCTCTACGGCAAGTACCCCCACCCGCAGGGTGTCGTACCGGGCGGCGTGTCGAGCACGGTCACGCTTCAGACGCTGAACGAGTACCACTCCAAGCTCGGTCGCATCTTCGACTACGCGCAGCGGTTGGTGGCCGTGTGGAACGACATCCCGGAGTTCTTCTACGACTGCGACGAGCGGTACCGCCAGGTCGGGGCCCGACCCCTGAACCTCATCGATCCCGGGTTCTGGGACGACCCCGACGCCTACGACGCCTCGTACGCCAACTGCGACGACTGGGGCCAACGCCGGTGGTCCACGCCGGGCGTCCTGATCGACGGGGAGCTGGTCACGACCCGGCTGACCGACATCAACGTCGGCTGGGAGGAGTTCGTCGACCACTCGTACTACGACGAGTGGGACGGCAGCCGCTACCAGACCGACGACCTCGGCAACCCGATCAGCCCGTACCACCCGTGGAACAAGAAGACGTTGCCCCGTCCCGGCGGCAAGAGCTGGAAGGAGAAGTACACCTGGGCGACCGCCCCTCGCTGGGATCGTCAGGTGGTCGAAGGCGGTGCCTACGCCCGGTTGTTCATGACGGCCAAGGCGCAGATGCTGCCGAGCAACCCCTACATCGAGGCGACCGGCTCGAGCCTGCGCATGTTGATACCGAAGGGCATGACCGCCGAGGCGGAGGTGGAGTGGAAGGTGCCCGAGGTGTGGAACGCTTTCGAGCGCAACCGGGGTCGCGCCTTCCACTACCTGTTCTCCCAGCTCGTCGGCCTCAACACCCTGCTCCAGGGATATGACCTGATGAAGCGGGGCGAGACCCGGGTGGCGGCGGCCACCGCCAAGGAGCTCGACCGGCTCATGCCCAAGGACGAGGTGCGAAGCGTCGGTTGGTGGGGGGCCGGCCGCGGCTGGCTGACGCACCACATGGTGATGGAGGAGGGCCGCATCTCGAACTACCAGATCTGCACCCCCTCGACCATCAACGCCTCGCCGCGCGACCCGTTCGGTCAGCCCGGTCCGTTCGAGGAGTCGGTGATGAACACGCCGATCCTCGAGGACTTCGACGATCCGAGCCGCTTCACCTCGATCGACATGCTGCGGGCCATCCGCAGCTTCGACCCGTGCATGCCGTGCACGACCCACGTCCACACCGGTGGGGGGACCGTCGTGCGCGAGGTGAACACCTGCTCGTGTGGCGTCGACTGAGCGGTGCCGGGGTGCATCCTCATCGGCGGGGTCGGCCAGCTGCTCCAGGGTGACCTCGACCTGGGCCGGCTGGCCGCCGACGCCCTGGCGACGGAGGACCTGGGAACCCACGTGCTCGTCGAGGAGCTGCACTACGGGGCGGTGGCCGTGGCCCAACGCCTCCAGGAGCTCGATCCGATCGGTCTCATCCTGATCGGCGCCACCGAGGTGCAAGCCCCGGCGGGGGCCAAAACGGGGGCGGTCCGGCGGCGACGGGTCCGACCCCGGCCGGTCGACCCGGTGGCCGCGCAGGTGGCCATCTCCGAAGCCGGCACGGGCTACGTCGGGATCGACCTCATCATCGACGTTGCCCGGGCCTTGGAGGCGCTGCCCGCCCGCACCGTGGTCATCGAGGTCGACCCGGTCACGGTGGGCCCCGGCCTCGATCTCTCGACCCCGGCCCGGACGTCCCTCGGCCGGGCCGTGGCATCGGCGCGCGACGAGGCGATGCGCCTGCCGATGCTCGACGTGGCCGACCGGCTCCGACTTCACCTGGCCGAATCGCGCCTCGAGGAGCCGAGGCGTGCGTTGGGAACGACCGCCCACCTGCTCGACCAGCTCGACGTCCTCGACGCCCACGGCGAATGGGGTCAGACGTACCGCTGGCGCGACCGACTCCGCCACGACATGGCGGCCGACATCGCCGCCGACGACGGGGACCGAGCGGGGTGGGGTCTGGGGTGGCAGCTCATCGAAGCCCTGGATCAACTGGAGGCGGCCGGGGCGGGCTGAGGTCGACCTGTCCCGCTGGGGGCTCGCCGGCGTCGGCCGGCTCGACCACGCCGAGGTGCTGGGGTCGCACGGCGACGCGGGTGCCCCTGTCGGTCATCACCACGATCGCCCCGTCGGCCAGGCACGTCGCCGCCTCGCCTTCGATCTCCGGGCCCCCGGGACCGAGCGGGATCAGTCGGGCCCGGATCCGCTCGCCCAGCGTGGTGCACCGGGCGTTGACGATCTCCAGGACGGCATCGGGATCGTCGGCCAGGCGGGTCTCGATGGCGTGCGCTGCTCGCTCCAGGACGGCACCGCGTGGGGCATCGACGTCGCAGAGCCACACGTTGACGACCGCCCAGGTCAGGCCGTGGGCCCCGAGACCGGTGTCGACGCCCACCGCCGCGACCCGGCGACCGTCCACCCACACCTCGTCGGGCCAGCGGATCGAGCCGACACCCAGGGCGTCGACGACGCCGGCCAACGCCACCATGTAGAGCCACCCCTCGCGCTCGGCCGACAGCTCAGGGTGCAGGACGAGCGCGAAGCACACGTCGTGCTCGGGATCCAGTGCCCATGGCCAGCCCCCGCGCCCTCGGGGCGACGCCTGGTAGCCCGCGACCACCACCGCTCCATCGGGCGCGTCGCGGCGCGCCCACGCCTGCGCTTCCGCTCCGGCTGCGAGCAGGGCCGGAAAGATGCGGGCCGGCCGGCCGGCCAGCGGCCCCTCCAGCTCCTCGGCGCTCAGGTCCTTCATCGCCGCGGGTCGAGGTCCGTCTCCGCCGCGAACACCGCCTCGAGGCGGAACAGCTGCGGTGGGGGGACGGCGATGATCGCCTCGCGAACCACGGCGGCGAACGCCGACCGCCCTTCGGCCACCCGCCAGGCCAGCCGTACGAGCGTCGACATCTCTTCCGGAGGGACCTCGACCAGCGTGTGGAGCCAGGCCTCGGCGATCGCCGGACCCCGGTCCCCTTCCATGGCGGCCACGAGGGGAGCGAAGGCGGCCTCTGCCCCTTGCTGGCCGAGGCGCAACCATCGGGTCGCCTCCTCGCGGATCAGCGCAGGCCAGTGGGCCTGATCCTCGTCGTCCAGCACCCGAGCGAGGTCATCGGTGGGTGGTCCGAGGCGGTCCAGCAGCACCACCGACTGGTCGTGCACCGGCCCGCTCGGCGGCCCCCACGCCAGCGCCTGGGCGGCGGCGAGGCGAGCCCGCGGCCGGTCGGCGGCCGCCTCGAAGGCCAGCGCCAGGTTGGCCTTGGCCATGGCGTGCGGCTCCGGGCGGATGCCGGGAGGATGGGCGGCCACGGCACGGCGCAGGGCGGCCACGGCTCCTGCGACGTCGCCCGTGGCCAGCAGGGCCAGCCCGAGCGAGTTGGCGGCCTGGCCGCGACCGGCGTCGTCGGGGCCGCGCTCGGCCTCGCTGAACGCCCTGGTGAGCAGCGGCACCGCCTCCGCGGCGCGTCCAGCCCCGAGCAGGGCGCTGCCCTGCTCGCGCCGGGCCATCGCCGCCTGCAACGACGCTCCCTCTCGTTCGAAGGCCTCCGCTGCGGTGGCGAACTCCGTCGAAGCGGCGGCGGGCTCGCCGAGCTGCAAACGGACGAGCCCGAGGTTGAACGACGCGGCGGCCCGCTCCAACTCCATCTCGGCCGCCTCGAACCCGTGGGCGGCGGAGACGAACGCGGCCGCCGACTCGTCGAGGTCTCCCGTGGCCCGGAGGGCCACCCCCCAGAGGTTGCGGACCTTGGCCTGCTCCGCCGGCAGCTTGGCCAGGAGCTCGATGGCGGGCTCCAGGACGGCCGCCGCCGCCTTCGGGTCGTCGCTCTCCAGGAGGAGGGCTCCCATGTGGAAGCGGGTCGTTGCGTGCTGCACCGGGTAGCGGCCCGCCGGATGACGATCGAGGCGCCGCGCCAGCTCCTCGAGCGCCTCGTCGGCTTGGGTCACGGACCGTATGGTACGGACATGCGAGCGCTGGTTGCCTGCTTCGGCAACCTGCTGCGCGGCGACGACGGCTTCGGTCCGGCCATCGCCGCCCGGCTGCTCGAACGCGGGGTGCCCGACGGCGTGCGGGTCCTCGACGCCGGGATCGGTGGCATCCACGTGGTGCACGAGCTGCACGAGGCCACCGAGGTGCTGGTGGTGGTGGATGCGGCAACCCGCGGCTTGACCCCCGGCACCGTGTTCGTCATGCGGCCCGACGTCGTCGACGTCCTCGCCCTCTCCCCCACCGACCAGCGAGATCAACTGGCCGATGTGCACTACGCCACCCCGGAGCGGGCCCTGATGTTGGCGAGCGCTCTCGGCCTGTTGCCGGACGAGACGTGGTTGATCGGCTGCGAACCGCTCGACGCCGACCGGGTCGGTGAAGGGCTCTCGGCGCCCGTCACCGCCGCGCTCGACGCGGCGGTGGCCGAGGTGCACCGGGTGCTCGAGGATTGCGGACGGGCGAATATCAGCGGCGAGGGCCGAGCTCTACCCAGGTGACCGTGGGCGGCGGGTGCGACGGGGCTTCGGCGCGGTCCACCTCCAGGGTGGCGAAGCCGGCAAACCCGTCGCGCAGGGCCACTTCGAGCTGGTCGCGCACGGTGTCCTCGGCCCCCGTGCAGCCTTCGCAGGCGCCTCCCATGCGCAGTTGCACCACGCCGTCGGCGCACCCGATCACCTGGAGGGTCCCGCCGTGGGAGTCGACGTAGGGCCGGGCGGCGTCGAGAGCGACATCTGCGGCGGCGCGCTCGTCCACCCCCACCCCGTAGGCGTCGAAGAGCCACGAGACCGCCGGGTCGCGGGCCCGCAGATCAGCCACCAGGTCCTCGCCGAGGGCATCGTCGAGGCGACGCAGGGCGAGGCGGTGCAGGGCATCGACGCCGTCGAGCAGTTCGAAGGCGATGGCACTCACCTCGGGCTCGGCGTCCTGCAGGTCGGTGAGGAGATCCTCGAGCCGTTGGAGCAGGTCATCGAGGTCCTTCACCGGGCCCGAGCCTAGGTGGAGAACATCGGCCCTGGCCCCAGCGGCCGCTAGGTGTAAGATGCATGCACGGTTCGCTCAGGCCAGCGGCCGAGCAGGAGGTCTTCCATGAGTGGCTGGGTCCTGGCATGGATCATCGGTGCTGTCGTCGTCGTCGTCGTCGTGGCGCTCCTGCTGTTGATGATTCGTGGCGCCGCTCGCGCTGCCGGCAAGGCCGAGGACATCCTGGCGGCCCTGCGTGACAGCCAGGCCCACACCGCCGCCCTGTGGGCGCTGGCGGAGACGAACGGATCGGCTCGACGCATCGTCAAGGCCGCCGCCGGAGCTCGGGAAGCCATCGAAGGAGGAGTGCGATGAGCACCAACGCCTACTGGGCCGTGACGTTGCTTCTCGGGCTGGTCGTCGCGGTCGTGGCCGTGGTCCTCCTGGAGACGTTCCTCCGACAGGTCAAGCGAGTGGAACGGGGAGCCGACGCCCTCTGGCACACCGGCAAGCTGGTGGCGCAGAACACCTCCACCACGTGGTTGCTGGGCGAGACGTCCGCATCCCTCGACGCCCTGACCGACGAGGCCGGCCGTCACATCGAGCTGCTCACCACGGACGCGAACTGATGCGGGGGCTCCTCATCGCCGCCACGCTGGTCGAGATCGCCCTGGTCGTCGCCGTGCTCGCCGTCTACCTGCTGCGCATCGCCATCTCCCTGCGGTCCACCGCCGCCACCCTGGCCAAGGTCAGCTTCGGCGTCCATGCCATAGAGACCCAGTGCGCGCCGATCGGCCCCGGTGTCCTGCGCATCAACGGCCAGCTCACCACCGTGGCCGGGGCTCTCGACCAACTCGCCACCCTGGCCGGCCACGAGAGCCGCACCGGTGGATGACGTCTCGCCCCCGAAGTCGGACGCACTTCGGGTCATGTACTGGCGAAGCGAGATCCTCCAGGTGATGTACTGGCTGCAGGGCGAGTCGCTGGGTGACCTGGTCAACGCTGCCCTGCTCGAGAGGTTCCTCGGCGTCGGTGCCGACAAGGGGGTGACCTACCTCGATCGCCTGGTCGACGACGGTTACCTCAACCGCGTGGGCGATTGGTACACCCTGTCCGACACCGGCCTGGCCGAGGGCGCCACCGAGTTCGCCATGGCCTTCTCCGACCTGACCCGTCCGGCCCACGGGGAGTGCAGCGACGACTGCTGGTGCCACGCGTCGGTCGACGAAGCCGAAGCCTGCCTGGCTGCTCGTGGCCACGCCGGACACGACCACTGATGGCGTCGATCGAGACGGCATCGCTGCCGCGAGCTCACCTCCGCACCGTGCTCCTTCTCCTGGTGGGCGGCGAGCCCACCCACGGCTACGACATGCTCGAGGATGCCCGCAACCTGGGGATGGGCACAGCAGAAGCCGCCGGCGTGTATCGCACGCTTCGCATCCTCGAACGCGACGACCTGGTGACGTCCTGGTGGGAGCCGTCGCAGTCGGGACCGGCCCGGCGCACCTACGCCATCACGCCGGAGGGCAGGGTCGCGCTCGAAGCCGGCATGGGCGAGCTCGATGAGCAGCGGAGGGCCTTGAACCGGCTCCTCGCCCGCTACCGAAGCACGAACCGCGCCACATGAGGCTGGCGATCGCCGGCAAGGGCGGGGCCGGCAAGACGACGATCTCGGCCACCGCGGCGCGGCTGGCGGCCCGTTCGGGAGCGCGGGTCGTGGCCATCGACGCCGACAGCAACCCCAACCTCGGTGCTGCGCTCGGCCACCACGCCAGCAGTCAGGGAGCAGCCACTCCCACCTTGCCGCCATCGCTCGTGTCCCGGCGGCTCGACGGCCCACGGTTCCTCCAGCCACTCGATTTGGTCCTCGACGAACATGCCGTCACCGCCCCCGACGGCGTGCAGCTGATCGCCATGGGCGCTCCAGCCCACGCCGAGGAGGGTTGCCTGTGCTCGGCCCACGCGGTGATCTCCAGCCTGCTGGCCGATCTCGGCGACCAGCCCGACCTGCTGGCCGTCATCGACCTCGAGGCCTCGCCCGAGCACCTCAGCCGCGGCACCACCAGCCACGCCGATGTCCTGCTCCTCGTGGCCGAGCCCTACTACCGGGCCCTCGAAGCCGTCCGCCGCTTGGCCGACCTCGCCCGCGAGCTGCCGATCCCCCGAGTTGCCGTGATCGCCAACAAGGTGCGGTCGCCGGACGACGGCGACGCCATCGCCGCCTATTGCGATCGTCACGGTCTGGAACAGGTCGCCACCATCGCGTGGAGCGACGACGTCCTCGCCGCCGACACCTCCGGCCGCGCCGTCCTCGACGCCGCTCCCGGTTCTCCCGTCGTCCGCTCGGTCGACCGACTCCTCACAACCATCGGAGCGCGCTGATATGTGCCTCGGCATCCCCGGCCAGATCGTCGAGATCGTCGATCCCGAAACCCACCGCGGCGTCATCGACGTCGAAGGCGTGCGGCGCGAGGTGAACATCGGCCTGGTCGTCGACGGTCACGATCCCGCCGGCGTCGGCGACTGGGTACTGGTCCACGTCGGCTTCGCCATGGCCAAGATCGACGCCGAGGAAGCGGCTCGCACCCTCGACTTCGTCCGCGAGCTCGAGGAGTTCGTCGACGAGCTCGACCTGATGGGTGGAGAGACCGCATGAGGTTCGTCGACGAGTACCGCGACCCTGTCGCCGCCAGGTCGGCCCTAGCCGAGATCGGCCGTCTCGCCGCAGACCAACCGCCACGAGCGTTCATGGAGGTCTGCGGAGGGCACACCCACACCATCTACCGCCACGGCATCGAGGGGCTCCTGCCACCGTCGGTCGACCTGGTGCACGGGCCGGGCTGTCCGGTCTGCGTCATCCCGATGGGACGCATCGACGATGCCATCGCCATTGCCCAGCAACCGGACGTCATCTTCACGTGCTTCGGCGACATGATCCGCGTGCCAGGGTCCAAGGGGAGCCTCCTCCAGGCCAAGGCCAGGGGCGCCGACGTCCGGATCGTCTACTCGCCGCTCGACGCCCTCAGGTTGGCGACCGAGAACCCAGGGCGGCCGGTGGTGTTCTTCGCCGTCGGGTTCGAGACGACGGCGCCGTCCACCGCGTTGACCGCACTCCGGGCCCGTGACCTCGGCACCGACAACTTCTTCGTCTTCTCCAACCACGTCACCATCGTCCCTCCGCTCAAGGCCATCCTCGACTCCCCCGACCTCCGCCTCGACGGCTTCCTCGGCCCCGGCCATGTGTCGACGGTCATCGGCAACCGTCCGTACCGGTTCGTCCCCGAGCGGTACGGCAAGCCGTTGGTGACCACCGGGTTCGAGCCGCTCGACATCCTCCACTCGGTCGAGATGCTGCTCCGCCAGTTGCGCGACGGACGATGCGAGGTCGAGAACCAGTACACGAGAGTCGTCCGCGAAGACGGGAACCCCCGGGCCCTCGCCGTCATCCGCCAAGTCTTCGAGCTACGGCCCCACTTCGAGTGGCGCGGTCTCGGCTTCATCAGCCAGAGCGCCCTGAGGCTCCGCCCGGAGTTCGAGGCCTGGGACGCCGAGGTCCGGTTCGAGGTCCCTGGCGTACGGGTGGCCGACCCGAAGGCCTGCCAGTGCGGCGAGGTCCTCAAGGGGGTGCTCAAGCCCTGGCAGTGCAAGGTCTTCGGCACGGCTTGCACCCCCGAGACCCCGATCGGCACCTGCATGGTCTCGTCCGAAGGGGCGTGTGCCGCCTACTACAACTTCGGGCGCCACATCCCGGTCCGGGCCGCTACGGCCGCCGCTACATCGGGTGCTCCCCGCTGACTCCGGGCTGAGTCGCCAGCTCGGCGGTGCCCGACGCTCGGCCCTGCTGGCGGCAGGTCGGCTCGGCGCAGCAGAACCAGGCTTCGCTGAGTCGTGGCGACTGTGGTCGATGACTGCTGGGGCGGCCGAAGCTCCGCACCGCCACGTCGCCGATGGCGTCGGCGACGCGTTGGAACGTGTCGTTCGGTGCCTCACCGATCGCGTCGGCGCCTTCGACGGTGGCGGCGAGGTCGACCTGCAGCTCGTCGATCACAGGATCGGCGGCGTGCCATCGCCAGCCGAGCGAGCCGGGGTCGTAACCGTCGAGGTGGGGCGCCAGCTCGGCCGGCCGAGGAGAAGCGATCCGTCGGGGACGAGGAGGCGGATGGTCCAGTGGACTGGGTCGATGTTGCCGACGAGGTGGTATTCGACGACGAGGTCGACGAGGTCGGCGAGGCCGCTCGTGGTGGTCCAGGGCGTGAAGGGCAGCAGTGAGGGCCGGGGTTCGATCCCGGCACTCCACAGAAGCGTCACCGCGTCGGCGGCGTCGGCGCCGGTGTGGCCCTTGTCGAGGATGGCCAGGATGTGGTCGTCGACGCATTCGAGGGCGGTGGTGACGAACAGGCATCCGGCGGCGGCGAGCTCGGCCCAGAGGTCGCGGTGGCGCAGGATCAGCTCGATCGGCTCCGTTGCATTGAGCGTGCATGGCGGGCGCGGCGAGACTGTTGGGATGAAGCGCCGCCGGTCTTGCCTACCGATCCAGACCGGTCGGGGTCGTTCGCCGTGTTCCGGTTCCCGCCCGAGGTGATCCTGCTCGCTGTGCGCTGGTACCTCCGGTACGGACTGTCCTACCGCGATCTCGAGGAGCTGCTGGCGGAACGCGGGATCGAGGTCGACCATGTGACCGTGTACCGGTGGGTGCAAAGGTTCACGCCGCTGCTGGTCGGAGCGGCCCGGCCGCGTCGTCACGCGGTAGGTGACCGGTGGTTCGTCGATGAGACCTATGTGAAAGTGGCCGGAACGTGGAGGTACGTGTACCGCGCCGTTGACCAACATGGGCAGGTCATCGACGTGTACGTCTCGACCAAGCGGGACGTGAAGGCCGCAACCGGGTTCTTCTCCACCGTGATCCGAGCCCACGGTGAACCCGCTGAGGTCACCACCGACCGATCCCCGGCGTTGGCAGGCACCATCGTCGAGCTGCTGCCTGGCGTGCACCATGACAGCACCAAGTACGCCAACAACCAGGTCGAAGCCGAGTCCGATGCGGGGCTCAAGCGGGACTGGACCGCATCGGTCGTGATCAGGGGCCACGCGTTCATGCAGAACCTCCGCCACGGCCACTACGAAACTCGGCATCCACGCGCTCCCCGGGCTGACCGTCGCAGCCGCGTTCGACGAACTCGCACGAGTGGTCTGACACCCGATCCGGCGGCTCCAGCGCAGAACCGCGCACCGGCTGCCGTCGACGCAACAGCGCCGGTCCAGCTCACAGCCTTCCGCCCGAGCGTTGCAGTGAGGTCTCGTTGGTGGAGCCGTCTGCCCCGACCCGCGACCGATGTCGGGTCAGCAGTTGCCGGGGGCGGGGAGGCCGGCGAAGCGGTCGGCGAGGAACTGGGTGGCGTAGGGGAGTCCAGCGGCGGCCGCGCTCACGTGTTGCTGCCCCGGGAGGGGGATCCAGGTGAGGTTGGCGCCCTTGGCGCAG
>JAABUN010003851.1_pt1 | contig 21945 bp, 18 predicted proteins | sample 5559311 | NCBI WGS metagenome assembly JAABUN01 (sample SAMN10711877, study PRJNA513370) | rock metagenome | isolation source: Antarctica rocks | place: Antarctica: Victoria Land, Siegfried Peak sud
CCGGAAGGTGCCGTTTTGCCCAAGACGCGGCGGCACTCGGCGCTGAACTACGACACCCCTTGGGCTACACTGACTGGAGCAGCAAACCCTCGCTTAGCCGCTTGAAGTGACTTCTGGAGCAGTACCGTCACAGTTGTTGGAAATCCGCAAAACGTTGGCTGGTTGAACACTCGAATCCCCGTACCCTATAGTTGCAGACCCCTCACATGTCGCTCTAGAATACCTACTGATTACTAGACCTCCGGCGAAAGTAGCTCACACCTGACAAACTATAGAGATGAGAAAGCAAACACTAAGAAGTTTAGAATTGTCAGCAGGGAAGTTCAAGCGCAAATTAGGTGTAAAGCGAGCGACCTACGAGCTAATGAAGAGCGTACTGAAAGCAAGAGAGGTAGCCAAGAAGAGAAGTAGCAGGCCACCTGCTTTATGTCTGGATGATCAACTGGTGCTTACCTTGTCTTTTTGGAGGGAATACCGAACCCAGTTTCACTTAGCGCAAGATTGGGAAGTGGATGAAAGCACGCTTAGACGCACGGTGGAGCGGGTAGAGAACACCCTTATCAAGTCGGGTAAGTTCTCCCTGCCCGGACGTAAAGCTTTGCGTGAGGATCACGACCTGGAAGTGGTGATCGTAGATGTAGCATAAACACCTATCGAACGACCCAAAAAAAGCAGCGACGCTACTACTCAGGCAAGAAAAAGCGCCATAGCCATAAAAGTCAGGTCTTCATAGATAAGTGCAGCAAGCGAATCTTGAGTACAGCCTGTGGCAAGGGCCGTGAACACGACTTCAAGCTGCTGAAGCGCAGTGGCTGTGCGGTGAGCTTAGCCCCATCGACCGAGCTACTGGCTGACAGCGGCTATCAGGGTGTTGCTCAGATTCATCCTGAATGCAGCACCCCTTTCAAGCGTTGGCGGCGCAGAACGCTAAGTGAGGCACAAGTCGCCCATAACCGCCAACTCGCTAGTGAGCGCATTCCAGTCGAGCACGTCATTCGCAAGCTCAAAGTTTTCCGCGTTCTCAAAGAAACCTACCGCTGTGTTGGACAAAGCGGCACCTCCCGGGCCTGTCCGCCATCGTAGACGCCGCTTCGGGCTTAGACTTAACCTCATCGCTGCTCTCTACAACCTTGATCTGACTTGGTTGTGACTTTCGCCGGAGGTCTACTAAACGGTCGCCGTTTGTCGAGCTTGGATAGAATCGGATGCCGGTTTCTTGCTGCCAATGAACCATCGACATCTCAATCGCGTTGTATTCGTCTGAGCTTGGGCTGAAATCTTTGATCTGGTAAGGGATGCGACCATTATGCCATTGATGACCTGGGTTCAATACTCCATCAGGTTGTGCGACTTGAGCAGCTTGCAGGTTTTCTGTATTGCCGAAAGGAGCATCAATGTAACCGCGAAGGTCTTCGAGGGTGTGGAAGAGCATGTCACCTGCAAGAACGTAGAACTCACCGTCGTATTCGTAAGGAACCTCGGTACCGTTGACAAAGGTCGTCCCGCTCGTGTTAGAGGAGACTAGCGGCACATTTCCTTTGGGATTGGAAGCGCAACCTCCTAAAACGATGGCGAGGGTTAGAGCGAAGGCAGCAAAACGTACATCTTATATTTTCATGTATGTTTCCTTCCGAGTTGTTTCTAATGAGACAAAGGGTTAGTAGGACAAGACCAAATCCACTGGGCTTGGTTCCGCCATTTACCAAGCACTGACGACAAGGCGGTAAAATTGACCAGAACAGCTCACCAACGTCGTGTAGCCCTGCCCCTCCCCGTTCCGCTAGCGGCACCAACTAAGCCGTCAACCCCTAGAACCTTATTTTGCTAACGAAACTACTGTAAGCTAACTAAAGAAGATTAGCAACCCTCCACACCTCTGAATTGAGAAAAGATCAAGGTTTATGAGTAAATAATTATAAAACTGATAGAATTGCGTGAGCGCACTGCTTCTCAGTAATAAGCTTGATGCCAACTCGTGAGTCTCTCGCTCTGATCAACCGGATGAACCGAGCTGATGTGCGAATACGGTGCTAGTGCTCGGCGTCAAGGTCGACCCGGTGCGCTTTGAGGCGGAGGCGGGAGCGTTGGTATCTGCACAAGACAGATGCAAGGCGAACATAACGCCGCCCCAGCTAGTCGGCTGCCGGATACACCCGCACGGCGCGGAGCACTTCGCGCTCTATCAGCTCGGTGATGGTCTGCACGGTCCCGTCGAGGTAGCTGCGCCCGTCGGGAAGGTACGACGCGCTGTCGAGGTAGCCGCTCGGCCCGGTGTGGTCGGGTGGCCCCATAAAGACGAGTTCGACGACGCCGCGTTTTTTGGCCTTGTTCCACGGAGACGGGATAAAGGGCCAACGACCTGGAAAAAAGATGCTGCCTAGACGCTGCACGTTGTCGCGCGCGCCGTGGAGATGGTAGAGGTGCTCGAGCGTCAGCAGCCCCGGATCAGCGCTTATCACCCCGCCGAGTGAGATGACCGAAATCGGCGCGCGGATGACCGTTTTAAGGTGCGGCGCGGCCCCGACCGCGACCTGCCCGCCGCCCGAATAACCGATCAGCGTGACCGGAACGCCCCCCGCAGGCGCGTAGCCGTGCCGCTGAAGACCGTTTAGGATCATGCTCGCCGTACCCTGGTTGTAGATAGGCCCGTAGCGGCTGTCGGCGGAGACCGCGACCTGCCAGAGGTTGCGGATATTGATTAAAAACCGCGCCAGCCCCGCCCCGCTGATTTTGGTACGGAGCGCCCAGCGCCAGAACCACGAAAACACCCGGCGTCCGGTGAGGGCGCGTTCGGTCACGGAATACGGGAAGATATCATCGACCAGAACAGCTCCCGAATCCGCCAGCTCGCGTTTTAGCCGCTCCAGAAAGGCGACCTCACGTTCGGCGAACGCCTCGCCTGAAACGCTGTTGATCCCCGACAAAAAGACCACGAAACGTTCCGCCTCGACGGGCTCGGAGGGAGGTGCCGGGGCGTTTTCATCGTCACCGAACCAGCCCGCCCACCAGCCGAGCGCCTCGAACGGCGAAAACACTCCGGCAAAGAGAAACACCAGCAGCGCGAGACCGAAAAAGAGCAGGGATTCGGACACTAGCGGCGCTCCCGGTCGAGCGGCTGTGCTCGAGGTTGAACGGTGGGAGGGTCGCGCGGGCGCTGGGGCAGGGCGAAAAGTTCGCGCAGCTCAGCGCGGCTCGTCGCTAGCGGCGCGCCCGCGACCCGCCGCCGCAACCATCTAACACCGCCGGTCAGCGGGCGTCCGACGGTGCGCTGAAGCACCTGTAGCAGCAGCCAGCCCAAAAACGCGCACAGGAGCGCCTGCGGGCTGCTGAGGTCTAGCACCACCTGCACCCCCCGAACCACCGCGAGCAGGCTCCAGACCGAGAGCAGCAGGCCTATGGGGTTGCCGAAGTAGGGGGCCAGGATAAAAAACGAAAATAGGTAGGGCGCGTACCCCAGTCCGACCGCGCGCATAATCGTAGCGAAGGCGACCTCACGGCCGAACACCTGGCTACCGACGAGCCACACGCTCAGCGACAGGAAAAAAAAGCTAAAGGTATAGACGCTCGCCGAAAAGAGCAGCGACAGCACGAAACGGCGTTTTTTGACCCGGCTGGCAAACAGCACCACCGATTGTCCGAGCGCCTCGGACACACCCGCTAAAACGACTACAGCAGCCGCGATCACGTTTCGCCAGGGGGTGTCCTGAACGATTCGGTGAGCCTCGCTGTCGAGCAGCAGCGCCCGTGAGACGACGTTTACAAATTCAGCTAGCACACCAAAACCCCGACCCCACTCTAAACCTCCGCTCGGGCGCGCGCAGCTTTAGGACGCACCTGCGTAATGGCGAGTGGCCTGTAGCGAGTGGCGTGTGGTTTCGTTCCACTTGCTGCTCGCCACAAGCCGCAGGCCCATATCCGAAAATCAGGAGAACCTATTCCTGACAGCTCGAGCAGAGCCCGTAGAGCGTCAGTTCGTGGTGCTTGACCGCGAAGCCGCCGGGAAGGGTGGCACCTTCCAAGACCGCCACCGGGCAGGTGGTGTCGAGCTCGAAGACGTGTTCGCAGCTCTCGCAGAGAAAGTGGTGATGGTGGCCCCGCCCGGCGACCTCGAAACGGGCGCTTTCGCCGGGGAGGTGAACGGGGACGACCGCGCCCGCGGCCTCGAGCGTGCTCAGGTTGCGGTACACCGTCGCCAGCCCGAGACCGGCGTGGTCGGCGCGGGCCGCGCCCAACACCTCTTGCGGGGTGAGCGGGCCGGGAGCGCGCTCCAAAACCGCAAGAATCGCGCGGCGCTGGGCAGTCTGACGTTTCATCAGCTCAGTTTAGCAAAACCGGTTAGGTTACAGCTCTTCGGTGATGCTTTTGGTGCGGCTCGAGGGTGGGTGTCAGCAGTTTGTGGCAAAGTGGCTTGTATATCTTGTTCCATTAGCTACAGATCATTCGCCACATGCGACTCCAGCACCCAAACACGAAGACTTGACGGAGTAGAAACTGGTGGCAGACCTTACCGCTTCCCACGTGGGTCGAGAATGTCCCGAACCCCGTCACCGAGCAGGTTAAAGGCCAGTACCGTGACTAAAATCGCCAGCGCGGGCGCGGCTGAAGCCCACGGTGCCTCGAGGATAAAGTTGCGCGTTTCCGAGACCATCGCGCCCCACTCCGGGGTCGGGGGTTGCGCGCCGAAGCCGATAAACCCGAGCCCCGCCGCCGTCAGAATCGCCGCCCCGACGTCGAAACTCGCCTGCACCAAAAGCGGCGCGACGCTGTTCGGGAGCAGATGCTTCCACGCGACGCGTCCCTGTCCTGCGCCGAGCGCCTGCGCCGCGTCTACGAAATCAAGTCCTTTAAGCGTCAATATCTGCGCCCGCATCAACCGGGCGTAGCTGGGCCACGACACCACAGCAACCGCGATCATCACGTTTCTGAGGTTCGGCCCTAGCGCCGCCGAAATCGCCATCGCCAGAATCAGCGCCGGAAACGCCAGAAAGATATCGGTCAGGCGCATCAGCAGGTCGTCCCAAAAGCCGCCCAGCACACCCGCGAGCAGTCCGACAGACGCGCCGACGACGACCGACAGCGTAACCACCAGAAAACCGATAGCCAGCGAGATACGCGAACCCCAGACGGTACGCGAAAAGACGTCGCGGCCCAGTTGGTCGGTACCCAAAAGGTGTTCGGCCCCCGGTGCTTGAAGCCGCGCAGACAGGTTTTGCCGGAGTGGGTCGCCTGCGATCAGGGGGGCGCTCAGCGCGAGCAGCAGCAGCAAAACGACCAGTACGAGGCCGATCATCGCGCCGGGGTCGCGCCGAAAACGGCGGACGGGGCGGCTTTGCAGCGCGCTGAGCAGGGCGCTGCCGAGAGCGGTGCGGGGAACCTCTGCGGGCGCGCTCACGCGGCACCCTCTATTCGTGTATTGTTGCTCGGGCGTCTTTTATGCGCGTATTTTTCAAGCATAGGTAATCCGGGGGTCGAAGACGGCGTACAAAAGATCGACGCTCAGGTTGATAAGCGCGTAGGTCAGACCGGCGACCAGCGTCACGCCCATAACGGCGGGAAAATCCAGACCGATGGCGCTCGAGGTCGCGTAACTTCCGATACCGGGCCACGAAAAGATGGTTTCGGTCAGCACCGCCCCGGTCAACAAACTGCCTAAAACGTTCGCCGAAACCGTCAGGATCGGCAGCGCGGCGTTGCGAAGCGCGTGTTTGACGACCACCCGGACGCTGTGAACCCCTTTGGCTTTGGCGGTGCGGATAAAGTCTTGCGATAAAATCTCCAACATCGCGCTCCTTACCATTCGCGCCAGCAGCGCCGTCGAAAATGCGCCCAGCACCACAGCAGGCAGCACGAGGTGCCGGAGCGCGTCCCAAAAGACCTCGAGGTCGCGGGCCAAAAGCGCGTCGATACTTAAAATGCCCGTTACCGTCTCCGGCGCGAAGAGATAGGCGTCCAGGCGTCCCGGCCCCGGCAACCACCCGAGCCGCGCGTGAAAAGTGCTGAGCATCACGATAGCGAGCCAGTACACCGGCGTCGCGCCGCCCAAAAGCGCGAGCGTCCGGACGATCAGATCGACCGGTTTATTCTGGTTGAGGGCCGCGATAAGTCCGGCGGGCAGACCCACAAGCAGCGCGATCAGCATCGCGGCTAGGGTAAGTTCCAGAGTCGCCGGAAAAAAATCTCTCAGGTCGTCGAGGATCGGGCGGCGCGTCCGCAACGAGACGCCGAGGTCGCCCTGGAACAAGTTGCCCATATAGTTGACATATTGCACCGGTACCGGGTCGTTCAGACCGAACTTTTCGCGGTACGCCTCGATCTGCTCTTCACGGGCGTTTTGACCTAGAGCGGCGGCGGCGGGGTCGGCAGGGACCACCCTCGAGATAAAAAAGGCGGCGAAACCGACGCCCCACACGACAAAAATCAGATAACCCAAACGTCGTAAAAGATAGGCGAACAAGCGTGCCTCCGGTTTATCACCGATTTAGTGCCGAGTTGTAACCTGCGGGGGACGCGCAGTCCCCCGCAAGCTGAACCTTATTCGGTTTTGCTGACGGTAGTAAAGTCCACGTTGCCCTGGGCGCTGCGGACAAATCCTTTGACCGAGGCGAGTGTAACGATGGGCTGAAAGGGTTGAAAAAGAATCGCGTACGGACCCTCTTCGGCGACCAGCGTAGTCAGTTCCTCATACAGGGCGACCCGGGCCTCGGGCTCTATTGTAATGGCGGCCTGCTGCGCCAGCTGTGAAGCTTCGGCGTTTTCCCAGACGTTGCGCCACGCGAGGCTCTGCGCGCCAAAATCTCCGAGCGGCGTAGCGTTGCCGTCGGGATCGGGGTAGTCAGGGCTCCACTGCACCATCACCAGTTCGGCGTTTTGCGCGCGGTAGATGTCTAAAAGTTCGGCCTCGACGGTCTGTCGGATGTCGGCCTGAATACCGACCGCAGCGAGGTCGCTCTGCACCTTAGCGGCGAGGTCGGCGCACGGGACGCCGCCGCCGCACGCGCCGGTCGATACCAGGTATTCCACGCTGAGGCCGTCCTCAAAACCGGCCTCGGCGAGCAGCTCGCGGGCGCGTTCGGGATCGTACTCGTAAAAAACGGTTTCGTTCGCGCCTAACAGACCAGCCGGAATGATGGTCTGCATCTTGCGTCCGAGACCCCCCAAAAGCTCATCGACAATACCGTTCTGATCGAGCGCGTAACGCACCGCTTGCCGTACGCGGTTGTCGGCAAAGGGCGAGCCCTCACCCGAGTTCATTCCCAGATACTGCATTTGAAAAGTGTCGGTACGAAGGGCGCTGAAACGTTCATCACCTTCGGCGGCCTTAAAAGCCTCCGGGGTAAAGTCGTAGGCCACGTCGATCTCCCCGGACTCGAGGGCTGCGCGCTGCGCTGAGGATTCCTGAATATTGCGTAAGATGACGCGGCTGATGCTGCCGCTGGTGCTGGCGTTTTCGTTGGCCTCGAGCGCGACCTGTGCGCCCCGGTCCCAGCGAACGAGCGTATACGGTCCCGACCCCGCCGAGTTTTCGGTCAGCCAGGCACTGCCGAAATCGCCGTCCTGCTCGTTTTCCTGCACCACCTGCGAATCGACGACGCCGCCGACGTTAAAAGTCAGCAGGTTGAGGACGATAGTCGGGTTGACGCCTTCGGGCAGGTTGAGCTGAACGGTTTTGTCGTCTACGGCGACCGTCGAGCCGACCTCCAACCCGGCTACGTCACTCAGCAAAAACGAAGACGGACTCTCGAGTTCGATCACCCGGTCGAACGAGTACACCACGTCTTGCGCCGTCACCGGATTGCCCGAGGCGAAGACTGCGTCGCGGAGCGTAAAACTCAGGGTGCTCCCGCCCTCTGCTTCCCCGACTTCCCAGCTGTCGGCGAGGCCGGGTTTGATTTCGGTAAGGTCGTCTCCCTCAAAACGCACGAGTGTTTCGTAGAGATTGTCGACGATCAGCGAACCGGAAAACTCGTACGAAACGCCGGGGTCCATCGTGATGAGGTCGGTCAGGTCGGACCCGATCACCAGCGTCGATTCTCGAGCACTCTGAGCGAAAGCGGGCGCGAAGACGAACGGCGCAGCTAGCACAAGGGGGATAAACCAGCGGGCGATACGCATATAACCTCCAAGGGTGTGAGACCCTATTGACGAGTATACCCCCGAACGAAGTCTACGCTACATTTTTATATGTACCTCGAAGCTCGAGCATGAACCATCTTCGTCTTTTCCTCGCCCGGACTTCCTCTCAAGAGGTACGAAAGTCGGGATGGATCGGTATAAACTAGGATGCAAGCTCCAGCCGAGTGCTTTTCACGCCGAACCACGTCACGCTCGTCATTACGCTCGTAGAGATTACGCCGGGCTGGCTTGGGAGGGAACCTGTATGTTTGCAAGACGCTTACCAGAGAGACGCCCATTTGTAAATCGACTGTCGGTAACACGGCCCTGTCTGATCGGGCTTGGGGTCTTGCTCGCCGCGTGCGCGCCCGCCGAACCGGACAACCGCCCGCCCGCCGTCTCCGCCGGTGACGACCGGAGCGTTCGGAACGCCGAAGTCTCACTAGACGGCGCAGCCAGCGACCCCGACGGCGACGTGCTCAAGGCCGAGTGGTCGCAGACAGCTGGCCCCGCCGGTGTGGGCTTCGCCGACGAAACGGCCCTCCAGACCACCGCCACACTTCCCGAAGCCGGGTCTTACACCCTTCAACTCTCCGCCACCGACGGCGCGGCGACCGTAGCCGATGAGATCACCCTCTCGTTTGAACCGTCTACCGAGCCACCGGTACCGCCTATCACTCCACCTACCGGCACGTGGGAAGAGCTGCCGCCTAGCTCGCAAGCACGCCAAGAAGTTTCTTTCGTTCAGGTGGGCGGCCTGTTTTATCTGGCAGGCGGCAGTACGCTGCACGAGGTTTACGATCCGGTAGCGCAGACGTGGACGACCCTGACGCCGCTGCCGGAGTTTTTCGACCACGTTCAGGCGGTGACGGTGGACGGCCTGATCTACTACTTGGGCGGCCTCGCCGCCTGGCCGGGGCCGCACCTGAGCACGGTTTATATCTACGACCCCGCTACCGACAGCTTCAGCCGGGGCGCGCCGCTGCCACGCGGCCGGGGCGCGGGGGGCGTGGCGGTATACGGCGGCAAGGTGTACTACGCCGGGGGTCTCCATACGGACGATCTGGAAGACGTCTCGAGCACCGAGGCCGTCGCGTGGTTCGACGTTTACGATCCCGTGACCGACACCTGGGCCAGCTTGCCGGAGATGCCGCGCGTCCGCGACCACTTTCACGCCGCCGTTCTGGACGGTGTGTTCTACGCCGTCGGGGGCCGCGACACCACCATCAACGCCACCAATCTCTCCGCCGACGCCTTCGACCTCGAGACCCGAACCTGGACGACGCTCGACACCAAATTTCCAACTGAACGCGGCGGTTACGCCTCGGCGGTGCTCGGCGACGAAATCCTCATCTTCGGCGGTGAGGGCGGCGGTACGCACGATGAAGTCGAGGCGTACAACCCGGTAACAGACGCGTGGCGGACGCTTTCACCTATGCCTACGGCTCGCCACGGGATTCAGGCGGCGGTCTGCGGCAACGGCGTTTACATCGCGGCGGGCGGCGTCAAACAGGGGCTCGGCCCGTCTACCGTTTACGAAGCGATGTTTTTCGGTGAACCTGCGGGTTGCGCGGCGCAGTAGCTTAGGTTTTATCGATTGTTTGCGCGGCTCGAGGTAATTAACCTGAGTTCGGAGTTAATTTACGTCAGGAACATTCTCGAACCAATTCTCTTGACGAAAACCCTCTCAGCTGAGCCGGAAAATGAGCCATCAAGCCGAAAACCAGCCTATTGAGCAATGTCGATTTTCGAGAAGATTTTGCAAGGCGCGTCAGCCACACATTTCTTGCGTTTTTGAAACTCCGAACTCAGGTTAATTATGGTCGTGCTGAACGGAAGGGAGTTAAGAGAGAAAGAGGTTTTTTACCGCCGATATTCATCTCGCCGGTCTCGAGTTTGGCTGCGTTTGCCCAGGGCTGAACGTCAACATGATCTGAGTCTCATGGTTCCTGAAATCTGCGGATTTGAATTTTGCAAACGAGTGGCGTGTAGATTTGTCCGCCATGCGTTGCCGACTTTTGGCGTTGTCGAAACCGATGTCGAACGTTTAGCCGAATAACGTTCAACCAAATTACGTGAGACCCGCTTACGTCGTGTAAGGGTAGTCGCACTAAAATAAGTGATGTGGTTTTTTCTGATGTTGCTCTTCGTTGCGTCTTCTGCACTCGCTCAACCCCTCGACCTAAAGGACGGCTACCGCGCTGAACCCATCGTAAAAGGTTTGCGCGGCCCTACCCAGATGACCTTCGGCCCGGACGGGCGGCTGTGGGTGGCGCAACTCGCGGGGGGCGAAAATGCGGGAACCGGGCAGGTCGTCGTGGTCGAGCTGGCGACGGGTGAACAGGAGATTTTGCTCCGCAACCTGTTCAAACCGACCGGCCTGGCCGTAACCGAAACGGACGTGTGGATAATGGCGGGCAACCGTTTGCTGCGTGCGCCGCTGACGGCAGGCGGGGTCGGTAACCCTGAAGTCGTTCTGCGCGACCTGCCGAACAACGGGCGCTCGCTGGGTACGCTTACCCTGACGCCGGACGGCGCGCTTTTGTACGAGACGAGTGGCGCGCTGACGCCGAACGGCCCGCAACCGGGTTCGGGCATATTGTGGCGACTCGAGCCCGGTTCGGCACCCGAAGCGTTGGCGACCGGCCTCAAGGGAGCCTACGCACACACTTTTGGCGCGGACGGCACGCTCTACACGACTGAAATCGGTGACGACTGGGTAGACGGCGGGCCGCCCCCGGACGAGCTGAACGTCGTCTCGGCGGGCGCAGATTACGGTTGGCCGCGTTGTTATGGGCGGCAGCGTCCGGCAAAAAACAACGGCGGAACGGCTCAGGAGTGTGCCGAAACCGAAACGCCGCTGGCGCTCTTTGCGCGGAACGCGAGCCCCACGAGCGTCGCTGTTTCACCCTTCTCCGAAGACAAACTTTTGGTCGCGTTGTGGGCTGCGTCGCAGGTCGCGGAAGTCGATACCGAAACCGGCGACGTAACGCCGTTTCTGACCCTCACCCTGCCGCAGCACCTGCTAAAGGGCGGTGACGCGCTGCTCGTCAGCAGTTTTGCCGACGGGACGGTCTACCGGGTTACAAAGGAGTAGGCGGGCACTGCGTCTGGTGACCGAGTGATAGGTGTTTGGGGCGACCGGGACGCCCTGAACCAGTTCGCCGTCTTCTGTAGTGACCCCGGAGGTCAATGAAAGGGTTTTCGGCTCCGCCCCGTTACTTTTTGGATGCTTGGGCTACGCTTGTAAACTCAAGTCGACCCGCACACAGCAAAAATCTCCCCAAACCTAATGATGAATGAGCACACGCAGGTATGGTAGCTTAACGCCATGTACATCCTCGACCTAAGCGGTAAAAAAGCCGTCGTTTTCGGCGTTACCAATCAGCGTTCTATCGGCTGGGCCATCGCCGAAAAGCTCTCGCAGGCGGGCGTGCAGCTCGCCTTCGGTTATCAGGGCGAACGGCTCAAGGGAACTCTGGAGAAACTCACAGCAGACTTTACCGACCCCGTGCTGTTCCCCTGCGACGTAACTCAGGACGGCGAACTCGACGCGGCTTTCGGAACGCTGGAACGCGAATTCGGCACCCTCGACTACCTCGTTCACGCGGTCGCTTTCGCGCCCCCGGTAACGTTCGAGAAGCCCTTTTACGAGGTCTCGCGTGAAGACTGGGCCACTGCGATGGACGTGTCGGCGTATTCGCTCGTAGCGATGGCGCGGCGGGTGCAACCCCTTATGCAGGGGGGCGGGGGCATCTTGGCGCTTTCATACCTCGCCGCCGAACGTGTGGTACCCCATTACAACATGATGGGCGTGGCAAAAGCGGCTTTAGAGGCGAGCGTCCGCTTTTTGGCCTACGACCTCGGCGCGCAGGGTGTCCGCGTCAACGCTATCAGTGCGGGGCCGCTACGCACCATTGCCGCGCGGAGCATCTCGGGTTTCGGCGGCATGTTCGAGACGGCGGGCAAGCTCTCGATGCTAAAGCGCAACATCACCCAGGAAGAGGTCGGCGGGATGGCGCTGTCTCTACTGAGTGAAGAACTCGGTGGCGGAGTAACGGGGGAGACGGTCTATGTGGACGCGGGCTACAACGCGATGGGGATGTTTTTAGACGAAGCGGAAACCGAATAGCGAAATCAGCGCCAGGCGGCGGTTACCTGATCCACCTTGCCAAACATGCTCTAAACATGTGCTAATGTGCAGAACATGCCGAAGATGATTCAAATCCGCAACGTTCCTGAAGACCTACACCGCAAGCTCAAGGTCCGGGCTGCCGAGTCGGGGTTGACGCTCTCGGACTATCTGCTGGGAGAAGCGCGTCAGGTCGCTGAACGGCCTACTCTGCAAGAGATGTTGGCCCGTCTCGCCGAGTCGAAGCCTATAAACCTTGATGAAGACCCCGCCGTAATGATCCGCCGCCACCGGGACGCCGAATAGCTTGGTCGTCGTCGACGCTTCGGCAATAGCAGCTCTTCTGCTCAACCAGCCCAGTGCGGTGAGCATCCGTGAAAGGCTATTACCCGAGTTGACGCTGCACGCGCCACACCTGCTCGACCTCGAGGTTGCCAGCGTACTGAGGCGCGCCCTCAGACGAGGTTTCCTGACAGAAACTGAGGCGGCTTTACGTCTGGATGATTTTGAGAAGCTACGTCTGTTACGTTACCCACATATATCTTTCTTAGCCCGTATTTGGGAACTTCGCGCGAACGTCACCCCATACGACGCCGCCTACCTTGCTCTCGCTGAAGCCCTCGACGCCCCGCTCGTTACGATCGACGGTCGCCTGAGCCGCGTGCCTGGACTCCGCGCAACTGTCGAAGTTTACGGGGACAGGGCGTTCCGAGATTTAACATGACATGTTCTGCAACGTGCGTTTGAGCTCACGACCCCGGTTGCGTAGGCGCGCCGACCTGCTATACTGCCGCCATGCCTTTTCAGCTCGAGCCTAAGCGATGGCGTCTCTGACCTAAGCTGGTGTCATAGCGCGCTGCCCTGCCCTCGAGCCTGAAAAGAGGTTTTCTTATCCCCCCGTCTGCTACCCGACTGCCCCGTATCAAACCTGTTTACAAAGAAGTTCTGGCCGACCTCGAAACGCCGCTGACGGCGTACCTCAAAGTTGCCGGACACCCGAGCTTTCTTTTGGAGTCTGTCGAGCAGGGCGAACGCGTCGCCCGCTACTCGTTTATCGGCACCGGCGAACGCCGCCGTATCGAGGCGCGCGGCGATGTGGTGCGGGTCAGCACCGCTGACGGCGCAGAGAGCTTCCACAGCCGCGACCCCTTACGCGTGCTCTGGGATCTGACCGTCCGCGACACCGAGACCGCCCCCGATCTGCCCGACTTTTGGGCGGGCAGCGTCGGTTACGCCGCGTACGACCTGATTCGCCAGTACGAGAGCCTGCCCGACGCCAACCCCGACGAGCTGGGCGTCCCCGACCTGCTCTTTATCGAACCCGAAGCCCTGATTATCTTCGACCACCTCAAACGGCGCATCTTCTTGGTCGCGCCCGCCGAAGTCGGTAACGACGCCGACGAACTTCGGGCGCGTACGCTGATAGACGGTCTTTACCAAAAGCTGCGCGGGCCGCTCCCCGGTGTTCCCGGCGACCGCGCGGGCAGGCGCGTGACCTTTACCCCGAACGTCAGCAAAGAGGGGTACACGGAGGCCGTTTCTCGGGCCGTCGATTATATTCACGCCGGAGACATTTTTCAGGTCGTCCCGAGTCAGCGCCTCAGCGCCGATTTGGGCGTGCATCCGTTCGCGCTCTACCGGGCGCTACGTGTAGTCAATCCGAGCCCGTATCTAGGCTACCTAGACCTCGGGCCGGTGACGTTGGTGGCGAGCAGTCCCGAAAGTCTGGTACGCAGCGACGGCAAAAACGTCGAAACCCTGCCGATTGCCGGAACGCGTAAACGGGGCCGCGACGCTGCCGAAGACGAGGCGCTCAAAACCGACCTGCTAGCCGACGCCAAAGAACGCGCCGAGCACATCATGCTCGTCGATCTGGGCCGCAACGACCTCGGGCGGGTGTGCGAGTTCGGCAGTGTGCGCGTGACCGACCTGATGCGCGTCGAACGCTACAGCCACGTGATGCACATCGTCTCGAGCGTGGCAGGAACCCTCGCCGAAGGCAAAACACCGCTCGACGCGCTCGCCTCGACCTTGCCGATGGGGACGGCTTCAGGTGCGCCCAAAATCCGCGCGATGGAGATCATCGACGAACTCGAGACCACCCGCCGCGGCCCCTACGCGGGCGCGTTCGGTTACGTCTCGGCGTCCGGCGCGATGGACATGGCCCTGACGCTCCGCACGGCGGTGATTACCGGCGGCAAGATTCACCTGCAAGCGGGCGGCGGCGTGGTCGCGGATTCCGATCCCGAATATGAGTATCAGGAGAGCATGAACAAGCTGGCGGCGCTCGTACGGGCGGTGGAGTTGGCGACGGAGGGGCTGAGTTGAGAGCAATGAGCAACGAGCAACGAGAGGTGAGTCGCCGCGTCGAGAGGTTTGAGGATCTAGCTGCTTGGCAAAGGTCGAGAGAACTGACGAAGCGCATCTATGTGTTAACACGTTCAGGCGCTTTCGCTAAAGATTTTGGTTTATCAAATCAGTTGCAGCGCGCGTCGGTATCTATCATGTCAAATATTGCCGAAGGATTTGAACGGAACAGCGCGGCTGAATTTCACCGCTTTGTGACGATCTCCAAAGCCTCTTGCGCGGAGGTGCGTTCGCAACTTTACGTTGCGTTTGACGTAGGCTATTTAGACGAATCGGAGTTCACCAAAACGATGAATCTAGCCGAAGAGGTATCCCGCATTCTGGGTGGCCTCAAAGCCTCCCTTGCCAGACGAAAGGCCGAGTAAATGCTTTCACTCATTGCTCGCTACTCATTGCTCGTTGCTGCCAGAGGCTGCCTGTGAAGCATATCCTCGTCATCGACAACTACGACTCGTTCACCTACAACCTGGTGCAGTATCTAGGTGAACTCGGCGTTGAGGTCACGGTCTGGCGCAACGACCAGTTCGAGCTTGAGGACGTTGACGAGCTGAATCCGGACGGCATCGTCGTCTCGCCGGGGCCGTGTACACCTAACGAGGCGGGCCATTCGGTCGAGGTTATCCGGCGTTACGGCGCGCAGACTCCGGTGCTGGGCGTGTGTTTAGGGCATCAGAGTATCGGCGCGGCGTTCGGGGCCAGGGTCGAACGCGCGCCGCTGATTATGCACGGCAAGACGAGCGAGGTGTCGCACGACGGCACGGGCGTCTTTAGCGGCTTGCCCGAAACGGTGACGGTCACGCGCTACCATTCGCTTATCGTACGCGGCTTGCCCGAGGTTTTAGAGGCTAACGCCTGGGTCGATGAGGCCGGGGAGCACGTCGTGATGGGTCTCAAGCACCGCGAGTATCCGGTCTGGGGCGTGCAGTTTCATCCGGAAAGCATCCTGACCGAGACGGGTAAGGCGATGCTGGCGAACTTTCTGGATATCTGCTGATGCACCCACCCAAAGGTTCACAGCGCGAAATAAAAAGCAAAAAAGAGCACTACCTAAACGAGGAGAGTAGGTGAAACGAAATGTGTTAGTTGAAAATGCGATGTTGTCTGACGCTGAGGAAATTTTAGCTCTACAAAAGCTTGCATTTCAGAGTGAAGCAGTTCTTTATGCCGACTACAGCCTGCCTCCACTAATCCAAGTATTACAGGACATTCGTCAAGAGTTCGCTGGGCGACTGTTTCTCAAAGCACTCACGGATGGAACTATCGTCGGTTCGGTTCGAGCCTTCGCCAAAAGGAATACTTGCTTTGTCAGCAAGCTGGTTGTGCATCCAAGCTTTCAAAAGCGCGGCATCGGGAGCACGCTTATAACGAGGATAGAAGGGTGTTTCAAGAAAGCGAAACGGTTCGAGATTTCCACAGGATATAAAAGCGAACGGAACATCCTTTTGTATAAAAAGTTCGGCTACACTACCCTCAAAACACAGAAAGTGACGGACACGCTATCACTCGTATTTATGGAAAAAGTGACAGGGTAGGTGCGACGTGGCGCAAGTTAAAGTCTACGCGCTAGCCTCAAACCTGGGTATGTGCAAGGTGAGGCTTTCTGAAATCGTTCATAGTTGTCTGATGGACGCCTTCGGGTTGCCGCCGGAAAAGCGGTTTCAGCGGTTTCTCCCCCTTTCAGCCGACGATTTTATCTTTCCGGGGGATCGCTCGAGCCGCTACACCATTCTCGAGATTCATATGTTCGCAGGGCGTTCGGCGGCGGCGAAAAAGGCGCTGATCCGCCTTCTCTTCGAGCGGTTCGCTTCAGAACTCGGTTACGACGCAAGCGACCTCGAGGTCAACCTCACCGAAACGCCGCGCGCCGACTGGGGTATTCGCGGGCTACCGGGGGACGAACTGGCGCTCTCCTACGAGGTCGAAGTATGAGCCGTGTCTCGTGAGCAGGGTCGTGTGAGCGTTCAGCTCAGCGTCATTACCGTGACACGGGGCCGCCCCGCGTTGTTGGCCAAAAAGCTGACCGCGCTGGCTGGGCAGACGCTGCCGCCCGAACAGTTTGAAATGGTCGTGCTCGTCAACGGGCGTGACGACGAAACTCGGGGGCTTCTAAAGGACGCCGAACCGCCCTACACGCTGAAGGTGATCGAGTTGGAGGCGACGTTCAGCCCTGCTCGAGCCCGCAACATGTGCGCTGCCGAGGCTGTGGGCCGCGTCCTCTACTTCTCCGACGACGACTGCTCGCCCGCTCCGGCGACCCTGGCGCGTCACCTGCTGGCTCAAACCGGGGCGTGTGTGGCGGTTGGGGGGCTTACCTTCGTGCAGGGCGCTCAGCGTGAGGTGTGGCGTCCGAAAAAGGTCGGGTTCTGGAGGTTCAACGGGGCCAATACCAGCGTTCCGGCGCAGGATTTCTTTGCTGCTGGCGGGTTCGACGAGACGCTGACGGGTTACGGCGGGGAAGATGTCGCGCTCGGTTACGCGCTCAGAGGATTGCCTTTCGTCGCCCTGCCGGACGCTGAGGCCGTACATCACGGCCCCAATCCGCTACATTCGGACGATCTAAACAAGGCGCACAGCGCCGGTCGCAACGCGCAGCAGCTGGCGGCGCGTTACCCCGCGCTGGCCTACCGTCTGGGGGTTCACCGGGGGCTGCTGGCGCTCAAACGCCCCGCGTTGCTGGGGCCGCCGCGCCATCTCTGGCGGCGGCTGGCTCCGCGCCGTTACGCTTACGAACGCGCCTATCTGCTGGGCGCACTGGAGGAAAAACGTGTCTGAAACACAAGCATTCGATATCGAGCCGCTTTTGGGTGATGTGTTCAGCGGTCGAACCCTGTCGCAAGAACGTGCGGAAGCGGTGATGGGTCACCTTATGGACGGTGAACTCAGTCAGATGCAGGCGGCGGCGTTGTTAGCGGCGCTCCGCACGCGCGGCGAGACGGTCGATGAAGTGGTCGGGTTTGCCCGCGCCATGCGGGAACGCGCCGTCAAGGTGCCGGTGCGGGTTTCGGGGCCGCTGCTCGATACCTGCGGCACGGGGGGTACGGGCGTCGATACCTTTAATATCAGCACCGCGAGTTTGTTCGTGCTGGCCTCCGGTGGCGTGCGGGTCGCCAAACACGGCAACCGGGGGGTCACGCGCAAGTCCGGTGCGGCGGATGTGTTGGAGGCTTTGGGGGCGAAGCTCGAGGCCACCCCCGAACGGCTCGCCGAGAGTATCGAACAGGTCGGGTTGGCGTTTATCTTCGCCAAGTCGCACCACCCCGCGATGAAGTTCGTCGCGCCGATCCGCGCCGACCTGAAAGCGCGTACGGTGTTCAACTCGCTCGGGCCGCTGACGAACCCGGCGGGTGCAAATCGGCAGCTTTTGGGCGTCTACGACCCCGCCCTTACCGAGCCGCTGGCGCTGGTGCTGGCAGGCTTGGGAACCGAGCGGGCGCTGGTCGTCCACGGTGACGGCATCGACGAGCTAACGGTCTGTGGCGAGACGCGGGTTACGGAACTCGGCGCGGACGGTGCGACGCGCACCTACACGGTGCATCCCAAAAGTGTAGGGCTGGCACTTTACGACCGCCGCGAGCTGTCCGGTGGCACCCCTGAAGAGAACGCCGTAACCATCCGCGCGCTGCTAAATAACGAGATTCACGGAGCCAAACGCGACGTGGTGCTCCTAAACGCCGGGGCCGCCCTGTACTTAGCGGACAAAGCGCCGAGCATCGAAGCGGGTGTCGAAGTCGCGGGCGAACTGCTGAATACGGGCGCAGCGGCGGAAAAGCTGGGGGCGTATCTCGAGTTTACGCAGCAGGGGTAGACGAGACCGGCGGGGTGAAACGGGAGGCGTCGGCCCACTAAACCATCTCGGCAGCAGGCGGATATCCACCAGCTACTTGCCACAGGCCACTCGCCTGGAACACGCAAAAACAGCTCGAGCACAAACCGACCGAAGACCGTCTCAATCTACCCCGGTTTCGGCATCATCCCCGGCGGTAACAGCGGTCCTTTGGTCGGTTTGTCGGATTTGGGGGTCGGGATCGGCGCGGGAACGGTGCTGGGCGCTTCGTAGGGTTCTTCGGGCAGCGCCTCGCCGCGCATCAGCGCCGCAAACTCTTCGGCGTGAAGCGTTTCGCGTTCCAAAAGCACCGAAACGACGTTCTCGAGCACCTCCCGGTTGTCTTTTAGCAGCGCCAGCGCGCGGTTGTACTGCACGTCGATAATGTCTTTGATTTCGTTGTCGATCAGCCGCGCCGTATCGTCGCTGTAGCTTTTTATCCCCTCCATCTCACCCAGATACGACTCCGACGAGCTCGCCAGCGCCACCCGTCCGAGCGCGTCACTCATGCCCCAGGTCGTCACCATCCGTTTGGCGATATTCGTCGCCTGCTGAAAATCGCTCTGCGCGCCGGTGGTTACGTCGTCGAAGACGATCTCTTCAGCGGCGCGTCCGGCGAGCGCCACGCCGATGGTGTCGAGAAGCATATCGCGCGACATGTACATACGGTCCTCTTCGGCGACGCGCATCACGTAACCACCGGCGCGCCCACGCGGAACGATAGTGATTTTGTGAACCGGGTCGGCGTGCGGTAGGAGGTGCGCGGCGAGCGCGTGTCCACCCTCGTGGTAGGCGGTGATCCGTTTTTCTTTGGGACTGATCACGCGGCTGCGGCGTTCCGGCCCCATCACCACGCGGTCGGCGGCCTCGTCGATGTCGTTGGGCAAGATTTCCTTGCGACCCGCCCGCGCCGCGACCAGCGCAGCTTCGTTGAGGAGGTTCTCGAGGTCGGCTCCGACAAACCCCGGTGTGCGTTTAGCGACGGTTCGCAGATCGACATTTTTGGCGAGCGGTTTCCCGCGCGAGTGAATCTGCAAAATCGCCTCACGTCCCTTAACGTCGGGGGCGTCTACGACGACCTGCCGGTCGAAACGGCCCGGACGCAAAAGGGCCGGGTCGAGCACGTCGGGGCGGTTCGTCGCCGCGATGATGATAATGTCGTGTTTCGATTCGAACCCGTCCATCTCGACTAGGAGCGCGTTCAGGGTCTGTTCACGCTCGTCGTTACCGCCATTGACGTTCATGCCGCGCCGCCGCCCGACCGCGTCGATCTCGTCGATAAAAACGATGCACGGCGCGCTCTTTTTAGCGTTCTCGAATAAGTCGCGGACGCGCGCCGCCCCGACACCGACGAACATCTCGACAAAATCCGAACCGGAGATGCTGTAAAACGGCACCTTGGCCTCACCCGCGACCGCTTTGGCGAGGTGCGTTTTGCCGCTGCCGGGTGGCCCGACCATCAGCACCCCGTGAGGAATACGCGCGCCCAATTCGTGAAACTTGCCGGGGCTTTTAAGAAACTCGACGACTTCGGTCAGGTCGTTTTTCGCCTCTTCGACCCCGGCTACGTCCTTAAAGAGCGTTTGTGAATTCTCTTCGGTAATCACGCGGGCGCGCGATTTGCCGAACTGCATCGCGCCGTCGTTGCCGCCGCGCATTCCGCGCATCAGGTACCACATAAACCCGACCAGAATCAGAATCGGTAAAAACGCCAGCGCGATACCGCCCCAGTTCTGCGCGCGCGGCGCGACTTCCAGGCTCTCGACTTTGGCCCCCAAGGTGTTGAGTTCTTCGGTACTTAGCGGCGCGCCGACGCGGGTAGTGTAGTTTTCGCCACCACTGGTTTCGACCTCGAGTGAACCGTCTTTAACGAGTACCGATTTAACCTGGGCGTTCCCCAACTGCCTACTAAAGTAACTGTAGGTCTGCGTATCACTACCCTTGCGGGCGTTGTTTTGCGACGCGACGAAGACGACCAAACCCAGCACTGCGGCCCCGATCAGCAGGCTCCGAATCGGAAATTTACCCATAGTCCAGTTTACTCCTCCGGGCGGCGAAAAGTGTGGCTTGAAGGCAGGAAAGGGTGATAAGTACCGAGTACTGAGTGCCAGTAGAAAGTGCCGAGTACGGAGTGCAAAGCTTTTGCTCAGCACTTTCTACTCGGCACTCGGAACTGCCCTACTGCTGCTTCGCCAGATCGTTAAACCGCACGTGCGCGTTATGAAACTGAAGCTCGACCGTACCGACCGGGCCGTTACGTTGTTTGCCCAGGATGATCTCGGCGATGCCCTGCTTTTCGGAGTGCGGGTCGTAGTATTCGTCGCGGTAGATAAACATCACTAAATCTGCGTCCTGCTCGATGGCCCCCGATTCACGCAAGTCTGAAAGCATCGGGCGTTTGTTGGGACGGCTCTCGACCGCCCTCGAGAGCTGTGACAAGACCAGCACCGGAATGTCGAGCTCTCTGGCCAACGCCTTGAGCCCACGTGAAATGTTGGAAATCTCCTGCTGCCGGTTTTCGCCGCCCCCACCCCGGCTGCTGCCCTGCATCAGCTGCAAGTAGTCGATGATAATCAGGCCCAGGTTGTGTTCCGCCATCAGCCGTCGTGAGCGGCTGCGGAGTTCCATTACCGTCATCTCGGCGGCGTCGTCGATAAAGATTTTGGCCTCCGACATCTTGCCCGCCGTATCCGCCAGACGCTGAAAATCCCGGTCGGATAGTTGCCCGTTACGGACGCGGCTCATATCGACGCGCGCCTCGGAGCAGAGCATCCGCATGACGAGTTGCACGGCGGACATCTCGAGCGAAAAAATACCGACTGTCGTGCCTTCGCGGAGCGCGCAGGCTTGACCGATGGTAAGCGCCAGTGCGGTGTTGTGCGTGACCGTCATGTCTCCCAACAAGAAGAGACCGTCGCCTTCCACGGTAAAACCGTAGAAGTCGTCTACACAATCCGCTTCTACTTGCACGCCAGTCACGCGCCAGTCACGAAAATCCTTCCAGGGGGCGGCCCGTTTGCGCGGGATACGAACCGGAATCTCGTCTACGTTGCCGTTAAAACGTACCCGGTAGACCTCGCACTCGTAGTTTCGGCTCGTCAGGCGCGCCGTCTTCGCGTTTAGTGAGGTGCGGTAGCCGAGCGAATCGCAGAGATATTTAATGCCTTCGGCGAGCACGCGGCGTTTGGTTGTAATCTCGTAGGGGCCGTTTTGATCTTTGAGATAATGCCCGTCCGAGTCGATGAGACCGGCTAGCAGCTCGAGCCGGTTGCGCCGCGAATTGAGAAGATAGTTTTCAGGAATATGTTTGTTGCCGAGCACGCCGAGTTCGGCGAGTCGTCCCTGCAACGAGGCGGCCTTGGTCTCGCTCGAGCCGCCCCGGTACCCCCGCGTCAGCGCGTAACTCGGGCAGCGGTCGCCCTGCGCGTCTACGCTGACGACCAGACCCGAACGGGCCGCGTAGTCACGCAGATAGCTCACCACTTCCTCGTCGCAGTTAGTCACGCGGACG
>JAABUN010003852.1_pt1 | contig 21945 bp, 18 predicted proteins | sample 5559311 | NCBI WGS metagenome assembly JAABUN01 (sample SAMN10711877, study PRJNA513370) | rock metagenome | isolation source: Antarctica rocks | place: Antarctica: Victoria Land, Siegfried Peak sud
AACAGCTTCCAGAAGAGCAACCCCGACGAGATTTTGCATTCGGGCGGGGAGCGGTAGCTGGCCGCTTCCGCCGCTTGGCTTATCGCCGGCCTGCGCGTAGGGGCTCTGGACGAACCGGCGTAAGCCGGAGCGTTCTGTGGCCCGCCAATTCGAGTACCGCTCCGCTTCGCGACCGGAAAAGCACAGCCCGGTCCCTGCCAGGTTGCGGGCGAAGCCAGCAACTCCGAAGGGGCGGCGTAGGGCCGCCTGGGAGGTGGGTATGCGGATCTACCATGGGAATCCGGTGGTCCTGATCGTGCATCGCCGCGCGAATACTCAATGCGACACCTCGTCATATAGTGCCTGTTTGCGGCAAGACACACTTTAAACAGGAGATCGCGCTCACACTTTGAGTCTCTCCAACGCCTTGGTCGAGGATGTTGTCTTATGCCATGCGGACCTTGAAACTGTTACCTATCAACACCTGCTCTCATCGCGGATACGCTTCTTTGACGCCTCCGTCCACGTTGAGAATATTCCCGGTACTCTTGGTAGATCGGCTGTCAGAAGCGAAATGTAGTACAGCCTCAGCAATGTCTTCCGCGTAAATGTTCACCTTGAGGGTGGTACGCTGCCGATAGTGTTCCTCTAACTCGTCGGGGTCTATTCCATAAGCTTCAGCCCGCTCCTCCCTCCAGGAGGAGCCCCATATCTTGGAGTCTTGTAGAACGGCGTCGGGATTGACGGTATTCACCCGGATACCGTGCGCCCCTCCTTCCTCCGCAAGACAGCGTGCCAGATGAAGCTCGGCGGCCTTGGCGGTGGAGTAGGCTGAAGCGTTTTTACCGGCGGCCAGTGAGTTTTTGGAGGCTACGAAGACGACGCTTCCCCCAATTCCCTGCTCCTTGAGAGTTCGGAATGCCTCGCGGGCCACCAGGAAGTACCCTTTGGCGAGCACCGCGTGGTCTCTCTCCCAGAGTTCCACGCTGGTCTCTTCCACCGGCGCTCCGGAGGCGAGTCCGGCGTTTGAGACGACTATATCAACGCCGCCGTAAGAGAGGATCGCTTTCCGGTAGGCTGCGGCGACCCGATCTTCACTGGTAACGTCCATTACTACGGGTTCTCCGGGGTTATCCAGACCATCCGCGACACTCGCGGCCCCATCCTCATCGAGATCGGCGACCGCCACGTAGGCTCCTTGCGCATCGAAGTTCCGGGCTATAGCGCTGCCGATCCCTCCAGCCCCTCCAGTAACCAGCGCCACCTTGCCTTCAAGCTCTTTGGGCGAAGGCTTTAGGCTCAGCTTGTAGAGTTCCAGCGGCCAGTACTCGACGGCGTAGGACTCTTCCTCGTCGAGTGAGGTAAAGGCGTCGATGGAGGAAGCTCCCCGCATCACGGCTATGGCTCGATGGTAGAAGTCCCTGGCTAGGGTGGAAGACTTGTAGTCCGCGCCCACGGAGACCAGGCCGACGCCCTGTATCAGAACCACGCGAGGATTCGGGTCGTGCATCTCTTCGTCGGCCTCCTCGTGACGCGAGAAGTAGGCTTCGTATTCATCGCGGTAGCCGGTCACCCCCTCGACGAGCTTCTCTTTCAGCTCTCCCGCTCCCTCGTTCTCCGGGTCGAACTCGATCCACAAAGGGCGCACTTTGGTCTGTACGAGGTGGTCTGGGCACGCCGCCCCTACCTGGGATAGCTCCGGCGACTCTACGCCGCAGACGAACTCCACAACGTCATCCGAAACGTCTACCCGCAGGATCTTGGACGAAGTACCGGAGACGGCCCCACGCAAAGCGGGAAGTACGGTGGCCAGCAGGTCTTCACGACTATCGTCGGGCAACGGCGCGACACCCCTGCCCCCGAAGGGCTCTTTGCCGGCGCTCTTTTCGGCGACGAACTCCGCCGCGCGGTTGATGGTCTCTATCGTGTTGTTGTAGCACTCTTCGGCGGTCTCTCCCCAGTTGACGAGGCCGTGTTTGGCGAGCAGAACGAGTTCGATGTCAGGGTTGTCCCTTGCAGCCTCGCCGACTTGCTTCGATAGTGTGAAACCCGGGCGGATGTAAGGGATCCAGACCGCCTCATCCCCGAAGCACTCGCGCGCCAACTCCTCACCGTTCTCGGAGGCACAGATCATGTTGATGGCATCGGCGTGGGTGTGATCTACGTGAGGATAAGGGACGAAGGCGTGGAGCAGAGTCTCTATGGAAGAACGCGGCATGGCGGGGCCGAGCTGACATTTCGCCAGATAAGCGACCATCTCCTCGTCGCTCATCTCGTCACGGTCCATCAGGGGCAGAATTTCGTCCAGCTTCAGGCCCGTGAAACCGTCGGCCGTGATAGTCGAGAGGTCGCTCCCCGAGCCCTTGACCCACATTACCCGGATCTCCCGGCCCGTATGGTCTGTCTCCGTCGTCTTGGTGGAGGTGTTGCCTCCACCGTAGTTGGCGACCGACCGGTCCGTTCCAAGGAGGTTGGACCTATAAGCCAGGGCCTCTAGCGGTGAGAGTCCTTCGGCCTCTCCACTATCCCACAAGTTGTCTACTGCTCCGGCAAGCTTTACGTCCATATCTCTACATCCTCTCCTGTTTGCACACTATTACGATTAGCCCCATCCGGCTCCCCGGCCTTCTTTACGCTCTTCGGTTACCCGCTCCATATACCCACTGTCCCGAAACGCTGCGATAGGGTCGGACGAAGCACCCATATCTTCCCGGACTTTGGCGCACAGAGGGCGCACGTCGGTTTTGTAGGCTTCGAGGAGAATCCTGTGCGCTCCCAGAATGTCGCCCGAGCTCTGCGCTTCTCTGAGAGCCTCCCGGTCGACCAGAAGGGCTTTGGCGTAGGACTCCTGGAGGTTCATGAGGCTCAGGATCATGCCCTCTATCTTGGACTCGATGTTGTGGGTCTGGTCGATCATGTACGCTATACGCTCCCCGCGGCCTTCGATCTCCCCTCCTACGAGCTCGACGTAGATCAGGAACAGCTCGAAAGGCTGCAGCGAGCCGACGATCAGGTCGTCGTCAGCGTACTTGCGGTTGTTAAAGTGGAAACCTCCGAGCCGGTCCTCGTCCAGCAGCATCGCCACGAGATACTCTATATTGACTTCCTTGGCGTGATGCCCCAGGTCCACCAGCACCTCCGCCCGCTCTCCGAGCTTCTGGCAAATAGTTAGTGATGCCCCCCAGTCGGCGATGTCGGTGTGGTAGAAGGCGGGCTCAAAGGGCTTGTACTCGACGAGCAACCGCATCCTCTCCGGCATGGCTTCGTAGACTTCGGTGAGACACTCAAGAAGCCTGTGCCGCCGTTCGATAAAAGAGTCCTGTCCCGCATAGTTGGTACCGTCGGCCAGCCAGAGTGAGATGATCTCCGATCCGACCTCTCCTGCCACCTCGATGCACTCCAGTATGTGGTCGGTCGCCTTACGTCTGATCGCGGGAAGAGGATTGCAGACGCTTCCTAGTCTGTACTCCTCTTCCTGAAACAGGTTGGGATTTACGGCCCCTATTCGCATTCCTAGAGATTCAGCGTACTCTTTTAGTTCTCCGTAGTCGTCCACCTTATCCCAGGGAATATGGATGGCTACCGAAGGACAGATGCCGATATGTTTGTGGACTTCGGCGGCATCCGCGATTTTCTCGAAGGGGTCGCGGGGCACGCCTGGCTGGGGGAAGACCGCAAACCGGGTACCGGTATCCCCGTACCCCCAAGAGGGGGTTTCTATACTCTGGCTCCTCAGCCGGTCTTCGACGCTCTCTAAGTCCACTCCTCGGGCGACTAAGGACCGGCTCAGGGCATCGTAAGCCCGTTCCGTCGCTCCTTCCGTATTCATACCGTCCTCCGATCGGCCCGCGCGAGCCTGGTTATTCGGCGGCAGTGTCCGCGCACTGTCATACTCGTTTTCGCGTCACGTAACAATATCCGTGCCTCCCTGCTGCATCTTCGCGAGCCTGTGGGTCTGCTCCCGGGTGGCCGGGTAGAGCTCCCGGTAGACGCCGTAGAGCTCGTCGTAGATTTCGCGGTTCGCCTCCTGCGGCTCGACTGTATCCACGATGCGGCTCCAGTCGGTGTCGTTATCAACCAAATCCACTGCTCTCGCGGCGAGTAGAGCATCGCCATATGCAGCCCCGATCGTCTCTTCGGGCAGTTGCTGTTCGGAGCCTGTTACATCGGAGACTATTTGGGTCCACAGGCCTCCCTTCGTGCCCCCTCCGACGGCGACGAAACGCTCACCGCCGCCACCGGCCTCCCGCATGTATTCGAGAATGTGTCGCACGCCGTAGGCGGTCGCTTCCAGCATCGCGCGGTACAGGTGGCCCCGGCCATGGCCTATGGTGAGGCCGGAGATCAAGCCTCGGGCATCCGGGTCGAAGACCGGCGTCCTCTCTCCCGCAAAGTACGGCAGAACGACGAGGGCGTTGGAGCCCAGTGGCACTTCGCTCGCCTCTCCGATGAGTTCTTCGTACGAAACGCCACCCGAGATCTCCTGTATCCAGCCGGTTAGTGCCCCGGAGGTCGCCATTCCGGCCGCCAGATTGTGGGTGCCGGGGAGAAGACCGGTGGTTCCCCATAGGCCGGGATGGTTCAACGGTTCCTCAAGTATCTCGATCATGAACATGGTCGTGCCATACATCAGCATAAGATCGCCGGGAGACTGCACGCCGACGCTGGCTCCCTCGCTCCAGGCGTCAATGGTTCCCGCAGCCACCGGCGTGCCGGCCGGAAGACCGGTCTCTTCGGCTGCCTCCCGCGTAACCTCCCCGGCTATCTCGGCGGGCCACAGGAGAGACGGCAGTGGCAGCCCCGGCGCTATCTCGGAGGCCCATTCTTCGATCCATATGTTCTCATGCACGTCGTACAGGGGGTCACACTGGCTGGCCGAGTGATGGTCCAGGATGTATTCTCCAGTCAGGCGGTGAGCTATAAACGAGCTCGCCATGAAGAACTTCTCGGTGCGCTTCCAAACCTGGGATTCGTTACGCCGCAACCATAGTAGCTTGGGACCCACTGCCTGTGTAGTGAGTACCGAGCCGCAGCGGGCGAGCAGCTCTTCTTGTCCGTAGCGGTCGTTCAATTCCTCTATTTCACTCGCTGCCCGGCTATCTATACCGTAGAGAATCGCCGGCCTCAGAGGAATGCCTTTATCGTCAGCCGGTAGCAGACAGGCACCGATGCCGCTGGCACACACTGCAGCGACCTCGCCATCGGCATCTTCGAGAAGCTCCCGGCAGATGGAGACGAAATCTTTCCACCAGACCTCTTCGGCGTGGTGCTCAGCCCAGCCGGGATTCGGCAGGGAGAGATCGTGGGGTCTTTCGGCCGTCGCTACGACCTCGCCATCGGGTCGGGCGAGAACACCCTTGGAGCTTGCAGTGCCTATGTCTACGCCCAGGAGCAACTCGCTCACATATACCCTCAATTCTTGCAGGGGGCGCCCGCAACGACACCCCCTGCAGACGGCATCTCAGCCTAGAAGTTGAACTCGTCGATGTTGTCCTTGGTGAAGACCAGGGGCGGTCCGAGCAGGACCTCATCCGGGGCGATCATCTCGACTTCGCCGAGCCGTCCGGCCTTGAACTTCGCGCCTTTTTCAGACGGCATGTTCCCATTGACCTGACGGTTGGCGACATGCACGGCCAGATAACCGAGATCGACAGGGTTCCACAGTACGAACTTCTTGACCGTGCCGGACTTCACGTAGGGCTTGGTCTGGTTCGGGGTACTCAAACCGGTGACCGCTACTTGATCCGCAACGCCGAGCTGCTGTACGGCTTCAGCCGCACCTGGCAGGGCAACGGTGGTCAAACCAAACACTCCTGCGGTGTCAGGGTTGGCCCTCAGGTAGTTCTTGGTGACGTCTATGCCTTTCTGGAGATCCTCCTCGCCCGGCTCTACGGAAGCAATGGACATCTCGGGATATTTGTTCTTTATGTGCTTCTTCATCTCGTCGATCCAGGCATTCTGGTTCGGGGCGGTTAGAGATCCCGTAACGACCAGGAACTTGCCCTTGCCACCGGTCTCTTCAGCCATGATCTCTACCATCTGTTGCCCGATGGCTTCGAATGTAGCCTGGTTGACGAAGTACTGTCGGGCATCTTGTTTTACATCAGCGTCCCAGGCCGAAGTCTTCACGCCGGCGTCGCCCGCCTTCTTCATGGCAGGCGCCAGAGCTTCAGGGTCATTTGCAGCAACCGAGATAGCGTCGCACTGCTGCTGAATCATCTGCTCTATCATCTGGACCTGCTCCGCAGCTTTGGCTTCACTAGGTCCGTTGTAGTTCAGCTTGACTCCCAGCTCTTCGGCTGCTTCTTTGGCGCCTTTCTCCGAGGCGTTGAAGTATGGAATACCTACCAGCTTGGGCATCATGCAAATTTGCGCCTGCCCTCCGCCGCCTCCGCCAGTATCGCCCTGATCTGAGGGCCCTTCCTGCCCTACACCGCAAGATGCGGCGACCAGGGCAAGAACGGTCCCGATCAGCAACATCTTGAAAACTTTCGAGAAACTCTGTCTCGCAAGCACGTTACTTACCTCCTCTTCGTGGACGTTTTCCTTCTTTCTCGACACGCTTACTCCTCCTTTCGGAAAAACTCATTGAAGAACACGGCCGCTATCAGCAGCACCCCGAGAATAAAGAGCTGCCAGGTACTGGATACTCCGGCCAGAACCAGGCCGTTGCGAAGTGTGGCGATGATCAAAAGTCCCAGAACGGTGCCGACAATCGTTCCTTTTCCTCCGTAGATGCTCGCACCGCCCAGAACGACCGCCGCGATGACATCGAGCTCCAGACCAGTACCGGAGTCGGCCCTCGCGGTGGAGACCCGCGAGGTGTAGATGATGGCTGCAAGGGCTACCAAAAAGCCTGTGCCAGTATATAGAGCCACCTTTACCCGACGTATGGGCACGCCGGAGAAGCGGGCGGCCTCTTCGTTGCTTCCGATGGCGTATACGTAGCGGCCGAATCGTGTGCGGGCGAGGATCAACCACACCACCACTACGGCTATGACGAAGAGAATAAACTGGCCGGGTATCGGGCCGATAAAGAACTGGCCGAAGTAATCGAACCAATCTGGGAAGTCTGACACCGCGTCAGCGTCAGATAGCCCGAACGCCACGCCGCGAAACAACGCCAGGGTACCCAAAGTGACTACCAGAGGATGGAGCTCCAGTTGGGTTATAAAGAAGCTGTTGAACGCGCCGGCTGCCAATCCTACGAATACTCCGAATAGAATCGCCAGGGGAAGCGGCAACCCAGCGGCAAAAGAGAACCCGACGGCCACCGAGACGAGAGCCAGGGAAGAACCCACCGAAAGGTCTATGCCGGCCGTGATTATGATGAGGGTCATACCGAGGGCTATCAATCCGATTTCCGTGAAAAAACGTGACGTGTTGAGCATGTTGCTCAGCGTGAGGAAGTTTGGTGATAGAAAAGACATGGCCACAACGACCGCTACCAGTACGGCGAACAGGACCAGCTCTCGGGACATCTTCAGGTTGTCCAGTCGTCCTCTCAGGCTGGTAATTGCGCTGGCGATCATGCTTCCGCCCCCAATACTCTCCGGCGTAGGACGTCGCCCGTAATAGCCAGCAGTATCAGCGCTCCTAACACGCCGCTCTGCCATATACCGGGAACCCCGATCAGGATCATCCCGTTCAGTATTGTTCCTATCAGCACCGCTCCGGTGAGAGCCGCGAGCGTGGAGCCCCGGCCACCCGCAATGCTGGTGCCTCCAATCACCACGGCCGCGATGACCTGAAGCTCCAGACCGGAGCCGGCGTTGGTCTGAACGCCCCCCGTCCTACCTATAAAGACCATTGCGGCGACACCAACGCACACCCCGACCAGGACAAAGGTCAAAAACCGGGTTCGGTCTACAGGAAGGCCGAAAAGCCGAGCCGCACGACGGTTCCCTCCCACAGCGTAGACGTTACGGCCCCAGATCGTGTTGCGACTTACCAGAGACAACACACCAAACAAGGCGAGCAGGATAATTAGCGGGACGCTGACGCCAAATACGGTGCCGAGACCCATCAGTCGGGTCTCACTCGGTATACCGCTAACCCACTGGCCTCCCGTTATGAGCAGGATCACGCCACGAAGGGCATAGAGCATGCCTAGAGTAACGATGATCGCCGGAACACGTCCCACGGTCACCAACAAGCCGTTGAGCGCCCCTGCTAAGGCTCCGACGACAACGGCGGCCAGTAGAGGAAGCAGCAACCCCCCGTAGTTGGTGGCTACGATACCGGCGACCATAGCGCACAACCCCATCATGGAGCCTGTGGAGATATCTATCTCACCGGCCAGGACCACCTGGTTGACCGCCATAGCTATGATGCCAAGCACAGCTACAGAGGTCAGTATCGACTCCAGGTTGCCAATCGACAGGAACCTCTCGGTGCTAACGGAGAATCCGATCAGCAGCAACGCCAAGAACACCAGTGCAGGCGCCGCGGGCCACGATAGCCACCGGCGTAGGGCTGCACCCAGCGGACTAGACCGCCCCCCAGCAGCGGATGCCTGCGCTTCACTCATTGTTTTCCCCTTCCTCATCCGCCTCATCGACTCCGGAAGAATCTCCCGTGCCCGTTGCGGCCGCCATAACCTTCTCCTGTGTAGCCTCTTCCCGGGTGAGTTCACCTGTGATGAGGCCTTCTCGCATGACCACGATTCGGTCGGACATCGAGAGAACCTCTTCGAGCTCCGACGAAATCAGGAGAACAGCTTTATCTTCTCCGGCCAACTCATCTATGAGGCGGTAGATTTCTGATTTGGCGCCCACGTCGATGCCGCGGGTCGGCTCATCCAGCAATAGAATAGATGGCTCACAGGCGAGCGATTTCGCAAGCACCACCTTCTGCTGGTTACCACCCGAAAGCTGGCTCACCGGAGCCGTCATTGCCGCGCCTTTTATGGACAGTGACTCGGCGAATTTGTCGGCTGACTTCTTCTCGGAATCACGCCGCACGAAACCGAGCCGGGAGATACGGTCCAGAATGCTCAAGGTGATGTTCGCATTGATGGGGAACGGTAGAATAAGCCCCTGCGACTGCCTCTCCTCAGGAACGTAAAAAACTCCGTGTTGCATAGCCGCTGTGGGCGAGTTCATCTTCACCGCTTCACCGTTCACAAGAATCTCGCCAGCCTCAGCGGGGTTGATCCCGAAGATAGCCTGTGCAAGCTCGGTACGCCCCGCGCCAACCAACCCGGCCAGGCCCACCACTTCGCCCCGGCGTACATTCAGATTTACATTCTTGAACTCGCCCTCCCGGGTAAGGTCCCGGACCTCCAAGGCCACCTCGCCGGGCTCGTGGGGATGCCGGCTGAACAGCTCCTCCAGAGAGCGTCCGACCATCAGACGAACTAGTTTCTCGGAGTCCATCTCGGAAGTGGGCGCTGTTTCAACATGCTCGCCATCTCGCAATACGGTTACCCGATCGGAGATCTCGAAGATCTCCTCCAGTCGGTGTGAAACGTATACGATCCCGACGCCGTTGGAGGTCAGATCCGAGACAATGCCGAAGAGGCGCCGGACCTCCTCGCCCGCAAGCGACGCGGTCGGTTCATCCATAATGATAGCCTTGGCATCACCCATCAGAGCCCGGACTATCGCCACGAGTTGGCGATTGGCCATCGAAAGCCGCTTGACTGGTACGGTGACGTCGAAATCGACGTTGAATGATTCGAACTGACGCCGGGCTTCCGCCTGCATCGCTCCCCACCCTAAACCACCCCAACTACTGCGGGGCCTGTCTCGCCCCACGAAAAGGTTCTCTGCAATCGACAGCTCGGTAAAGAGGTTTAGCTCTTGAGGAATCATTGCTATACCGGCTTCTTCAGCCTCACGGGGCGAGGCGAACTGGCTCTTCTGGCCATCTACCTCGAAGCTTCCCTCATCCGGCGCGTGGATCCCAGCGACGATCTTCATCAGCGTGCTTTTCCCGGCTCCGTTCTCTCCGATAAGGGCGTGAACTTCGCCGGGGCAGAGATCGAAGTCTACGTTGTTCACAGCAACGGTCCCACCGAACCGCTTCGTAATATTTTCGAGCTTGAAAGTAGGGTTTGGTGAAGCTGTAGCCGCCGCGCTCTTGCCCTCACTCTCGGAACTCATGGTTTCACCCAACCCACGGCTGGCTCAGGTTTTCCAGACACCGGACAAGCTATCCCCACAAGCAAGGCTATCCTCTCCGCTTCCGTGATTCTAGGCATTCTCTTCTCCTTCGACCGGGATCCGGCCGGCATCCATAAGCCTCCGAAACCTTTCTCTCTGCCCTTCCCATTCGTTTGCATCCCCCTCAGGCTCGTACCTGGCTACGTCGTACGAGCGACGGACGGTGGCCCGGATCTCTTCCAGCGAGTCGAGGTAGCCTCCGGCCAACGCCTGGACCATCGCGTTACCCAGGGCGGTCGCTTCGACCGGACCCGCTAATACCGGTAAACCCGCCGCATCAGCTGTAATCTGACATAGAAGCGAATTTTGCGACCCACCACCCACCACGTGTATCGTTTCGACGGACTTTCCACTCAACCGCGCGGCCTGCTCCAGCACCTGTTGATACTTGAGCGCCAAGCTCTCGAACACGCATCGGGCCGTCTCTCCCGGAGATCCTGGCGCCTCCTGTCCGGTTTTCTCACAGTAGCTGCTTATGCGAGACGGCATGTCTCCCGGAGAGAAGAAGGCGGGGTGGTCTGGGTCCACGACCGGGCCGAAGGCCGGGGCCTCCGTCGCCAGCCGCTCGAGTTCGTCGTAAGAATACTCGTGGCCTTCTTCGGCCCAGGTCTTGCGGCATTCCTGCAATAGCCAGAGCCCCATTACGTTCTTGAGGAACCGGGTCCTATCCCCCACACCTCCCTCGTTGGTGAAGTTCGAGTCCATAGCTTCCTGAGTTATGATCGGCTCCGGCGTCTCCACACCAGCGAGTGACCAGGTACCGCTGGAGATGTAAGCGAAATCATCTCCTTCAGCGGGGACCGCTACGACGGCGGAGGCAGTATCGTGGCTACCAACTGTCATAACCGCGAAGCTTTCCCCGAAGCCCAACTCGTTGGCCACTTCGGGTAGCAGGTGCCCCAGTTCCGTCGCGGGAGGCAGTATCTCCGGGAAGACGTGGGCCGGAAGAGACATCCTCTCCAGGAGATCCCAGGCCCACTCACCGGCCTCTGGGTCGTAGAGCTGGGTCGTAGTGGCGTTGGTGAACTCGCAGGCCTTCCGCCCGGTGAGCCAGTAGCAGATCAGGTCCGGTATCATGAGCAGGCTGTCCGCAATTTCTAGCAGCGGGGAGTTCTCCATGGCCAGTAGCTGGTAGAGGGTATTTATGCGGATGAACTGTATCCCGGTGGTCCGGTATATCTCTTCCTTCGACACCCGCTCGAAAGCCCGTTCGATCATGCCTTCCGTACGAGGATCACGGTAGTTGTGGGGGTTCGATATGAGAGCTCCATCCCGGTCCAGTAGCCCGAAGTCCACCGCCCAGGAATCTACGCCGACGCTCTCTATCCCCTCCACTCTCTCGCCGGCCTTACGAAGCCCCTCCTTCACCTCGGCGAAGATACCGAGCATGTCCCAATGCAGCCCATCGTTCAACTTCACAGGCTCGTTGGGGAAGCGATGTATTTCTTCGAGTTCGACGCGGCCGTCTTTCAGACAGGCCGCCAAGACACGTCCGCTCTCGGCCCCGAGGTCTACGGCCAGGAATGTTGGTTCACCGGCCAACACTAACTCACCGGATGGGCCATAGTGGTCATAAGAGTCAAAGCCTCCTGGGATGTGTCCATCCGGGAGTGCTGGATCGTCACCGGCACGCTGCTCTCCACCCGCAGCGCGTAAGGCACGCCTCTAGGGATCGCGACACTACCGATCTGCTCCGGGAGATCCAGGCGTAAATGAAGGGTCCTCTCAGGAAACACCGTAACCCGCACGTCCTTTATAGGCTCCTGGTCCTCGAAGTAGAACGAGACGAGAAGCCGCGCCTCTTCGGTCGAGGTATTCAAGATGCAGATCGCTTCGTGACTTTCCTGCGTTCCCGAACTCTCCTCCGGCAGAAACCCGTCCGGTATGAGCCACACCCGCGCCCCTTCGCTCACGATTCCTCCACAGGTGTAATGGAGCGACCGTCGTTACACACGGCGCACCTCGACTCCCTGGTGCTCCATGGCCTCCAGGTCGGCTTCGTCACAATCCGCCGCCAAGATCAGACGGATATCCGAAACGTTTCCTATGAGGCTTAAGCCACGACGCTCGAACTTCCTGCCATCGATCAGAAGTATCGGGGTTTCCGAACGCTCGATCATAGCCCGCTTGACTTCTGCTTCTGACGGGTCCGGGTCGGTCAGCTCCCCTTCACGCGTCACTCCTTTTACACTCAGTAAAGCTATGTCCGTGAAGTGGGCCCTCACCATCCGAACCGCATGCGGCCCAATAAACGACTTCGTTAGCTCCTTGAAAGAGCCACCAATCCCAATGAAGTTAGCATCCGGCATTTCAAGGGTCTTGAACAGCTCCATAACAGGCAGCAAGTTGGTCAGAAACGTCGCCTGTTGCGTACTAGTAACGATGCGCTGCGCCGCATAGTACGCCGTGGTGGACGAATCTATAAACATCGTACAGTCCGGCTCCACGAGTTCAGCAACCGCTTCAGCTAAACGATGCTTGGCTTCCACAGCCTCGGTTAGACGATGCTCGAACGAATCTTCGTGGCCCGCCGACCCGGGGAACACTGCGCCACCGTGGGTCCGCCGAGCCTGGCCAACCCGCTCCAGGATGTCCAGGTCTCGCCGGGCCGTCGCGGCCGAGATCCCAAACTCCGTCTCTAGCGTGGTAACGGTGATGTTTCCAGTATCCCGAACGACCTGCGCTATACGCCGACGTCGCTCTTCAGGAGTCGTTGCGCGGCTATCTGATGTTTTTTGCTCTATTTTAGCCACCTAACATCTCTTGCGCTCAAAAAGCGTGATTCCTATTTAACAGAATGTAGGAGTTGGTGCAAGTGCCTGCGCGATATTTTATTGAGATCTCGTAACTACAGAGCTTAAATCAGGGATATTTGTCTAGATTTTGTCAGTTGCTGCGTTCGTCACATGGAAAGGTCGTATTCGGCGGCTTTCTCGCGGAGAAAAGAAAGGCCGTCCCGGATCAGGGCCTCCGGGTCGCCGACCACGTCCCTCCAGATGGCGGTCGCTCCGGCGATGTCTTTGTTGATCGCCGCGAAAGATTCCATTACCAGGTGTCCATCGTAGCCAATGTCGTGAAGTCCTCTAAAAACCTCGTCCCAATGTACGTTGCCAGTGCCGGGCGTTCCCCGGTCCGACTCCGAGAGATGAATGTATTTGAGCTTGTCGCCCAGCCCCACTATAGGCTCGTAGAAGCCTTTCTCTTCGATGTTCATGTGATAGGTGTCCAGGTGGGCGAATACGTTTGGTTCGTCTATCCTGTTCAAAATGTCTCCGACCTGTTCGGCCAGGTTGATCAGGTAGCTCTCGTAGCGGTTGACCGGCTCTATTCCCAACTGGAGATCTCGGTCGGCTGCATAGTGCGCCACGCGTTTCAGAACCCGCACGACCGTCTCTACCTCTTCGTCAGATGGGGGCTCGCCGGTCAAGGTGCCCAGGTTAGTGTATATAGCCCCGGAAAGCGCATTGGATCCCAGGTCCGCCGATACATCCACGGCTCCCTTCAAGAATTCCTCTGCTTTCTCAGGATCAAAAGGCAGGTGAGCCTCTTTAGGCAAACCTAGAGAGCACGTGCAGCCGATGCCATGTTGGTCCAGTAGTTTGCGAGTGCCGTCTACGTCCATGTCGCTGGGTCGCAAGAGGGGTATCTCTACGAAATCCAGGCCCGCGTTGGCCGCTCCTGAAATAACTCGCTCAGCACCCGCGGGGGTCCAATCTCCTGCCCATATAAAGGCGTGGGCTCCGAATAAAGTAATTGCTTGCTCCCTTCCGACAGAAGTAGGCTACCAGAAATGTCCGCTGTCTACCAAACTCACAGCGACTTGCAAAAGACTTCTCTTGCTTCTACTGGCACAGGATAGAGAAAACCATCAGGCTAGTAATACTGTCGGATGTAGCCGTACGCACGGTCGAAGAGGTCCTGGTCTTTGATCTGGTAATTCACGTAGATGACTTTTCGCAGAGCCTTCTGCACTTCGCGTTCTCCCGCCTTTGTGTTCTGCCAGCCGAGGAAACGCACGACCCGCACTATGTTGTCTATGTCGGTGACGATGCGCTCGACTATTACCGGCGTTTCTCCGTTTTTAGCTGCGGTGAAGAGCTCGGTGAGGGCGGCTCTGGCTTTGGCCTGCTCGTCTACGGGATCTACTTGCTGTTCGGCCTGGACTACCTCTCGGGCGAGCGTGAGCAGCTCCTTGAGGAAGTCGAGGCTGTGCAGGAGGCCCTGTTCGTGGCGCTCCTTCAGCTTTTCGAGGCGTTCGCCGAGGGCCACGAAGGTCGGGTTTTCGCCGTGGCGGCTGAGGCGGGCGATGAGCTTTACTTCGATCTCTTTGGACTTCTTCTCCGGGTCTCCTTCGTCGAGGAGCCCTTCAAGGACTTCGGCGTCCATGACGAGGGTGTCAAGGTCGTCGCGGACGGCTTCGAGGTGGACGTTTTCGTGGACTAGCTCGATGGTCTTTGCCCCGAGGGCGTGCCAGAGGAGCTTGCCGTTGCCGCTGGGCGGTTTGACGGACTCGTAGACCTGGGTGAGCCAGGTGTAATCGGTCCGGTAGGGCTCCAGGTCTTTCGCACCATCTGTTGGGTGCGCGTGTCGTATGGGGCTTCGATGGTGTCCAGCAACCGACGCCAGCGGCTGTCTTTCAGGTCGTTTGGACGGTGGGCGGTCAGGAGTTCGGCGGTGTCGCGCATCGATTTCGGGATGGCGGGCTGCATGTTGCTTGAGTCGCCGCCGATCCAGTAGGCCGAGGGGGCGTAGCGGGCGAGCGTGAGTTGCTCGCCGTAGTCGAAGTCGTCCGGGGAGGGTAGTGGGCTGTCTTCGGCCTCGACGTTCGCGCCGAGGGCGTGGGCGAAGCGTTGGAAAAAACCCGGTAGGACGTCGTCCAGGTCGTAGTCCTCGCGCAAGACGGACGGTTGGGGGAAGGTGATCGTCGCCCAGGCGTCGCCGCGGCGGATCTTCTCGTTGAGGTAGAACCGCTTGACGAAGCGGCGGGTTTGGCGGACGGCTATGGCGTCCAGAACGTCGAAGAGCTTATTAGGCGACAAGTTCTCCGGGTAACTGGGCGGTCGGTGGACGCGAGAGGGGCGACTAGACAAGGATAGCGCGTGAGTGCGGCCACCGGGACACCGAGTCCGCTCCAAACTTCCGAGAACCCCGCCAGCGCGAAGTACGCACGACGCCAGCGCACCCGAGGACGGGCTGCCTGGTGGCCGCCCTCGGGTACCTACGAGCTAGCGCACGTGGCTGGGTGCTTTCGCGTCCACTCGTGCTCCGGCGAGGTTCTTCGTGGCGAGGCTCACGGGCACCAGCACGATCGCGTTGGCTACCAGGGCGATGATGCCGACGTTGATGTCGTGGATGCCCTGCGGCAACCAGGAGGCCAGGGTGCCGAGGTTGTTCTCGGTGACGTTGAGGTACACGACGACCAACACCCCGACGATGATGCCGGCGGCAGCCCCGTACTTGTTCGTGTAGCTGCCTGCGTTCGGCAGCAGGCTCAGAACCATGGCCGGGAAAAGCTGCGTGACGAGGCCGTAGCCGAGCAGGAGCAGGAGGACGATGCTCTGGCCGCCCGCCAGGGCGAAGAACAGGGCTGCGAGGCCCACCACTGGGACCAGGTACTTGGCGTATCGGACGATCTGCTCCTCGGTCGTGGACGGACGGAACACCGCATAGACGTTCTTGACCAGGATGGTCGCCGAGACCATGAGTAACAGCGAGCCGGGTACCAGTGCGGTCAAAAGTCCCGCCGCCCCGATGATCCCGACGAACCAGGGGCTAAAGGTTTCCGTGACGATCCGCAAAAGGGCGAGGTCCGCGTCCGGCCCTTGGAGGCCGGGGACCGCCAGAACCGCCGCGAACCCGATGAAGAAGACGAAGAGCAGGATCAGCTGATACAGCGGCATGATGATGGCATTGCGGCGGAACACCCCGGTATTCTGGGCGGTGAACGCCGCGCCGAACGTGTGCGGCCACATGTAAAAGCCCAGGGCGCTCAAGAGCACGCTGGAGATGAACCACGAGATGGGGTACTCACCCCCGAAGATCAAGAAGCTCGTTCCCTTCTCCTGCGCGATCTGCTCGAACATCGGCTGGAACCCGCCGTAGAGCTTGAACGGCAGGTAGATCCCGAGGAACGCGGCGGCACCGAGGACCATGATGTCCTTCATCACGGCCGTCCAGGCCGAGCCTTGGATGCCGCTGATGACGACGTAGACGGTGACGGCTACGAGCCCGACAACCATTGCCACCGTCGAGGATATGAGCCCGTAGGACGCCGTGGAGACTATAATCCCCAAACCCTTCAGCTGCAAAGATAGGTAGGGTATCATCGCGATCACGCCGACGAGCGAGGTGAGGATGCCTAAGGACGGACTGTAGTACTTGCTCGCGAAAAAATCCGACTGGGAGTGGCACCGGTGCTCCTTAGCGTACCTCCAGATCGCCGGGAGCATCCAGTAGGATATTACGTAAGCCAAAGTGCCGTAGGGCAGGATGAAGAAAGCGGGACCCCCCTTCCCGTAGGCCCAGCCCGAGCCGCCCAGGAAGGTGAAGGTCGTGTAGATCTCGCCGGCCATCAGCAGAAACACGAAGATCGTGCCGAAGCCCCGTCCCCCGGTGGTCCACTGCTCGAGGTCCATATCCTTGCCCCTGCGCGCCCGGATGCCCAGGTAGATGGCGAAGGCCAGGAAAGCGAAGATGATCAGTAGCGCGACGAACTTCACTCGGTATCTCCTTCCCGTTTGTCGGGATCCAGCATGTAGATGATCCCCATGATCACCGACGTGAGGACGACCCACAGCGCGATCCAGAACATGACGAACGGCAACCCGAAGACGTAGGGCTCGACCCTGTTGGCAAAGAAGATCCCGAGGAAGAACCCGAGGAACGGGAGCGCCGCCAGAACGTAAGCTAGCTTCATGAGCCAATCACCTCCCTTCTCTCTGCCTCTAACAGCTTGAACGTGGCGTTCATGAACATCTTCAGCCCGTAGGTCAGGGCATCCTCGTCCACAGTGAAACGCGGGTGGTGGTGCGGGTAGGTGATGCCCTTCTCCTCGTTGCCGGCCCCCACGTAGAAAAAGGTGCCCGGGGCGCTCTGCTGCAGGGCCGAGAAGTCCTCCCCGCCCATGTTCGGGCGCATCACCTCGAGGGTCTCCTCGCCGAAGACCTCCCGCACCGTTTCTTCTACCATCCGGGTGACCTCCGCGTCGTTGACCACGGGCCGGTAGCCGAACTGGTACTCGAACTCGTACTCGGCGCCGTGGGCCTGCGTAATCCCCTTGACGACCCGCTCCATCAGCTCCGGGACCTTCTTCCGGACCTCCGGGTCGAGGGTGCGGACCGTCCCGAGCATCTCGACCGAGCCCGGGATGACGTTGTGGGTGGTGCCGCCGGTGAACTTTGTGACTGAGACGACCACGTTGTCCAGGGGGTCGGTGTTGCGGGAGACGAGGTGCTGCAGGTTGGTCACGACCTGTGTCCCGATCGCGATGCTGTCCACCGCCTGGTGGGGCATCGCCGCGTGGCCGCCCTTGCCGTTGACGGTGATCCAGAACGTGTCCGGCGAAGCCATAAAAGGGCCGTAGGCCACCCCGACCTTGCCGACCTCCATCGGGGCCCAGAGGTGCGCCCCGATCACCAGATCCACGCCCTCCATGGCCCCCGCGTTCACCATTTCTTCGGCACCGCCCGGGTATAGCTCCTCCGCGTGCTGGAAGAGGAAGCGCACCTCCCCGCTTATCTTATCCCTCATGCCGGAGAGGATCTTCGCGGTCCCGAGCAGCACGGCGGTGTGGCCGTCGTGTCCGCAGGCGTGCATCACGCCCGGGTTCCGGGACGCGAACTCGAAGTCGTTCTCTTCTTCTATCGGCAGGGCGTCCATGTCCGCCCTGATCGCGAGCGTCCTGCCGGGTCCCGCCCCGACCAGCCGGGCGACGACGCTGGTAGCCGTCGGGCGGGAGAGCTCCAAGCCACCGAACGACTCGAGTGTTTCATGGACGAATTGCGCGGTCTTCTCCTCGTGGAAGGAGAGCTCCGGGTTGCGGTGAAGGTGCCGCCGCCACCCGACGACTTCCTCCTCGATGTCCTCTATATGCTTGTCAAACGTGGACGTTATGATGGCTCGTTCCTCCTTTGGCGCTCTAGATGCTTCCCGCCAGATCTAGCACTGTATGAAACAGGACGTTAGCACCCGCGGCGCAGTCTTCCTTGGAGCTCCACTCGTTGGGGCTGTGGCTGACGCCGTTTCTTGACCGGGCGAAAATCATGCCCATCGGGCAGAGGCTCGCGAGCTGCATCCCGTCGTGCCCGGCGCCGCTGGGGAGCGTGTGGGGCCGCAGCCCCAGCTCCGCACAAGCCTTCTCCGCGGCGCCCCGGACCAACTCCGAGCAGGGGGCTGGCGCCACCCGCTGCAGGGTCTTCACATCCAGATCCACGCCGCGCCGCTCGCAGACGTCCTCCGCCCTCTTGAGGATGCGGCCCTCGACCCGGTCCCTGACCCCCTCGTCTATGTCCCTAAGATCCAGAGAGAACTCGACCCGCCCGGGGATGATGTTGATGCCGCCGGGCTCGAGACCGAACTGCCCGACAGTCCCAACGGTGGTGCCGGTCTCCGCGGCCTCGGCCTCGATGACGCCCATGACCTCCGCGGCGGTGGCCAGGGCGTCGCGCCGGAGACCCATAGGCGTCGCGCCCGCATGCCCCGTCTCCCCCTCCAGAACGAACCGGAGCCACAGGGGACCGGCTATGCCCGTCACGACCCCGACGGGCAGACTCTCGTTCTCGAGGACCCGGCCCTGCTCGATGTGCAGCTCGACGTAGGCCTTGACGAAGCCCGGCGAACGGGCCGCTTCGCCGACTCGCCCCGGGTCCAGCCCGTTCTCGCGCATGGCCTCCGCGATAGAGACGCCGTTCCCGTCCTCGTGACGAGGGAGGTCGTCGGGGGAAAGCTTGCCAGCCAGCGCCCGGCTCCCGATCATGCCGTAGGAGAATCGTGCCCCCTCCTCGTCCGTGAACGCGACAACCTCCACCGGGTGCTCGGTCCTCAGTCCCCGTTCGTCCATGGCCTGGATAACTTCCACCCCCGCGAGCACGCCCAAAGGCCCGTCGAAGTCCCCACCGTTGTACACGGAGTCCACGTGCGAGCCGACTAGGACCACCGGAGCCCCGGGGTCGCGTCCTTCGCGGAACCCGAACAAGTTCCCGGCGGCGTCCTCGCGCACTGAGAGCTTCGCCTCTTGCATGTAGGAGGCGACCAGGTCCTTGGCGGTCCGCTCCTCGTTCGTGAAGGACAAGCGGGTCACGCCGCCCGTTTCTTGCCTGCCTATCTGCCCTAGCGCCGAGATCCGGCGCCACAAACGATCCCCGTTGATCACGTTTTTCCCCGCGCCCCTTTCGCCGATGGCCCCTTTTACCCTTCGGTCCCGTCCCCCTACAAGGGTAGCACAGATTACTATCAAATATACGGATCTGCGACTTGCGCGGCAAGCTTCCATGGACCCCGCGACGGGTGCAATTCTAATGCGACGATACCGACGAGGGGGCGGCTTGGGACCATCTACTGGTGATTCGTTGTTGGTGGACATAGAGGTAGAGTCCCTATCCGAGAACACCCGCTCTCGGAACTTCGGTGAATAGGGTGCCTAGGCTTAGACTCTATCCGAGCACCTCTGGATGAAGCTTGAAGAAAGCGCATCTCCCAGAGAATGGGTTTGCCAGTATCTCCGTTCTCAAAGGAGGATGCGCCTAATGAGCAAAGCTACCACAACCAACTAAAAGGTCGACTACTTCCGCCCTCCAAGACCCCTGTGGAGGAAGATCAAAAAGTGCCTGCCCAACAACACCAAGACGAACAATGAATAGGAGAGGCGGAAGACCCAGGGCATCCGACAGAGCCGTCATCAACGGCATCCGGTCCAGAGCACGTACCAGATGCCAGTGGAAGGCCTTCCATCGCGGTTGGTTTGGCGTCTGCGCAAGCGTCATCCACGAGCGTTTCCAGAGCTGGACGAGGATGGGCATCTTCGAGAAGCTGATTAGACGGATGGCCGAACACTACGCCAGGGAGCGCGGCGGCGTCGGTTGCGAGGCACCACATTTTGCACCGGCGCGTGTATGCCCCCTTCCTGCAGGAAGCCGATAAGTCGTTTGGAGTGGTTCGCCGCGGACGCCACCGTGTTCTTACTCTCCGGAGGCACACTACAGCAATTTGCAGAACAACTGATCTTTCGAAAAGTCACGCTGTGTCCGTACCTTTGTCGGCGACCGAGCACCAAACTTTCGAGACGCCGTGAAACGGTGGATCGGTTGTTTCGAGAAATGCTTTAGGCGTACGATCTCTACGACGATTATCCGTCCTCGAAACCGCTCGTATTCCGCTCCGACTCTGCGAACTGGTCCGCCAGCAGCCGCTCTACTTCCTCGCTCGGCAGCGGCCTAGCCAGGTGGTAGCCCTGGGCGAAGTCGCACCTCATCATCCGGAGAAGCTCCAACTGCTCGGCGCCCTCCACCCCTTCCCCGGCGACCTCCAACCCAAGCGAGTGAGCCAGCGCTATCACCGCCTCCACGATGATCGTATTGCTCGGGTTCTCTTCCAAGCTCTCCAGGAACAAGCGATCGATCTTCAGGGCGTCCACCGGCAATCGATTGAGGTACGAGAGGGACGAGTACTCCTTGCCGAAGTCGTCTATGGCCAGCCCCACCCCAAGTCGCTTCAATTCCTTGAAGACGGCTTCGATCATCTCCGTATCCTTGAGCAGCGTACCCTCCGTTATCTCCAAGACCAGCTCGTCAGCCGCGAGGCCACTCTCCCGGAGCGCCGACCTCACGTCCTTAAGGAGGCCTGGATACCGAACCTGAGCGGCGGAGAGGTTCACGCACAAGACCAGGGGTGGCTCGCTCGGGTAGCGCTCCCGCCACTCCTTGGCCTGGCGGCAGGCCTCTTTCATGACCCATCCACCGAGGGGGATGATCAGACCCGTCTCCTCCGCGATCGGGATGAACTCGCCGGGCAGCATGAAACCCCTTTGGGGATGCTCCCAGCGCACGAGGGCTTCGACCCCCTCGATCCTGTCCGTCCGCCCCAGGCGGAACTTGGGCTGGTAGTAGACTGTGACCTCTTCCTTCTCCAAAGCATGCCGCAGGTAGCTCTCAAGCTCCAATCGACTCAAGGCCCGCTCGTACATCACAGGGTCGAATACCCGGTAATCGGCGGCTTCGTCCTTGGCCCGGTACATGGCCGTGTCGGCGTCCCTGAGCAACTCCTCCGGGGACTTCGTGTGGGCCTCACCCAGGGCCACGCCGATGCTGAGACCGACGAACAGCTCCCTATCGTCCAAGACGAACGGTCCCCGGAACTCCTCGGTGATCCGCCGCGTGACCCGGAGGGCATCGTCGGCACCCTCGACCTCTTCTAGCAACACGATGAACTCGTCTCCGCCGAAACGGGCCAACGTGTCCTCGGGCCTGAGACATCCCTTGAGGCGCTCGGACGCCGCCACCAGGAGCATGTCGCCGATCTCGTGGCCGAGAGAGTCGTTCACGACCTTGAAGCCGTCGATGTCCATGAACAGCACCGCCACCCGGCTGTCCCGTCGCCTCGCGGTACGGGCCAGGGCGTGACCGAGGCGGTTCAGGAGAAGCTGGCGGTTCGGTAGGTCAGTCAGAGCGTCGTGGAAGGCCTGGTGTTTTAGACGGTCCTCCAGGGCCTTGCGTTCGGTGACGTCGGTGAAGGTCACCACCGTTCCGACCACTTCGTCGTCCTCCAGTATAGGGGTACTCGTGTACGCGACCGGGAAGGCGGTGCC
>JAABUN010003853.1_pt1 | contig 21939 bp, 18 predicted proteins | sample 5559311 | NCBI WGS metagenome assembly JAABUN01 (sample SAMN10711877, study PRJNA513370) | rock metagenome | isolation source: Antarctica rocks | place: Antarctica: Victoria Land, Siegfried Peak sud
CCCTCAGCCCCGAGCGCGCCAGGACCGTCATCGACGCCTGGGCCCAGCGCACCGAGGCGCTGTCCGCGATGCCCGGCATCAGGCAGGTCTTCTGCTTCGAGAACCGCGGCGCGGACATCGGCGTGACTCTGCTGCACCCCCACGGCCAGATCTACGCCTACCCGTTCATCCCGCCGCGCGCCGCGACCCTCGCGGCCCGTGCTGCCGAATTCTTCGAGGCCTCCGAGGGGAAGCAGACCCTCATGGGCCACGCGCTGGCCTCCGAACGGGACTCCGGGGAGCGCATGATCATCGAGGGTAAGCACTTCAGCGCCTTCGTGCCCTTCGCCGCTCGCTGGCCCCTGGAGGTCCACCTGGTCCCCCATCGCCAGGTCGCTGACATCACCGGGCTCACGAGCGATGAGCGCGACGAGCTGACCACGGTCTACCTCGAGCTCCTCGGCAGGCTCGATGCCCTCTACCCCACCCCCACGCCGTACATCGCCGCGTGGCAGCAGGCACCGCTCGACGACATCCTCCGGCCCGCGAGCTACCTGCACCTCCAGCTGACCTCGCCCCGCCGCGCCGCCGACAAGCTCAAGTTCCTCGCCGGATCCGAGGCCGCGATGGGCGCCTTCATCAACGACACCACCCCGGAGAAAGTCGCGGAAGCCCTCCGCGGCGCCACTCCCGCCACTGCCCGGAAGGACCAGGCATGACCTCTACATCCCAGGACCTCGCGGCGGCGTTCACGGATCGCTTCGGCAGCGAGCCGGATGGCCTGTGGTCGGCGCCCGGACGAGTCAACGTCATCGGTGAGCACACCGACTACAACGACGGCTTCGTCCTGCCGTTCGCCATCCAGCACTCGACGACGGTGGCCGCGGCGGTCCGTCCCGACCGGATCGTTCGGGTCGCGTCCACCTTCGCTCCCGATGACGCACCCGTGACGGCAGACCTCGACACCCTCGAGGAGGGAAGCGTGAAAGGCTGGGCCGCCTACCCCCTCGGGGTCCTCTGGGCGATGGAGCAGTCGGGTTACCGCTGCCCCGGCATGAATCTCCTCGTCGACTCGTCGGTGCCAGTGGGTGCCGGGCTGTCCTCCTCGGCCGCTCTGGAATGTTCCGTCGCCGTCGCGGCCAACGAGCTCTCGCTGGCGGGCGTGTCCCGTCGCGATCTCGCCGTGATCGGGCAGCTCGCCGAGAACCGCATGGTTGGAGCCCCGACAGGCATCATGGACCAGTCCGCCTCGCTGCTCGGCGAGGCGGGGCACGCCGTCTTCCTGGATTGCCGCTCCGGGGACTCCCGCCTCGTTCCCCTCGATCTCGAGGGTGCCGGACTTGAGCTCATGGTCATCGACACACGGGTGAGTCACTCGCACGCCACGGGGGGTTACGCCGCACGGCGACGCTCCTGCGAGCTCGGCGCCGAACTGATGGGTGTCCCCGCTCTGCGTGACCTCTCCGTCAAGGACCTCGCGGAGGCAGCTGGAGTACTCGACGAGGAGACGTTCCGGCGCGTGCGCCACATCGTCACGGAGAATGCGAGAGTGGAGGACGCAGTGGAGGTTCTCCTGCATGAGGGACCGGCCGAGCTCGGATCGCTGCTCGTGGCCAGCCATGCCTCGATGCGCGACGACTTCGAGATCTCATGCCCCGAGCTCGACACGGCCGTGGACTCCGCCCTCGACGCCGGCGCCATCGGCTCCCGCATGACGGGCGGCGGCTTCGGCGGCTCCGCAATCGCCCTGGCCCGCGTCGACGATGTCCCCGCCATCCGCACGGCTGTCGAGCAGGCCTTCTCGGCCGCGCGCTTCCGGGCTCCGGTCATCTTCAGTGTCCTACCCGGAGCGGGGGCGGCACGGATCGCCTGATCTCGTGACGGAGCGGGGGGCGATGGCGGAGCGGGAGCCGATCGCGGAACGGCGCCTGACCGGGCGTACCAACGAAAGAGACCCTCAACCGAAAGGTTGAAGGTCTCTTTCATCCCCAGCGGGTCGCCAGGTGGTGCTAGTCGCTGCCGCGGATGATCGCGATGATCCGGAGGATCTCGACGTACAGCCAGATCAGGGTGACGGTGAGGCCGAACGCCGCCGTCCACGAGTACTTCTGCGGAGCACCCTGACGAACGCCCTCGCTGATCGAGGTGAAGTCGATGATAAGGGAGAAAGCGGCCAGGCCGATGGCGAGGAGACCGATGACGATGCCGAACGGGATGCCGTTCTCGAAACCGAACATCCCAGCAGTACCCGGAATTCCCTGGCTACGCAGGCCGAACATGCCGTCGGTTGCTCCGAAGAGCATCAGGCCGAGGTTGACCAGCGAGAAGACCGCGTAGCTGATGAGCGCGATCATGAAGAACTTCATGGCCTTCGGGGTCGCGCGTACCTTGCCGCTCTTGAACAGGGCGAGGGTGACGCCGAAGACGACGAGCGTTCCGAGGACGGCCTGCATGGCGATACCCGGGAACATGCCCTCCAGGAACATGGTGAGTCCGCCGACGAACAGTCCCTCGAGGCCCGCGTAGGCCAGGATCAGTGCCGGGGACGGCTCACGCTTGAACGCGTTGACGAGGCCGAGCACGAAGCCGCCGAGCGCTCCGACGATCATGAGGGGAAGGGCGAGGCCCGGGAGGACGAACGCCGGGATGGCTGCGCCGACGAGCACGACCCCCAGGCACAGCAGCGTCTTCACGATGACGTCGTCGAATGTCATGCGGCCCGTCTGGGCGGGGCCTGCCGACGGCTGGTTGTACATGTGCTCGAGCTGCTGCTGATTTGCGACAGCCGTTCCGCCGTAGCTCATGGTGCCGAAGCCAGCAGTTTGATTGCCTCGGGCAGCGGAACGGAAGTTCTTCCCGTTGAATACCGGATTACCGCCAAGTGCCATTTCTGTTAGTCCTCCAATTGGGGCCTGAATGTTCTTGTAACCCTACCAATCCCAACGGTCCCGGGCCGCTTTTGTTCCCTCACGACGGTCCTCAGTCAGACCGCTGCGGTGCTAAATTGCAATACCAAGGCGCTTTGGTAAAACTTTCGTTACCGAATCGCTACCTCGCGGGGAAGTTTTTGCGAAATGGGGAAACATGCCGCTAGTAACATAAGCCCCACGCCCGTGACACTCGTCACTACTGTTGATCCCGGTGGCTTGCCGCCGGGCCTGCCCCCACCGTGGAGGTTCCCATTTTGATCACCCTAACGACGCCTGCACGGATCAGGAGGTCGCTGCTCCTGGTTCTCGGCTTCCTGACCATCGTGCTGCTCGGCGCCCCTGCGGCGCAGGCGTCACCCCAGCCGCCCGTCCCGGCGACTCACCAGGCTCAGACCGCCACGAGCGTCCAGGCACAGGAATTCGACAACCGCATCGGCGGCGTACTCCGCGGCGCGGATGGGCCCATCGCCGATGCGACCGTTACTGCCACCGGCAACGGCTTCGAAGGAGAAGCGACCTCCGGGCCCAACGGCGCATGGAACATCGGCGTCCCCGAACAGGGCACCTACGAAGTGGCCATCGACGAAGAAACCCTCCCCGAGGGCATTGCCCTCGCTGAAGGCCAGGAGAACCCGCGCCAGGTCAGCTTCGCGAACACTTCGAACGCCACCACGCTCTTCCTGTTCGGTGAAGGCATCGTCACGCAGCAGACCCCCTTCCTGGAGACGCTCGCCGAGCGAGCCCTGGCCGGTTTCAGCTTCGGTCTCCTCCTCGCACTGAGCGCCGTCGGCCTCTCCCTGATCTTCGGCACCACCGGCCTCACCAACTTCGCCCACGGCGAGATGGTGACCCTCGGCGCCGTCCTCGCCTTCGCCTTCGCTGCGGTCGGACTACCGATCGCCGTCGCGATCGTCCTCGCCGTCATCGGCGGCGGGCTTCTCGGCTACGTGCAGGACGCCGGTCTGTGGAAACCCCTGCGGCGCCGCGGCACCGGTCTCGTGCCCATGATGATCGTGAGTATCGGCCTCGCCCTCGCGCTGCGATACACCATCCAGTTCTTCTTCGGCGGAGCCACCCAGCAGCTGCCCGGCTCGCAGAGCGAGATCATCGACTTCGGCTCGGTTTCCATCTCCCGGAACAACCTGACGTCGCTGGTCGTGAGCCTCGTGATCATCCTCATCGTCGCCTTCCTGCTCCTGCGGACCCGCATCGGCAAGGCCACCCGCGCCGTCGCCGACAACCCGGCCCTCGCGGCGGCATCAGGCATCGATGTGGACCGCGTCATCAGGATCGTCTGGGTCATCGGCGGCATGCTCGCGGCACTCGGCGGGATCCTCTGGGCCTACTACCGCCCGGGGGTGTCCTACAACATGGGCCAGCAGATCCTGCTGCTCATCTTCGCCGGCGTCACGCTCGGTGGCCTCGGCACGGTCTTCGGCGCCCTCGTCGGATCGATCATCGTCGGCCTCTTCGTGGAGGTCTCCACGATCTGGCTGGAGGCAGACCTCAAGTACGTCGGGGCACTGCTGATCTTGATTCTCGTACTCCTCTTCCGGCCGCAGGGTATCCTCGGCCGCCGCGAGCGCATAGGTTAGGGGCTCTTCATGGACTTCGGAAACATCCTCATCAACGCCTTCGGCGAGCTGATCAGCCCGACGACGGCGGCCTACGCCCTCGCGGCCCTGGGCCTCGCCGTACACTTCGGCTACTCGGGCCTCCTGAACTTCGGCCAGGCAGGATTCATGGCTGTCGGAGCCTACGGCTACGCCATCTCCACCCTGACGTTCAACGCGCCGCTTCCGGTTGCCGTCCTCGTGGCCATCGTCGCGTCGGTGATCTTCGCGATCGTGTTAGGCATCCCGACACTCCGACTGCGGGCCGACTACCTGGCCATCGTCACGATCGCGGCAGCGGAGATCATCCGCTACGTCGTCACCACCAACGGCCTCACGGACGTCACGGGGTCCGCCAACGGGCTCGCCGCCTTCGAGGGCGGGTTCTTCGGACTCAACCCCTTCCCCGTCGGGACCTACAACATCGGCCCCCTGGGCATGAACGAGCGGGATCTCTGGATCCGCATCGTCGGCTGGAGCGTCGTCATCCTCGCCTGCCTCGTGGTATGGCTCCTCATGCGCAGCCCCTGGGGCCGTGTGCTCAAGGGCATCCGCGAGGACGAGAACGCGGTGCGCTCGCTCGGCAAGAACGTCTATGCCTACAAGATGCAGGCGCTCGTGATCGGAGGCGTCCTCGGATCCCTCGCGGGCATTATCTTCACACTGCCGCGTGGTGCCGTGCAGCCCGCGAACTACGCGACCGAACTGACGTTCTTCCTCTACACCTGCCTCCTCCTCGGCGGTATGGCCACTGTCCTCGGACCCGTCATCGGGGCGATGATCTTCTGGGTGGTGCTTTCGCTGACGCAGGGACTTCTGTACGGCGCGATCGAGATCGGCGCCATCACGTTCCTGTCCAACTCACAGGCGGGTCAGCTGCGGTACATCCTCGTGGGTGTGGCACTGATGCTGCTCATGGTCTTCAGGCCGCAGGGCGTCCTGGGTAACAAGAAGGAGTTGGCGTTCGCATGACCGGCAACCACAGCGACAGCAATCCGGACCTCACCACCGGCCACGACGCGCAGGCCACAGGCGGGGCCCACGCCGCCGACGCCCCGGTCGACGCCGTCGGCGGTGTGGTGCCGGCGCATACTGAATCGGCGGGCTCCTCGTCCACCGGCACTCCGTCCGACGCCACTCTGTCCACCGGCACTCCGTCCGACGCCACTCCGTCCGACGCCACTCCGTCCGCGGGACGCGACCACATGACTGATTCCGAGCCGATCACTACCGGCGAGACGGGTCCGGGGTGCCGTAAGCGGGACCCCATCGTCATCGCCGAGAACGTGACGCGCAGCTTCGGCGGCGTCAATGCCGTCGACGTCGAGCACCTCGAGATCCCCCGGCACAAGATCACGGCACTGATCGGCCCCAACGGAGCCGGGAAGACGACGCTGTTCAACCTGTTGACCGGCTTCGACACGCCCAACAGCGGCGACTGGGAATTCGACGGCAGACCCCTGGCGAAGGTCGCCTCCCACAAGGTCGCCCGCATGGGCATGGTCCGCACGTTCCAGCTCACCAAGGTCATGGGCAAACTCACCGTGATGGAGAACATGCGGCTCGGGGCGACGGACCAGCCCGGCGAGAGCCTGGCACGCGCCCTTTTCAAGGGCATCTGGGGTGGCCGCGAGCGCGAGATCACCCAGCAGGCCGAGGTGTTGCTGGCCAAGTTCAAGCTCGACACCAAGCGTGACGAATACGCGGCCTCGCTCTCGGGCGGGCAGCGCAAGCTCCTTGAGATGGCTCGAGCGCTCATGGTCCGGCCCCGGCTCGTGATGCTCGATGAGCCGATGGCGGGCGTCAACCCGGCGTTGACGCAATCGCTCCTCGAACACATCAAGAACCTCAAGGCGGAGGGCATGACCGTCCTGTTCGTCGAGCACGACATGCACGTGGTCCGCCACATCGCGGACTGGGTCGTGGTCATGGCCGAGGGCAAAGTCGTCGCTGAGGGTCCGCCGGACATCGTCATGAAGGACCAGGCGGTCATCGACGCTTACCTGGGCGCCCACCACGACGTCGACCTCGGGGATTCGACGGGCATCGAGCGCCTCGAGGAGGAGCTCGCCCACGACAAGGAATCAGTCGTCGGTAGCGAGGACGAGGGCGTCCTCGGCCACGGCGTCACCGAGGTCGGAGGCGCCCACGCGGCACCCTCCACCTCCACGAATGAGGAGACTAAATGATCAGCGCTGAATTCGAGGGCGACTCCGTCGTCAAGGTCACCGACCTCGTGGCGGGCTACCTGCCCGGTGTGAACATTCTGAACGGCTGCAGCATCGAGGCCCGCCGGGGCGAGCTCATCGGCATCATCGGCCCCAACGGCGCGGGCAAGTCGACGCTTCTGAAGGCGATGTTCGGCCTCGTGAAGGTCCACTCCGGCACCGTCGTCGTGCGCGGCCAGGACCTCACGGGCCTCAAAGCGAACCGGCTCGTCAGCCGCGGCGTCGGGTTCGTGCCGCAGAACAACAACGTCTTCAGCACGTTGACCATTGAGGAGAATCTCCAGATGGGCATGTACCAGCGGCCCAAGGACTTCAAGGAACGCTTCGACTTCGTGGTGAGCCTGTTCCCGGACCTCGGGAAGAGGAGGGCACAGCGGGCGGGCTCGCTCTCCGGCGGTGAGCGCCAGATGGTCGCGATGGGCCGGGCCCTGATGATGGATCCCGCCGTGCTGCTGCTCGACGAGCCCTCGGCGGGCCTCTCCCCGGTCAAGCAGGACGAGACGTTCCTCCGCGTCCACGAGATCAACCGGGCCGGGGTGTCCGTGATCATGGTGGAGCAGAACGCCCGGCGATGCCTGCAGATCTGCGACCGCGCCTATGTGCTGGACCAGGGCAAGGACGCGTACACGGGCACGGGTCGCGAGCTGATGAAGGATCCCAAGGTCATCCAGCTCTACCTCGGCACCCTGGCGGATACCGCCTGAACCTCCGGGCCGGAGGGCTGAGGATGCGGTTCGGGGTACGGAAGTGATGCAGGCGCAGAGCGCAGGGGGTGGGCGGAACCGGTGACGGGTCCGCCCACGTCCATTCAATGTCCGCTTCGCGGGAACGGTAAGGAGACAGGAAGGGCACGCCGCACCGTGGCAGCACTTCGGCACCCTCACGCTCGTACTGACTTTTGACGCGGAGGAAAGAACCTGCACTTCGGCGCCGCCCCCCACCCCCTCCTGGGCGCCGCCGGGACGTACGGAGGGGCAGGCAAGGTCCGCGAGCCCTCCTACGCCCTCTCCAGGGGTGAACCAGACGACCTCTGAGCTACGCCGGCGTGCCGCCCACACGGGCCGCGTTCCGTGCGACCTCGATTCCTGCGCCGACCGGCGGCAACCACCCGCGGGCACGACGACGCGGTATCCCTGCCACGAGCTCGACGGTCACGGAGGGCCTTTGCAGGAAGCCATCGCATTCCGCCTCCCTCTATCCCGCCGGAGGACAGCATGAGGCCCCGGCTGCATCTTCGGAAGGAAGAGCGGCCGGGGCCTCATGATCGGCTGTCCAGCTCACCGGGGCGTGGTCCCCGGGGATCCTTAGAGCTGTCCGACCTCCGAGCGGCTCGGCTGGGGCTTGTTGTCGGCGTCGTACTTGTAGATACCGATGGCGGCCTCGGTGGGATCACCAGCGGCATCGAAGGACACGGGTCCGGAGATACCGTCGTAGTCGATGTCCTCACCGTTGCGCAGCAGCGTTACACAGCCTGCGAAGTCGTAGCACTTGGTGCCGTCCTTCGATACGGCCTCGAGCTGTCCTGCGATGGCTGCACCCTCGACGCTTCCCGCCGCCTCGGAGGCGAGCGAGACGAGATTCACGGCGTCGTAGCTCTCACCTGCGTAGGCGTAGCTGGTCAGGTTCGGGTCAACGGTGGCGAGTGCTTCCTGGAATCCGGTTCCGGTGAAGGGGCCGGGGATGGTGCCCTGGGCTCCTTCGAGGGTTCCGGGATCGAGGTCCGCACTGTAGTCCGAGGTGTTGCCGTCGACCAGGAACAGCGTGCTCGCGTCGATGCCCTTGGCGACGAGCAGCGGGACGATGCTCTTGGCCTCGTCGAAGCTGATCAGGACGATCGCGTCGGGCTTTGCAGCGGCGATGGCATCGACCTGGCTCGAGAACTGCGAATCTCCGGTGTTGAACATCTCGTTGGCGATGACTTGGCCACCTGCGGCTTCGACGGTCTCCTGGATGTTGCTCTGCAGGCCGGTGCCGTAGGAGTCATTCAGGGTGATCATGCCGACCGTCTGGGCACCACACGTCATGATGTAGTTGCCGAGTGTACGGCCCTGGAGGACGTCGGAGGGAGCGGTACGCCAGTACAGGCCCTTGTCGTCCCAGGTCGTGAACTCGGGCGAGGTGTTGGCCGGTGAGAACTGCACTACGCCGGCTCCGGTGATCTGGTTGATGACGGTCTTCGAGACACCCGAGGACGCGGCTCCGATGATCGCACTGACGTTCTGGGACAGCAGGTCCGTGACGGACTGGGTCGCGATGTCGGTGGTGGTGTCGCCCGAGTCGCGGTGGGTGATCGTAATGTCCTGGCCCAGGACGCCGCCGGCCTCGTTGACTTCCTTGACAGCGAGGTCGACGCCTGCGATCTCGGGCGGGCCGAGGAATGCCAGCGTGCCGGTGGTCGGCAGGATGGATCCGATCTTCAGCGGCTCGGGGCTCGTGGTCGTGCTGGCCGGCACTGCGGCGGGGTCACCCTTCGCGCCCTGGTCCTCGCCTGCGCCGCCTTCGCTCGGGGGGCACGCCAGCACCGACGTGCTGGCAGCGGCACTGGTCTCAGTGGCGCTGGCGGCGCCCTCGGAAGCCGTGGAGCCGCCTGCGGGAGCCGTGGCGGCGCCGTCGGAACCGGTGGTGCCGCCGCCACTGCAGCCGGAGGCAAAGAGCGCGATACCCAGGCTCAGGGCAGCGGCCTTTGCCGCGCGCGGGGCATTCTCCCGGATGCCGACCCGCGCGGAGTTGCGTGTTGCAGTCATGAATTAGTCTCCTCGACCGAAAGGCTCTTGCTGCCTTTGATGCGATCGCCAGGTGTTCCTGGCTTGTAGGAAAAGCTAATCCAATTTCGTGTCTGAGATAAGGGAATCGGGTTACATCCTTGTAACACTCGTCACACGGGCTCCATCGCGCTCTTGACATCGGGCGCTACTCAGTCGAGTGCCTGTTCCGCAACTCGGGGATGTGAAGGTACCGCAGCGAAGGGTGCCCCAGCAGGGACTCGAACCCTGACTGAACAGATTTTAAGTCTGCTGCCTCTGCCATTGGGCTACTGGGGCCGGCCGGACGCTCAAGCCTACCGCGGGGCGGAGTCCGTTCACCGTCGGATGAAAGACGAAGAACGACGGCGACCCCGTCAGGCGATCGCCGTCGTTCTCGGTACTCGTGCTGCCTAGGCGGAGGCCTTCGCCGACGTCACCTGACCAGCTGGTGTAGGCGGCCGGCTCTGCAGCGCGGGGTCCTTCTTCTTCTGCGGCGTGGCCGCCTCGCGGAATTGGCGCTGCGGGGTCTGCAGATCCACCAGCGGCGCCAGGTCACGACCGAGGAGGAAGCTCATACTCCAGTTGACGATAACCCGGGCCTTGCGCTCGTAGGTCGGCATCGCGAAGCCGTGGTAGCCACGGTGTGCAAGCCAGGCCGGAAGGCCTTTCAAGCCGACGCCCATGATGTTGGCGACACCCTTGAACGTTCCTAGGCCTGCAACCACACCGAGGTTCTTGTGGCGATACTCCTTGACCTCTCCCCTGCCGTAATTGGCAGCGAGGATGTTGTCGGCGAGCAACCTGGCCTGCCGCACGGCGTGCTGGGCGTTGGGTACGCAGAAGCCTCCCACTCCCCCGCCGGTCAGGTCCGGGACGGCCGCGACATCGCCCGCGGTCCAGGCATGCTCAATGGGTCCGTCGTCGCCCGTGATGCGGAGTTCGGCGGTCGCTCGGACGCGGCCGCGCTCGTCCACCGGGAAGTCCGTCGAACGGGCGACGGGGTTCGCCTGGACACCGGCGGTCCAGATGAGGGTGTCGGTCTCGAACTCGGCAGCCGGGGTCTTATCAGGCATGTTGATGAGCTTGAGGGTGCCATCCACGGCGCTGGATAGCGAGGTGTTGAGCAGGACCTCGATCTGCCGCGAGCGGAAGTGTCCGACAACCCAATCGGCTTGCTCGGCGGTGACCTCGGGCATGATGCGCCCCAGGGCCTCGACGAGGACGAAACGCAGGTCGGAGCGGGTGACTCGCGGGTTGGCGTTGACGGCGTCGCGGGCTGCATCCTCCATCTCGCCGACGGTCTCGATGCCCGCGAAGCCACCTCCGACGACGACGAAGGTCAGGGCGCGATTCCGCTCGGGCCCTTCCGGGAGAAGAGAAGCCGACTCGATGCGCTCGAACATGCGGTCACGCAGGGCGACAGCCTCTTCGATGGTCTTCACGCCGATGCCCTGGTCCTTCAGGCCGTCGATCGGGAAGGTGCGCGTGATGGACCCGGCAGCAACGACGATGTCGGTGTAGCCGAGTTCGAAGGAGTCGCCGCCCTCCGCGCCAACAATCGTCGCGGTACGGGCGGCATGATTGATCGACGTGACGGTACCCGAGATCAGCTCCGACTTCCGCAGGTGCTTGCGGTGGGACACGATCGCGTGGCGCGGCTCGATGCTGCCGGCGGCCACCTCGGGCAGGAAGGGCTGGTACGTCATGTACGGCAGGGGATCCACCACCGTGACGATTCCGCCGTGGTCCTTGACCTGCTTCTGCAACCCGAGCGCGACGTACAGACCCACGTAGCCGCCACCGACGACAAGGATGCGCGGGCGGTCAGAAAAATGTGAGTTCGATGCCATTCCTTGATGCTACCGGACTTTGTGAATACCTTCACTAGCTCGGCGAGGGACCCGAACCACCTCATGGTCCGTGCTCATCCCCCTCCCCCTGTACGCGCTCGGTCCGTCCGGTGTCGACACGGGACTCTGGAGGTCGCCGTCGGACGCGGGCGACGTGCAGGGCTCCCCCCACCAACATGGCGAGCATCAGGCCGCCGAATCCGAGCACGACGACGGCGGGCAGGTTGTTCACCGAGGTGAGGGGGTCCTCGGCCTGCGGTGCGGGCGGAGCCGGGATGACCTCGGCCGGAGGCTGGCTCGAAGGGGTCGGTGCGGGAGCGGGGCTCTGGCCACCCCGCCGGTAGAGCTGGACCCACTCGCCCATACTGCCGAGCCGGTTCTGCTCGGGTACCGTCATGTTCTCTCCCACGGCCGCGGCGACGTTCAGGACGCCGTAGCCGTACAGGGTGTCGAAGCCGGGCGCCCCGGCGTCCGTCGCGGTGCCGATGATGCGATTGACGACCTGCGCCGCGGAGAGGTCCGGGTACCGGGAGCGGATCAGTGCGGCCACGCCGGATACCAGGGGCGCCGCGCCCGACGTTCCCGACCACTCGGCGTAGGAACCGCCCGGCATCCCGCCCACGAGGTTTTCGGAGGGGGCGGCGACCGCGATGCTGATGCCCTCGCTGGATGCCTCTGCGCTGGCGACACCGGACCTGTCGAGCCCGGCCACGGCGAGGACGCCCGGGATGGTCGCCGGCGCACCGACCTGCGCCAGGCCCCCGGCCCGGTTGCCCGCGGCCGCGACGATCACGACGTCGTTCTCCTCCGCGTACAGGAAGGCCTCGTCCCAGCTCTCGGGCCAGGCGGTGCTGGTGCTGCCGAGGGACATGTTGATGACGTCCGCACCGTTGTCCACGGCCCAATGGACGGCGTCGGGCACTTGCTCCTCCACCGCGATGCCCGCCGGGTTGGGGCCGCTGCTCTGCCCCTCGATCCATACGGAGACGGCGAGCAGGTCGGCCTTCGGAGCGACGCCGACGATGCCGTCCGGGCCCCTGCCGTACTGGCTCAGAGGCGCGGGTCCCGGTTGTGCCGACGGCGTCGCCTTCGCGGTGCTGCCCGCAGAGGGCTCGGGTACGGCCGGGGCCGGGCCGTCGGTGTGTCCGCGCCCGGCGAGCAGGGTGCTGACCAGCGTCCCGTGGCCGGGTACCTCGCCGATGCCGCGCTGTCCATCCGGATCGCCGGCGCCCGAGGCGTCCGTCCCGCCGACCACCGCTCCGACGAGGTCCGGATGGGTCCCGTCCACCCCGCTGTCGATCACGGCCACGGTGACGCCTTCGCCCTGCGTGCTCTTCCACGCCTCGGCGATGCCATAGCCCTCGAGCCAGTACTCCCTGCCGCGCACGCCGTCCGCGACGGCCGACACGGCGAGGGGTAGGAGGACGGCGACAGACGTGGCGACGGCGGCCGCCGCGCGGACGGTCCGGCGGGTTCGGTCGCGCATCAGGTCAGCCGTCCCGCTCCGCGACACTCAGCGCGATCCCGTCGAGGATGTCGTGCTCGCTGGTGATGGCGGTCGAGACGCGTCCGTCGGTGACGGCGGCGACGCGCTCGACGATGGACTTCCAGATGAGGGCACCCGCGCCGATGACGTCGACACGGCCGGGATGCATGTACGGCAGTTCGGCCCGGGCGTCGCGCGGCAGGTGGAGAAGGTCCGAGGCCGCCGCCGAGATCGACTCGACCGTCAGCTCGGTGCCGTGGATGCGTTCGGCAAGGTACTCCGGCAGCCGCAGGGCGTGTGCGGTCACGGTCGTCACGCTTCCCGCGACTCCGACGATCTTCGTGACCCGGTTCAGCGGTACCTCCGCCGCGGCCTCGTCCAGCAGTCGTCCGACCTCGGCCTCCATCGCCTCGATCTGCGCATCACTCGGCGGGTTGTCCTTCAGGAAGCGCTCCGTGTAGCGTACGCAGCCCATATTGGTGCTCCGAGCGGCGATGAGCCCCTCCGCGGTGCCTGCGACGAACTCCGTGCTCCCACCGCCGAGGTCGACGACGAGAACGGTCTCGTCGGAGGCCGTCGCCAGGACGCTCACGGCCCCGTTGAAGGAGAGCTGCGCCTCCTCGTCACCGGAGATCACCTCGGGCTCCACACCGAGGCGGGCACGGATGCCGTCGACGAAGACCTGGCGGTTCTCGGCGTCGCGCGATGCCGATGTCGCAACGAACCGTACGGGTGGATTGCCGTGCTGCCCGATGAGCGCCGCGTACTCCTCGGTCGCCGCGAACGTGCGGGCGAGCGCAGCCTCGGACAGGCGCCCCGTTGCGTCCACTCCCTCACCGAGGCGCACGACGCGCATGAGGCGAACGACGTCGGTCAGCACGCCGTGCTCGATGTCGGCGATCAGGAGTCGGATCGAGTTGGTCCCGCAATCGATGGCAGCTGCGCGCACTACCTCTCCTCGGTCGATGCGGTGGACGCGGTCGACGCGGTCGACGCGGTCGACTCGGTCGATGCGGTGGTCACCGTGGGTGCGGTCGGCGCGGCGGACGCGGTCGGCCCGCTCGGTTCAGCTCGGGCACCATCCATCCGAGGGTCATCGGCGGCTGACGGGCGCCGTGCGGCACGCTTCGCCTCGAGCTCCTCGGCGTTGAGGCCCTGCGTCCGGGTGTGCCTGCTGAGGTCCTCCTGGGGCGCCTGTCCCGTGGTGTCCCAGGCGCCGTCGCAGTAGCAGCGGTCGAGCGTCCACCACTCGGAGATGCGATCGACCACCTCGTCACCCAACGGGTTGACGCCCGGCCCCGCGGCAAGGGCGTGGCCCACCAGCACGTGCAGGCACTTGACGCGGGTCGGCATACCTCCCGCGGACACACCGTCGATCTCGGGTACGTCTCCCGTGCCGGTACGCTCCCCCACGGCGTCCCGCGCTGCGAGGTACGCCTCGTGGGCGGCCCGGTAGCGCAGGGCGAGCTCGCTGCCGGCGGTCAGTCGCCCGCTCATCTCCGTCATCACGCCGTCGGCCTCGAGGCGCGACACCGCGGAAGTGACGACGGGGTGGCTGAGGTAGTACGTCGTGGGGAACGGGATGCCGTTGGACAGCCGAGGGGCGGTGGTGGCGACGAGGGGGTTGCCGCACATGCACCGGGCACCGATCTCGACGACGTCGCGCACGGGTCGTCCGAGCTGGCGGCTGAGGACGTCGAGGTCGCGATCAGTGGGGACACTCGGTTCCCGACGCGGCTCATGCTGATGGGTGTCCTGATCGGTGGTCGGCTCGCGGTAGGAGTGGTCCTGCTGAGTCACGCTGTTCCTTCCTGGAACGCCTCACGGGCGTATGGTGCGCGGTGGGGCTGCGCTGGTGGCGGTTGTGCGCCGCTCAGTCCGTCGCTGCGCGGGCGACCGAGCTCCAGAGGGAGTCGACCCAGGGCAGGTCGGCGGGATCGGCGGCCGATCCTTCACCGGTGCTCTCCTCGATGCCCTCGCCACCCTTGACGAGGTAGCGGGTCTCGCCCGGCATCACGAGGAAGATCCGCTCGCGTGCCTGCTGCCTGACGAACGCGGGGTCGTCCCAGCGGGCGAGCTCGCTCTGGTAGTCGGCCTGCGCCTGCTGCTGCCGAGTGATGTCGGCGCGCAGGGCGTCGAGCTCCCCCTGCTGCTGGAGGTACCGGCTCACCGAGGGGGCCAACAGCACGATCACCGCGATGAGGACGACGGCGAGGGCCAGGAGCCTCCCGGAGAAGGTCTTCGCCGGGATCGGCGTGGCCTCCTCGGCGGGTTGGATGGCCGATTCCGCGCGCTTGGATCCCAGCCGTCCACGTCGGATGCTGCCGGCGAGCTGGGATCGTTCCGCTGCGCGCGCCTCGGAGGGGGATGACTGCTTCGCCCCGGCCCGCGTAGTGGCGGGGCGGGAGCGTGCCGACGTCGTATCCGAGGGTTCGGCGGACGCCGCGTCCGGCCGGGGGGCGGAGCCTGCACGCGGGTCCTTGGTCGCTGACGGGCCTGCGGCCCGCGGCGTCGACGGCTTGCGAGGGGAGGAGCCACCCGCGCGTGGCTGAACGGAACGGGACGGAGCCGGTACATGGCCGGCTCCCCGGGCGCCTGAGCCGGTACCGGGCGGAGCCTGGGAGCCAGCAGCCCGGGAGCCGTGGGCAGGGGCCTGGCCCTTCGACGTGCCGGGAGCCGGCCGATCCTCCGCCTGCGGCGAAGGACGGCCGGCTCGCGGCACGTTAGGGCGGCGGGCAGTCATGAAGCTCCTCGTCAATGCTCATCCGTATGATCGTCGGGTTCCTCGCGGAACCCGCTTAACGAGGGTAACCGCCCTCCGGATCAACCGCGTATCACCTACGCCGTGAAACGCGGGAAGGCGCCGCGACCGGCGTACCGTGCGGCGTCGTCGAGCTCCTCCTCGATGCGCAGCAGCTGGTTGTACTTCGCGACGCGCTCACTGCGGGCCGGCGCACCGGTCTTGATCTGGCCGGCGTTGGTGGCCACGCAGATGTCTGCGATCGTCGTGTCCTCGGTCTCACCGGAGCGGTGCGAGGTGATCGTTGTGTAGCCGGCGCGCTGCGCCATGGAGATCGCGTCGAGCGTCTCGGTGACCGTCCCGATCTGGTTCACCTTGACCAGCAGCGAGTTCGCCGTCCGGTTCGAAATGCCCCTCGCGAGGCGCGTGAGGTTGGTGACGAAGAGGTCGTCACCGACCAGCTGGACCTTGTCGCCGATCGCGTCGGTAAGGTGCTTCCAGCCCTCCCAGTCCTCCTCGTCGAGGGGGTCCTCGATGGAGACGAGCGGATAGTCGCGTACGAGCTCCACGTAGTAGGCGCTCATCTCCTCGGTACTGAGGGACTTGCCCTCGAACTGGTAGGCGCCGTTCTCGTAGAACTCGGAGGCTGCCACGTCGAGGGCAAAGGCGATGTCGGTGCCCGGGGTGTAGCCGGCACGCTCGACGGCGGAGGTGATGAGGTCCAGCGCGTCGCGGTTGGACGGTAGGTTCGGGGCGAAGCCGCCCTCGTCGCCGAGGCCGGTGGCCAAGCCCTTCTCCTTCAGCACGGACTTCAGCTCGTGGTAGACCTCGACGCCCCAGCGGAGACCCTCGGAGTAGGACTGTGCGCCGAGCGGCACGATCATGAACTCCTGGACATCGACGTCGGAGTCTGCGTGCGAACCACCGTTCAGGATGTTCATGAGGGGGACGGGCAGCACGTGCGCGTTCGGTCCGCCGAGGTAGCGGTAGAGGGGCAGGGCAGACGATTCGGCGGCTGCGCGGGCGATGGCGAGCGAGACACCCAGCATCGCGTTGGCGCCGAGGTTCGACTTGTTCTCGCTTCCGTCCAGGTCGATCATCGCCTGATCGATGGCACGCTGGTCCGCGGCGTCGAAGCCGAGGAGAGCCGGCTGGATCTGCTCTATGACGGCTTCGACGGCCTGCAGGACGCCCTTCCCGAGGTAGCGGTCCTTCTCACCGTCGCGGCGCTCGTGCGCCTCGAAGGCACCGGTGGACGCACCGGAGGGGACGGCCGCGCGGCCGAAGGTGTCGTCGTCGAGCAGTACCTCGACCTCGACCGTGGGATTGCCGCGGGAATCGAGGATCTCCCTCGCGTGGATGGCATCGATGATGGCCATGGAATAGCTCCTCTTCGTTGGAGTGTAGGGATTCACATCGTGTTGGGACGTCTTTGTCAGAGCAACGGAGGTGTTGCTCCCAGCGTAGTTCACGCGGGTCCCGCGCGTCCGGCGCGTCATCACCGTGCGCCGCAGCCCGGCGTGCCGTAAGGCCGTGATCCGTTCTGACCCACCGGCGCCGGCCCAGTCCTGGTAGTCGAGGACGGCGCGCCGGAGGGCACGCTCGGGGTCCACGCCCGCAGCAAGTGCCCGCCTGATCAGGGCGAGGAGCTCGCCGCCGAGGTGGGCCTCGGTCCCGGCCGTCGGGTCACCGCCGACCTTCTCCCCCGCACGCTTGAGCGTCTTCGCGGCGAAGGCGAGCGCCGGGAGGTGGTGCGGGATGCCGTCGAAGGGCGAGGTGCGGGCCGGCCGCTCGGCGCTCTTCACCGCCTGCCACGCGTCGACGATCTCCTCCACCGTCGGGCCGGTTCCGGCACCCGCGATCAGGCTGCCGTCCGGAGCGAAAACGTGCGGATTGCGGCGTACGAGCTTGGCCGTCAGCCCCTCGGCCACCCCGGCCAGCCCGAATGCACCCTTCTCCGCCTGGAGCTGCGCGTGCAGGACCACCTGGAACAGGACGTCACCCAGTTCTCCGCGCAGTTCGTCGAGGAGTTCCTTTGACGGGGCCTCGGTGCGGCTCACGTCGTCGACCGCCTCGTACAGCTCGTACGTCTCCTCGACGAGGTACTCGAGCAGCGTCGCGTGGTCGAGGTCCGCCGTCCATGGGCAGTGGCGGCGAAGGAGGTCCACCACCTCGACGAGTCGCTCGACGGCCGCACCCGGGAGCGTCCCGGACCCGGCGTCGGACTGCGGCTGGGCTGCGTCCGTCACGGACCGCGCTACGCGGAGGCCTGCTGTGCGGCTCTGTCGAAGCTCGACGAAATGTGCTCCGCCAGCGCTTCGCGGTCCTCCAGCGGGAGGAACGCCGCGTCGACGGCGTTGAGCGTCAGCTCCAGCAGATCGGCGAGGTCGTAGCCGAAGGTGTCCACCAGCAGTTCGAACTCACTCGTCAAAGTCACACCGCTCATCAGCCGGTTGTCGGTGTTGACGGTGACCTTGAAACCCAGCTGGTAGAGCAGATCGAACGGGTGGGCGTCGATGGTGTCGCCGAAGACTGCGATAGCCCCGGTCTGCAGGTTCGACGACGGGCACAGCTCGAGGGGGATGCCCCGGTCACGTACCCAGGAGGCGATGCGACCGAGGTTCGCGATGCCCACCTCCTCGCCGTCGGCCGATTCCTCGTCCACCGACTCCTCGATCTCGATGTCCTCTGCGATGCGCACGCCGTGGCCGAGCCGCAGGGCGCGGCCTGCGACAAGGGCGTCCTGGATGCTCTCGAGCCCTGCAGCCTCTCCGGCGTGGATGGTGGCCGGGAACTGCTCGGACGCGAGGTAGGTGAAGGCGTCGGCAAACCGTGAGGGAAGGAAGCCGTCCTCGGCCCCGGCGATGTCGAACCCTACGGCGCCCCGGTCACGGTGGCGGACCGCGAGCTCCGCGATCTCCTGGCCGCGGTCGGCGTGCCGCATCGCGGTGATGAGCTGGCCCACCTGGATGACGCGCCCAGCGGCGATGGCCGCTGGCGGCCCCCGCCTCGAGCCCCTCCTGCACGGCCGCGACGGCCTCGTCGAGCGTCAGGCCCTTCTGGGTGTGCTGTTCCGGGGCCCAGCGCACCTCTCCGTACACGACGCCGTCGAGGGCGAGGTCCTCGACGAACTCACGTGCCACCCTGATGAGCCCCTCGCGCGTCTGCATGACCGCGATGGTGTGGTCGAACGTCTCGAGGTACCGCTCGAGCGATCCGGAGTCCGCGGATTCACGGAACCAGGCGCCGAGTGACCCGGCGTCGGCGGCCGGCAGTTCGTGCCCGATCCCGGCGGCGAGCTCGAGGATGGTGGCCGGCCGCAGCCCGCCGTCGAGGTGGTCGTGGAGGGAGACCTTCGGCAGGGTCTGAATGTCGATGGCAGCGTCTGAGACGGCGTCGTTCGGGGTCTGGATCACGCTGTCAAGCCTACGCGATGCGCCTCACGGCACGCTCCTCGCGAGCCGGTTCCAGCTCGTCCTGCGGCTGCCCGATGGACTCCTCGGTCGCAGCCCGGAGCGGGGTGGAACCCCGGACGAGGGCGATCACGCGGTCCATGACAAAGCCGATGACGACGGCGATTCCGATGGCCACCACGACGCCGAGGAGGTAGTTGTGCTCGAACCACGTGCCGGCGATCGCGCCGATGCCCACGGAGTAGCTCGCCCACACCGTCCCTGACAGTGCCGTGAGGGCGACGAAACGACGGCGTGAGTACCCGGTGGCCCCTGCCGTGAGGTTGACCGCGACGCGGCCGATCGGGATGAAGCGAGCCACCAGGATGAGCGACGCCGCGCGCTTGGCGAGCTCGTTGCCGGCCCACGTGAAGGACCGCTGCATCCGGGGGCGCCGCATCCACCGGAACCGGGTGGTGCCGATGCCCCGTCCGAGACGGAAGGCGATGTTGTCGCCGAAAAAGGCGCCGAGCGCCGCGACCAGGATCAGCAGCCACGGGTTCGGCACGCCCTGCGTAATGACGAGGGACGCCAGCCCGACGACGACGGACTCGCTGGGGAACGGCGGGAAGAAACCGTCCACGACGCAGCATACGAGCACCAGGAGGTACACCCATGGCTGCTCGGCGGCCGCGAGCACGAAATCGCTGATGCCGTTGAGTGCACTGGTGATTGCGTCCATCCTGGGGCTCCTCCGCTCATCCGCCCGTGCCTCGGCCCACCACTGCTGGGTGTGGGGGCCGTCGACACGGGATCCGACGCTGGACGCCGCAGTTCCGGTCGAACCGCGATGCGCTGCCGTGCGTCTGCCTTCGACGCTACCGGCGGGCCTACCCGCCCGTCGTCGGCCTTCCGGGCGACAAGCGCAACGGCCGGTCTCACCCCCAGGGATGAGACCGGCCGCGGATGCCCCTAAGGGTTCACCCTTGCCAGGGATGCCCTCCTAGGCCATGCGGTTCTCCCGGGCGATGCGGTTACCTAGGCGATGCGGTCGATGATGAGCTGCTGCGCCGGACCCGCGCCCTCGGGTGAAATGACCACGGCGTCGGCCAGGGCCTCGCGGGCGCGGTCGAACTTGTCGGGGGTGTCGGTGAGCAGCGTCATGAGCGGCTCCCCGGCACGGACACGGGCGCCCGGCTTCGCGTGCAGCCGCACGCCGGCTCCTGCCTGAACCTGGTCCTCCTTGCGCGCGCGGCCTGCACCGAGGCGCCACGCCGCGACCCCGACCGACAACGCGTCCAGGCCCACGAGGACGCCGTCGGCAGGCGCGAGGATTACCTCGGACTCCCGGGCGACGGGGAGCGCCGCGCGGGGATCGCCGCCTTGCGCCTCGATCATCCTGTTCCACACGTCCATGGCGCGGCCGTCCGTCAGCGCGGCGGCGGGGTCGGCGTCGCGCACGCCCGCACAGGCGAGCATCTCCTCGGCGAGGCGGACCGTGAGTTCGACGACGTCGGCCGGGCCACCACCGGCGAGGACCTCCAGGGACTCCTCGACCTCGACAGCGTTGCCGGCGGTGAGGCCCAGTGGCGTGCTCATGTCGGTCAGGAGCGCCACCGTGTTCACACCGGCGTCCTTGCCGAGGGCCACCATGGTCTCCGCGAGCTCGCGTGCCTGGCCGACGTCCTTCATGAACGCGCCGCTGCCCACCTTCACATCCAGCACGAGCGAGCCGGTACCCTCGGCGATCTTCTTGCTCATGATCGAGGATGCGATCAGCGGGATGGCCTCGACGGTGCCGGTGACGTCGCGCAGGGCGTAGAGCTTCTTGTCTGCCGGCGCCAGGCCCGTGCCGGCGGCGCAGATCACGGCACCGACGTCGGCGAGCTGGCGCAGCATGTCCTCATTGCTCAGGTGTGCCTGCCAGCCGGGGATGGACTCGAGCTTGTCGAGCGTGCCGCCGGTGTGGCCGAGGCCGCGTCCCGAGAGCTGCGGCACGGCGACGCCGAAGACCGCGACGAGCGGGGCCAGAGGCAGCGTGATCTTGTCTCCGACGCCGCCGGTGGAGTGTTTGTCGCTCGTCGGGCGGCCGAGTGAGGAGAAGTCCATGCGCTCGCCCGAGGCGATCATGGCTGCCGTCCAGCGCGAGATCTCGTCGCGGTCCATGCCGTTGAGCAGGATCGCCATGTTGAGCGCCGCCATCTGCTCGTCGGCGATGACCCCGCGCGTGTAGGCGTCGATGGTCCAGTCGATCTGCTCGGGTGAGAGCGTGCCGCGGTCGCGCTTGATACGGATGATGTCGACGGCGTCGAAGGCTTCGGTCATGGTTACTCCTCTGGGTTGTTCGGATGGGTTACGGATGGTGGACCGGCTTCTTGTCGGAGCCCCGGGACCATGGAGCAGGGGGCGCGGCCTGTCCGGCCGCGCCCCCTGGTCAGGCGAGATCCTGTGGACCGAAGGCGTCCGGCAGGACCTCGTCCATGGTGCGGATCCCGCTGACGGTCATGAGCACCATGTCCGGCGCCCTGAACTCGTACAGCAGCTGCCGGCAGCGGCCGCATGGCATGAGGGTGTTGCCCTCACCGTCGACGCAGCTGAAGGCCCTGATGAGTCCGCCGCCGCTCATGGCGAGGACGCTGACGAGCGCGCACTCGGCACACAGGGTCAGTCCGTAGGACGCATTCTCCACGTTGCACCCGGAGATGATGCGGCCGTCGTCGAGCAGTGCCGCGGCGCCCACGGGGAACTTCGAGTACGGGACGTAAGCGTTGGCCATAGCTGCCCTCGCCGTCGCGGCAAGGTCGTCCCAGGGGATCTCGTTCTCGGACATGGTCCTGAGGCTCCTAGCCTTTGATGTAGGGGATGCCGCTGGCTCCCGGCGCCCGCGACCGGCCGACGAGGCCCGCGACTGCGAACACCGTCACCACGTAGGGCAGCATGCGCAGGAACTGGTCCGGCACCGGGGTACCGAGCAGGC
>JAABUN010003854.1_pt1 | contig 21937 bp, 19 predicted proteins | sample 5559311 | NCBI WGS metagenome assembly JAABUN01 (sample SAMN10711877, study PRJNA513370) | rock metagenome | isolation source: Antarctica rocks | place: Antarctica: Victoria Land, Siegfried Peak sud
ACGCCTTCTGCCGCATCCGGGGCTACATCGCGACGCTGCGGAAGCAGGCCCGCCATGTCCTCACCGCCCGGGAACAGGCCTTCGTCGGTCATCCACCCATGCCTACGCTGACGCCTGAATAGTTACAGAAAAAGTAGGGTTGAAGTAAGGTCGTATCGGAGTGGAGCGGGCAGGGTTTGCATCATGGGGACTGGGGGGCGAGGCGGAGGTGCCGTTGGACTGAAGTCCCGGCTGGAGGCTCGCTACGCTCGCCACGAAGTCCACCTTCGTGGACTGGGGGGCGAGGTGTGGGGCAACCGCGCGTCGGCGTCGGTCGCGCCCGCGCCCCCCACGACGCAAACTTTTGAGCCGCAGCCCCTGCTCGCCCTGGTTTGCGTCGTATCCGGCGCTATGCTACACTGCCGGGCGACAATCCAGGCACACTACTCTTATCGGGAGCGGCTGAGGGAACGGCCCTGTGACGCCCGGCAACCGGCAGGCGAAGTCTCGCCGCGCAGCGGTGCCAATTCCGACAGGCCGTGTGTATCCGCGAGGATGCCACGGGCTGAGAGATGAGAGTAGGGGCTTCGCTGCTGTGCGCCCCTACTCGCCTTGTGCGACGTGGGGTATTTTTGTGCGCGTTCGCAAGGACGCGCCGCATGGCGGGACGCGGCTTTTGCGGCCGTGAGGGAAAGGAGCATGGAAGCGACGTGAGTGTGATTGTCACCGGCTCGATCGCCTACGACCATATCATGCGGTTTCCGGGCTATTTCAAAGAGCATATCCTGCCCGACAAGATCCACATGCTGAACGTCTCTTTCCTGGTCGATTCGCTCGAACAGCGGCGCGGCGGCACGGGCGGCAATATCGCCTACACCGCCGCCCTGCTCGGCCTGACCCCCCGCCTGGTGGCGACGGCGGGGAGCGATGGCCCGCCCTATCTGGCCGCGTTGGCGGAACTCGGGGTCGACACGCGCGCCGTCGCGGTGACCGAACGCGATCGCTGCGCCTCGGCCTTCATCACCACCGACAGCGATGACAACCAGATCACCGGCTTCTATCCGGGCGCGATGAACGGGTCCGGAAACTTCCCGTTGCGCGATGTGGACGCGACCGATATCGAGTTGGCGATCATCTCGGCCGATGCGCCGGCGGCGATGCGCCGTTATCCGACCGAGTGCCGCGAGTTGGGCCTGCCCTACATCTACGATCTCGGGATGGGCCTGCCGGTCCTCTCGGACGAGGAGTTGCGGACGGGGCTGACTGGCGCATACGTCCTGATCGGCAACGACTACGAGCTGGCCCTGATCGGCAAGAAGACCGGTCTCGACCGTGCCGCACTGCGCGAACGGGTCGAGATCATCGTCACCACCCTCGGCGAGAAGGGCGCGGAGATCGATCGGCGGGGCGAGATCGTCCGCATCCCCGTCGCCCCGGCACGTCAGGTGGCGGACCCGACCGGCGCGGGCGACGCCTTCCGGGGGGGGCTGATGCTGGGCCTGACGCGCGGCTTCTCGCTGGACATGGCCGGTCGGATCGCCGCGCAGGCCGCGACCTATGCCGTCGAGGGGCTGGGCACGCAGAGCCACCAGTACACTACCGCCGCGTTCGCGGCGCGCTTCAACGAGAGTTTCCCCGACATGCCCCCGCTCACGGCGGCGTTGCGGGCGGCGGAATAAGCGACCGAGCGGCACAATCTCGGGACATCGGCCCCGAGCGGCTGGGAACGCGAGGCCCGATCGATGGGGCCGAACGATATGCAGAAGGAGGAGTCCACGGATGGCACAATCCCCGGCGACACGCCACGACATCAAGAACATCGAACTGGCCGCGCTCGGGCGGCAGCGGATCGTCTGGGCGGCGCGCGAGATGCCGGTGCTGGCCCAGATCCAGGAGCGTTTCCGCGTCGAGCAGCCGTTGCGCGGCCTGCGCCTGGTCGCCTGCGCGCATATCACGAGCGAGACGGCGAACCTGGCGTTCGCCCTCCAGGCGGGCGGCGCGGACGCGGTCCTCTGCGCCTCGAACCCATTGTCGACGCAGGACGACGTCGCCGCCGCGCTGGTCGAGGCCGGTATCCCGGTCTTCGCGATCAAGGGCGAAGACGCGGCTACCTACGAGCGGCACATCCGCGCGGTGATCGAGCATCGCCCGCAGATCGTCATCGATGACGGTGCCGACGTGGTGACGATGCTCCACCAGGAGTATCCGCAGTACCTGCAGGATGTGATCGGCGGCACCGAGGAGACGACCGCCGGGCTGACCCGCGAGCGCGCGATGGAGGCCGACGGCACCCTGAAGTACCCGATCATCGCCGTGAACGACGCCGACACGAAGCACTTCTTCGACAACCGTTACGGCACCGGCCAGAGCACGATCGACGGCATCATCCGCGCCACCAACATCCTGCTGGCCGGTAAGACGGTCGTGGTCGGCGGCTACGGCTGGTGCGGCAAGGGGATCGCGATGCGCGCCGCCGGTATGGGCGCGCAGGTGATCGTCACCGAGATCAGCCCGGTCCCCGCGCTGGAAGCGGCGATGGATGGCTACCGCGTGATGACGATGGAGCAGGCCGCGCCGCTCGGCGACATCTTCATCACCGCGACCGGCAATGTGAAGGTGATCGACGAGTCGCACTTCGCGCTGATGCGCGATGGCGCGATCATGGCGAACTCCGGCCACTTCGATTCCGAGATCAACATGCGGGCGCTGGAGCGGCTGTCGAACGAGGGGCGGCGCACCCTGCGCCCGTTGGTCGAGGAGTTCCAGATCGCGCCGGACAAGCGACTGGTCGTGATCGGCGAGGGGCGCTTGGTGAACCTCGCCGCCGCCGAAGGGCACCCGGCCAGCGTGATGGACATGAGCTTCGCCAATCAGGCGCTCGCCGCCGAATACCTGGTCAAGCAGGCCAAGACGCTGGAGAACCGGGTCTACCGGATGCCGCTGGACCTCGACCATGAGATCGCCCGCCTGAAGCTGCGCGCGATGCGGATCGAGATCGACGTGATCTCCCCCGAGCAGGAATTGTACCTGCGCTCGTGGCAGCACTAGGACGATAGGGAGTGCCGAGTGATGAGGGATGAGTGCCGAGTGTCGAGGGGGAGCGAGATGGACTTCCTGCCGTACTCATCACTCGGCACTCGGCACTCGGCACTTGGCCCTCGCCACTTGGCCCTCGTCACTCGCGTAAGGGGATGGGATGAGCACCACGTTCATGGAGTCGCCGCAACTCTTTTTCACGTCGGAGTCGGTGACGGAGGGGCACCCGGACAAGCTCTGCGACCAGATCTCGGACGCGGTGCTGGATGCGATCATGGCGAAGGACCCGCTCGGGCGGGTCGCCTGCGAGACGGCGACGACGACCGGCCTGATCCTCGTCTTCGGCGAGATCACGACCGAGGCGTATGTCGATATCCAGTCCCTGGTGCGCGAGGTGATCAACGAGATCGGCTTTAATCACAGCGACACCGGTTTCGACGCCAAGACGTGCGGCGTGATGGTCTCGATCAAGGAGCAGTCGCGCGAGATCGGCGATGGCGTGAGTACCGCGCTCGAAGAGCGGGGCGGCGGCGTTGTCGATGAGATCGCCGCGATCGGCGCGGGCGATCAGGGGATGATGGTCGGCTTCGCCTGCAACGAGACGCCGGAATTGATGCCGCTGCCGATCGCGCTGGCGCACGCCCTCACGCGCGAACTTTCGCAGGCCCGCCGCAATGGTGCGCTGCCCTATCTGCGCCCGGACGGCAAGAGCCAGGTGACGGTGGAGTACAGCCGGGGTAAGCCGGTGCGGGTCGATGCGATCGTCATCTCCACGCAGCACGCGCCGGACGTCACCAACGAGCAGCTCGCGAGCGATCTGCGCAAGCAGGTGATCAACGAGGTCATCCCGGCCGAGATGATCGACGACGCGACCAAGATTTACATCAACCCGAGCGGGCGTTTCACGATCGGTGGCCCGATGGGCGACGCCGGCCTGACGGGGCGTAAAATCATCGTCGATACGTACGGCGGCATGGCGCGGCACGGTGGCGGGGCCTTTTCCGGCAAGGACTGCACCAAGGTGGACCGCTCGGCGGCCTACGCGGCGCGCTGGGTGGCGAAGAATGTGGTGGCGGCGGGGCTGGCCGATCGCTGCGAGTTGCAGCTCTCCTACGCGATCGGCGTGGCGCACCCGCTGTCGATCAGCGTGGAGACGTTCGGCACGGGCACGATCGGCGACGATCGGATCCTGGCCCTGATCAACGAATACTTCGATCTGCGTCCGGGCGCGATCATCCGCGATCTCGATCTGCGTCGGCCGATCTATCGGCAGACCGCCGCGTTCGGCCACTTCGGTCGACCGGACCTCGATCTGCCGTGGGAGCGCACCGACCGCGCGGATGCGTTGCGCCAGGCGGCGGGGATGGTCACGGCGAGCCGGTAGGGTTGCTTGCAGGATTCTTTGGGGGCGGGTGGGATCGGGGATCCTGCCCGCTCCTTTGTTTTGGCCTTGGGGGCTATGGATTGGGGGCGGCTTACGGCGCGGGGAGGCCGTTGGGGCGGGAGGGGATGTACGGCGTGGGGATGCCGTTGGACTGAAGTCCCGGCTGGGGGCTGCGGCCACGAAGTCCCCCTGCGGGGACTGGGATTGCTAATGAGGCGGGGGACGACCGCTCTGCTCGATGCTGGTGGGACGGGAATGCTGTCGCGCTGCCCTATACCGCATTCGTCTGGGGTGTGGAGGGGGGTATGGTACAATCGGCGAATGTGGGTCGCTATCGCCGCAACGGGGTGTCCTTGCGTGGGCGATGCTCGCGCTGACACCGTTGGTGTGGGCATGTTGCGGCAATAGGCGGCACGCCGGGGCGCGACGAGCGGTGGAGCGGGGGAGGGTGGTGGCTTGCGCGCGCTGATCACCGGCGTCGGGGGGTTCGCCGGGCCGTATCTGCTCCGCGAGTTGGCGCGACAGACGGACGGGGCGTTGTATGGGCTCAGCCGCGCGCCGCATAGGGCGGCGACAGCCTGCGTGCCGGTCGTGGTTGATTTGCTGGACCGCGCGCGCGTGCTGGCCGCCGTCGCCGAGATCGCCCCGACGCACGTTTTTCATCTCGCCGCGCAGAGCCATGTTCCTACGTCGCACAACGACGATGGGGCGACGCTGCTCAACAACATCGCCGGACAGGTGAACCTCCTCGATGCCTGCCGCGCCCTGCCGGTGCCGCCGCGCGTCTTGGTCGTCGGCTCGGGCGAGGAGTACGGCCTCGTCGGCCCTGATGAATCGCCGTTGCGCGAAGATCAGCCCTTCCGCCCGACCAGCCCCTACGCGGTCAGCAAGGTGGCGCAGGATCTCCTCGGCTGGCAATATTTCTCCGCCTATGGGCTGCCCGTGGTGCGAGTCCGACCGTTCAGCCACACCGGGCCGGGGCAGAGCGACCGCTTCGCCATCTCCGCGTTCGCGCGGCAGATCGCCGAGATCGAGGTGGGGCAGCGGCAGCCGGTCGTGTATGTCGGCAATCTGGAAGCGCGCCGCGATTATCTCGATGTGCGCGACGTGGTCAGGGCCTATCATCTGGCGCTGGTGCGGGGCGAACCGGGCGAGGTCTACAACGTCGGTGGGGGGCGGGTGGTGGCGATCGGCGAGGCGCTGGCGATGTTGCTCGCGTTGTCGTCCTGCGCCATCGCGGTCGAGACGGACCCGGCGCGGCTGCGCCCCGCCGACGTGCCGTTGTTCGCCGCCGATAGCGCCCGCCTGCGCGCGGCGACCGGCTGGGCACCGCAGATCCCGTTCGCGCAGACGATCGGGGACATCCTCGACTGGTGGCGGGAGCGGGTCGCACGGACGCGCGACGCGCTCGCGCTCACGGGCAACACGCGCCACAGCGCCGAATGAGGGGAAGGCGCATGACGACGGGGCGCGACCGACCACCGGGGCCGACCGATTACCTTTTCGACTGGCTCACCTGGCTCACGGGCGAGGAGCAGGCGGCATTCGCCGCCGAGTTCGCGGCGGTGCGCGCGACCGGCACCGCTGCGGCGCTGACCGACCTGATGGTGAGCTGGCACAACCGGGCGATGCAACGGCAGTCGCGCCGCCGACGTTTGGAGCGCGAGGACGAAGGGGATTGGGGCTGACGCGCGGCTGTGCGACACGGACGTTGTCATGCGCAGGTTGGCACCGGTCGCCGCCCGACTTGTCGCCCGCCCCGCCGCGTCAGGTCGTGCCACATGGCGGGCATGATAGGGAGGGAGCATGGCGGCGAGGGGGCATGGATGAGCGAGAGCGTTTCGGCTCAGCACGGCGAACTGAGCGCATTGCATCGCCCGATGCGGGGGCGCGATCCCGGCGAGCCGCACCGGGCGTCCACACCGCTGGAGCTGCTCTTCGATCTCTGTTTTGTCGTCGCGGTGGCGTTGGCCGCCGATCGTTTGCACCACGCCCTCGCCGAGGGACAGCCGCAGCGGGCACTGCCCAGCTACGCGATGGTCTTCTTCGCCATCTGGTGGGCGTGGGTGAACTTCACCTGGTTCGCCTCCTCCTACGACAACGACGACGTGCCGTACCGCTTGGCGACGTTGGCGCAGATTGCCAGGGTGCTGATCCTGGTGGCAGGGCTGCCTCGCGCGTTCGACCGTGGCGATTTCGGCGTGGTGGTGGCCGGGTACATCGTCCTACGCGTGACGATGATCGTCCAATGGCTGCGTGTCGCCCACGCCAACGAAGGGCTACGCCCGGTCGCGATGCGCTACGTCATCGGGATCTCGGTATGCCAGATCGGCTGGATCGCGCGGCTGGCCCTGCCCGCTGGCGCAGCATCGGCGAGCTTCGGCCTGCTGGCGCTGGCCGAGATGCTGGTGCCGGTCTGGGCCACGCGTCGCGCCCCGAGTACCTGGCATCCCGGCCACATCGCCGAGCGCTATGGCCTTTTCACCCTGATCGTCCTGGGCGAATCGATCCTCGCGGCGACCTCCGGTATCCAGGCCGCGATCGACGCGGGGGCCGCCACGACGAACCTGCTGGTGGCGGCGGGGAGCGCGCTGCTGATCGTCTTCGCGATGTGGTGGGTCTACTTTGGTCAGCCGACCGAGGCGGTGGCACCTTCCGCGTGGAGCACGTTTGTGTGGGGGTATGGGCATTTGCTGATCTTCGCCTCGGCCGCCGCCGTCGGCGCGGGGTTACAAGTGAACTTCGACCAGAACACCGGTGCCATCAGCCTCCCGGCGAGCGCGGCGGGGCTGGCCCTGGCGGTGCCGGTGGCGCTCTATCTATGCGGGGTCTGGGCCTTGCACACCCGCGCGAGTTCGCGCGGCCTGCGCCAGGCGGCCGCATCGGCGGTCGTCGCCGTCCTCGTTTTGGCGACGGTGGTCACACCGTGGCCGCTGCCGCTGATCGCGCTGCTGCTGGTCGGGCGCGTCGGCGCGGCCCTCACCTTCGCGCGCCACACCCCGCCGATCGTGGCGGGTGCCCATGCGCGCTCCGGCACTCCGAGCGAACATGGGGCAGCGTAGGGCCTTGCTCCGATTGAGTGCCGCGCGATGCACGACGCGGGTGCGGGCCAGCGATGGCGCAGGATAACGCAGATGCTACCGGACCGGCGCGTCGGAGTCCACGGTTGCACCATGATTGCACCGTGCAGAAATCGCGAGGGTCTATGGACCAAGAGGCGATTATCCAATACATCACGGACACGTTCACAGGCGTCGAGGTCGTGAGGCCCACCGACGGTTACGGGGCGGGCGACACCTTCTTCTTCTATGACCCCCAGCGCAACATCGACCCAACCCGGCGGTTTCCATTCGCCACCATCGTCACCAAAGACTACGGCGACTTCGACAACGCCTCACAGTTGGATCGCCTGGACGTGTTTCGGCTCAACATCGGCGTCGGCAGGAACACGTTTCGCGCGCTCATCGACCCTCCGCCCGGCGCGGAGAGCGAGGCGAGTGCCTCCCACGACTTCGCCGCCTTGGACCGGCTGATGCCGCATCCGGTGTACGCGCCGCAGTCGTGGGTGTGCGTGCTCAACCCGAGTCCGGAAACCTTCGCATCCCTCAAGCCCCTGCTGGCCGAAGCCTACGCCATTGTGGCCACCCGGCACGCCAGCCGCCAGGCCGATCCCCACTGAACGATGCGCGACAGGATGACCTCGCGCGGTGTAATGGGGCCGCGCGGGCGAACGCCAAACCACCGGGCTGTCCACGCGCCGCTGTAACGGTACAGTCGGGTGGCGGGCGTGCCCGGTGGCTCGGCGTCGCGGCTGCTCGCTCCGTGTTCAAATTGAGCGCCGCGCGAGGTGTGACGCGCGGCGTTAGCTGTTCAGCTTGTGGCCGCAGTTGCCGCAGAACTTCGCGCCCGGCGCGACCGGCTGGCCGCACTCGGGGCAGAAGTTCGGGCCGCCGCCGGGGGCCGCGCCCTGGTCGCCCTGTGGGGCTTGGGGCTGCTGCTGCTGGCCTTGCTGGGGCACCGACCCGCCACTCTGGGGCTGCTGGCCTTGCTGACCGCCCTGCATGGCACCGCGCATCTGCTCCATCATCGACATGCCCATGCCCATGCCGAGTCCCGCGCCGAGGCCGGTCCCCTGCGCGTCGCCCGCCCCGCCCTGGTTGTTGGCGGCGTCGCGGATCGCCTGGGCGGTCTGGAATTGCATGTACTGGTTCATGTTGCCGAGCGCGCCCATCGACGAGCGCTCGTCGATGTACTTCTGCACCTCCTCGGGTGGGGTGACAGCGGTGAGCTGGAAGCCGCGCAATTGCAGGCCGAGCGCGGTGAACTCAGCGAGGACCGAGGCGCGCGTGGCCGAGGCGATATTGTTGTACTGGGCCGGGAGATCGAGGATGCTCTTCATCATCTGGCCGAGGATCGTCGTCAGATTCTGGACGATCGAGTTGCGGATGTAGTCCTGGATCTGGCCGGTGTCGTAGACCCCCTGCTGCCCGACGATCTTGTTGACGAAGAGTTGCGGCTCGGCGATCTGCATCGAGTAGGTGCCGAACGCGCGCAGCCGGACCATCCCGAGATCGGTGTCGCGGAAGAGGATCGGCTGCGGGGTGCCCCACTTCATGTCGATGAATTCGCGCAGGCTGACGAAGTAGACCTCGGCCCGAAACGGGCTCTTGCCGCCGAACGGGATGCCGAAGAGGTTCGACAGGATCGGGATATTCATCGTACTGAGGGTGTGCCGCCCGGCGGTGAAGACATCGAGCGCCTTGCCGTCGCGGAAGAAGATCGCGACCTGGCTCTCGCGCACGACGAGTTGCGAACCCAGCCGGAACTCCCCGGACCCATTCTGCGGCACCCGGTTGACCATCTCCTGGCCGGACTCATCGGGGTACTCGATCAGGTCGAGAATCGCCACGAATATGCTCCTTTCGTGAAGCCTGGGGTTCGGCAACATGGGGCCAACAGCCGGACAGCGGCGGGGGCGACGGGGGGATGGCGCTGACACCTCCCCCCCCGTGCGCCCCGCCGCCTGCCGCCCGCGCGCTATCGCTGGGGGCCCAGGTTCGCCTTGAGGGCGGTCAGTTCGTCGTCGACGTCGTTGCTCGCGGGGGCCGGGCTCGCGGCGGCGGGCAGCTTGGCGGTCGTCGCGCCGCCGTGCTTGGACTTGAGGGCCGCCAGATCGTCCTCGACGCCGAAATCCTTGTCGAGCGCGGCGAAGTCGTCCTCCTGGTCCAGTTCGGCGAGTTCGGTGGTGGCGGCGGCCTTGGCCTCGGAGGTGCGGATGCGCTTCTCGAAGCGCTCGAATTCGGAGGCGGCGTTGGCGTGCGGCAGGTTGCTGATCGTCTCGCTGACCTGCTGCTGCGCCTTGGCGCGGCGGCTGCGGGCCAGCAGGGCGTCGCGCTTGCTCTCCATCTGATCGAGCTTGTTCTCCAACTCCTGGAGCTGGCTCTTCAGCCGCGTGACCGTGTGCTGCTGCGCGCTCAACTGCTCCTCGTAAACGCGGCCATTCTCGTCGCTGTCGCGCTTGCGGCGCAACGCCTCGCGCGCGAGATCGTCCTTGCTTTGCGCGACCGCCATCTCGGCGCGGCGCTGCCACTCCTGGGACTGCCGATCGGCATTGGATTTGTCGGCGGCCAGTTCTTTCTCCTGGGCGATCATCGCGGCGACCTGGCCGCGAGCCACGCGGATCTCCTGGGTCATGTCCCGGATCAGTTGCTGCAACATCTTCTCGGGGTCCTCGGCGTTATCGAGGCTGTCGTTGACATTGGCGCGGACGAGGCGGGAGATGCGGTCGAAGATGCCCATGGGGTCCTCCTACTAGTCGTCAGTCGTCGGTCGGTAGTCGGTAGTGGGGACGGGGGGAGTAGGCAGTCGTCGGTGAGTGGGGGCGGGGTCAGGCGGCGAAGACTTTGACTTCCAGCGGGTCGAGGGTGCGACCGGCGAAGATCTGCCGCTCGGCCCCCCAATCATACGTGAAGAGGAGCGTCCCGGCCTCGCCGGTGTAGCGGCGGAAGGTGACGGCGCGATTGTCGTGTCGCCCCGACTCGCCGACGACCTCCGCTGTGCCGGTGCCCTCGCCCGCCTGAGTATAGGTGGCACCGTCGAGCGTGAGCTGCTGCCCTTCTGTCGGGGTCGCGCCGGTCGCGGTGAGTAGCGCCATCGGCTCGGCGGTGCTGGACGGGACGTGGAGCCAACGGTCGGTGTCGTTGTCGCGCAAGAGGTACTGGCGCCAGGCGGTGTCGCCGCTGTGGAACTCCATGCGCCCTTTGACGAGGTAATCGGCCCCGCTGATCGAGACGGCATCGCCGAAGTGGAGGTCGGTGGTGACGTGGGCCTCATCCGGGGTGGCGGAGCCGAAGACCTCCGACACGGTCGTGGCGGCGAGCGCCTGGCCGCTGTTGATCGCCTCGCCCCGGAGGTCGAACCGCCGGTTGAGGGTGTCGATCTGCCCCTGGGTGGCGCGGATTTTCTCCGGCAGGCCGTCGCCGCTGAGGGTGGCCGTCGAGATCGCCTCGACACTCGCCCGTAGCTCGTCGGCCCCGTCGCCGAGCGCGCGGTCGAACGTGGCGAGCTGGTCGAGCGCGCGCTCATCGACCGCCCGGTCGGCGAAGAGCCCGGCGTAGCCGTAGGTCGCCGTCTTGAGGCGGTCGGTGAAGAGGCGCACCGACCGTTCCAGGCGCTCGACGTTGCCGATCTCGGCGAAACGCTGCCCACGGACGAGTTCGCCCTGCACATCGGTCAGCCGCTGGGCGACCAGATCGTATTGGCGCGCGAGTTCGAGGCGCACCTGCTTGTCCTCGTCGCGCCGCGACTCCTTAGCGCGGTAGCCCGAGTAGCCGGGGATTTCTTCGAGGATACCCGGCCCGTTCCCCTTGCGGTTGTTCGAGCTGCCCTTGGCCCAACTGCTCATCGGTCACCCTCCCTGGAGGTTGCAGGTTGGCAGGTTGGCGGGTCGCAGGTCCCTCCGACCATCCGGCCAGAGAAATTTGTAACCCGCGACCAGCCAATCTGCCAGCCCATTCACGAGCGCCCCGTCGGCTTCAAGAAGATTTCGCTGCCACAGAAGGGACATTCGACCAGCCCCTTGCCCGCGAGTTCGAGCGCGCCGCCACAATTGGGACAGGATTTGCTCGCCTCCATCTGCGAGGCTTGCTGGGCGAGGAGCACTCCATCCTTCCAGTTGACGTAGCCGGTGAAGAGGCCGCGCCCGACGAGATCGTAAATGTACTTCTGCACCTGCTCGCGCGTGCCGTCGATCTCGAGCGCGATGTCGGCGATGCGCACCTTGCCGCGCGTCTCGACCATGTTGAGGACCATGCGCTGCTTCTGCACCTCGGCGTGATCCTGCACCTCCGCCTGCCCCCGAAAGAGCATGAAGATGCCGCCGCCGAGGAGCGGCAGGATCAGGATGGCGAGGAAGACCATCCCGAGGACGATGCCGCCGGATCGGGCACCGGACGCGAAGAGCCAGGCCGTCCCGATCAGCCCGAAGAGTATCCCGCCGACGACCAGCAGGGTTCCGACAACCCGCCCGCTTCCCAGCACCGTTACTCCTCCAGGCGAAAGACGAAGGACGCTGCCCTCGTCGGTTCCGGCGTCCGGTCCGCTCGCTCGCGGTCGCCGTCAGGTCGGTCCAGGATCGTTCGACCCCTGTGCCACGCACGTATAGCAGCAGGTTGTCGCTCGATCTACGGGAGTCGGGGGCTGCAAGTTTCACGCCGCGCTGCGCGCAGGCGTGGGCGACTATCCGAGCGCACTCCTCGCGACCGATGGCGCGAGCAGGTGGGTGGCGATAGGGACGACTTGTTCCGCCGTGATCAGGTCGAGACAGTGGCAATCGGGGCAGCCGTGCGGGTTGCCGGGGCCGAAGCCGACGTAGAGGCAGGGGGCCTGCGGCGCGGCGCTACGAACGGCCAGCGCGGTGCCCGCCGGGAAGGGTGCCTGTGGCGGCAGTCCGGCGGGCGGCAGGACGACCGTCTGCGCGCCCCACGGGAGCCAGGCCCGCTCGTTGGAGGGGCCGAAGACGACCAGCGTGGGGACGCCGAGGGCGGCGGCGAGATGGCCGACCGAGCTGTCGTTGCCGAGGAGGAGCGCGGCCTGGGTGAGCACCCCGGCGAGGGTGGCGAGGTCGGTGCGCCCGGCAAGATTGAGCGCGGGCGTCCGCATCGCCGCCGCGACGCGCGCGATGCCCGCCGCCTCGCTGGCTACGCCGACGAGGGCGATCGTCGCCCCGGTATCGCGCGCGAGGCGGTCGGCCACCGCCGCGAAGCGTTCCGGGGACCATTGCCGACCGGGCGCGTAAGGGCCGTTCGTCGGGTGGATGACGACGAGCGGGCCGCCGTTCGGCGTGCGGCCCGGGGCGAGGAGGCGTGCGCCCGCCGCGCGGTCGGCGTCGGTGACGGTGAAGTGGGGGCGGTCGTCGTCGCTGGTGGCCCCGATGATGGCGGCGACCTGGAGCCAGTAGCGGCGCTCGGTGAAGGTGCCGAAGCCCCGGTCGCGCGCGCGGTGGGTCAGGAACCAGCCGCGCCCGTTGTCGAGGCCGACGCGCACGCGCGCGCCGCTCCAGAGGGCCAGGGTGGCGTACTTCAGCGTGCCCCAGGTCGTGATCAGGTGGTGGAGCAAGAGGAGGGTGTCGTACCGTCGCCGCCGCAAGGTGAGGGCGAAGCGCAGCCCGGCGAATACCGCGCGCGGGGTGAAGCTCTCGCCGACCCGATCGAAGAGGCCCTTCTCGAAGATCAGGATGTCGTCCACATGCGGCGAGCGGGCCAGCGCCAGCGCGCCCTGCCGGGTCGTCAGCACGTCGAGGCGCGCGTCCGGGAAGCGTTCGCGTAGCGCGCGCAGGGCCGGGGTGACGTTGAGCATGTCGCCGAGCGCGAAGAGCTTCACGACGAGGATACGGCGTGGGGGCGGGAGCGGGGCTTGCGGGGCGCGGTAGTGCCAGCCGCCGGGGCGGTGGTAGGGCGGTGGGAGGGGGGACACCCTCACCCCGGCATCGCTGCGGCTCGCCACCCCTCTCCCCATCCGAGGAGAGGGGAAGGGACGCAGCCCGGCAAGCGCTGCTGCGATGAGGCCCTCAAGGGCAGCGCGCATGGTGCCCGACCTCTTCCAGAACGGCGAGCGTGCGCTCGGCGGCGCGTTGCCAGGTGTAATGGCGGGCGCGTGCCAGGCCGCGCTCGCGCAATGTGTCGCGCAGTGTTTGATCGGCGGTGAGGCGCTGGAGGCCCGCTGTGATCGCGGCGGTGTCGAGCGGATCGATGGTCAGCGCGGCGTCGCCGACGACTTCGGGCAGCGCGGAGGTGTTGCTGGTGAGGACCGGCGTGCCGCAGGCCAATGCTTCCAGCGCCGGGAGGCCGAAGCCCTCGTGGAGGGAGGGGAAGGTCAACGCGGCGGCCCCATTGTACACGATGGGCAGATCGGCGTCCGCGAGGTAGCCGGTGAGGTGGATACGGCCATGGGCCGGCGAGTCGGCGCGTGCGATGGCGTCGAAGAGGGGGTCGGCGAGCCAGCCGCGTTGCCCGACGAGGACGAGACGGTGCGGCTGCCCGCCCGCGACGAACGCTTCGAAGGCCGCCAGCGCGCGCGCGAGGTTCTTGCGCGGCTGGAGGGTGCCGACGAAGAGGATATAGGGCGGGGCGATGCCGAGGCGGGCCAGCCCGGCGGCGACTTCCTGCGGCGGCAACGGGCGGAAACGCGGGTGGTGGCCGTGCGGGATGACGGCGATCCGCTCGCGCGGGACGCGGTGGGCGGCGACGAGATCGCGCGCGGTCGCCTCGGAGGGGACGATGATCCGCCGGGCCACGGCGGCGCTCCAGGCCGTCGACCAGGCCAGATAGCGCCGCGCCCGCCAGGGGTGCGCGCCGGGGAAGTGGCGATAGCCGAGGTCGTGGATCGTCACCACCGTGTGGGGATGGGCGAGCGGCACGACGTGGGCCGGGACGAACAGGAGGTCGGGCGGTCGCGTCAGCATTTCGGCGGAGAGGCGCGCGTGGGTCCAGAGGCGCGGGCAGGGGATCAGCCGCGCGCGGAAGTTGGGCGGCAGCGTCAGGGCGGGGCGGGTGCGCGCGTTGACGTAGAGGGTGTAGCGATGCTCGCGGTCGAGCGCGCCGAGGGCTTCGATCAGCTGGGCCGAGTACTGCTCGGTGCCGGTGCGCTGGCCGCGATCGACCCGGCTGGCGTCCACCCCGACATGCAGGCTCATCGGTCGGCCTCGCGCTGCGGCACACGCGCCGACGGGCTGCCGAGGAGTTGGCGCGCGCCTTCGAGTACCTGGGCAACGCTGATCGCCATCATGCAGGCCGCGCCGCGTGGGCGCGTTGGCGAGAGGTCGCCGCAGCGGTCGCATTGGAACCCGGCCGAGACGACCCGATGGCGGGCCGGGTCGCCCCACGGCCCGAAGCGGACCGGATCGGCGGGGCCGTAGAGATGGAGGGTGGGCGTGCCGGACGCGACCGCGAGGTGGAGCGCGCCGCTATCGGGGCCGAGGACGAGCGCGCAGCGGGCGTAGACGGCGACGAGCTCCGCGACCCCCGTTTGGCCGGTGAGGTCGAGCGGCGGGGCGGTGGTCATCCGCGCCGCGACCGCGCCGGTCAGCGGCTCGTCGCCGCGTACGCCGGTCAGGACGATCCTTGCGCCGTACTCGGTCGCGAGGCGATCGGCGACGGCGGCGAGCCGACCCTCGTCCCAGAGCTTGACCGGCACGCCCGCGCCGGGATGGATCGCGATTAGCGGCGGTTGCCCACCGGCCTGCTGTAACGGGGCGAGCAACGGGGCGAGCAAGAACGCCGCCCGCGCGTGGGCCGCGTCCCCGACCGGCAAGGCGAGGGGATAGGCGAGGGGGGCGGCGCTAGGTATGGTGCCCGCGAAATCGAGGAGCGACGGGCGGACGGCGGCGCGGAGGAGGGCGTCGATCAGCCGCAGGTTGCCGAACGCGCTATGTTCACCGGCCTCTAGCGGGAGCGGATCGGTTAGGAACGGCGCGACATCGGGGTGGGCCTGGCCGAAGCGGCGTGGGATCCCGGCGAGCGCGGCGAGGAGCGCGCCCCACCAGTGATCGTCGCGCAGGACGAGCGCGGCGTCGAACTGTTGCGCGCGGAGGTCGCGCGCGGTGGCGAGGAGGAGGCGATAGGGGGCGAGCGGGCCGCCTTTCGGGCGACGGGTGAAACCAGGGAACTCGATGCGGAGCAGCGCGTCGGGATCGGGGTTGTCCGCGAGGATCGTCGCGCTCCAGGGACCGATCGCCACGGTGATCCGCGCCTCAGGGTAGTGCGCGCGCAGGGCGCGCAGGGCGGGGGTCAGCCAGAGCACATCGCCGAGGTGGTCGGGTCGCAGCAGCAGTAGGCGACGCGGGGGGGCCGTCGCGACGACGCCGCGCTCGCGGCGCTTGAGCGTTCCGGCGATGGCGCGCAGGAGCAGGCGACGCAGTCGCTGGCGGGCGGTGCCGGTCACGCTCACGGTCGGACTCCGCGCGCCCGACCGGCGGCGCGGTCGAAGACGCGGGAGGCGGCCTCCAAGACGTGCGGGACGGTGATCGCGTCGATGCAGCGCACGGTGTCGTGCGCGGCACGCTGGCGGGTCAGATCGCCGCGTTGGACGTGGGGAGCGCAAGCAAGGGGGTCCCAGACCGCCTCGCCGAGACCGTCGGTGGGGCCGTATTGCGCCGGGTCGGTCGGGCCGAAGACGGCCACCGTTGGTGCGCCGCAGGCTTCGGCGAGGTGGGTGGTGCCGGCGTCGTTGCCGACGTACAACGCGGCACGCTGGCAGAGCGTGCCCAATTCGTCGAGGGTGAGCGTGGCGCAGAGGTCGAGCGCCGGACTTTGGAGATGCGCACGCATGGCGTCCACGGTGGCGCGGTCGCTCGCCGCGCCGACCAGCACCAGCGAGCCGCCATGGCGCGCGAGCAGGGCGTCGGCCATCTCGGCGAAGCGTTCCGGTCGCCAGCGTTTCGTGTCCATCGTCACGCCGGGGTTCGCGCCGCCGCCGGGGTGGATGACGAGCAGGGGCAGCGGGAGGGCGCGTTCGCCCAGCAGCCGCATCAGCCGCGCGTGCGACTCGGCGCTCGGCAGGTAGCGTTGTTGGCGCGAGGGGGCGGGCAGGCCCAGGGCGCGGGCCAGATCGAGGGCGAGATCGGCCTCGTGGCGCTCGTCGGGCACGGGCACGCGATCGGTGAGCGCGAAACCACGCCCGGCGGAGTCGAGCCCGACCCGGCGTGGGATGTTGGCCAGGGCGGCGGCGAGCGCCGGGAGCGGCGAGCGCTCCGGGAGCAGGGCGAGGTCGAAGTCGCCTCGTCGCAAGCGCCCGACGATGTGGACCCAGTCGCGCGGCGTCGGGCGCTCGGGCAGCCGGATGATGGCGTCGAGAGCGGGGTGCCGCGCCAGCGCCGCCGCCGACCACGCCCCGGTCGCATAGGTGAGCCGCGCGTCGGGGTAGGCGGCGGCGAGCGCGGCGAGCAGGGGGGTGGTCATCAGCACGTCGCCGAGGCAGCAGCGGCGCAGGACGAGGATGCGTCGGGGCGCGAAGGCCGCGCCGCGCGTCGGGTGCCAGCGGCGGAAGAAGGGCCGCAGTGCGTGGCAGGCGAGCGTGATGGCGGCCTGTCGCGCGCGATTACGGAGTCCGTCCATGATCACAGCTTTTGTGTGGGGGGTGGACCTCTCCCCGCCACCTGCGGGCGGCGACCCTCCCCTAAAGGGGGAGGGTGGGGATAGCCTGGGCCGACCCGGCACGTAGCGGTGAAGGGCGGCACGTAGCTTCCCGGTCCGGCTCATGCGCCCGCGTCGGTCGCGTCGTTCGGGGCCGTGGGCATCTCGGCGAGGGCGAACAGCAATTCGCCCTTGGCGACGAGGACGCCATCCACGGTGGCGGTCGCCGTCCCCTTGCCGAAGCCGGAGCGGAACTTGCCGAGGACGACTTCCAGGCGGAGTACATCGCCCGGCACGACCGGGCGCTTGAAGCGCGCGCCATCGATCCCGGCGAAGAACGGGATCTTGCCGCGATGCTCGGGGACGCGCAGGAGCGCCACCGCGCCGACCTGGGCCAGCGCCTCGATGATCAGCACGCCGGGCATCACCGGGAAGTCGGGGAAGTGGCCGACGAAGAAGGCATCGCCGTGGCTCACGTTCTTGATCCCGACCGCGCGCACGCCCTCCTCGATCTCCAGGATCCGATCGACCAAGAGCATCGGGTGCCGGTGGGGAATGATTTGCTGGATTTGGCGGCTATCGAGCATCGGTATTCCCCAGGTTGCAAGTTAACAGGTTGCAGGTTGCAGGCTTCTCCGACTGTCCAGGCAGTGCCAACCTGTAACCTGCAACCTGCAACCTGCCAACTCTTAAACCACCGCCGCATTCGTCACGTTGCCATCGACGCGGATCATTTGCTCGCGCCAGGGGCCGACGCCGATCAGGCCGATCTGCGCGCCGAGCGTTTCTTCGATCCGGGCGATGTAGCGGCGGGCATTGCCGGGCAACTCGTCGATCGTGCGGGCGGCGCTGGTGTCGGTTTGCCAGCCTGGCAGCGTCTCGTAGACCGGGGTGATCCGCGACCAGGCGTTCTCGCCCGCCGGGGGGTGCTGCACGGGCTTGCCATCGGCGAGATAGCCGGTGCAGATCCGCACTTCGGGGAGGGTGTCGAGGATGTCGAAGCGGGTCAGCGCGACGCGGGAGATGTCGTTGAGGCGGATGACGTAGCGCCCGACCACGGCGTCGAACCAGCCGCAGCGGCGGGGTCGCCCGGTGGTCGTGCCGTACTCCTGGCCGCGCTCGCGGATGTGGTCGCCGGTCGCGTCGCGCAACTCCGTCGGGAAAGGGCCGCCACCGACACGGGTGCTGTAGGCCTTGAAGACACCCAGCGTCTCGCCGACCTGCGTTGGCGCGATCCCGGCCCCGGCGCACGATCCGGCGGCGGTCGGGAAGGAGGAGGTGACATACGGATAGGTGCCGAAGTCGAGGTCGAGGAGCGCGGCCTGCGCCCCCTCGATTAGCACCTCCTCGCCGCGATTGAGCGCGTCCTGCACCAGGATCTCGGTCGCGGCGATGTAGGGTTCCAGCCGCTCGGCGAAGGAGAACGACTCCTCGATGATCCGCCCCGGATCGAGTGGCGGTGCGCCATAGACGCCGAGTAGCTTGTTCTTCCGCGCGACCAATTCGGTGATTTTCGCGGCGAGGAAGCCTTCGTCGCGGAGGTCGGCGACACGGACGCCGGTACGGCTGGCGCGGTCGGCATAGGCCGGACCGATGCCGCGCCCGGTGGTGCCGATGGCGCTGCCGCCGCGCTGCTCTTCCTCCAGCCTGTCGAGGAGCGGGTGCCAGGGCATCACGAGGTGGGCGCGGTCGCTGATGCGGAGGCGTGAGGTGTCCACACCCGCTTGCGCGAGGATCGCCAGTTCGTCCAGCAGGCCCTTCGGATCGATCACCACGCCGTTGCCGATGATCGAGAGGGCCTGGGGATGGAAGACGCCGGCGGGGACGAGGTGCATCTTGAACTTGCCGAGCGGGTTGAGGATAGTGTGTCCGGCATTGTTGCCGCCGGTCGCGCGAACCACGACCGTCGCGTGCTCGGCGAGGGCATCGACAATCTTGCCCTTGCCTTCATCGCCCCACTGCCCGCCCATGACCAAACGCGCTGGCATGTTCCCCCCGTCCTTCCGCGAGCTTTCAGGTTGACCGGGTTGGAACTATAGACGATGGGGGGTCGAAAGTCGAAAGGTCGAAAGGGGCGTCTGTGGGGCGACTGTTTGACGTGTTGCGTGGTGAGGCGCGACGGCAGTTGGCCCTGTAGGGGGCTGAGGGGGCGGATGCTTTGTAACGGCGCGGTATGACCGCCAGGATGCTATAGAGGGCGCGAAGCATCCGCGCCAACAACTTCCACCACAGCCACCATCAACGCCTTCAAGCCATACCCGGTTGCAGGTACTCGGTCGCACGTTGCAGGCGAACCGCCCGTCGCCTTCGACTTTGGACTTTCGACCTTCGACCCGTCCTACACCGCCTCGCGACCGAGTTCGCGTGATCGCTCCGTGGCCCGCGCGACGGCCCGCACGATCGTTTGGTGGACTGCGCCTTCGTCCAGGACGGCGATGCCGGCCATCGTGGTGCCGTTGGGGGAGGTGACTTGGCGGCGCAGTTCCGCCGGATCCTTGCCGGTCTCGCGCAGCATCCGCGCTGCGCCGTAAATGGTCTGGAGGAGGAGTTCGCGGCTGGTCGCCTCGGGGAGACCGGCGGCGATCCCGGCGGCCAGCAGCGCCTCCGCGACATAGTAGATGTAGGCCGGGCCGCTGCCGGAGAGGCCGGTGACGGCGTCCAGCGACGACTCCTCGACGCTTGCGACGGTGCCGATGGCGGCGAAGAGTTGGCGGGCGACGTCCAGGTGTTCGGGCGTTGCCCAGCGTCCCGGCGCGATCGCCGTGGCCGATTGCTGCACGAACGAGGAGGTGTTCGGCATCGCCCGCACGACCGGCAGGCCGTGCGGCAGGCGCGCTTCGAGCGTGGCGGTGGCGACACCGGCGGCGACTGAGAGCAGCAGATGTCCCGGCGTCAGCGCGTCGCGCACCTCGTCGAGGGCCTGTACCGCATCGAAGGGCTTCACCGCGAGGATGATGATGTCGGCTGTGGCGATGTCGGCGAGCTTGTCCCGACTGGCGACCACGCCGTAGGTGGCGGCCAGCAGTTCCAGGCGGGGGAGGTGATCGCGGTTGCAGACGGCGATGCGGGCAGTGGGCAGGGCGGCGGTCGCCGAGAGCCCTTGCAGCATCGCCTCGCTCATCGCGCCCGCGCCGAGGAAGAACAGCCGCTTGTTCGCCAGCATACCGAGTCCTCCCCCGCTCGTAGGTCCCTTGGTCGGCGCGTATCTGGGCGGGATCGACCAGCCACCCCGCTCACGCACAATGGGGATGAAGGGTAGCAGATTATGGCAGGCGGTTGAGGCCCCGCGTTGCTCTGCCACCACCGCGCCTCGGGGTGCGGCGGCACCACGAAACCCGCCTACGCGGGTTAGGACCGTCGCCGGTACATTGCCTCCTCACCCGCATAGTGCGCCATTCCTGAAGTACGGTGCAGATAAGGATCGGCACTACGAGGCGCAAATCCGACATAATATTCAGTACGTACGCGATGCCGTATCTGCACCGTACTTCAGGAATGGCGCAATAGGCGGGTTTCGTGGTGCCGCCGCACCCCGAGGCGTGGTGGTGGCAGAGCAACGCGGAGCCTCAACCGCCTGCCTGTATCCCCCACCTGCCTCCCCAACCGCCCGCAAGATCCCTTGCCGGGGTCGTCCTGGCCCGCGCTCCGACGAATGGGGCGCACTTAATCGGCGACCTGGGCGGCGGGCTGCTCGCCATCGCGTAGCTGGCGGAAAAGTGCGCGCTCGCGCTCGCCGAGGTCGGTCGGCAGGACGATATTCACGCGCGCGAGGAGGTCGCCGCGCGACTCGTCGGTGCCGCCACGTCGCAGCCCTTTGCCGCGTAGCCGGAAGATGCGACCGTTCTGCGTCTCGGGCGGGATCCGGAGGGCGAGGCGACCGTTGAGCGAGGGGATCGCCGCCTCGCCGCCGAGGATGGCGTCGTAGAGGGGCACGTCCACGAGGACGCTGAGATCGCTCCCCTCGCGCGAGAACTGCGCGTGGGGGGCGATCTTGATCCGCAGGTGGAGGTCGCCGCTCGGCCCGCCCAGGGCACCGGGGCCGCCCTGCCCGGCGAGCCGGACCCGACCCCCATCTTGCACGCCAGCGGGGATGCGCGCTTCCAGCCGCCGACTCTGCATGGTCACGCCATCGCCGCCACAGGTGGGGCAGCGCCGATGCTCGACGATGCCCACGCCGCCGCAGGTGGCGCAGGGCACGGAGGTTTGCAGGCTGAGGGTGCGCGCCGCGCCCGCATCGGCCTCTTCGAGGGTGATGGCGACCTCATACTCCTGATCGTCGCCCCGACGCTGGCGCGCTTGCGCCTGACCGCGCCCGCGCGTGCCGCCGCCGAACAGGGACTCGAAGTAATCCGAACGCTGGCCGCCATTGCTGTCGTGATCGTGGAACTCCACCCGTGTGCCGCCACGCCCGGCCTGCTGGCCGGCGAACCACTGGCTGAAATCGGCCTGCGCGGCCTGCTGGTCGAAGCCGCCCGCGCGGGCCTGCTGATAGCGCTGCCAATCGGCCCCGGACTGATCGTACAGCGCGCGCTTCTCGGCATCGCCGAGGACTTCGTGGGCCTCGTTGATCTCCTTGAAACGGGCGGCGGCACCCTGATCGTCCCGGTTCATGTCGGGATGGTGCTTGCGCGCCAGCTTGCGGAAGGCGGCGTGGACCTCCTTCTCGCTGGCCTCGCGCTTCAGGCCGAGGGTCTGATAATAGTCCTTGAAGTCCATCGTCCCCCTCATCCCACGGTGAAGGCCCCGCGAGCGAGCGGGGCGCGGCCTTCTGCAACGCTCGGTACTCTGGGAAGTGTAGTACCTGCGCCGTATTGTGTCAAGTTTCATGCAATGATGGGGTGCGATATGGGTTGCGTGGTGGGGGAGTCGTGGGGGACGGCGAGGTGGCAGGCGGTTGAAACCGCCTGCA
>JAABUN010003856.1_pt1 | contig 21926 bp, 13 predicted proteins | sample 5559311 | NCBI WGS metagenome assembly JAABUN01 (sample SAMN10711877, study PRJNA513370) | rock metagenome | isolation source: Antarctica rocks | place: Antarctica: Victoria Land, Siegfried Peak sud
CCATAATTCTATTTCAGTCATTTGCGGTTGATCACCCGCATCCGTCCCTTTATAAGCATCGTCAGACGCTACATCTGCGTACACCCAATTAGTAACCCCAGTCATCCAGCCACTTGCGCCAGGAGTACCAGATCCGTCAATTAAACCATATGTTCCAACCAACAATCCTTCGATGCCTTTTTTGTTTTGTATCAGTTCAGGAGCATACCGTCCATAAGGTTGTGGTTCAAGAAACTTTTTCTTACATGAATTTAATCCAACAAATGTGAGTGCTGCAAATCCTGCGATTAAAAAATATCTTTCATTGAATTTCATAAATTATTTTTTTGTACTTATATTTTTTACATTTAAAATCCTAAATTAAGTCCGAAAATCAAGGCTTTGTTTGTCGGATAGTTTCCTCTGTCCACCCCTAAATTTCTGTCTGCAAACCGCCTGGTATAATCGTTACGACCGGTATTGGCTGTTGTAATTTCAGGATCTAACCCGGTATATTTCGTAATTGTAAAAAGATTTTGCACCTGAACATAAAATCTTAACCTGTCAATGCTGAAGCGGTCTATTATATTTTTTGGAAGTGTATAACCCAAGCTGAGATTACGCATTCTTAAATAACCACCTGGTTCTATATAATAATCTACAGGTACGGTACCACTGGTAGCATCATTACTGGTTAACCTTGGCAGCAAGGCATCATGGTTTTCCGGTGTCCAGCTATTATATAATACCCTTCTGGTTCTTCCTCCCTGGAAAGTATTAAAGTCTGTCCAGTACCGGGTTTCATTAGCAATCTGACCGCCTGCTTTCCAATAAAGAAAAGTCGAAAAATCAAAACCTTTATAATTAGCACCAATGTTAAAGCCCATAACAAACTTTGGATGAGGGTTGCCAATAAATGTTCTGTCTTCGGGAGTAATTTTGCCATCAGGTTTGCCATCAGGCCCGGTAAGATCTTTATATCTCCAACCTCCAATGAATTTACCTTTTTGATCAAGAGCTCCAAGTTGAGTTGAGTCGTTAAAAAATCCATCTATTACATATCCAAAAAAGCTGGAAAGAGGTCGGCCAGTAACTGAACGATTAAAGGGGTCAATCCTTGTTCTATCACCCTCAAAAAATGGATCAGCTAACTGTCCGACCCTATTTTTATAGAGTGAGAATGTAGTGCTGAGATCATACTTGAAATCTCTGCCTGCAGTGCCACGATATGACAATTGAAGGTCGATACCCTTGTTGTTCATATTGCCAATGTTGATAGGCTGCCGGGCGATAAACCCACCATAAATGCTTGCATCCAATTCTTTCTCAAATAAAAGATCCGTTGTTTCACGATTATAAAGGTCTAAAGTAACAGCCAGCTTGTTATTTAATAAAGTGGCATCAATACCCAAAGTGGATGTTGCTGTTTGCTCCCATTTAATATCAGGGTTACCAACAGTTTGATGCCGTAAAGCAGGTGTATAACTTGTATTGCTTCCATTAATGGGGTAAGCAGCATCATTAGCAATGGTGAAAAAGCTAAGAAATGCTAAAGGACTAATGTTATCATTACCTAAAACGCCATACCCAAAACGAACCTTCAGATCATTCACCCCTTTAACATTCTTAAAGAAAGGCTCCTCTGAAACCCTCCATCCGACACTAAAAGCAGGGAAATTTCCATACTTATGAGTAGGCCCGAAAGCATCTGAAGAACCGTCTCTTCTAAATGATCCACTCAATAAATATCTGTCCATTAAGGAATAATTTACCTGGGCAATAATGGGTGAATATTTCCTGCTTCTGAATTGGCTACTTGATCCAAAAGGTGTAAGACTAAGAGACGAACTTACCTGCTGAAAATTGGGATCTAAGCTAAAAAAATCTGATGCATTTGCATTTATATTTCTCCCCTGGCTTTGAACTATTTCAGTTCCCAATAAAGCTTTTATCTCATGTATGTCCCCGAAAGTTTTTTTGAAATTTAAAGTATTATACCAGGTTAGTTGATATCCATACCCCTGGGCTTCACTGAACTGAGCAATATTTGTTCTTCCTTCAGGGTTTTCATAGATTGGGGGAGTAAAAAGAAAGCTGCTGGTATTGCCAAAATCCATTCCTAAATTAGATCTAAAAGTAAAATAGCGTAAGAAATCAAATTCTGCAAATATGCTACCAATCAAACCTACTCTTTTTTCCCGTCCATTTTTTCTTCTATCCAAATTAGCATAAGGATTAGAAGAGTTACCAAGGTTAGCACCTCGTGCTCCACCATAATTACCCGCTATATCAAATACAGAAATAATTGGCTGATTGCGATAGGAAAAGGCAATAGGATTTCCCTCGTCCTGGTTAGTAAATGCCTGAACTCCTGATCTGTTAGTAAAATTAACCTGCAGGTTTTCCCCTACTCTTACTTTATTTTTTATTACAAAGCTGGTGTTCGACCTTATGGCATAGCGTTGATAACGAGTGGTATAAATAATTCCCTTCTGATCAAAATAATCTAAACCAAAAAGGTAATTAGCATTATCGGTAGCACCTGAAACAGTAACCTGGTGGTTTTGCTGAGGCGCTTTTTGCAGAATTGCTCCTAACCAATCTGTTCCTTCCTGGTTTGCGGCAACAATTTGGTATGTACCAGGGCCATTAACGTCAAATAAATTAAGTTTATATTTGGAAGGGTCGGCAGCGGGATCGCCTGCCGCTATACCGCCACTTTTTCCACCAGGTTGACCTCCACCTGCATATATATAGGCAGGTATAATGGGTCCTGTAGTACTTATTCCCGTAGGCCCTGCATACTGGCCGTGCTTAAATTGACCGTTTACTACATTACCCGAATTAAGAGCTAATAAGTAAAGATATTGTCCATATTCTGCTGTATTTAACAAATCTAATCTTTTAGTAAAGGTTTGGTTACCATAATAACTGTCGTAACTAACCTTAGAGCGGCCAACTTTTCCTTTTTTAGTAGTAATAATGATAACGCCGCCAGCAGCTGCTGAACCATATATTGAAGCTGCTGATGCATCTTTCAACACTTGCATAGTCTCAATATCATTTGGGTTTAATTCTGTAATGGCACCTACACGTGCACCATCCACTACATATAAAGGTTCATTGTTTCCAAATGTGCTATATCCATGAATACGCACATTAGCACCAGTACCGGGAACACCTGATGTACCTACAGTTACTCCTGCTGCACGTCCCTGTAAAAGGCTTTGAATATTTGAACCCGGGTTTGCTACCAATTCTTTTACATTCACAACAGCAACTGAGCCGGTTATGTCCTTTTTAGCTTGTGATGTGTAACCTGTTACTACCACTTCGGTAAGAGTGGCATTTGTTGGTTTTAAAGCAATATCTAAAGTTCCCTTACCATCTGCTGCAATTTCGGTGCGTTCAAAACCCACATTGCTAATTACTATCGTTGACTTGTCAGTGGGGGCATTAAGAGTAAAAGCTCCTTCTGCATTTGTTTGAGTGGCAACATTTGTTCCTTTTACAGAAACGGTAGCACCGGCAACAGGTTCGTTGTTATTACCTGTAACTTTGCCGCTTATTGTTTTTTGGGCAAACGTAAGGGTTGAAAACAGGAGATACACAATAAATAATATAGTGTGTGCAATTAGTTTTTTTGGCATGAGCAATTATTAAAGGGGTTAAACAATATTATAAATTTACCCTGAACAATTGGATTAACAAAATTTTTATGAAATTAAAATAATATTAAATCCAAAGTTAATCGGTGAAAAATCAAAACTTATGGAGGAATAATATATAATAATTTTAGCAAGGCTTGAAATAACGCAATAGAATTCATAAAAAAATCTTCACCTGAGGAGTGAAGATTTTTTAAAACATTGTTGTCAGGATAACCTGTCTTTATTAAGAGTACTATTAATATCCGGGGTTCTGTTTCAGATTGGGATTATTAAGCAATTCCTGTACTCCAATTGGCATTAAAAGATGCTTGGCTTGTAAAGGCTGGTTTGAGCTTTTGTTAATATGTCCTACAAACTCATCAAACCGATTGGTAGTTTCATTATATACTTTTCTCAAACGCACCATATCAAACCAGGTAATGCCTTCATAACAGAGCTCATGCCAGCGTTCTCTCCAAACAGCTTCTCTAAATGAAGCCTGGTTATAGGTACCAATGGCAGGTGTAGTAAGTTTTGCCCTATCTCTGATCTTTTTAAATGCATCATAAGCATCCTGAGTTGGGCCCCCTGCTTCATTTTGTGCTTCAGCATAAATTAATAAAACTTCTGCATACCTGATTTGAGGTACATTAAGATTATTTCGTGCTGAACCCGGGGTACCCTGTGTACCATTTGAGGTAACATTAAAATGCTTAAAAACGTAAGGAGCACCTAAATTAAAGGGTGCCCCACTACCATTGGTATAATAAGTGGTATAAAAATAACCTACCTGATCCTTTGCCCGAAGGTCTCCTGCTTCGTAAGAATTATAAAACGCTAATGTTGGAACGGAACTTCCTGTTCCACCTGGTCCATTAACTGTAACAGCTTTAAAGTTTGGATAATAATTATCCATTGGATTACTGGCAACATCGGCATTATACTGAATTTCAAAAAGGTGCTCCAGCTTATTATTTTGAGCAACACTATGAACGTCGGCATAGGTACTAAAAAGGTTGATTACCGTTGGATTGGCATTAGAGTATTCTATTATTTCCTTTGCTTTATCTGCAGCTAATTTATAATAAGCAGCTCCTTTATTGAGCGGTTGTCCTGCCATTGTTAAATAAACTTTGGATAACTGTGCTTTTACAGCAGCTAATGATACACGTCCGGTTGCATCCATCCATGGAAGGCCAGCAGCTTCTGCAGCTAATAAATCACCTACTATTAATTTATAAACATCCTCCTGCGGAGCGCGGGAAGGATAGAAATCTTCGGAGGTAGCAGTTTGAGGTTTAGTTACTAAAGGAACATCTCCCCATAATCTTACAGCATAAAAATAAGCCCATGCACGTAGAAATTGAGCTTCTCCCAATTTCCTCTTTTTCAGCGCTTCATCCATAGGGGTAATTGCGGGAATTTTATCCAGCGCAAGATTGGCATTTGCAATCACCCTGTATAATCCATTCCACCAATTTACTATATGTCCCGTATTGCCATCCCAGGATAATGAATAAAGGTTGTTCAGGTCTGAGTTTTGTGCAGTCTCAGTGGTGGAAGTTCCTGTTGGTGCTTCAAGCAGTTGCCAGTTGGAGGAAAATATTCCCGCACCCCCTCCATAAAACCTGGTACCATCATAAATAGCAGCTACCGCAGCTTCCGCATGTTCGGGAATGGTATAAAAACTTTCCGGTGTTAAGTTTGAAGGGTCTTTCTCTTCAAGAAATTTCTTACACCCCGATCCAAAAAGTAAGATCGTACAGAAAAGCAGTATGCCTGTATTTTTTAATATATTAAGTTTCATTATAAAGTTTCTTTAGGTAAATAAATTATAAGCTAACATTCAGTCCCACCATATATGTGGTTGATTTTGGATAGCTATGCCAAAACATTCCTTGCGAAAAAACATTGTTTGCATCACCAGCATACCCACCTGTAGGCGTTGTTTCAGGATCCCCTCTGAGTTCCTTATGATGAATTAAAAATAAATTCTGGGCAGAGGCATACACTCTAAGCCTGTCGAGTTTTATTCTTCTGGTTATAGCAGGAGAGAAGTTATAACCTAGTAGCACATTTCTTCCACGGATGAAAGATCCGTCTTTAACCCAGTATGTATCCACGTTTGTTACATAACCTGCCCTGGTATCGCGTATTTCAGCAATATATGTATTTTGATTCTGAGGAGTCCATGCGTTTAATACTGTTGCATAACTATTAGCAAGCGAAACGCGGTCTTCGCTGGAGTGAGATGTCATATCCAAAACATCATTACCATAAGAATATTGAAGTTCAACTGTAAAGTCTAATCTCCTGTATCTAAAAGTATTCAGGAATGCTCCCCATGCTTTGGGACTGCCATTACCAATAATCATCCTGTCTGCATCATTAATTATATGATCGCCATTTACATCCAGGTATTTAATATCACCGGGTAATATTGTTAAGTTATTGCGATAACTAACAAATTTTGCTGCTTCTGCCCTTTCTGCTTCGCTCCAGGTTCCCAATCGAACCAAACCCCAGAAAGAACCTGCTGCTTCTCCTATACGAATGATGTTGGTAGGATTGGTAAAATTAGGGCCGCCAATACCAAAAATATCAGACGGAGTAGCTAAAGAAAGAACTTTATTCCGGTTCATTGAAATATTAAAAGTTGTATTCCATGAAAAGCTTTTCCCCTGAATGTTGACAGTATTTAACCCCAACTCTAAGCCCTTATTTTCCATTGAACCAATATTCTTTTTAATGGTAGCGTAACCGCTGGTACGTGGAACCGGTGCATCCAAAAGCATGTCAGTTGTTTTGCGGTAATAAACGTCACCCTCCAATGTAATCCTGTTTTTAAATAACCCTAATTCCACTCCCGCATCGTATTGAGCCGTCTTTTCCCACCTTAAATCAGGATTAGCCAATCTGTTTATACCCGTTCCGCCTACTTTGGCCCCGTTTATAATAGCAGAGTAGCCCGAACTTAAAGTGGATAATGATGAATAGGAACCTATTTCAGAGTTACCTGTTAAGCCGTAGCTGGTTCTTAATTTAAGGTTTGAAATTACAGTGTTGTTTTTTAAGAAGTCTTCTTCAGAAACTTTCCATGCTAATGCTGCAGATGGGAATAAAGAATATTTATTGTTAGCACCAAATCTTGATGAACCGTCTATCCGTCCTGTAACTGTTAATAAGTATTTGTCTTTATAACCGTAGTTCACCCTTCCAAAATAAGAATTAAAAGCAAATCTGGAACGATTAGAACTATATCCTGGGCTTGTGCTTCCTGCTCCAAGGTTATTGTATAAGAAATAATCACTTGAAAATCCACTTATGCTTGCCCCCTCGCTAAAGAAATTTGTTTCCTGCCAGGAGATACCAAGTAAACCCGTAATAGAGTGAATATCTCTGATGCGTTTGTTATAAGTAAGGTAATTCTCTAACGACCAAAAGCTTTCACGTCTGTTACTTGCACTCGCATTACCAGCTCCCCCTATATTTAATGTACGAGTAACAGACTGATTATTTCCCTGGGTTAGTACATTATAACCTAATACAGTTCGCATTTCCAAGCCTTTAGCCAAATTAATATTTGTATAAAGGCTACCTAAACTTGTTTGGGTATTTAATATATATCTGGTACCCATCAACCTGTGCACCGAACTAAATGAGCCTTCTGCATTAGGGTAATCTCTGTTATTGGCAAAGGTACCATCAGCATATCTTACAGGCAGAAAAGGAAAATCTTCAACAATTTGTCTGGGAACAGCATCACTTTGATCTACTATATTTTCCTCTTGATTGGTATAACTTAATGTACCACCAACTTTCATCCATTTTTTTATCTGGCTGTCAAAAGAAAATCTCCCGGAATAACGCTTAAGGTAGGAAGTTTTAAGAAGACCATTATCATCGCGGTAACCTAGAGAAATTGCATAAGTAGTATTATCATTTCCTCCTGAAAAACCTACCTGGTGATTTTGAGAAAGTTTATGTTGCGTTGCTTCCTTCAGCCAGTTGGTTTCATATAAAGGGTTGCCATTAGCGTCAAAAAGACGTGGATCCTTTCTTGCCAGCGCTGGATTTCTTGATACATACCTGCCAGCCGCCCATCCTGCAGGATCATACTTTTCCATATTCTTATATGCAAGATCCTCCACAGCAAGAAACTCTTTCGCAGTTAGTACTTTAGGGAAATTAGGACCAACGAATGGTACACTAAAATCAGCATCATAAGTAATTCTGCCCTCACCTGACTTACCACGTTTAGTCGTAATTAGAATTACGCCATTAGCACCTCTTGCTCCATAGATTGCAGTAGATGATGCATCTTTTAAAACCTCTACAGCAACAATATCATTCGGATTGATATAATCTATTGCCTGACTGGCCTGAACCTGATTGCCAACCGGAAGGATTACACCATCAATAACATATAATGGGTTATTTGAGGAGTTGATAGAGCTAAAACCCCGAATCCTGATATTAGTTCTGCCCCCCGGACGACCGGAATTTGAATTTACCTGAACACCTGAAATTCTTCCGGCTAAAGCCTGGTTTAGCGATGATGCTGGCCGTTCCTGCAGTTGTGCTGCTCTTACGGAACCCACTGCGCCGGTTAGGTCAGACTTTCGTCGTGTACCATACCCAACCACCACCACCTCGTCCAATCCCGCAGTGGTTCTTTCCATCGTAACATTGATTTCAGTTTGGTTGCCAACATTTACTGTTTGAGATGCAAGTCCAACGCTGGAAAATTCCAGCACAGCATTGTCGTTAGATACAGTTATTGAAAAGCGTCCATCACTATTTGTAGTGCTTCCTTTTTTAGTACCTGCAATTAATACAGATACACCTGGCAAGGGATTGCCTTCCGGGTTTACCACTCTTCCTCTTACCTCATGAGGAGGAGGAAATGCATGCGCACTTACCTGGAAAGTGCTAAATAAAAGTAGTAAAATGGTTAGTTTTAAAATTTGCCTGATTTTGGCTGGACGAAGCCCAAGGCATGCAGTTAATAGAAAACTGCGGGCAGTTAAATGATTTGGCATAGAAGTCGTTGAAGTGTTGATGAAAGAATAAATGTATGAACAGTTGAAGTAATAAAAAAATTTTTTATCAAATTAAAAAAACATTGAAGACAAAATTAATTGGTGAAAAATCAAAAGCAATAAATAGAGGAACAATGTGCAACATATTAGAAATGGAAATAGAAAAAACAATCATATCTGAGTGACTTCTTTTAATCTTGGTCATCACGGTATAAAGGGTAAGAAACAAATTATATTATATTGTCTCTGTTAATAGATAAAGCATAAAATATTTTTTATAAATAACCACGCTAATCAAAATAATCGCGACTTTAGTGAATATTAAAAAATGTACAATGCAAAAATATTTCGCCCTTAATGAAAAAGTAATTATTGTAACCGGCGCAACCGGTATTTTAGGAGAGGCTTTTGTAAACGGGTTAAATGAAATGGGAGCGAGAACTGTTTTAATCGGCCGTAATGAAAACGTGGGAGAGGAGCGGGCCGGTATAATAAATGAGCAGGGAGGAGAAGCATTATTTATAAAGGCAGATGTATTAGTAAGAACAGAACTCGAAAATGCACGGGATGTAATTTTAAGCAAATGGGGAAGAATTGACGGGCTGGTAAATGCAGCCGGAGGAAATATTCCCGAAGCAGTTATAGCCCCCGAAGCCGATGTTTTTGATATGGACATTGATGCATTAAAAAAAGCTTTTGACCTTAACCTGTACGGCACTGTTTTGCCTACATCTATTTTTGGTAAGGCCATCAGTAATGGCGAAGGTGGCAGTATTATAAATATTTCTTCTATGGCTGCAAAGTCTGCCATTACAAGGGTGCTTGGTTATAGTATGGCTAAAGCTGCAATAGATAATTTTACAAGATGGATGTGCGTAGAACTTGCACAACGCTATGGCGACAAAATTCGCATTAATGCAATTGCGCCGGGTTTTTTTATTACCAATCAAAACCGAAATTTACTAACTACTAAAGATGGTTATACCACACGTGGTGAAGCTGTTATCCGTAACACGCCATTTAAAAGATTTGGTATCCCTGATGAGTTGATCGGAACATTGATATGGCTGTTAAGCGATGCATCAAAGTTTGTAAGCGGCGAAGTAGTTTGTGTGGATGGAGGCTTTAATATTTTTTCAGGTGTTTAAATATTTGTTACTACTCAGGTCTTTTTTTTAACGCAGAGTTCGCAGAGGTTTTCGCAGAGAACTGCAGAGTTAATAATTGTTTAGCACCCGTTTTAAGCCATTCGTTAATTTCAGCACGTAACAATAATATGCAATCCTACCTTACATCCTGAAAGCCTCAAGTAAGTTAATATCTTGGCAAGATGAATATAAGGGTTTATGTTCTTTAAGGGCACATCCAATTATTATTTCTGTAATTTCATTTTCTGTCATCATTTTTATTGTTTTTCTCTGTGGTTCTTTGCGTGCATTTTTCTCTGCGCACTCTGCGGTAAAACTTTTTAATAAGCAGGCTGAGTAGTTACAAATATTTAATTACTTCCTCTTGCAATAATTCATAAAATTTATTTCCTTTAAATTGTAGGCTCTTACATTTTTAAAAGCTTCATAAATTAATATGACCAACTCTGCCACGCAAAACAAAACCGGTTTCGCCATTATCCTCATCACTTCTTTATTTTTTTTGTGGGGGTTTGCTTTAAACCTGAACCCCATTTTAATTCCGCATTTAAAGAAGGCTTGCAGGTTATCCGATACACAGTCTGCCTTCATCGACTCTGCTTCGTATATTGCTTATTTTTTATTGGCTATACCTGCGGGTAAATTCATGAACCGGTTTGGTTATAAAGGTGGAATTATCTTAGGCTTACTGCTGTTTGCTTTTGGAGCATTTTTATTTTATCCTGCTGCTGCTGCAAGGTCGTATGGTTTTTTTCTTGGCGCTTTATTTATAATTGCAAGCGGACTTGCTTTTTTAGAAACCGCAGCTAATCCATACATTACAGTTTTGGGAGATCCCGCTACGGGAACACAACGGTTAAACTTTGCCCAATCGTTTAATGGGCTGGCTGCATTTTTAGCTCCTTTAGTTGGCGGAAAATTTATATTGTCAGGTAAAACATTGTCTGCGCAGCAGGAAGCCGGCATGTCTGCCGAACAACTCGATCAGTATCTGAAACATGAAGCATCTGCTGTTCAAATACCTTTTATTGTTATCGGGCTTGTCGTATTAATGGTGGCCATCTTTTTATGGCGCACTCCGTTACCCGAAATTAAAGAAGACGACTCTCTCGAAGTGGAAGGCAGCATATTGAAAGAAAAAAATTTAATGATGGGGGTATTAGCTCAGTTCTTTTATGTTGGGGCGCAGGTATGTATCAGCAGTTTTTTTATTCGCTTTGCCGGAAGGGTTGCCGGTATTGATGAAGTATCTGCAGCGTACTATTTATCTGCTGCATTATTAGGTTTTATGATTGGTCGTTTTGCCGGCACTTTTTTTATGAAATTTGTTTCGCCCCCAAAGCTGTTATCCATCTATAGTCTCGTTGTAATGATATTATTGTTGGTAGCAATACTAACAAAAGGTATGGCTGCGATATATGCTTTGATTGCTGTTGAATTCTTTTTATCAATTATGTTTCCTACCATTTTTGCTTTGAGTGTAAGAGGACTGGGTACAAAAACAAAAGAAGGTTCTTCGCTGGTTATTATGTCAATAGTAGGAGGTGCAATATTTCCTGTAATTATGGGGCGTGTATCCGATCAAAGTAATATTCAGGTTGCTTACATTGTTCCGGCAGTTTGCTTTTTAATGGTGTTATATTTTGCTATTAAAAATATACGGGTCGCTAATTTGAAGTTGTCGGCTGCGCATTAAAGCAACATAACCGAAGCTGTAAGTTCAAAAACTACTTACGCAAATATTAATACATTGAAAATATTAACCTGCACCACGCCTGGCATTTTTGAATATGGCATAGGAGAGAAGCCGGTGCTTACAAAAGGAAATGCGATTATTAAAATAAAACGCATAGGTATATGCGGCACCGATCTTCATGCTTTTGAAGGCACACAACCTTTTTTTGAGTATCCGCGAATTTTAGGTCATGAGTTAGCAGGAGAGCTGATTGATTTTGATAATGCTCCGGGTTTTACAATTGGAGAAGCCCTTACATTTATACCTTATTTTAACTGCGGTAAATGTATTGCCTGCCGTTCGGGAAAGCCTAATTGCTGCAGCAACCTAAAAGTGTGCGGGGTGCATTGCAATGGCGGTATGGTAGAGTATTTATCTGTGCCATCTTATTCTCTTATTCATGGTGAAGGCCTGAGCTTTGATGAACTTGCATTGGCAGAACCTTTGGCTATTGGTGCCCATGGTGTGCACAGAGCAGGAGTAAGTGAAGGAGAATATGTGTTGGTTATAGGTGCAGGACCTATAGGTTTGGGAACAATGGAATTTGCACGCATTGCCGCAGGTAAAGTGATAGCCCTTGATATTAATGATTCGCGGTTACAATTTTGTAAGGATAAACTAAAAGTTGCTTATACTATAAATGCGCTTGCCCCAAATGTAACAGAGCAATTAATGGAAATAACAAGCGGAGATATGCCTTCCGTTGTTATTGATGCCACAGGTAATTTAAGAGCTATCAATAATGCATTTCAATACGTGGCGCATGGTGGGCGGTATGTATTGATCGGACTGCAAAAAGGAGAGATCAGTTTCAGCCATCCTGAATTTCATAAAAGAGAAGCAACATTAATGAGCAGCAGAAATGCCATGCGACAGGATTTTGAACAGGTGATTGCTGCAATAAAAAACAAAGAAGTACATCCTGCCGCATACATTACCCATCGTGTTTTATTTGATGATGTTAAACATGAATTTGTAAACTGGCTTAACCCTGTAAACGGAGTGATTAAGGCGATAGTGGAGATAGAGTAATGAAGAAGAAGCCCCGGCCCTAAAGGGAGAAGAGAGAAGCCGTCTCTAAATCTTTACCTGAAGCGTGGTTCTTACCTATAACCCATTGCCTGCAACTTAAACAGCTCTGCATATCTTCCTTCTTTCTGCAACAACTCTTCATGACTGCCGATCTCAATTAATTGACCTTTATCTAAAACAATTATCCTGTCTGCCATGCGAACTGTTGAAAAACGATGAGATATCAATACTGCCGATTTACCTTTTGTTAAATCAGCAAAGCGTTGAAATACTTCATATTCGGCTCTTGCATCAAGGGCTGCTGTAGGTTCATCTAATATCAGCAACTGTGCATCTTTCATGTAAGCTCTTGCTAAGGCAATCTTCTGCCACTCGCCACCGGACAGATCAATCCCGTTATTGAAACGCCTGCCAAGCATCTGCTCATATTTATCCGGCAACCTTTCAATTAAAGGGGCAGCCATACTTTGTACCGATGAAGTTTTAATAAGCTCGGCATTGCCAACTTCAGAAATATTGCCAGCGGCAATGTTCTGGTTCACGCTCATCTGGTATCGTATATAATCCTGAAAGATGACACCTATATTGGTTCTTAATTCATTCAGATCATACTCACGAAGGTCAATGCCATCCAGTAAAATACGTCCTTCTGTTGGGTCATATAAACGAGCGAGCAGTTTCACCAGCGTTGTTTTGCCTGCACCGTTTTCGCCAACCAGCGCAATCTTTTCTGAGGGGCTAAGCGCAAAACTTACATGGCGGTTAGCCCATTGTTCTGAATTGGAATATTTGAATCCAACGTTCTCAAAAGTAAAGCCTTGTTTGATAGGTTTAGGAAACGGCAGAGGTTTGGCAGACAAAACAATCTTTGGTTGTATTTCGAAGAAGTCAAAAAAATCCTGCAGGTAAACCGCCCCTTGCGAAACACTGGTGAAGCGAATTAAAATACCTTCCATCAAACTCCTCAATTGCCTGAAAGAGCCTGCAAGAAAAGTAAGAGAGCCAATAGTTATTTTTCCGTTAACAGCCTGTGCGATTATAAAAACATAAGCGGCGTAGTAACCGGCGCTTCCCACCATAGTTAACACAGTTCCCCAAATCGTACGCCTGATAGCAAGTAACTTGTTCTGCACATAAAACTGTCCTGCCAACTGCTTAAAGCGGTTAATGATAAAGCCCGACAAATTAAAGATCTTAACCTCTTTGGCCGTTTCATCGCTTGCACCTAAAAAACGAACATAATCCAGTTCCCTTCTTTCAGGCGTTTGCCTTCGGCTAAGCGCATAAGTTTTGTCGTTAAAATAAGCCTCGCCTAAAAAAGCAGGTATAATGGCAACCAGCAACAGTACGATCAGCCACGGGTTAAATGCCAGCAGCCCAACACCAAGAAAAGCCATCGTTATCATATCCTGTACCTGGCTCAATACCTGCGACAGCAATATGGTGCGGCCCACCGTTTGCTGCCTTGCCCTTTCTAACTTATCGTAAAAGGCAGAGTTTTCAAACTGGTCAAGGTCGAGCGTAGCCGCATGGCTCATGATCTTTACAGAAGTATGATTAGAAAACAGGTCGCCCAACAAACTATCCATTAGTGTAATGGCCCTGCTTAATCCATCACTCAAAATTGCCAGTCCAAATTCTATAGCAACAAGCGTCCACAAATGATATGCGGAAGCGCCTACCTTACCCTGGCTCAACACAATAACCTGGTCTATAATTAATTTGCCTACATATAAAATAGCCACCGGAGTTGCCGATTTTACAATCCGCAGCAAGGCATTAACTATTGTCATCCACCGGCTGGTTTCCCAAACCAGTTTAAAAAACCGCGGAAGGTTCCGCAGTGCAGAAAGCCGCTCTTTTAAGGTTAATTGATTTGTAACAGGTTTACCTTCTTTAAGAAACAATTTTTGCAACAAAGACATTTGTAAAAGTAAGGGAGTTTCTGTCTGCTCCCTTTAGGACACATCTTTTCGAATTGATTGGGCTTTTATTATTTTTACCGCTCCAAAGGAGTCCTACGGATAGAGAAATACAAGAGTTTTCACAGGGGTCGCAGAGAAGTGTAATTATTTCTTTACAACCAACAAACCCTCTACTCAAAATGGCTATAAAGAAAGTTGTCGAATTCGCTACATTTACTGCTTAGTAAAATGCTGTATGAAAAAAATAATTTTTAAATCAGGCCTTATCATTGCATGTTTCACATTAACACAATATGCATTTGCACAAACAATTAATAGCTCTGCTGCTACAAAAACCGAAACTTCTGCATCCACACAAATAATGCTTCCACCCGGATTTACTGCAACTATTATTTCTGAAGGGCTTGTGGGTGCAAGGCATTTAGCCGCTAACAAACAAGAAGGGCTGTATGTTAAACTCTCTAAATTAAAAGGCGGCAAAGGAATTATTTATTTAAAAAATTTAAACGGAAAGTTTGTTGAACAAGCTGCATTTGGTGATTATCCGGGCACGGGTATTTATATTAAGAACGACTATTTATATGCTTCGTCAAATGATGATGTTTATCGTTATAAATTAGATAACAACGGCGAAGTCATCAATCCTGATGAACCGGAAAAGATCATTGTGGGTTTGGTAAATCGAAACAGGGATAATTCAAAATCTATTGCAGTTGATAACAACGATAATATCTATGTGAATGTAGGTTCTTATCTCGGTTCATGTCTTGTTGATCCGCTTTCAAAACAGGCGCCCAATCCTTGCCCGTTACTTGATTCTGTAGGTGGTATCTGGCAGTTTAAAATAAATAAGCTGAACCAACAATATAAAGATGCTGTGCACTACGCCACGGGTTTTAAAAACGTGGTTGGGCTCGATTGGAACAGCAATACAAAATCTTTATTTGTTATGCAACATGGCAGAGACCAGTTGCATGATCTGTACCCCGAATACTTTACAGCAGAACAAAGCGGGCTGTTACCTGCAGAAACAATGTATGAGGTGCGCAAAGGTTCGGATGGCGGATGGCCTTATGTTTATTACGACCAGTTTCAGCATAAGAAAATACTTTCTCCCGAATATGGAGGGGATGGCAAAAAAACGAGTAAAGAAAATGCACTTGATCCTATTGTTGCTTTTCCCGCGCATCTTGCACCGAATGGGTTGTTGTTCTACACCGGTAATAGCTTCCCAAAAAGATATCAGAACGGAGCCTTTATTGCTTTTCATGCCAAATCACCCGAATTGCAAAAAGGTTACATAGTAGCTTTTGTGCCTTTTAAAAATGGTAAGCCTTCCGGTAACTGGGAAATTTTTGCCGATAATTTTTTAACCGACAAAGACCAGCATAAGCCTTGTGGTTTAGCCCAGGGACAGGATGGATCTATCTATGTTTCTGATGATGCAAAAGGAACAATCTATCGTATCAGATACAACAAGTAATACAAATCCTTTTTGTTCCGGGTTGCTATAAATTATTGAAATTATTGGTACTGATTGTATTCCATCTCTTCGTATCATAACTATTAGATGAAGGTTATTTAGATCGCTTTAATTCCTACAGTTAAAAAAAATTTTAACAAATGCTTGTGTAACCAAAAGGTTTCATTTACATTTGTAACAGAACGGTTACAAATAACTTTCAAAATGAGAAGAGATGTATTTCAGGCAATAGCAGACCCTACACGAAGAGAAATTATAAATATGGTTGCACACCAGTCGCTTAATCTAAATTCTGTAGCAGAAAATTTTGATATAAGCAGGCCGGCAATTTCTAAACATATTAAAATACTTACCGAGTGTGGGTTGATAGTTATTAAACAACAAGGCCGGGAAAGATACTGCGAAGCAAAGCTCGACAAGCTAAACGAAGTAAGTAACTGGATTGAACAATACCGCGTTTTCTGGACAAAAAAATTAGATGCCCTTGAAAGCTTTTTAGCTACCGAAACATTACCTGCAAAAAAACGTAAGCCAATAAAAAAATCAAAGAGAAAATGATTTGTAACATCACTATAAACTATAAAAAATGAAAAACGAACCATTTGTTATTGAGCGTACTTATAATGCACCTGTGCACAAAGTCTGGAGAGCCATTACAGACAAAGACCAAATGAAGCAATGGTATTTTGACCTTGCAGAATTTAAACCCGAAGTGGGTTTTGAGTTTCAGTTTGAAGGAGGCTCTAAAGATAAAACCTACCTGCATTTATGCAGAGTAACCGAAGTAATAGCTGACAAAAAACTTACTTACAGTTGGCGATATGATGGTTACGAAGGAAACTCGTTTGTAACTTTTGAATTATTTGACGAAGGTGACAAAACAAGACTAAAGCTAACGCACGAAGGCCTTGAAACTTTCCCAACAGGCAACAAAGATTTTGCAAAAGAAAGCTTTGCTGCAGGCTGGACACAAATCATTGGCACTTCTCTAAAGGAATTTGTTGAAAAAGAGGGGGTCACCAAACCATAATAGCATAATTAAACCGCAGAGAACAGGAGTAGCAAGAGATTTCGCAGAGACTTGAATTACCTCTGCGCAAACTCTGCCTCTTTCTTCTCTGCGGTTATGCCTTTACATCAGCAAAAGAGAGATGCTAAAAAGTATCTGAAGTTTTAAAAGCACATTATTCTTTCGGAAAGTCCGCTCCAACTGTTGTTTCTTCCCAGGCATCAAAATCTCTTTGTAATTCATTAAGTTTATTTCGTGCACCTTTTAATGCGGCCACTCCTAATAATAAACGACGTGGAGGATCTTCTGACTCTACAGCTTTGATGATAGCTTTTGCAGCTCTTACCGGATCGCCGGGCTGGTTGCCGCTGTAGCCACGAATATTGTTCTTGTTTTGTCCCGCAGTGGTTGCGTAATCTTCAATAATAATCTTGCTGTTGTTGGCCGACCGGCCTGCCCAATCTGTACGAAAACCACTTGGCGCAACAACAGTTACTTTAATACCTAATGGAGCCGTTTCTTTTGCAAGCGATTCGGATAAGCCATCTACTGCATATTTAGTTGCGTTATAAAAACCAACAGCGGGAAAGCTAACCAATCCGCCAATAGATGCAATGTTTACGATATGCCCGCTTCTTTGTTTGCGCATGATTGGTAACACTTCTTTGGTCATGTTTGCCAGGCCAAAAAAGTTAATCTCAAACATTCGTCTTACTTCTTCTTCTTCGCTTTCTTCAATGGCACCGAAGTAACCAATACCTGCATTATTTACCAATACATCAATACGTCTAAATTTTTCCATAGCCTGTTGTACAGAACTTTTAATTTCTTCGGGCTTAGTTACATCCAACTGCACAGCAACAGACGTGTTTGTATAAGCCTGTATAATATCGTTTATATCTTTTGGCTTTCGGGCTGTAACCACAACTTTATTTCCGGCTTCCAAAGCTTCTCTTGCCAGTTCGCGTCCAAACCCGGTTGAACAACCGGTGATTAACCATACTTTACTCATGTTATTTGTTTTTTGGTGATCGTTATCAGGACGCAATTTTAATAAACCAATGCATCCGGTCTTTTGTGGTGCGAATATAACCATTGAAGTATATCCGCAACACATTGCAGCCCGTACAAGTACTGCAATCAATCAACTTAATTTTACTTAGCCAAGGGCAAGTGGAAAATTGGAAGATATGGAAAACAAAAAAGGCACTTATTACGGTGCCTCTTTACAAAAATATCTGCTCGCTGTTATTTCAAATCCGCTTCCTTTAAACCACTGTTTACTTTAATGTCTTTAAAAATAATATCCTGTTTAAACTGTCCCAGGTCTATAAGCATGCGTGTATGTATCTGCGCACCATTGTATGGTTTGTAATCCATGAAATAAGTTTGAACCGTAATCTTACCTGCAGGGCCTGCATCTTTAACTGTAGAAGACTTAACTCTTAAACCGCTTGCTACATCATAATAATTGGTGAATTCTCTGCCTGTAGCAGTTTTTACCTGCAACGCATAAGCGTCTTTTCCTTCCACTTTTTCTATGCCCGATAAAGTGTAATTATTGCCGGTTTGCTTTAATAAATATGCATCAGAAAAAAAGGAAGCTTTCTCATCCATTTCTTCTTTGTCCTGAGCATCGGGCTCTTTGGTCTGGCCTTGTTGGGAGAGTGTATATTTTCCGTTCTTCACCATTTGTTGCTGTAAAACCATGCCTTGCATGGATGCCGAAAATAAAAACGCGGAAGGCAAAATATGCTTCTCGTTCACTGTTATCGTACGGCCCATTATAGACGCTTCGCCATTAAGTTCAATATCTTTTATAGCTGCAATTGCCTGTGGAGTTCCCACTGCTGCAACAGCCTTTTGCAAAATGCTTTGTGGTGTTACTGAAGCATCGGCTTTCTTAACTGTGGGCGCAGCAACTTCGTTGCCGTAAACATCAAAGTATTTTACTTCGCCATACTTCTCAAGACCCGTAGCAATTTGTTTTGCATTACCTACAATAACAATATGCATTTGGTTAGGCAGTACAAATTTGTTAGCCATGCTTTGTACAGTTTGCGGCCTAACATTGCCAAGGTTTTTAAGATAATCCTGATAGTAAGTTGCAGGCAAATTGTAACGGGCAATATTCAATGCGAAATTTGCAATGGTTGCAGGGTTTTCTAATGAACGGGCAAAACCGCCTGAGAGGTAATTCTTCATTTGCGTAACTTCATCGTCCTGTAAAGATTCTGTACGTATGCGGTTGAACTCGTGAACAAACTCCGCAATTGCGCTGTCGGTTTTTTCATTTCTAACCTGGGCAGTTGCCGTAAACGCACCCACAAGCCTGTCGCTTTTTAAGCTTGAATTTGCGCCATAAGTAAAGCCATGCTTCTCTCTTAAATTTCCAAGTAAACGGGCTGTAAAGGTGTTGCCCCCTAAAATATTATTCATAACAGAAGAGGGGATGGCATCGGGCGAGCCTGGCTTTAGCTGAACGGGTGTAACAAACGTGATTAAGCTTTGCACACTTGCCGGACGGTCAACAATAGCAACATAAGTTTTGGCTGGTGGCTGCGGTTGTGTATATTCAACTTTTGGAACAACGCCTTTCTGCCAGCTTCCAAAATTTTTCTCAGCCAGCAATTTTGCTTCGGCAGGTGTTATATCGCCTACAAAAACCAGGTAGGCATTATTAGGCTTCCAATAAGTGGAGAAGTAATTTTTAATATCCTCCAGCTTTACATTATTAATGGTTTGCTCGGTTTCAATATCGCCATAAGGATGGTCTTTACCATAAGTTAACCTGTTGATTACATTTTGAGAAATTGCAGAAGGATTATCTTTTGCTGCCTGCAATCCCGATAACTCCTGCCTTCGGATTTTTTCAAGTTCTTCTGCAGGAAATGAAGGTCGTAATACTATATCGCTCATTAAACTCATCACTTTACTAAAGTTGGTTTTAAGAGACGATGCAGAAACACCGGTTCCGGAAGTACTAATCGTTGCTCCAAGAAAATCTATTTCTTCATCAAGCTTTGCTTTGTTCATTGTGGTTGTACCGCGACGCAATAAATCACCGCCCATTGATGTAAGACCTGCTTTTTCGCCTTCAACAATCCCTTCAAGATCAATAGTAAGGGAGGCACTAACGCGTGGAAGTTTGCTGTTTTGAACAACAAAAACTTTAAGTCCGTTGGCAAGTGTATAAGTTGCAGGCTGTCCTATTTTAATTGCAGGGGCCGCAGAAGGTTGTGGGGCTTTTGACCTGTCTATTTGCGAGAGTGCCATCAAAGGCAACAAGGCAAAAAGATATATAATTGTTTTCTTCATTATGCTGTTTTTTTACAAATTTCTTTTTATTATGGCTTTCCCGTTGTGGCAGATTTTGAACCTTTAGGTACATAATAAAGAACAACGCGGTTGTCTTTATTCAGATACTTTTTTGCTACGTTTAAAATATCCTCGCGGGTAACTTTATTATAACGATCCAGTTCAGTATTGATAAGGTTGGCATCGCCAAAGTAAACTTCGTAGTTAGCAAGACTTTCAGCAATACCTGCCATAGTTGAATTTGCGCTTACAAAGGAAGTTTGTACCTGGTTTTTAACTTTCTGAAATTCTCTTTCAGATACAAGGCCCGTTTTTAATGTAGCCACTACGCTGTCAACCACCTTTTCGAGCGCCTCTGGTTTTACACCCATTGCGGCAATGGCATAATTTAGAAAAAGACCTGCATCCTCATTAAAAAAAGGAAGCGAAAGCGCTGCCACTGCCATCTGTCTTTCATCAACAATTGTTTTATTCATGCGTGATGAAGGGCCGCCTGACAATATAGTTCCCAAAAGGCGAAAAGCATAATATTCATCACTGCCCTGCTTTGGTGCACGGTACGCCTGTATAACTGCAGGCAATTGAATATTATCTTCGATCACATCCCGCACTTCGCCGCCTAATGGTTTTTCTGTGATATTGGGGCGGGGGATAGGTTTGGTGCCTTTAGGGATTGCAGCAAAATATTGCTCCACCTGTTTTTTTGTTTCATCAATATTTATATCGCCGGCAATAGATAATACACAATTGTTGGGCACATAAAAAGTTTTATAAAAATCAATGAATTCATTAAGGCGTGCAGCATTCAGGTGTTCCATACTGCCAATGGGCGCCCACCTGTAAGGATGATCTTTATAAGCTCTTTTTAAAATTTCGGTTAATATAGTGCCGTAAGGCTGGTTATCAATACGCTGGCGTTTTTCTTCTTTTACAACTTCGCGCTGAGTGTTTACGCCAATATCTTCAATTTTAGCGTGCATCATTCTTTCGCTTTCGAGCCAAAGGCCAAGGTTCAATTGATTACTTGGCAGCAACTCGTAATAGAAGGTTCTGTCCTGGCTGGTATTAGCATTTAGTGCACCGCCGGCATTGGTAACATATTTATCAAACTGGCCACGTTTAATATTTTCGCTGCCTTCAAAAAGCAGGTGCTCGAAAAAGTGGGCAAAGCCTGTTCGGGCCGTGTCTTCATTTTTAGAACCAACATGATATAAAGCAGTAACCGCCACTACAGGCGCAGTATTGTCTTTATGAAGAATTACTTTAAGCCCGTTGGGTAAAGTATATTTTTCAAAGGCAATTTTAGGAGCCTGAGCATTGAGACTGCCGCTTACAAAAGCAGCAATAACAATTATTAAAAGCCATTTTTTCATTGAAACAAAATTTTAAATGTTTAGCAAGATGCAAAAAGAAAAATTTATGAAGCCTTAAAGCCATCACTAAAATTACCGTTTATCACAATATAAAGGCGAAAAGTTTAGGGTGCATTTCAAATTGTCGCAGCTAAGCAGCGGCTTTGCAAGTTGCTTTTGTTAGTTGAATGATTTTATTCCAATCATTATTTTTTCTCACAACTCTTAAGTTGAGCATATGCTGAGCACCCTT
>JAABUN010003857.1_pt1 | contig 21924 bp, 21 predicted proteins | sample 5559311 | NCBI WGS metagenome assembly JAABUN01 (sample SAMN10711877, study PRJNA513370) | rock metagenome | isolation source: Antarctica rocks | place: Antarctica: Victoria Land, Siegfried Peak sud
CGTCATCCGCGCGCAGTATCTCGGCCTGCCCCTCGGCGACATCACCGCGCTCGAAAACCCGGCGGCGGTCGAGGCGATCGGGGAGGCGCGGTAGAAGCGAGTAGGGAGTCGGTAGTCGGTAGTCGGTAGTGGGGGTCCATTGCTGGCGCAGGAGCATTAACCCTACCGCCCAGCCACTGCCGACTACCGACTACCGACTACCGACTACCGACAGAGAAACGGAGCAACGATGAGCACCAACGTCCCCGCCAGCACACTCGCCGAGATGGCCCAGTATTACCGAGAGCGGGCCGCCGAGTACGATGAGTGGTTCTATCGCCTGGGGCGGTACGATCACGGCGAAGAGGCCAATAATCGCTGGCATAGCGAGGCGCAGGAAGTCTTCGCCGCATACGATGCGCTCGGGGCGAATGGTGACGTGCTCGAACTCGCCCCCGGCACCGGGATCTGGACCGAGCATATTGTCCGTACGGCTCGGTCGATCACCGCAGTCGACGCTTCGGAGGAGATGATCGCGATCAATCGCGCGAAGCTGACCGGGCATGGCGCGGAGAACGTTACCTATCAGGTTGCCGACATCTTTGACTGGCGACCGGAGCGCCAATACGACGCCGTCTGCTTCGGTTTCTGGATCTCCCATGTGCCGCGCGAACGGCTCGATGACTTCCTGCGAACCGTTGCCTCGGCCCTGCGACCGGGTGGCAAGGTCTTCTTCGTCGATGGGCGGCACGAGTCCAGCAGCACCGCGACCGATCACTTGCTCCCCACCGCCGAAGAGCAGACGATGACCCGCCGCCTCAACGATGGCCGCGAATACCAGATCGTCAAGAATTTCTACGTGCCGGATGCGCTGGCGGCGCAGTGTGCGGCCGCTGGTCTGGCGGTCACCGTGCGCGAAACGGCGACCTATTTCATCTATGGCGCAGGCGAACGGATGGCAAACGCTACATAACGCCCACTGCCGGGGACGTGCCAGCTTATCAGCCTGAGCCGCACGCCCAGCCCTTCCCATATCCGGCCACACCTCATGACAACCTTTGCCATTCGTCGTGAAAGATGAGCGCCATGAAGATCACCGAGATCCGCACCTTCATCACCTGGGGCGAGCCGCGTAACTGGGTCTTCGTCAAGATCATCACCGATACAGGGCTGTACGGGTGGGGCGAGGCGACGCTGGAAGGGCGCGAAGAGACGATCCGTACCTGTGTCGAAGAGTTGGGCGCGTGGCTGATCGGCAAGGACCCGCTGCCGGTCGAGGAGCACTGGCAGGTCCTCTACCGGCACGGCTTCTGGCGCGGCGGTGTGGTCCTCACCTCGGCACTCGCGGGCCTCGATCAGGCGTTGTGGGATCTACGCGGCAAAGCCTGGGGGGTGCCGGTCTATCAGTTGCTTGGCGGCCCGGTACGGAAGCAACTACGGCTCTACACGCACGTCGGTATCTATAACCCCGATCTCCTCGAAGAAGATGCCCGGCGCGATATCGCCGATGGCTTCACCGCTGTGAAGACCGGTGCCTGGGTCAGCGACTCGCCTTTACCTGAGACAGAGCAGATCGCCGCCTTCGCCGAACGGGTCGGGCGACTGCGCGCGATCGTCGGGCCACAGGTCGATATCATGATCGACAACCACGGTCGGAGCCGCCCGGCGATGGCGGTGCGGCTGATGGAAGCGCTGGCCCTGCACAACCTCCTTTGGCTGGAGGAGCCAACGCCCCCGGACGATATCGAGGCGCTCGCACGCGTACGCGCGGCCAATCCACCGATGGACATAGCCACTGGCGAACGGCTCTATTCGAAGTGGGAGTTCGTACCCCTCTTGGAGCGCCGACTGGTGGACGTGATTCAACCCGACCTCTGCCATGCGGGCGGCATCACCGAGTGCAAGAAGATCGCCGCCCTCGCCGAAGCCTATTACGTACAGGTCGCGCCGCACAGCCCGCAAGGCCCGGTTTCGACCGCCGCCTCGGCGCATCTCGCGCTGGCGATCCCGAACTTCCTCATCCTCGAATTCGTTCGCTCCGCACCGTTCCGCGACCGGATCATGCGGGAGCCGTGGGTCGTGCGCGACGGTTGCCTCGAAATCCCCGACCGTCCCGGTCTTGGCGTCGATCTCGATGAGGACGCCCTCACGGCCAGCCCCGCCCGCCCGGTCGGGATCCCACGCGGCGCATGGGACCGCGATGGCGCACCAGCCGATGTGTGATCCACGCGAAAATTTGACCCGGAAAGCAAAGACGCACAAGCACGGCTTTAAAGGGCCGCACCCGTGCGTCTCGACATCTCGTTCAGTTGTTCTTCGCTGCTGTCGCGGTTAGTATCCGCGCTGGCGGCGAAGATGGCGGCGGATCTCCTCCGGGGAGGGCTGACGAACCGGCACAAGTGCGGGTGCCGGTCGCTGCCCATGCAACAGCGTATCCAGCGCCTCCGCGAGACGGTCAACCGTCTCTTTGGCCTTCTCGATCAACTTATCTGTACCCCGGCGCTCTTCTCCAGCCATCGATCACTCTCTCTATTGTTTCACCGCCCACCGGACACACCGCACAGCGAGGACACCGGGAGGGGCGGCAGTATCAACTAGCTCTGCGGCGTATCGGTCAACAAGCCCTGGCGATGGCGCCAGCGGGCGTAGACGAGCCGCTGCCACTCGATGCGGCTGAAACCGGCCAGCCTGAACCATTCCTGTTGTTCGGGGGTCACTTCTTCGGTATCTTGGGTCAGCGCTTCCCGTTCGGTCTGCTGGGTCGCGATGTCACGCTGCTCATTGTCTACCATCTCTACGCTCCTTTGTGCTAGTGATTCCCGCTGAGAGGAATCTCCACCAACTATAACGCCAGAGGGGTCACGGCTGTTCCTGAGATCAGGACCGAATATTTGATCCGATACCCAGGTGCGATACCGACAACGAAAGGGGAACACAGAGCGATTGTGCTATCCCCATTCTCCCCTGTTTCGGCGCATCCGACCAGCGAGCATTGGTACCAACTCTTACCAGCCGTTGGTACCCCACGCCGGTCCTTCCCCGCGTCTCGGGCAACGGACCTCTCCTGTTGCCCATTGCACTGCTCACAGTACGAACGCTTCTCGATTTAACGAGAGAGGAACACGATCGGTTGCAGTCCACGGAAACCTTCGGCCAGCTTCGGAAAATAGCGACCGATTCACTATTTTTCCGACAAAACCTTGGCAAGAGCTATGCCACCATCCGTCCCGGCGCTGTACATGGTTGATACGCCAAAGATTTGCACGGGCGACCGGCGCACTGCTACCTTTATCATACACAAGTTGCACGGCGCTGTATTCATGTCCGTACACCCATTATCAATCGATAGGGGGAACGATGACCGCTAATCTGACCGGCCTCGACCTGCGCATCGCCTTCCTCTACGGCGCGGAGATGAATATCTACGGCGATCGGGGCAATATCATCACCCTGACGCGCCGCGCCGAGTGGCGCGGTATCAAGGTCGCGGTCGAGCAGATCGGGATCGGCGAACCGCTCAAGCCAGGCCAACACGATCTTTACTTCTTCGGTGGCGGGCAGGACAAGGAGCAGATCGCGGTCGCAGCCGATCTAGACCGGCAGGACAATGGCGACAAAGGCGCAACGCTGCGCGCGGCGATCGAAGACGACGCGGTGGCGCTGACGATCTGCGGCGGTTACCAACTGTTCGGCCACTATTATCGCCCGCACAACGGCCCTGAACTCCCCGGTATCGGCGTCATCGACGTGACCAGTCAGGCAGGTTCCGATCGGTTCATCGGCAATAGTGTCCTCAATACGCCGGACGGCGACCTCGTCGGCTTCGAGAACCACAGCGCGCTGACCTTCGTTGGGCCGAACGCCACGCCATTCGGCACAGTTGCGGTCGGCGCGGGGAACAACGGACGTGACGGCACCGGCGGCGCACGCTATCGCCATGCCTACGGCTGCTACCTCCACGGCTCGCTCCTCCCCAAGAATCCCTGGTTCGCCGACCTCCTGATCACCCAGGCTCTCGCCCGCCGCCACGGCCTGGTCGAACTCCCACCCCTGACCGACAACTTCGAGCACGCCGCCCATGCGAGTGCGGTGAGGCGGGCGCAGCTAACGAGATAGTGGTCGTAGTGGGCCAGTGGGCCAGAAGGGACCGGGAGAAGGCCATAGGCTGTAGTCATCTCACAATCTTACTGACCCACTCGCCCACTCGCCCACTATCTCGTTGCCCCCCGCACCAGTCCCGCGAACTCCCCGATCGTGGCGAAGCCGGTGATGATGATCCGGGGTTCCTGCCAACGCTTCTGCGGGGTCCAGGAGCCACCGCCCCAGGCGGCGAGCGCGCCGTCATACCCGGCGGCGATCGTCGCGTTGATCACGCGATTGTCGTAGTCGCCGTACGGGTAGGCGAGGTAGCGGATCGGCACGCCATACTTCGCTTCGAGGAGCTGTTTCGAGCGCACCAACTCATAGACCAGTTGGGCGTCGGACAGACGGCTGAGTTGCGGGTGGCTCATTGTGTGCGACTCGATCTCGTGGCCCTGCGCGATGATCTGCCGGACCTGGCCGTCACTGAGCGCATTGCCGCCGCCCAGGATAAAGAACACCCCTTTCATCCCCCGCGCATTCAGTTCCTGCACCGCGTTCCACTGGCTCGCCCGGCCATCATCGAGGGTGATGACCACCGGCTTCGGTGGCAGATCGCCGCCCTCGAACATGTAGGCATAGAGATCAGTCAGCGTCACGGCGGTGTAACCATTCGCCTGGAGCCAGTCGAGTTGCGCCCGGAAGGCCGGCAGCGTCACCTGATAGGTGCCGACCCCGAAGCCGACATCGTGATATTCCACCACCGGGATCGTCAGGGCGCGCGGCGTCGGCGCGGGGAGCGCCGACGCGGGCGCGAGCAACGCGAGTGGATAGGCGCGTTGCCGGAAGCTCGGCGCGCCGAGCAGCCCGAGGCCGACACGGCTCGGCGTCGGCAGTTCCAGGCGGACACGCTCGAAATACTGGACCGTCAGCGGGGTGGCACCGGGCAACGTCTCGGCGAACTCTTCCGAGAGTGGGTAGCCGAAGACCGTCAGGTCACCATTCGCCCGCCAGTAGTCCGCGAAGCCGCCGCGCAGGCTATGGCCGGTTTCGGGGAAGAAGGTGCCGACGCCGGTCGGTACAGCGAGGCGGCGAAACGGCGCTTCATCAACCCGCGTGGCCGCAAGCTCGCGCCCGATCTGGCCGATCTCGATCTGTCGCCCGACCGGATAATTGGTGTGCCATTCCAGGCGCGCGCGCTCGAAGTACTGGATCGTCAGCGCCCCCTCGTTGAACGCTTCGGTCAATGGCAGCCCGAAGATCGTCAGCCCGCCGCTCTGCTCGTAGAAACGGAGGAACGGATCGGTGATGTTGTGGCCGGTCTGGGGGAAGAATTGATTGCGGGCCGCAGCAGCGCTGCCTGGGCGAGCGGCGAGCGGCACGAGCAGCGTGAGCAACAACATCACAACAAGCGACAAGCGGCGGCGCGCGAACAGTGCCCTACCCCACATACAGTCCCCCTACGATTCCGGCCCACCCACGCCCCACCAACACCCACACCAACACCCACGCCGAACCGAAACTCCGCGCGTGCGACACACGGCGGGCGATGCGATACTGTGCGGAATATACACGTAATACGATCGCGGTGTGGACCAGGATTAACGTACCGCCCGGCGGTGATGTTTTGGTTGAGAGTAGAGCGGAGGCGGAGGATGACAGGACGCGATCAGGGACAGCCGGAGGGCAACGCAGCGTGGGCGGCACGCGCGGCGGCGGTGCTGCCCTGGGGGGCGATCGGGACGCAACTACCGGCGGGAAGGGCCTTCGTCGCGACTCATGGCGCGGGAAGCAAGATCTACGACGCCGATGGTGCGGCCTACCTCGATTATGTCCTCGGTTCCGGCCCGTTGATCCTCGGCCACGCCCACCCGGCGATCACCGCTGCGGTGACGGCGCAGGCGGCGCGCGGCTCCCACTTCTACGCCCTTAACGCCCCCGCGATCGAACTGGCCGAAAAGATCGTCGCCGCCGTCCCCTGCGCCGAGAAGGTCAAATTCGCCTCGACCGGCTCGGAAGCAACCGGACTGGCCCTGCGCCTCGCCCGCGCCCACACCGGCCGCGACAAGATCCTCAAGTTCGAGGGCGGGTATCACGGGCACGGCGACTACGCGCTGGTCGCCTTCGCCCCGCGCCAGCCGAGCGACTACCCGGTCGGCGTCCCCGACTCGGCTGGCGTGCCGCGCGCCGTCTCCGACACGGTCCTCGTCGCCCCGTTCAACGACGCCGAGACGGCGCGCGAGATCATCGCCGCTTATCGCCACGAACTCGCCGCCGTGATCGTCGAGCCGTACCAGCGGGTCATCCCGCCGCAGCCGGGCTTCCTCCAAGCGCTCCGCGAGGCGACAGCGGCGAACGATGTATTGCTGATCTTCGATGAGGTGGTGACCGGCTTTCGGCTCGCCTGGGGCGGCGCGCAGGAGCATTATGGCGTAACCCCCGACCTCGCCGCCTACGGCAAGACGATCGGCGGGGGCTACCCGCTCGCGGCGGTCGCCGGTCGCGCCGACCTGATCGATCTGACCGACCCGCGCCGTCGCGACGAAACCGACCGCTACGCCTACTTCGGCGGCACCTTCAGCGGCAATCCGCTCGCCGCCGCCGCCGGGGTCGCCGCGCTCGATGAGTTGGCCCGACCCGGCACCTACGACCGACTCCGCGCGATCTGCAATCGCCTCGGCGAAGGGTTCCGCGACCTCCTCACGGCGGCAAACATCCCCGCGCAAGTCCTCTGGGATGGCCCGATCATGACCGTCCTCTTCACGGAGACCCCCGTGACCGATTACGCTTCGGCCCAAACCGCCGACCCCGCCCGGATGCGCGCGTGGTACGAAGGGCTGCTGGCGCGCGGCTTCCTGGTCAACCCCACCGTCCAGAAGTTCTATCTCTCCACCGCGCATACCGAGGCCGATGTGGATGCGACGCTCGCCGCAGCGCGAGAGATCGTGGCGGAGATGCGCTGAACGTTTCCCCGTTTGCCGAGGCGAATATCTGGCTCGCCTCGGCCACGTCAGCGGCTCTTATCCTCCTTGCGCCAGCTAGTCTGTGTACCGAAGGGTTTGGCGAACCAATACGTTCTTGGGCGAGGAACGCGCCATCATTCGTGCTATCGCTCCCCCCCTGGCAGGGCACTCGTGCTATGCTAAATCATGCTGTGATCGGTGCAAATCCGGCTCACCGACCACCAGACGAGAGACCAACTCCCGCAGCGAGGAGGAGAGCGATGACTGCACTGGTACTCGACCTACCGCCTGAGCTCTACGCCCGGCTGCGCGCAGAGGCGGAGCGCCAGGGCAAGCCGCCCGAGAGTGTCGCGCGGGAGTGGCTGAACGAGCGACTGACACCACCCAGCGCCGACCTTCCGGGTAACGAGACCCAACGGCCGACCGGTCGTGAGCGGGTACGTGCCGCATTACGCGCTGCTGGCTTGCTGATCGAACCGACACCCGAGCAACTCGCGTGGGCTGAAACGGACGAGGTGACCCCGCCCGAGGTGCGAGAGGCACTCGATCGGGCGGGCGGCAAACCACTGAGCGAGATCATTCTGGAGCAACGGGGACCGCGAGGGTGAGCAGTTTCTACCTCGACTCCAGTGCGCTGGCGAAACGGTATCTCACCGAGAGCGGCTCCATCTGGGTCGTCGGACTGACTGATCCAGCGGCAGGACACCGCATCCTCGTGGCCGGAATCGCGCTGGTGGAAGTTGCGGCGGCACTGGCCGCATGACATCGCGCGCCGCACGGAATCTCCCAGCGAGCGCGCGACCGTGCCGTGACCCTTATCCGGCAACATTTTGCGACCGAGTACGAAGCGAACGGCACCGAACGACTCACCCGCGACGCGGCAACGGAACTCACCCGACAGCACCGCTTGCGCGGCTACGACGCGGTGCAGCTTGCGACGGCGCTGGCGGCGAGTGCCGCCCTGCTGACAGCGGACTTGCCTGGCCCAACCTTCGTCGCTGCCGATGCCGATCTGCTCGCAGCGGCCCGCGCCGAACGGCTCGCCACCATCGACCCGAACCTGCATTGCTGATCGCCGGACGCTGCGCTAGCTGCAACGCTCGCCGCAGCGCGGGTAGGACAAGCACGACGGCTGATGAACCTCACTGGCGGGCGCATTACTGGCACATTCGCCATTCGGCTGGCCGCTGGTGATCGGCGGTGGCCTGAAAGCTCTCTACGACCTGATCCTCCTCTACATGTTCCGCACAGTGCGCCCGTCTGAGGAGCGCGACGAATAACGTCGACTTGCTGGCGGCAGCACAGCCAACCCCCGGTAGAATCAATACAATTCCAGCGCGGCTACAAGCAAAATCCTCTCCCACCGAGTAAAGCGGGGAGGGGATCGTCAGCTGTAGACGTAGCAATGAGGCGGCTTCATCACCGCAGGAGACATGCAGACCTATGTACGCAGCAGCAGCAACACCAGCACGATCACGCCGAGCAGCACGCGGTAGACGGTGAAGACGACCGTCGTGGCGCGCTGGAGGTAGCGCAAGAGCCAGGCGATACAGGCGTAGCCGACGAGCCCGGAGGTGATGATCCCGATCGCGAACGGCAGGCGTTCGTCGGTGGTGAGGCCGCCCGCCTTGAAAAGGTCGTACATCTGCTTCAGCGCCGCCCCGGCGGTGATCGGCACCGAGAGGAGGAAGGAGAAGCGCGCGGCGGTCTCGCGCCGCAGGCCCAGGAACAGTCCGGTGGTGATCGTCGAGCCGGACCGCGACACACCGGGGATCAGCGCGAACGCCTGCGCCGCGCCGATGATCACGGCATCGCGAAAGGTGACACCATTGAGGTCACGAATGTGCCGTGCGGCCCGCTCGGCGACCGCGAGCAACAGCCCCATCACGATCAGGGCGACCGCGATGATCGCCAGCGCCGAGCGGTTCGCATTCTCCGCATGAAAATAGGAGTCGATCCGGTCGTTGAGGATAACGCCGAAGAGGGCACCGGGGATCGACGCCGCGACGACCATCAGCCCCAGGCGGGCGTTCTGCTCGGCCAGGGGACGACCGCGACTCACCCCGCGTACCAACGCGGTCAGCATCCCCCACAGATCGCTCCAGAAGTAGATCAGCACCGCCGCCAGCGTACCGATATGCAGCGCCACGTCGAACGTGAGGCCGGGGTCGGGCCAGCCGAAGAACCAGGGGACCAGGACGAGGTGGGCCGAGGAACTGATCGGCAGCAGTTCGGCCACGCCCTGCACGATCCCCAGGATCACGGCTTTCCACCACTCCAATGTTACCGTCTGTGCCAGGAAGATCATCTGCATCTATCGTTCTCCACAAAGTAGCGGGCTGGCAGCAAGCGACCCGCACCGCGCCTCAGCCACTCGTACTCTCGCGCTCCTGCTCCGCCCCGGCGCGGATCGCGCCGAACGACAGATTCGCACGGAACCAGTAATACAAACCCCAGACGGTGATCGGGAAGTACAGCGCCGCGTGGACAACAATCGCATAACTGAGCGCCAGTTCTTTCTCGACCCCCAGCACGCCGCTCACCACCAGACCGACGCCGGTCTCGAAGACCCCGATATAGCCGGGGGTGGAGGGGATCAGGGTGGCGAGGTTCGCGACGGCGGTCGTCATCAGCGCCCCTGCCGGACCGCCGAGCGGCAGATTGAACGCGGGGGCAATCACCAGATACATCGCGCTTTCCAGCCCCCAGGCCAGGAACGAGCAGAGGGCGACGATCCCCAACTCGCGACCGGAGCGCAGGATCCGCAGACCGCCGACGAAACTCTCCACCAGATCGGTGAGACGAGTCGCCAGCGCGCCTGGCACCGGTTTCAGCACCAGCGCCAGCAGGCGGTGGCGCAGCGCATCGGAGAAGACGATGATGAAAAGGGCCAATAAGAGGATACCGAAGATGATCGTGGTCGCCCCGGCAACGCGCCGCAGCGCCTCATCGAGCGGGATGAAGAGCGACGCGATCAGCAGGAAGGCCAGCATCGTCAGCCCATCGAAGATCCGCTCGACGGCGATCGTCGCCAATGAGGCGCTGGTCGGGATCCCTTCGCGCTCACGTAGCACATAGCCGCGCACGAACTCGCCGATCCGCCACGGCAGGATATTGTTCGCCATGTAGCCGATCACCACGATCGGGAAGAGGGCGCGGGCCGAGAGGCGGCGCACCGGCGTCAACAGCGCTCGCCAGCGGAGTGCGCGGACCCAGACCCCGGCGAAATAGAGGAGCAGGGCTGGCGGCAGGTAGCGGTAATCTGCCGCCGCCAGGGCGCGACGGATCTGGCCGAGATCTTGGCCCCGCAAGGCCAGCGCGATGAAAACGACGCTGATCCCCAGCCCGAGCAGCAGGCGCCAGTTCCTCAACATCCTGCCCCCGCTCCGGGAAAGTGCCTGGGTACCGACCATGTCGCAACGGCCCTGATACGTTGGCACCAGCGCCGCGCGGTATTCACGCCGTTCGTGGGGGTCAATCCGCCGCCTCAGGCAGCGCGGTCGCCCGGTCGGGAACCGCTATTTGCTCGGCACGGGCCATCTGCCCGAGGTTGCGCGGCGAGAAACCAAGTTTCCAGAGCGAGAGCAACCCGACCCCGGTAATCAATGTATATTGCAAGGCATGGGCGACAAACGACAGGGCCACCGCCGCAGAAGCGGCGATGCCGAAGGCACCGAGCGCTAGCTTCGCGAAGAGTTGGTAGGTACCGACATAGCCGGGTGCCGACGGGATCATGATTCCCAGGTTGACGAAGACGAGCAAGAAGACGGTCGCGGCGAGCCATTCGTCGCGCCCGAGTCCGATCGGGAAGGCGAGCAGGACGAAGGCGAAGGTGCCGCCCTCGCAGATCCAGACAACCAGGGAGAGCCCGGCGATCCGGGCCAGGGCGAGCGGGCTACGGAGCGCTGCGAGCCCCGCGATGAACGCATCGAGCAGCCCGGCGATGCGGGTCGCGAAGTTCGCGGGGACCGGGCGCAAACAGAGCCGTACAAGGCGCAGAATCGGGCGCGGGAAGAAGAGGAGCGCGACCAGCGCGATCGTCGCCACGCCGAAGATCACCGTCGCGGCCAACTCGATCACCTGTAACTTCGGATCGGCGACCGAGATCGGGAAGAGGAGGAGCGTCACCGCCATCAAGGCGATCAGGGTCAGGCCGCCGCAGACGCGCTCGACGACGATCGTCGCCAGGGCCAGACTCGGGCTGATCCCTTCCTCACGACCCAGGAGGTACGCCCGCACGAACTCGCCGACGCGCGCCGGGAGCAGATTGTTCGTTGCAAAACCGGTCATCAGGATCGGGAAGAGCCGTGCGAACGGGATCGCTTTGGTCCTCGCCAGGATCTGCTGCCAGCGCCAGGTGCGCAAACAGTAGCCGAGTGCGCCGCAGAGGGCCGCCGGGAAGAGATAGCCATATGAAGCGTGCCGGAGTGCGTCGCGCACCGCATGAATATCGACATTGCGGAGCGCCAACCAGAGGAAAAAGACTGTTAGCACGATACCGCCGAGGATTCGCCCGTACTTGCCCACGCGCTGCCAGCCCTACCTTCATACCGAATCGATCGTCGGCAAAATACCGATTAGCCCGCGCCGATTCGTCGCGCCACCGTTCGATTGTGACCAGCGGTCTTCCCCGGCGGCGAAGTATAGCGGATTGCACGATATTGTGTCGAAAGAAGCGCACGCGGCATTGTGCCAAGCGCCTGAAACGGCGCCCTGAGCAGCCCGTTGACAACGTTCGTGCGCCGATACAAAGCATAGCGTCGCTTGACACCCTAAACGCAGATTCGGTATCATCGACAAGATGATTCATTGGTGCTGCGGGGCGGTACTGTAAGACGTGGCACTTGTGATGAGGGTGATACGTCCGAAGGTCACCCCCCAACGTCGATGGACCTTAACAACTGAATCTATGGCGGAGGGAAGGGAACAGATGTCAGTAGCATCGACCGTTCTCGTCCTGGTGGTGATGCTCGTCACGGCGGTACTCGTTTTTGCAGCAACCTACTTCTGGCTGCAAGCACGGGAAGCGTCGCGGATGAAGCAGGCCCAGCGGGACGCGGACACAATCTTGGAGAGAGCGCGAGCCGAACAGAAGGAAATGGTCTTGCAGGGCAAGGACGATGCGCTACGCCTCCGCAGCGAGGTCGATCAGGAGATGAAAGATCGGCGCACCGAACTCACCCGACTCGAACGACGACTCCAGCAGAAAGAGGAGACGGCGGACAAAAAAGTTGAAACCCTCGAGCGGCGCGAGCGTGGCGCACAAAGTCGCGAACACGAGCTCGAGGTAGTCCGCGTCGAACTCGATGGCGCACGCGAACAACAGCGACTCGAACTGGAACGGGTAGCCAATCTCACCACGGAAGATGCCAAGAAGTTCCTCCTGGACGAGATCGAGGTCGAAGTCCGCGAGATCGCCGGACGAAAGATTCGGCAGATCGAGCAGGAGACAAAAGAAGAAGCCAATCGGCGGGCGATGCAAATCCTCGCAACCGCCGTTCAGCGTTGTGCTCCTGAATACGTCGCCGAATCGACCGTCTCGGTCGTTTCGCTGCCGAGCGACGATATGAAGGGGCGGATCATCGGGCGCGAGGGTCGCAATATCCGCGCACTCGAAGCGGCAACACACGTCGACATCATCATCGACGACACGCCGGAAGTGATCATGGTTTCCTGCTTCGACGCGGTGCGACGCGAAATCGCCCGCCGCGCGATCACCAAGCTGGTCCAGGACGGGCGCATCCACCCGGCCCGAATCGAGGAAGTGGTCCTCAAAGCGCAGCAGGAAGTCGAACAGGTGATGCAAGAGGAAGGCGAAAAGGTCGCGTACGAAGCGAACGTACAAGGTCTGCACCCCGAACTCATTCGCCTGCTCGGTCGCTTGAAGTATCGGACTAGTTACGGGCAAAACGTCTTGCAACACTCGCTGGAGTGTTCGTTCATCGCCGCCGGGATCGCCGCCGAACTGGGTGCCGATATCGGTGTCGCCAAGACAGCGGCCTTGCTGCATGACATCGGCAAGGCGGTCGACCATGAGGTCGAAGGGCCACATGCGTTGATCGGTGCCGAGATCGCCAAACGCCTGGGCCGCTCCGCGCGGATCGTCCACGCGATCGCGGCTCACCACGGCGAGGAGGAACCCGCAACAGTCGAGGCATTCATCGTCGCCACCGCAGACTCGATCAGCGGCGGGCGACCGGGCGCACGACGGGATATGCTCGAACGGTATATCCAGCGCCTGGAAGCACTCGAAGGGGTGGCAAACTCCTTCGATGGGGTCGATAAGTCGTTCGCGATCCAGGCCGGCCGCGAGGTCCGTATCCTGGTGCGCCCCGACAACATCGATGATCTCGGCGCGACACGCCTGGCGCGTGACGTTGCCAAGAAGATCGAGGAAACACTCGAATACCCCGGCCAGATCAAAGTCACGGTCATCCGTGAGACCCGCTCGGTCGATTACGCACGCTAACGTATCCGACCGGCAACCGCGATAGTGAGCAGTGAGAAAGGGGCCGGTGCGCTGCACCGGCCCCTTTCGTTGCCTACACTTCGGGTCCTATTATTCCACATCGGGACACTAGATGGGCGATACTACGCGCGGCGAACGCCAGGGGGCGGGAAGGTACGAGGGAAAGAAGATGGCGACGCCGCATCTCCGCGTACTTGCCGTGGGGGACCTGATCGGGACGGCGGGGCGCATGTTGGCCCAGCGGCTGCTGCGCCCGCTACGCCAGCAGTACCGGATCGACATGATCATCGCCAATGGCGAGAACAGCTTCGAAGGGCGCGGCATCACAATTGCTACGGCGGAGGATATGGTCTCAGCCGGGGTGGATGTCATCACCACCGGCAACCATGTCTGGCGCGGCAGGGATATCGAGGAAGGGTTGCGAGGGCGGTTGCCGATTATTCGCCCTCTTAACTATCCGGCGGGGGCACCAGGGCAGGGGTGGTTGACCACGACGATCGGCGAGACGCGCGTCACCGTGATCAACGCGCAAGGGCGCGCCTTCATGGAGCCGCTCGATGACCCGTTCGCGGCGCTCGACCGGTTGATAGGCAACCCGCCGACACCCTTGGGCGTTATCATCGTAGACTTCCACGCGGAAGCGACGAGCGAGAAGCGCGCGTTGGGTTGGTTCCTCGATGGACGTGTCGCGGCTGTAGTTGGCACGCATACCCATGTCCCGACGGCCGATACGCAGGTCCTCCCGCGCGGAACGGCTTACGTGACCGACCTGGGGATGTGTGGTCCGCGCCACTCCGTGATCGGTATGGCGATCGCACCGAGTCTCGAACGGCTCCGCACCGGCAGGCCCACCCGCTACGAGGTGGCAACCGCAGGGCCGCTCGATTTCAACGCCGTACTGATCGAGATCGATCGGACGAACGGACGGGCCGTCAGTATCCGCCGTATCGATCGCACGGAGGGATGAACGGGCGCGGGATCGATGATTATCCCGCGAGCAATCTGTGCCAGGCGATGGCCTGGGCCGCCCGATGACCGCTTCGGGCGGAGGAATCAGGATAGGGATCGATCAATAGCGTCGGCAGGGGCCGACGCACGGGGAAAGGATCTGGCACTCATGGACCGACTCTTCAGCAAGTTTCAGCTCGGCGACATCAAGGTCGGGGAGAAATCGAGCTTCCCACCGGATGCCGAGCACGAGGAGCAAGAAGGGCAACTGACCGCAGAGCAAGCTCCCGCTGAAAGCGCAACAGCGCCCGTAACGGCGGCAACGGTGAACGAGGCAACACCAACGGCACCGGTCGAGGGCGAGGACCGTGTCGTGTCGCAGGCACCGCGCGAATACCGCCCCGGCTATGGCAAAGGTGTACCGGAGAATCGCGGCGAGATTCTCAAGGTTTCGTCGCGCTCACGGCCAAGCGCGGTCGCCGGGGCCATCGCCGGTGTCGTGCGCGAGAGCGGCCGGGCAGAAGTCCAGGCGATCGGGGCCGGGGCCGCGAACCAGGCGATCAAGGCCGTGGCGATCGCCCGCGATTACCTGAACGAAACCGGGATCGAGGCGATATGCCTCCCCTCGCTCGTGGACTTGCAGATCGACGAGGCCGATCGCACGGCGATCCGGCTGGTGGTCGAGACGCGATGAGTCGCGAGGCCGCAGCGGGCGCGGGGACGATTGACCTGCACACCCACTCCACGGCCTCCGACGGCCTCCTCACCCCCGCTCAACTGGTCGCATTGGCCGTTGAGCGGGGGCTTCGCGTCCTGGCGCTGACCGACCACGATACCGTCGCGGGGCTACCCGAGGCGGGCGCGGCGGCGACGGCGGCAGGGCTGCAATTCATCCCCGGCGTAGAGCTGAGCACCCATGTGGCAGCGGGCGAGGTCCACGTCCTCGGCTATTTCATCGACCCCACTGACCCGATCCTTAGCGCCGCGCTCGCGCAGTTCCGCGACGCCCGCGAAGGTCGCGCCGCGACGATCGTCGAGCGCCTGACCGCCGCCGGTGCGCCAATCACCCTGGAACGAGTCCTGGCCTTCGCGGCCGGCGGCTCGATCGGTCGGCCACATGTTGCCCGTGCGCTGGTCGAGGCGGGCCATGTCACCTCGATCAATGACGCCTTCGAGCGCTGGCTCGTTCGTGGGCGCGCCGGGTATGTCGACCGCTTCCGCCTCACCCCGCCCGATGCCGTGCGCCTCATCCGCGCGGCGCGCGGTGTGCCGGTCCTGGCGCACCCCCACTCTGCTGATGACCTGGGCACACTCCTACCCGAACTGGTCGCCGCAGGCTTGGCCGGGATCGAGTGTTATTACGGCGATTATGACGACCTGCGTAAGCGCGAGTACCTGGCTCTCGCCAAACGCTATGGCCTCGTCGCCACGGGTGGTACCGACTTCCACGGCACCGGCGTGGCCCATCGCCGCCCCCTCGGCGGCACATGGCTCCCGCCCGAGACAGTCGCCACCCTCGCCGCGCGCCGGATACTTTAGCGCGTCTTTTCACCCTCCCCCCTCAAATCGCTGCCCCACCTATGTATATCGAAATCAGCTTAGCAACCGGCAACTTTGTACTCACCCGGCAAGACCACTGTTCTACACTCATCGCCGACATCGAGACGCCGCGCCCCCTCCATGCGGTCGGAGGCAGCTATGCGCGCTGAACGGGGGGCTGAAGTAGATGTGGAGGGATCAGCGGTGGTGTCGCCAGCGGAGTGGGCGCTGCTCGACGCGGCACAGCGCGGCGATGCAAGCGCATTCGAGCAGTTGGTCGCGCGGTACCGCGGCGAGTTACACGCCCATTGCTATCGGATGCTCGGCTCGGTGCAGGATGCCGAAGATGCCTTGCAGGAAGCGCTGTTGGGGGCGTGGCGCGGGTTGTCGGGATTCGCCGGGCGCAGTTCTATCCGCTCCTGGCTCTATCGGATCACCACCAACGCCTGCTTGAAGCTGATCGGGCGACGCCCACCACGCCTCCTGGCGATCGGCTACGGCTCGGCCACCACCGATATAGACGATCTCGGGGTACCGGTCACCGAGACGGTCTGGCTGGAGCCATACCCGCAGCAGTTGCTGGGCGGGGTGCCGCCCGCGACCGATCCGGCGGCGCGCTACGAAACCCTGGAAAGTATCGAACTGGCCTTCGTCGCCGCGCTGCAATTCCTCCCCGCCACCCAACGCGCCGTGCTGATCCTGCGCGAGGTGCTGGCCTTCTCGGCGGCGGAGGTCGCGACACTCCTCGACACAACGGTCGCGGGGGTGAATAGCGCACTGCAACGCACCCGCAAAGGGCTCGACCAGCACCTGCACAGGGATAGCCAGCAGGCGACGTTACGCGCCCTCGGTGAGAGCGGGCAACGCACACTGGTCTCTGGCTTCGTCGCCGCCTGGGAACGCGCTGATGTCCCCGCCCTGCTCGATCTGCTGGTCACGGATGCGCGGTTCACGATGCCGCCGCTGCCGGCCTGGTTTAGTGGCCAAGACGACATCGGGCGCTTCATGACCGAGCGAATGTTCGCGACACTATGGCGACTGGTCCCGGTGGCGGCGAACGGGCAAATCGCCTTCGCCTGCTATCAGGGCCAGCCGGACGACATGACGTTCCGGCTCGGCGCGTTCAACGTCCTCACGCTGCGCGGCGACCGGATCGAAGAGATCAGCGCCTTCGTCGATCCGGCCCTGCACCGCCACTTCGGACTGCCAGCGGAGTTGCCCACCAACGAATGATCGCGCGAGCGATGAGTTTTGGCGCGGCGGTGACTCTTAACGTTTTAAGGTGTGCAAACGTGCGCGCCGAGGGAGGCCACTCCCGCTGGCAAACCACAACGGAAGGGAATACTTGATGCGGAAAATCATCGTCAGCAACATCATGTCGCTCGATAGCTATTACACCGGGCCGAACAACAATATCATGGTCATGCCGATGGACGACGCCTTCAACAATTACAATGTCGAGCGGCTGCGCGCGGCCGATACGCTGCTGCTCGGCGCGAACAGCTACGAAGGGTTCAGGCGCTATTGGCCGGCCATCGCCGACGATCCGACCTCCTCGGCGGATAACCGAGAGATCTCGCGGCTCAACAGCGCGATGCCAAAAGTAGTCGTCTCCGATAGCCTCGATCTGGTGCAGATCGGGCCGTGGAGCAACGCGCGGGTCATCCGCCGCGCGGACGCCTACGAGGAACTCGCCGCACTGAAGCGCCAGGAGGGCAAGGAGATCCTGATCTTCGGCAGTCACACCCTCTGGACCGCTCTGCTGGCGCACGATCTGGTGGATGAGTTGCACCTGATGATGGGCCACGTCACCGGCGGCGGCGGCACGCCGATCTTCCCCGGCCCGCAGCCCCTCTCGCTGCGGCTGCTCGACACGCCCCGCACCTGGGAAGCCTCGGACAATATCGTCGTGCGCTACGAAGTGCGCCACAAATAGCGGAAAAGCAGCCCGCAGAGACAGATCACCGTCAGCAGGATCCCCAGGCCAACGAGATAGCGATCGGCCTGCTGCACGCGAAGTCAGACCACGCAGATGACCCGCTGAACCGGGCCGCGCCACGTATCGTGGCGCGGCCCGGCGTGGCATTTCCCCCGGTCGTGCGGTATCCTCGCTGCGTTGCCCGCGAGACTGGCCGACGCCCACACGCCGCCCCCACGGACACCTTGCATCATCCTCGCGACCCGCCCTAACCGGGCCGCGCCCATCGGAGAGAGGTAGCCGTGTCGTTGCGCCCCCCGAGCCAGAAGATCGTCGTCGCCATCATCTACGTCTGCGGGATGTTGATGAACTCGCTCGATTCCACGATCGTCACCGTCGCCCTCGCCACGCTCAGCCGCGAGTTCGGCGTCTCGCCCGCCGCGACCGAAGGGGTGATCATCGGCTACCTCGTCAGCCTCGCCGTTTTCATCCCCACGTCCGGCTGGCTCGGCGACCGCTGGGGGACCAAACGGACCTTCCTACTGGCGCTGACCCTCTTCACCGCCGCCTCCGCCCTCTGCGGCCTCGCCGGGAGCCTCAACCAACTCATCCTCTTCCGTATTTTGCAAGGCGCGGGCGGCGGCCTGCTGACGCCGGTAGGGATGGCGATGCTCTACCGCGCCTACCCGCCGCAAGAGCGTGTCGGCGTGGGGCGGATTTTGATGTTCGCCACGATCCTCGGCCCCGCCTGCGGCCCGATCCTCGGCGGCTTCCTGATCGAGCAGCTTTCCTGGCGCTGGGCCTTTTACGTCAACCTGCCAGTCGGCCTCGCCGCGCTCATCTTCGGCGCATTCTTCCTGCACGAGCATCGCGAGGAGGGCGCGGGCGCGTTCGACATCCCCGGCTTCCTCCTCGCGGGGACCGGGTTTGCCCTGGTCATGTACGCGCTGAGCGAGGGACCGGTCCACGGCTGGGGCTCGGCCGCGATCATCGCGCCCGGCCTGATCGGCGCGGTTGTCCTCGCCATCTTCGTGATGGTCGAACTGCGCGTCGCCGCGCCGATGGTACAACTCCGGCTCCTCGGCAACCGCCTCTTCCGTTCGACCCTGCTCGTCTCGTTTTTCGCCACCGGCGGCTTCCTGGGCGTCCTCTTCCTCACCCCGCTCTTTCTCCAAGAGGCCCGCGGAGCATCACCGCTCGATTCCGGGCTGACGACGTTTCCCGAGGCGCTCGGCGTCATCGTCTCCACGCAGATCGTCGCCCGCCTCTACCCGCGCTTCGGCCCGCGCCGCCTGATAGCCGGGGGCCTCGCCTGGGTGGCGATCGACATCGTCCTGCTCTGCACCTTCGGGCTCAGCGGTGATCCCTGGGTAGTGCGCCTGCTGATGTTCGGCCTCGGGGTCGGGATGGCCTACGTCTTCTTGCCGAATCAGGCGGCGAGCCTCGCCACAATCTCCTCCGCCGATACCGGTCGCGCCTCCACCCTTTCCAGCGTGCAGCGGCAACTGGGTTCCGCGACCGGCGTCGCCCTCCTCAGCAGCGTGCTGGCCGGCTTCGGCCCGATCACCACGACCGCGCTCGGCACGACCGAACCGAACCTCTTCGCCTACCGTGCCGCGTTCCTGGCCGCCGCTGCCCTCTCGCTGACCGGAGCCGCGCTCGCCCTGCGCGTCCCCGATGCCGACGCCGACGCCACGATGCGCCCCACCGGTCGCCCGCTCCCCACGACACGCCGCGAGGTCACGGCGGCGCTGCCGGAGGGCGACTAGTCGCGACTCCCCAAGGGAGGTTTCCCATGCCCCTACCCGGCCCCGCCTTCTACGACGACGAGAACGTTTTCACGACCTATATGCGGCGGCGTGAGGACCCGGACAATCCCAATAACACGCTGGAGAAGCCGGTGCTGCTGGAAATCCTCGGCGATCTGGCGGGGCTACGGATCCTCGACCTGGGGTGTGGGGATGCGGCGTTCGGGCGTGAGGCGTTGGCGCTGGGAGCGCGTGGCTACACCGGGATCGATGGCTCGGCCAATATGGTCGCGGCAGCGCGGCAGACCCTTGCCGGGAGTGGCGGCACGGTCGAGCAGGCGACGATCGAGGGATGGGATTATCCGTCAGCGGTGTTCGATCTGGTGATCTCGCGGCTGGCGCTCCATTATGTCGAAGATTTCGCGGCGGTCTGCGCGCAGGTACAGCGTACGCTGGTAACGGGCGGGCGCTTCGTCTTCTCCGTCGAGCACCCCGTCATCACCTCTTGTGCGCGGGGCTGGCAGTCCGGCGAACGACAAGCGTGGATCGTCGATGACTATTTCGTGGTCGGGCAGCGTGTCACCACCTGGATGGGCGACGAGGTGACCAAATATCACCGCACCGTCGAGGGCTACTTCACCGCGCTACAGGCGTCGGGCTTCACCGTCGAAAGCTTGCGCGAGTCGCACCCGCAACGTGCCCTTTTCACCGACGACGCGCTGTACGCACGGCGGCAGCGAATCCCACTCTTCCTCTTCCTGGCGGCAAGGAAGATGGCATAGAGGAAAGCAGGCCCGCGCGGACGCTTGCTAGAAACAGAAAAGACACGACGTTTTCAATACTTGCCTGCCTGCTGACGATAGTAGGCAACGGCTGGCTCGTTAGCTCTCGGCGCGCTCGCTGCACCAGGACGCACGAAACATCAGCACAGGAAGGCTTGTTACGCTGGTGGGAGGCTCTTGGCCGACGTCGGTCGCCGGATGAATCCGGCGCCAGGTGGCTGCGGCCACAAAGCCTACGAAAGTAGGCGAAGTTCGCTGCCACTGCGGCGCTTGTCTGAATAGACGCTGCTTGTACAATAATCGAGCTGCTTATGAACATTACGAACGTTGTCCGGTAAACCCTAGTCAACTTCAGTGGACTTCGTGGCCCGCAGGCCACTTAGCGCCGGATTCATCTGGCGACCCACTTCTACCGAGAACCCCCCACTGCTGTACCGAACCAACCATTATCCCCAGCGTAACAACCGCATAGTCTTTTTCCGCCCGTAACCCCGCCCCCATCCCCCACGTACCTCCTGACAACCGGTTCGTTAACCAGAAGGAGGAGCATGGAGAACCACACCCAGCCGCAGCCATCGCACTTCGGCACCGCGCTGCTGATCTCGTTCATCCGTCTGCCGCTGCTGCTCGTCGGCGCGGCGGCAACGCTCGGGCTGCTGGCAGTTGCGGGGCGACCGCTGGCGTTCCCGCCAGCGCCGGACCTCGCGAGTCTCTATTTCATCGTCGTCAACGCGATCTCGCTGGTCATCCTGCGGCGGATCGTCCATCGTGAGGGGCGCACGCTGCACGATCTACTCGGCTTCTCTCGCGCACGGCTGGGCAAAGATATTCTCTGGGGGCTCCTCTGGGTCGTGATCCTTTATCTCCCCTTCGCCGCCGCCGTGATCGGCACGATGGCCGCGCTCTACGGCCCCGACACCTTCACGAGCTTCGAGCGGGTCTTCGCACCGGCGGAGACGAGTGCGGTCACCTTCTCGCCCGCCGTCACCCTGACCCTCGCCCTCACGACAGCGATCCTCTTCCCGTTGCTTAACGCCCCGACCGAGGAGTTGTACTATCGCGGCTACGCCCAACCGGCCCTCACCGACGCCACCGGTAAACCCTGGCTCGGCGTCCTCATCCCCACGATCGGCTTCAGCGTACAACACATCCTGCTCGCCCCGACGAGGCCGGGGATGCTCGTCTACGCCGTCGCTTTCTTCGTTTGGGGGCTCGGCGCGGCGCTAATCTATGCCCGCCAGCGCCGCCTGATGCCGCTCGTCGTGGCGCATTTCTGCACCAATTTCTTCTTTGGCCTCGCCCCGCTGATCATCTTCTTCGCGACCTGAGCAGCCGCACCTGGCAGCTGGGGTCGCCGATTGAAATCGGCGCTAAGGGCTGCGGTCAGGGTTTCGTGACCGGAGGCCCCTAGCCGAGATTGAAATCCCGGCACTCCGCCTCATCAGATCACCACCGCCACACCAAACCCGATCACACCCAAAAAGGGGGCGGGGCCGGT
>JAABUN010003858.1_pt1 | contig 21918 bp, 14 predicted proteins | sample 5559311 | NCBI WGS metagenome assembly JAABUN01 (sample SAMN10711877, study PRJNA513370) | rock metagenome | isolation source: Antarctica rocks | place: Antarctica: Victoria Land, Siegfried Peak sud
GGCGACGCCGGCCCGTTTGCCTAACCCGTCAACCTTCGCCAACCGGTCGCGTCTCGCCACTCGGCACAAGCCGTTGAAAAAATTACCGACCTGGTGAGACTCGCCTCGACGCCCCTGATAATCCCGCGACCCTGAAGCAGAATGGAGGGAACGAACGGAGCCGCCGGTTTGAGGGGTGCAGCATGGTCTCGCGGGTCGCGCCGGTGGCGGCGGTACTAGCAGTGTTGGCCGGGGCGGCCGCGTGGGCCGACACACCGGCCTCACCCCTGCCATCACCCATCCAGGAGGCGGATTCGGACGCCATTCTAGCGGTCAAGGTGACGGCCGCCCTGGCCGCCGACCCCGCCCTCTCCGGCCTGACCCTGACGGTCGACGTGATGAACCGGGTGGCCGTCGTCGGCGGGCCGGTGCCGGACCTCGACACGCTGCCGAAGATTCGCGCTGCGCTGGCCCAGGTGCCGGGGCTGGCGATGGCCAAGGTGTCCGGCTGGGTGGCGGCTCCGGTCGACCCGCTGGCCCGCCGGGTCGGGGAGATGTTGCGGAAGCCACTAACCGACCCGGCGGTGACCCCCGCGGCGCACCGCGACGTTCCCCAGCCCCCGCCGACGGCGGGCCTACCACCGCTGGTACTCGCCCTGCCCCCGGGCACGCCCGCGCCGCTCACCCGCCGGCCGGACGCCCGGTCCCCGGCGACGGTGACGGCCCTTAAACCCGCCACGCCCGCCGCCCCCGCCGCTCCGGCCCCGAGTGACGGGTGGCTACTCGCCCCGGTGCCGGCGGGCCGAGCGTCAACATCAGTCGCCGCCGCCGTCAGCGCGGCCCGGTCGGCCGACGTGCGGTACACCGGGTTGACGGCCGATGTCCACGGCGGCGTGGTGACCGTCGCCGGCCGGGTGCCCCGCCACTCGGACGTGTGGGACTTCGTCGCCGTCGTGCGCAAACTGCCCGGCGTCGCCCGGGTGGCGGTCGGCCGGGTGACGGCGGCCGAGTGAATCGCCCGTCCGTCCGTACTAATCTGCGTAATCGACGCGGAGTTTGTCGGCTGGTCCGATTTCCCTGGCCGCCCGCTGGACCGGCCGGTTAGCGATTCTATCATCTGGCTATCACCCCACGGGGTAGCGGATGCGCATCCTGGTCGTGTCGGACATCCACGCCAACCCGGCCGCCCTGGCCGCCGTCGCCGCCGCCGAGGCCGGGCCGTTCGACGCCCGCTTCTGCCTGGGCGACATCGTCGAGTACGGCCCCGACCCCGCCCCGTGCGTCGATTGGGTCCGGGCGAACTGCACGGCGGTCGTCCGCGGCAACCACGACCACGGGGCCGCCCAGAACGTCGACACGCAGGGCGTAAGTGGGTTCCGCTACCTGACGATGGTCAGCCGCCGGTCGACCACCGCCCGCCTCGCCGACGCCGACCGCCGCTACCTCGCCGGCCTCCCCACCACGCGCCTGCTGCGGGTCGCCGGCAAGTCGTTCTTCCTGGTCCACGCCTCGCCGCGCGACCCGATGGACGAGTACGTCCCCGCCGAACCGGTCGCCTGGGCCGATCGGCTGGCCGGGTTGCCGGTCGATTACCTGCTCGTCGGCCACACCCACGTCCCGCTGACGCTCTCGGTCGGCCGGACGACGGTCGTCAACCCCGGCAGCGTGGGCCTCGGGCGGGACGGCAACCCGCACGCCCGGTACGCCGTCATCGACGATGCGGGGGTAACGCTCAAAGAAGTCCCCTATGACGTGGCCGCGACGGTGGCGGCCGTCCACGCGAGCGACCTCGAACCGCTGGCCAAGCAGATGCTCGCCGACGTGTACACCCACGGCCGGTACGTCCACCCGCCGGACCTGCCGCACCCGCACAGTGGGGCCAACGGGCACGCCCAGGGGAACGGCCGGCCGAGCGGCGGGTATGCGCCGGTGGTTCTGACGGTGGCCCCGCCGCGGGCGGGGTGAGGGCTGCTAAATCGCTCGGTGCCCTTCGTGTCGGCCGTTCGGCCCCAGCGCGGGTTCAGCTCTGAAAGGGCACGTCATCATGGACGAGCGGTTCGTCGCGCCGAGGTTCCCCCGGGCGTCGGGATACCACCCCGAGTGGATCCTCGCCGGCGTCAGCGGCGGGGCCAACGCCCTGCGGCTGACCGAGTGGCTGGCCGAGGCGCTGGACCAGCGCCCCGGGATGCGGGTGCTGGACCTGGGCTGCGGGCGGGCGGCCTCGTCGATCTTCCTATGCCGCGAGTTCGGCGTCCAGGTGTGGGCCGCCGACTTGTGGTTTAGCGCGTCCGAGAACCTCCAGCGCGTCCGGGACGCCGGGGTCGAGGACGGGGTCTTCCCGATCCGCGCGGACGCCCGGGCGCTGCCGTTCGCCGCCGAGTTCTTCGACGCCGTCGTATGCATCGACTCGTTCGTCTATTTCGGCACCGACGACCTGTACCTGAATGCCCTGGCCCGGTTCGTGAGGCCGGGCGGCCCGGTGGGGATCGCCGGGGCGGGGTTGGTGCGGGATGTCGAGGGGCCGCCCCCCTACCACCTCCGGGACTGGTGGACGCCGGACTTATGGTGCCTGCACTCGGCGGCCTGGTGGCGGCGGCACTGGGAGCGGGCCGGCGTCCTGGATGTCGCGTTGGCCGACACCATGCCCGACGGCTGGCGGGAATGGCTGGACTGGCACCGGGCCATCGCACCCGACAACGCCGCGGAGATTCAGGCCCTGGAAGCCGACCGCGGCCGCTTCCTCGGCTACGTCCGCGTGGTCGGGCGTCGCCTGGCCGACATGCCCCTCGCGGAGCCGATCACGTCCGTCCCCACGCAGTACACGAAACGGCCGTTGCTCCGCGGCTCGGCCCGTCACCCCGCGTCGGACTCCTGATACCGCTCCGGCGCGTACCGGGCGGCGAGCAACCCAGTGGCGGCCCCGCAGTCGATCGCCTGCACCAGCACGCCCTCCTGCCCGTAGGGGAGATACGCCAAGCACTCGCCCGACGGGCCGATGACGCTGGTCGCCGACTCCTGGTAGCGGAAGGCGTAGTTGACGCTGGCGAAGTAGACCGTGTTCTCCAGGCCCCGGCACATCATCGCCTTCTCGTAATAAGGGCCGGCGGGCGACCCCCAGCGCGCCAGTCGCGGCCCGGCTTTGTCGCTCCCCGTGCAGTGCGGGTGGAAGACGATTTCGGCCCCCCGCACGGCCGCCCATCGGACGGTCTCGGGGTATCGAAACCCCTCGTGGCAGATCACCACCCCGAACTTGAGGCCGTTGATCTCGAAGAGTTGCCGGGTGCGTCCCGGCACGTACAGCGGGTCTTCGGTCGGGGCGAGTTGGTTCTTGGTTTGGCACCCCCGGACCTCGCCGCGGGCGTCTACGACGACGGCGGCGATCTGCCGGCCGGCGTCCGTGTGCCATTCCATCCCCAGGACGGTGGCCACTCGGTAGGCCCGCGCCAGCCGCGCCACGGTGCCGAGCGCCCGGTCTTGTTGCGCCCGGTCGAACGGTGGCACGTCGAAGTCCAGTCCCCGCAGGCCGGGGAGGTACGCCTCCGGGAAGCAGACGATCTCCGCGCCGCGGACCGCGGCTTCGGCTAGGGCCTGCTCGACTTTGTCCAACCCCTCCTCGACGGAGGCGGCGACCCGGGGCGAGGCGAGGGCGATGAGCATGGGTCAGCCCCGGGGGCGTGGCTTCGGTGGTGGTAGCGTACCACCCCACCGCCCGCGACGCAACCGGCCGCCCTGCTACACTGCCTGCATGGCCTCCCTCCACCTCGACCGCCTGCCCCGGACCGTCACCCCCGGCGAGGTAGCGGGGTTCGTCCGCCGCGTGGGGAAACTCGATGCCGTCGGCCCGGTCGCCCTCCGCGGGACCGGGGCCGTCGTCGACGTGCCGGACGCCGTCGCCGCCCGGCTCGTCGCGGCGCTGGACGGGGCGACGTTCCGCGACTACCCCGTCCGGGTCCGGCTGGCCGCCCCGGTCGGCCGCGGGTCGTCGGATGCTGCCGCGAATCACTTTCGCCACCTGGTTCACCTGCTCGACCGGGAGGCCGCCGCCGAGCGCCGGCAGGCGAAGGAGCGGGCGGACCAACCCGGCGACGGGGCCAGCCTGACGGGGCTGACCGTCCGGGCCGAAGACCCCGGCCTCGGCGGCCGGCTGGTCCTCACCCTGGGGCGATCCGCACCAGCGCCGCTGCCGCCGGACCGACTGCAACCGGGGTCGCCGGTCACGCTGACGCAGACGAAGACGGCGAAACCCGTCAGCGTCCGCGGGGTGGTTAGCGACCGAGCCGAGCGCACGATCCAGGTGGCCGTCGACCCCGGCGTCGACCTCCCCGACGGGGCGGCGTGGCGGCTCGACCTGACGTTCGACGACGCCGCCCGGCAGCGGATGGTCGCCGCCCTACACCGTGCTGCGTCGGCCGAACACGACCGGCTCGCGGAGTTACGATCGGTCCTGTTGAGCGAGCGGCCACCCCGCCCCAGCCCGGACGTGCCGCCGGACCCCGCGACGCCCTTGAACGGCCCGCAGGAGGACGCCGTCCGGTTCGCCCTCGCCGCCGCCGACGTGGCGGTGATTCACGGCCCGCCCGGGACCGGCAAGACGACGACGCTCGTGGCACTGATCCGCCGGGCGGTGGCCCGCGGGGAGACCGTCCTGGCCTGCGCCCCGAGCAACGCGGCTGTTGACAACCTACTCGAAAAGCTCCTGGCTGGTGGGGAGTTGCCGGTCCGCATCGGCCACCCGGCCCGGGTCGCAGAAGCCCTGCGGGGCCGGGCGCTGGACGTACTCGTCGAGGCCCACCCGGACGCCCGGCAGGCGCGCAAGTTCGCCCGCGAGGCCCATGCCCTGTTCCGCCGGGCCGACAAGTGGACCAAGGCCCAGCCCGCCCCCGGCGAGAAGGCGGCCTTGCGGAACGAGGCCCGCGACCTTCTCGCCGTCGCCCGCCGGACCGAACAGTTAGCCGTCGAGCGGGTGCTGGCCGGGGCGCGGGTCGTCTGCGGGACGCTGACCGGCATCGACTCGAATGTCCTGGGCCAGCGGCGGTTCGACCTGTGCGTCATCGACGAGGCGTGCCAGAGCACCGAACCGGCCTGCTGGGTACCGCTGTCCCGCGTCGGCCGGCTGGTCCTGGCCGGCGACCCGTGCCAGTTGCCCCCCACCGTCGTCTCGCGGGAGGCGGCCGAGGATGGGCTGGCCGTTAGCCTGATGGAACGAGTCATGACCGATTTCGGGTCAAACGTATCGAGACTCTTGACGGTTCAGTACCGGATGCACGACGCCATCATGACATTTCCGTCCGGTGAGTTCTACGGCGGCCGGCTCGAAGCCCACGAGTCCGTCGCCGGCCACACGCTCGCGGGACTGCCCGGCGTGACGGCGACCGACCTGACGACGGTCCCGGTCCGGTTCGTCGACACCGCCGGGGCCGGGTACGACGAGGAGCCGGAACCCGACACGGCCAGCCGCCGCAACCCGCGGGAGGCCGACTTGGTGGCGAAATATGTGCGGCAGTTGCTCGCGGCTGGCGTTCCGGCGGCGGACGTGGCGGTCGTCACCCCGTACAGCGGGCAGGTGCGGCTCGTCGGCGAGAGGCTGGCCGGGACGGGGGTCGAGGTCGACAGCGTCGACGGGTTCCAGGGGCGGGAGAAGGAGGCGGTGGTGATGAGCCTGGTCCGGTCGAACCCGGAGGGAGAAATCGGATTCCTGGCCGACGTGCGGCGGACGAATGTGGCCCTGACCCGCGCCCGGCGGCTGGTCGTCGTCGTCGGGGACAGCGCGACGTTGGCCGGGCACGACTTCTACAAGCGGCTGCTCGACCACTTCGACGGGACGGGGGCGTGGGCGAGCGTGTGGGACGAGGCGGAGTGACAGCGGCCGCCGTCGCCCCTCAGTTGCGGCCGACTTCGATCCGGTTCGTCAGCCGGCGGCCCGCGGCGGCGTCGCGGACGAGTTCCTGGGCCAGTTGCTTGAGGTAGAACGTCGAAACCACGCCGGTCAGGACGATCTCGTCGGCGGTCGCGGTCACGGCCAGGCGGCGGAGGTCCGGTCGGGCGCTGGCCCGGAGCAGTTCTTCGACCGTCCGGGCGACGCCGGCGGCGGGGAGTGGGGTGAGGGTGGCGGTCGCCATCGCGTGTACTCCTGGAAAGCAGCGGAGTTCGTAGGGGCCGCCCGTACTGGGGGGCGGCGGGGCGATTGGGGGGCGATGACGCGGGCGAGAAGGGCGAGCGACTCCGTCCGCGTGGTCCGCAAAGCGTCCGGGGGCGGACATCCGTCCCACCCCTAACTTGGAATGCTAAGCGGGGGCGCGGGTGGATGCAACAACTTTTTCGGGGTCGGGGCGGATTCGGTGAAAGAAACACTCCTGCCGGGCCGAAGCGACTCCGAGGCGTACACTCACCCGATGCCTGATGCCCCGCCAGCCGGCCCCATGCACCCGCCCCGCCGCCGGTGGGCTGCCACCGGGTGGGTGGCCGTGGTCGTCGCCGTGACCGTCGGCGGGCCGCTGTTCGTGCGGATGCCGCCGTGGTGCGACCTCACCCTCTATCAGGTCGCCGCCCGCAACCTGCTCGACGGCGGGGTACTTTACCGCGACGTGTTCGACACCAACCTGCCGGGGTTCGTCACCCTGCTCGCGGGCCTCCAGGCCGTGTGCGGGCCGAGCGTCGCGGCCGTCCGGCTGGCCGACCTCGGGATCGTGACGGCGACGGTGTGGGTACTGGTCAAGTGGGTCCGGCGCATGGGCGGCGGGGACAGCGGGGCGGCCGGGGCGGCGGCCGGGGCCGCGTGGTTCTACCTGTTTTCGAGCGAGTTCAACCACGCCCAGCGGGACGTGTGGATGCTCCTGCCGGCGGCGGCGGCCGCCTTCCGGCGGGTCGGCCGGACGCAGGGGCCGGGCGGTGGGTCGGCGCTCGCCGCCGGATTCGCGGACGGGCTGATTTGGGGGGTGGCGGTCTGGATCAAACCGCATGTGATGGTGCCCGCGCTAGCCCTCTGGCTGGCGACCCTTCCGGCCGCCGGGCGCATGTGGGGGTGGCCGGCGGCCGGACGTGACGGCCTCGGGTTGTTGGCCGGCGGCGTGACGGCCGGGGCGGCCGGGCTGGGGCTGATCTGGGCGAACGGGGCGTGGGCCGACTTCATCGAGGTCATGACGGTCTGGAACCCGGCCTACGCCCGGCGGAGCATCGAGGACGTGTGGGGCCGGCTGCCGATGACGCTCGGCTACTTCCCGCCGTGGAGCCTGTTGCACCTGGCCGCCGTGCCGCTGGCCCTCGCCACGCTGGCCGAGGCGGCCGCTCCGGGGCGGTGGCGGGCGGGGTTCCCGGCGTGGGCGGGCACCCTGTACGCCCCGGCCGCGGCGGCCCCGGAGCGGGTGGCCCGGGCGGCGCTGGCGGCGTTCTATTTGGGGTGGTTCCTCCAGGCCGCCGTCCTCCAGCGCGGGCTGGACTACGTGCATGTGCCGGAGATGCTTTTGGCCCTGGCGGTCCTGGCCGGCCAGCGGTGGGCGGCGGCGGTCCCGGCGGTCGCCGTTCAGGTCGGTCTCGGGGCGCTGTTGAACGCGGCCGACGTGATGCCGGGGCTGGCCGCCGAACTGCCGGCCCGGGACGACCAGTCGGACATTCTGCCGCTCGACAAGCCGCCGTTTTTGGACGGACCGATGCTACGCCGGTGGCCGGACTGCTTCCGCGGCGACGACCCGGACCTCCGCGACGCCCTGGCCCGGTTCCCGGGTTCCCACCCGAGCGCGACGTGGGTCGACCTGGGGCAGGTCGTCGACTTCCTGCGGGCGGCCGAGCCACCGGTCCGGGACGGCAACCTGCTCGCCTTCCACGACAGCCCGCACCCGCTCTACCTCCTGCTCGGGGTCAAGCCGGCGGTCCGGTACATGCACGTCAGCACGGCCATCGAAATCGCCGGCATGGCCGAGCGGGTGGGGGCCGACATCCGGGCCGGCCGGCCGGAGTACGTCGTGGCCGACCTACGGCGGATGACGTGGTACTGGCGGCGGGCGGCCGAGCCGGGACCGGGGGGCGACCCGCACCGGCTGCCGCAGTGGTTCCCCGCCTCGCAACGGGGCGTGTTCCCGTGGGACCAGACGCTGGTCTTCCGGGCCGGCCGGTACTGCGTGTATCGGGTCGATCGGCCGATCGGGGCGGTCGGCATCCCGGCCTGGGACGACCTCGGCAAGCTCGGCCCGGGGGTGCCATGAGCGACTCCGTGGTGTGGCGGCGGGCCGGGGTGCTGGCCGCCGCTGGGTGGGCGGTGCTGGCCGCCGGCGTCATCGTCGGCGGGCCGCTGTTCGTGCGGATGCCGCCGTGGTGCGACCTGACCCTCTACCAGGTGGCGGCGGCCAACGTCCGGGACGGCGGGGTACTTTACCGCGACGTGTTCGACACCAACCTGCCGGGGTTCGTCCTGGCCCTGACGGCCGTCCGGAGTCTGTGCGGGCCGAGCGTCGAGGCGGTGCGGCTGGTCGATTTGGCCGTCGTGACAGGGGCGGTGTGGGTACTGGTGAAATGGGCGCGGCGGGCCGGGGCGGGGCCGGCCGGGACGGCGTGGCTCGCGGCCGGGGCGGCCTGGTACTACCTGTTTACCAGCGAGTTCAACCACGCCCAGCGGGACGTGTGGATGATGCTGCCGGCGGCGTTCGCGGGGTATCGCCGGGTGCGTCGGCTGAGCGCGCGGGAGCCGGCCGGGTCGGTCTGGCCGGCGTTCGGCGAGGGGATCGTGTGGGGGCTGGCCGTCTGGGTCAAGCCGCACGTCACCGTCCTGGGGTTGGCCGTCTGGCTGGCGACCGTCCCGCGGATGGCCGGGGTCGGCGGGGTGCGCCGGGTACTGGCCGACGCCGCGGGGCTGCTGGCCGGCGGGCTGCTGTGCGGGGCGGTCGGGGTGGCGTGGCTGACGGCGTCGGGGACGTGGCCGCACTTCGTCGAGGTCTTTACGTTCTGGAACCAGAAGTACGCCGAGGTCATGTGGAGCGAGCTGGCCGACCGCTGCCGGTGCGAGTTCCACTACTTCCCGCCGTGGGGGTATCTGCACATCGTGGCCGTCCCGGTCGCGGTCCGGTCGATCATCGACGGCCGGCCGTGGGCCGGCCGGTTCCGCCCCGGCGCGACGCACGGCCCGGCCGGCGGCCTCTGGCCGGGGTGGGCGTGGAACCCCGGCCCGGACGACACCGCCCGGTTCGCCCGGCTGGTGCTGGCGGCCCTCTACCTGGCCTGGACGGCGATGGCGATCCTGACCCAGCGCGGGTTCCACTACGTCCACGTCCCGGAGGTGTTTCTGCTCCTGGCGGTCCTGGCCACCCAGCGCTGGCTGCCGGCGGCCTTGATCCTGGCTTGGTTCGCCGTGACGACCGCGCTCGTGAAACTCGGCACCGTGGCCGACGAGACGCCGCACCCGGGGCACGTCAGCAAGAACCAGCCATATGCGTTCGCGGTAGTCCACCCGCTGGCCCAGCACGACCGCTGGCGGCAGTGGTTGGGGTGCTTTCGGACGGGCCTATCCGGCGAGGAGTATTACGAACGGTGGGCGGCCCTGGCGCTCGTCCGCGACTTCTTTCCGGCGAACGACTGGCCGGAACTGGGCGAGGTGGCCGACGAACTGAACCGGCTGGGCGCGGGGCCGAGGGACGTGGTCGCCTGGCACGACGCCCCGCACGCCGTCTATACGCTCCTGCCGGCCCGACCGGGGTTCCGCTTCCAGCACGTCACGGCCATGATGGCGATCGGCCCGGCCCACGACGACCGCATCTGGACCGAGTTGGAGGAGTTGCCGCCGGCGGCCGGGGGGGGGCCGAAGTACGCGGTCAGCGACCTGCACCGGGTCGGGTTCCAGGACAAATCCCTGCTGCCGACGTGGGAGGGGGCCGGGCCGGATTTGCTGCCGCCGGCCCTGTCGGCGCGGGCGCGGGCGATGTTTCCGCACGACCAGCCGGCGCTCTTCCGCAGCGGCGGCGGGACGGGGCGGTACGTGATTCACAAGCTGACGCGGCCGGTGCGGCGGGGGTAGATTCTTTCGGAGCCGCGCCCGTCAGGAAGCGGCCGGCCGCTGAGCGAGGCCACAACGTTGTTCACGGATGAGAGTCCCGGCCGTGACTGCCTACAGTCACCGACCTTGATCCCTCGCTCAGCAACCGGCCGCTTCCTGACGGGCGCGGCTCTGACGATCCAGGAGTCGCTTCATGCTCGCCCTCACCCTGGCCGTCGCGCTGGCCGCCCCGGCCGTCCAGTCGGCAGCCCGCACCGACGCCCTCACCCGGTACGGCGTGGGCCTGTTCCGGGCGCGGGCGGGCCGGCCGGCCGCGGCGCTGGTCCAGTTCGAGGCGGCGGCCAAGGCCGACCCGGAGGCCGTCTCCCCGAAGGCGGCGCTGGTGCCGGTGTACGTCGACCTCGGCCGGCCGGCGGCCGCCATCCGCGTCGGCCGGCAGGTCGTCGCCGCCGACCCGGCCGACTTCGCCACCGGCCACACTCTCGGCCAACTGCTGTACCAGGTGAAGCAGTTCCCGGCCGCCGTCGCCGCCCTGAAGGTGGCGGCCGCCAGCCCGCGCCTGGCCGCCGAACCGGGCCGCCGCGTCGGCATCCTCGCCGACCTGTACCAGGCAGCGGTCGCGGCTCCAGATTGGCCGGCGGCCGAGGCGGCGGCCCGGGCCGCCCTCCCCCTCGCCGACGCGGACGCGCCGATCTGGCGGGAACGGCTCGGCCGGGCATTCGAGAATCAGTCGAAGTTCGCGGCGGCCGCCGCCGAGTACCGGGCCGCCGCGCCGGGGGCGGACCCCGCGTCCCGCGCCCGGTTGGCGCGGCTCTTGTCCGGGGTGCTGGCCGCCGAGGGGAAGGACGCCGAGGCGCTCGTGGAACTCGAACGGATGCTTGCCCACAAGCCATCGACGACCGCCCCGTACGACCGGCTGGCACTGCTCCTGAAGCGGCTGGGCCGGACCGACCGAATCGGGCCGACGCTGGCGGCCCTCGCCGCTGAGAACCCGAAGAACGTCGGCATCCCGTGGGTGCGGGCCGAACATCTCGGCACGACCGACCCGGACGCGGCCGTGAAACTGTTCGGCGAGTTGGCGGCTGGGGCCGAGGAGGACGCACCGTTCGACCGGCTGGTCCGCTTCTACACCGCGGCCAACCGCATCCCCGCCCTGCTCGACCTGGTGGACGCTTACGCCCTGGCCGCCCGGCACGGGGCGGACGACGACGACCCGCCCCCGGCCGCCGCCCCGGACGCCGCCGGTCGGGCAGCCCTCGCCCGGTTCCGCGGCCTGGTCAACGCCGTCAAGGCCGCGCCGGGGCTGGCCCCACGGGTGGCCGCCGCCTACGACGCAAAAGTGCCGCGGCAGAGGGACACCCGCCAACTGGTGACGCTCTTGGCCGACCGGGCCGGCCGGCCGGACGTGGTCGAGGCTACGCTCCGGGAGGCCGCCAACGCCGGTATGGGGGACGCCGTCGGGGCGCTCCTCAACCACTTGCAGCGGCGGCGGAAGTGGCAAGCGATCCTCGATTACTGCGACCTGTACGACCCGAACATGACCGGCCGGCCGCGGCGGAACGGGCCGGCCCTCGTGTGGGACATCTACCGGGCGAATGCCTTCTACGAACTCGGCCGCGGGGACGAAGCGCTGGCCGCCGCCGACCGGGCCGTGAACGTCGTCAAGGAGCCGGCCCGGGTCTTGCTGCGTAAGGCGAGCCTGTTGACGGGCCTGGGTCGGCCGGCCGAAGCTATCGCCGTCGTCGAGAAGGTGCTGGCCGACCGGCCGGAGGCGGCCGTCGTGCAAGACGCCCGGCTGCACCTCGCCGAGGCGCATGCCGCCGCCGGGCGGCAAGCCGCCGCCGACGCGATGTTCGACCTGGCCCTCGAGGCCGACCCGGACAGCGTGCTGGTGTTGAACAACTACGCCTACAACCTCGCCGACCAGGGGCGGCGGCTGGCCGACGCCGAGGCGATGCTGCGGTACGCCGTCGAGTTGGACCGGGACGACCGCGTCCGGGCCGGGTCGCCGGACCCCGTGCATGGGACGTACCTCGACAGTCTTGGGTGGGTGCTGTTCCGCCGCGGCAAACTGGCCGAAGCCAAGGCCGCGCTCGAGGAAGCTAGTCGGTCGACCGATGCGGCCGGGGACGCGGTCGTCTGGGACCACCTGGGGGACGTGTACGCCCGGCTGGGGGACCAGGCGGCCGCCCGGACGGCTTGGACGAAGGCCGTCGAGTTGTACGCCGACACGCACCAGGGGCGGAAACAGGGGCGGCGGGCGGAGGCGGTGCGGAAGCTGGGGCGATGAGACCCGTAGTCCGCTCACTCCGTGAGCTGTCTTCCCGGTCGCGGGTCGGCCACTCGCCGGACAAGACCGCTCGCGGAGCGAGCAGCCCACGGGGTCACTTCTTCGCCAGCACCGCAATCGCCCCGGCGTCGGTCACGTACAGCGTGTGGCCGGTGTGCGAGTCGCGGTACGCCTCGACGTGGACGCTCGCCGCGTCCTTGAAGTCGCTCGTCCCGGCCGGCCTGACTCGGACCGCCAGGGCGTGTGTCCAGACCACCCCGTCCGGCCCTGGCTTAGCCGCCGCTGGGGCCGCGGCGATCGACCCGGTTTCGCTCACGTAGAGCAACCCGCCCGTATTCTCGTCGCGGAACACTTCGACGCCGAACGCCTTGGTCGTCGGGCCGAACGCCGCTTCGCCAGGCTGGCGTGCCCGGACCGTCAGCCCGTAGAGGGCGACCGGCGGCTTCGACTCGTCCGGGGCCGGGCCGGTCGGGGCCGTGGCGGCGGCCAGGCGGCCGGCGGCCGTCGTGTAGATCAAGCCGCCGGTCGCCGGGTCGGTGGCGCAGTCGACCTCGAACGCCGCCGTCGTCGGGCCGAAGTCAGTTTCGCTCGGCTTGCGCACCTTCAACACGACGGCGTGGCGGCGGGTCGGAGCTTTGCCGGCCGGTGCGGTCGCGGCCGGCAGCGGGGCGAACGCCACCATCCCGGCCTGCGAGACGCACAAGAGCTTGCCGGACCCAACGTCCTTGAACCCTTCGACGCCGACGGTCCCCTTGCCGGCCGGGTAGTCGTGGGCGAACAGCCAGGCGATGCTGCCGCTGGTGGGAGCAACGTCGGCGGCCGTCACGGCCAAGCCGCCGGCGTGGGTGACGGCCACAAACGCCCCGGCCGCCGTGTCCCGGTAGACCTCGACGCCGACTAACTTGGCGGCCGCGAAGTCCGCCGCTCCGCCGCTCCGCACCGGTAGGTCGTGGCCGTAAGCCCATGCCGGCTTGACGGTGGGCGGCTCGGCGGTGGCGGTGAGAGACAGGGCGGCGACCAGGCCGAGGGCGGGGATTGCGCGCATGGGGGGTCCGGGTCGGATGAAGCAAGGGGGTGTGGTGCGTCAGCCTAGAACACGGCCGCGGGGCGGGGGGGCGGCCGGCTTGACATTTTCTCGAGGAAAAGTGCTTGACCCTTTCTGCCCGTCGGGGTATTGGCGGCCGGCTTTCACACACTCTTACCGGGCGGCGGGGCGTAACGGCCTTACTGTTCCGGTCCAGGAGCGCCGGGCGGGGGACACGTCCCTTCGCGTGCGGGTCGGGGGTCTGGGAAGCGGACTCACGGCCCGGGCGCGGCGGGGTGCTGCCGGGCACTCGGTTTGGTCTTCGACAGGGAGGGCAAGGAGGCCATGGTGTTCCACGGAAACCAGTGGGGATGGCGGGCGGCGGCCGTGCGGCTGCTGCTCGCACCGGTCGTCGCCGGGGTGGCCGCCGCGGGGGCGACGGCCCAGGTGCCGCGTCAGCCGCAAGCCAACCAGGCGACGGCGCGCAACGCCGACCCGAAGGAGCTGCTCAAGCTCGGCCGGGAGGCGATGCGCGGGGGGAACTTCGACCGGGCGCAGGAGCTGGCCAAGCAGGCCGACGCCAACAACCCGGCCGGCCGGTGGGGGCTGTTCGACGACACCCCCGAGGCCCTCGAAAAAGACATCGCCGCCGGCCGGGCCAAGGCCGGCCGGGCCGAGGCCGATCGGCTGGCCCGGGCCGCCAAGGAGCTGTACGCCAAGCCGACCAAGACGCCCGGCGAGCGGATCGCCAACCTCGACCAGGCCCACGCCCTGGCCGACAAGGCCATGACCCTGGCCGGCCCCGGCGACTTCTTCGACGACCTGTTCGGGTCGTCCGACCGGCCGGAGAAGCTCAAAAAAGACATCGCCGCCGCCCAGGCGGCCGTCCGCAAGGCCAACCCCGGTATGGTGGCCGCGAACACGGTCCGACAGGCCCCGACCCCCGGTGTCATGCAGGCCCAGGCCAGCGGCCGGCCGATGGACCCGGCCCGGGTTACCCCGGCCGGCGGGGTGCCGAGTACCGGCATCAGCCCGATGGCGAGTAGCATCCTGCCTGCCGGCGGCATCCCCGCCCCGATCCTGCCGCCCCCGCCGGTCATGGCCGGGACGGCCGACGCCGACCGACAGGCGGCCGTCAAGCTGGTCGCCGACGGCCGGGAGATGCTGAAGGCCGGCCAGTACGCCGAGGCGAAGGCGGCCGCGGTCAAGGCCCAGGCTTTGAACGTCCGGTTCGCCGCCACCCAGGACTCGCCGGACGCCTTAGCCCGGGACGCGGCCGCCGCCGGCAAGGCGCGGGTCGACAAGCTCGTTCGCGACGCCGGCACGATGAGTGCGGCCGGGGCCGAAACGGCCCTGACCGAGGCCAAGCAACTGGCCGCCGGCCTCGGATTCCAGTCGAAGCCGATCGACGACCAGCTCGCGGCCGTCCGCAGCCAGGCCGCTCCGGTCGCCGTGGCCATCCCGTCGGTGGCCCCGCCGGTACTGCCGAACCCGGCCGCCGCTCCGGCGGCCGGCCTGGTGGTCCCGCCGGCCCTTGACGTGGTCGTCCCGCCGCCCGGTCCGATGGTGACCCCGGTCGTCCCGGCCCCGGCTCTGGTGGCCGCCCCGCCGTCGTCGCCGTCGGTAACCGCCCCGAGCCTGCCGGGCCTCGGCCTGCCGATCCCGGTCCCGCCGCCGGCCGCCCCGGTCGTCGTCGCCCCGACGGTCCCGGCGGCCCCGGTAGTGCCGGCCGCCCCGACGATGCCGGGCCAGTTGACCGGCCCGCAACTACTCGACCAGGCCCGGGCGTCGCTCAAGAGCGGCGACCTCGGCATGGCTCGCAAGCTGGCCGCCCAGGCGCACAACGCCAGCAAGGACGACGCGGCCACCAAGGCCGACGCCCAGGCCCTCATGCGGGAGATCACCGCCGAGACCTACGGCCGTGCCCGGCAGGAGTCGGCCGCGTCGTTCAAGAACGCGGCCGAGTCGTTCCAGACCAAGCAGTACGAGCAGGCCCTGGCCACGCTCCGGCTGATCGACCCGGACGCGCTGACGACCGACCAGAAGGCCCAGTACGAGTCGATGACCAAGGCGGCGGCTGCCGAGCTGGCCAAGACCCGGCCGGCGGCCGCGACGGGCCAGTTGACGAGCGCCCCGGCCAAGCCAATCGGGGCCGACGGCCCGGCCGACTCGGCCAAGGCGATGGCCGAAGTCGAGTTCGGCAAGCTCCGCAGCGAAGGGCTTGATACCGAGGTCAAGGCCCGAGAGCTGTACAACAGGGGCGAGACCGACGCGGCCATCCTGATGTACACCGACTTCCTCGCCAAGGTGAAGGCGTCCGGCCTGTCCAGCGCCCGGCAGGACATGCTGACGAAGTCGATCGAGAACAAGCTGGCGACGGCCCGGATCATGAAGCGGCAGACCGACTTCTACGCCCAGGAGGCCAACACCAAGACCGGCAACCGGGACCGGGTCGTCGGCAAGCAGTTGGCCGAGCAGCAGAAGCACGCCGAGATCAAGAAGAAGACCGTCGAGATCAACGAGTTGGCCAAGGTCAAGAAGTTCCGCGAGGCCGAGGAACTCGCCCTCCAGACGCAAGCCCTCGACCCGGCCGACCCGACGCTGACGGCCATCTACGAGATGACCAAGCGGCAGCGCCGCGTCGACGAGCAGGCCCGGCTGAAGGGCGACCGCGAGCAGATGGTGTACGACGGCCTGACCGGGGCCGAGCGGGTCGGCCCGACGCCGACGGACGACCGGCCGCTGATCGTCAACCCGAACGACGCCCTCCGGGCCAGGATGCGCGGCGACGGCAGCAACCTGTACATGAAGCCGATGACCGAGATCGAGCGGGAGATCGAGGTCAAGCTGGAGCGGCCGCTGAACGTCGAGTTCTCGAACAAGCCGCTCCGGGAGGCGATCACCGAGATCAAGGTCCGGACCGGACTGAACATCACGACCGACGACCTGGCCATCGCCGAGACGCAAATCCCGATCGACACGGTGATGGTGACCGAGTCGCTCAAGGACCTGAGTACCCGGAACATCCTGTCGATCCTGCTCGACAAGGCCCGGCTGAAGTACGTCGTCGAGAACAACGTCGTCCGCATCACGACGGAGAAGCGCGCCCAGGGGCGCATGGCGATGAAGACGTTCTCGGTCATGGAACTGGTCACCCCGATCCCCGACTTCGCCCTGGCCGACCACCAGTCGATCAGCAAGGCGCTCGGGAAGAACAACCCGAAGCCGGCGTGGGTCCAGCAGCAAGACGGCAGCAGCGTCTACAGCGGGACCGGCGGCCAGCTCGGCGGGGCCAAACTCGTCTCCGGCGGCCGGCTGCCCGGCGGCATGGACGGGGCCACCCTCGACACCACCCCGGCGAACACCGAAAGCCCGCTGGCCGACAGCGCCACCCTCGCCACCCACGGCCGGTCGAACCACAGCGCCCAGCTCATCAAGCTGGTGACGGGCATGGTCCGGCCGTACTCGTGGGAGGCCCAGGGCGGGGCCGGCAAGATCGGCTACTACGACATCGGGGGTGCCCTGGTCGTCAACCAGACGGCCGATGTCATCGGCGAGGTCCAGCAGTTGCTCGAGTCGCTGCGGCGGCTGCAAGAGGTGTCGGTGTCGGTCGAGATTCGGGTGGTGTCGCTGTCCGAGTCGTTCTTCGAGCGGATCGGCGTCGACTTCGCCCTGAACATCAAGACGAAGGGGACCGAGAACTTCGAGCGGAGCCTGACGACCGGGCAGTTCCGGCCCGAGCCGTACATTAACGACATCAACGTCCGAAACGTCAACGTCGGGTACAACCCGACGGCCGGCGGGTTCACCCCGGACCTCGACGTGCCGGTCCGGACCAACAGCTTCGGCCTCGGCATCCCGCCGTTCGGCGGCTACCCCGGCCCGGGCAACGGGGGCTTAAGCCTCGGCATGGCGTTCCTCAACGACATCCAGGTGTTCATGTTCCTGGAGGCCGCGTCGGGCGACCGCCGGGTGAACATCATGCAGGCCCCGAAGATCACTCTCTTTAACGGCCAGACCTCGACCGTGTTCGTCAGCGACTTCGCGTTCTTCACGACGGGCCTCGACGTGATCAACGTCGGCGGCCAGTTCGTGTACATCCCGCGGAACCAGCCGATCCCGATCGGCAACAGCGGCAACCCGGACTTCTCCCAACAGGGGACCGGCCAGCCGGGGGTGACGGTGACCGTCCAGGCTATCGTGAGTGCGGACCGGCGGTTCGTCCGACTCAACCTCAGCCCGACGCTGACGAGCCTGACGAGCGCCACGGTGCCGCTGTTCCCGGTGACGGCGTTCATTACCCCGGTGTTCGAGGGCGGCAGCCAGGGGGTGCCGATCCCGTTCACCCAGTTCTTCCAGCAGCCGTCGATCTCGGAGATCAGCGTCCAGACGACGGTGGCCGTGCCGGACGGCGGGACGGTGGTGCTGGGCGGCCTGAAGACTTTGGCCGAGGGGCGGAACGAGTTCGGCCCGCCGGTGCTGAGCCAAATCCCCTACATTAACCGGCTGTTCCGGAACCAAGGGATCGGCCGGGAGACGCGACACATCATGATCATGGTGACGCCGCGGATTATCATCCAGAGCGAGGAAGAGTTGAACCAGACCGGCGGGGGCGTCGGCCTGCCGGGGGCGGCCCAGTAGCCCGCGGCGGGGTAACCAGGAGTGACACGAAGCCCGGGGACTGCTGTCCCCGGGCTTCGCCCGTTACCGCGGCCGGCCGGCGATGCCTACACTAACCCTGGGCCGCCCGTCCTTTCCTACCGGAGAACCCCCGATGGCCTTCACCCTACCGCCCCTGCCCTACGCCTTCGACGCCCTCGAGCCGCACATCGACGCCAAGACGATGGAAGTCCACTCGCAGAAGCACCACAAGGCATACGTCGACAACCTGAACAAGGCGCTCGAGGGCCACCCCGACCTGGCCGGCCAGGACATCGTGAGCCTGCTGCGGAACATCAATTCCGTCCCCGAGTCGGCCCGGCCGGCCGTCATCAACAACGGCGGCGGCCACCACAACCACACCCTGTTCTTCGAGACCATGACGGCCAACGGCGGCGGCGACCCGACCGGCCAGGTCGGCGACGCCATCCAAGACGGCTTCGGCGACTACGCCAAGCTCAAGGACACCATCAAAACCAACGGCCTCGGCCAGTTCGGCAGCGGCTGGAGTTGGGTCGTGTACGACCCGGCGACCGGCAAGTTGGCGGCGGTCAAGAAGCCGAATCAGGACAGCCCGCTGATGGACGGCCAAGTGCCCATCTTCGGCGTCGACGTGTGGGAACACGCCTACTACCTGAAGTACCAGAACTTGCGGCCGAGCTACATCGATGCGTGGTTCATGACCCTCAACTGGAGGGCGATCGAGGCCCGGTACGTGGCGGCCAAGGCGGGGAAGTAGCCGACTTCCCGCTTGCCCCTTCGGCCGCGTGATGGTATGCGGCCGGGGACCGCGGGCGGGGTGCCGGCGGGGCCGTGGGGGACGGCCCCGGCCGGTGGCACCGCCGGCGGGTCGGAGCATGTATGACGCCGGGACCGCACAATCATGTCGACGCCACCCCGCTGATCCGCCGGGCCATCCGGGACGACAGCCTCACCCGCGGGCTGGGAGACGAGGAGGCACGCATGTTGGTCGATTGGGTGGCGACGTGGGCCGAGGTACTGGCGGCCGCCGCCCCGGACCCGCCGACGGCCGCCGCCGTCGTGGACCGGCTGGCCCGCCGGGGCCGGTCGATCGGCCGGTTCGTGCGGTTGTGGACCGACCCCCGAACCCGCCGGTCGGCCGCCCAAATGGCCGCCGTCGAACGGTTCGGCTGGCCGCTGCCGACCCACCGAGTCGAGGCGGCCGATTTGATGCACCATGCACTGACGTGGGAACGCGGGGGGTAACGTTGCCCGGCTCGCTCCGCGAGCAGATTCGTCCACGTCGGTGCAGACAATGATCGAGGGTGCCCCGGGCCTGAAAATCCGCTCGCGGAGCGATCAGGCCACGTTCCGGCAATCCGCACGGGTCCGGGGTTTTCGCCCGGTTCTACCTGTTCGCCGCTAAGGGCTTAGGTAGCCGACCGCCCGCGGCTGCGCAGTCCGCTTGCCAACCGACGACTTGTAAAGGTATGATGCTACCGATTGTGCCGGCCGTCACCCCTGAACCGACCCGGTCGCGGCTTCGGCCTGCCCGACCCGAGGACTTCCGCCGTGAGTACGAACACGCCCGCCGGGTCGCAGGAGGCGTCGGCCTCGCGCACGAAGTACCACCGGCAGATCGACGAGGCGTTCGTCGAGGCGTCCCGGCTGGCCGGGTCGAACCTGGCCCCGACCGAGTTCTACGAGCAGTTTCTGAGCCGCGCCCTCGCTGCCATCGACGCCCCGGCCGGGGTCGTCTGGCTGCGGACGCCGCAGGGGTTCCTGCAGATCGCCTGCCAGGTCAACCTCGACAAGATCGGCCTCGACGACAAGCGCGGCGGCCGGCAGTGCCACAACGAAATCCTGCGGCAGGTGTTCCAGTCGAACCCGCCGCGGCCCTTGATCGTGGAGCCGCAGGGGCGGCTGACCGGCGTGGCGGCCGAACCCGGCGCGGTCCCGGCCGCCAACCTGACCGACCACTACGCCTTATTCGCCCCGATCGTCCAGGCGGACAAGACCTTGCTCGGGTTACTTGAGGTGTTCCACGACGCCGGCCTCGACGCCCGGCTCTACCAGACGTTCCTGCAGTACGCCGTCCAGATGGCCGGGTATGCGTCGCAGTACCACTCGTTCAGCGGGTCGCGGCAGTCGAGCGGCATCGAGAAGCTGTTCACCCAGCTCGACACGTTCTCCAAACAGGTCCACGGCAGCCTGAACCCGACCGAGGTGGCGTACCACGTCGCCAACGAGGGGCGGCGGATCATCGAGTGCGACCGCCTCTGCGTCGGCGTCCGGCACGGCCGGGGGGCGACCGTCGAGGCCGTGTCCGGGGCGGACGTAGTTGAGAAGGCCAGCACCCACGTCCGGCGGATGCGGATTCTGTTCGACGCGGTCCTCAAGTTCGGCGACAAGCTCGTCTACCGCGGGACCAAGGACGACGGCCTGCCGCCGGACCTGAGCGCGGCCCTCGACCACTACCTGGCCGAGAGCCAGCCGAAGTTGCTCGTCGTCGCCCCGGTCCGGGACGACCGGGAGAAGGACAACGGCAAGCCGGCCCGGTCGGTCATGCTGATGGAGAGCTTCAACCCGCCGGAGCAGTCCGAGGCGCTGATTTCCCGCCTCGACGTGGTGGCCAAGCACGCGGCCCCGGCTTTGTACAACGCGGCCGAACTCAAGCGCATCCCGTTCCGGTTCGTCTGGTCGCCGATCTCGAAGCTGCAAGAGGCCCTCGGCGGCAAGGGGAAGTTGTACACCGCCCTCGGCATCGCCGCGGTCATCGGGCTGACGGTGGCGATGGTCATGGTGCCTTACCAATTGAAGATGCCGGCCACGGGGGAACTGCTGCCCAAGGCGACGGTGTACGTGTTCGCCCCGGCCGAGGGGGAGGTCCGGGAGTTGCCGGTCAAACCCGGCGACCGGGTCCGGCCGGGGGCGATCGTGGCCGTCCTGCGGAGCGACTTGTTCGCCAAGCAGGCCCAGCAGTACGACAGCGAGGCGTCGTCGGCCGAGAAGCAGGTGAGCGGGCTGAACGACGCCCTCGTCCAGCAGGGCCAGACGCCCGAGGCCCTGGGCCAGATTCGGCGGGAGTTAGGCAAGTACCAGTCGGACGCGAACAAGAACCGGGCCCTCCTGGCGCACATGCGGCGGCTCTACAGTATGCAGGGGCCGCTCGGCCAGTTCGTCGTCCAGGCCCCCCGGCCCGAGGTCGGCATCCCCGGCGACTGGCAGGTACTGAGCGACGACAAGCGGCCGGAACTGTTGAACCGGACCGTCAAGGGGACCGACCCCCTGATGCGACTCGGGGCGGTAGACGGGCCGTGGCGGGTCGAGTTGAAGATTCCGCAGCGGAACATCGGCCACGTCGCCCGGGCCTTGGCCGACCCGAAGTACCACGAGGTGGACGCGGCCGGCAAGAAGTACCTGCCCGTCGACATTCTCCTCGGGAGCAAGGCCGATTCGAGCTTCCCCGGCCGGCTGTACGAGGACGACACGGCCAAGGAAGCCGTGCCGAACCGGGACGACCACAACGAACAAGAGCCGATCATGCTGGCCTACGTCCGGGTCAACATGGACGAGTTCGGCCCGGCCGGCCAAATCCCCGCCGACCTGCGGGTGGCCGGGGTCGCGGCCCGGGTTCGCATCCGGTGCGGCAAGCACGCCCTCGGGTACAGCCTCTTCCACGGCGTGTGGGAGTGGTTCTACGAGAAGGTGATCTTCGCCATTTGAAAGCGGGCGGTCTTCACCTGGGACCGCGGGCGGGACGCCCGCGGTCCCAGGGAAGAGCGGTCAGCACCAACAGTCCCGACCGCGCGGACCCCGGTAGCGCCGGGCTGCCGCCGGCCAACCCGATACCAGTCCCCGCCGCCGAACGCGGGGAAGGCCGATCCTCTACCGGAGACCGGACCGATGACTGCTAAGGCGAAACTACTACTTCTGGGCCTCGCCGCGGCGAGTACCCCCCTCGTCGGCTGCTCGCCGAGCGCCTCGACCTTGAGCGCCGCCCCCGCCGAGGGGGCGAAGCCGCCG
>JAABUN010002859.1_pt1 | contig 21917 bp, 21 predicted proteins | sample 5559311 | NCBI WGS metagenome assembly JAABUN01 (sample SAMN10711877, study PRJNA513370) | rock metagenome | isolation source: Antarctica rocks | place: Antarctica: Victoria Land, Siegfried Peak sud
ATAATTCGTCGTCCACCCGCCAGATCGTCGGCGGGTCTTTACCCGGTTGGGGTACCGCCACTGCGGCGTCGTGCGTATGCATCAGGGTATGCTACCACACCAGCACACTTTCCGGATAGGCTGTAAGACCGGAGGGTGACACGCCCGCGGTCGCGCCGGTTTCCGGCCTGATTCCTTGGCGCATGTCCCCGGCGTACGGGGTTCGGGCCGGGCCGATGACGACTGGCGAGGACGGGTCGGCGATGGGCAGACCGACGAAGGTCACCGCCGGGTCGTCCTCGATGAGATGCGGGAAGAGGTCCGCGAGGTGTGTGTGCTGCTTGTCCACGTCGATCGCCGCCCCGTCGGGTGTGCGCGCGGCGAGACGGACGCGGATGGAGCCGCCCGTGCGGTCGCGGACGAGATAGGCGACATAGGCGGTTCCCCGGTAGCGGGCCTCGCTCGCCACCTCGACCGCGAACCGGTCATGGGGGGCAACGAAGTGCGCACGGCTCATGTCGACGAGGGCACCGCGCAATTGCTCAACACGGATGCGTCGGGCGCTCGGGTCGGCGTCGAGGACGATGATGCGTCCCCTGGCCCGCCGTGGGCGTGTCAGGCGGGGCAGACGGAAGGCCAGGCGGTGTGCGGAGGGCGTTGCCCGGAATGTCCACCGACCGGCGGTAGCGACACCGCGCGCCACCAGGTGACGGGCATGGTGGGCGGCCCGACGACCGAGGTGACAGAGCGTCACCGCCGCTCTCCAAAGGCCCTGGGGGAGGCGCAAGTAGAGCGCAATCATGCCACAACAGAACGCGCCGAGGATGAGGGTCATCACCGTGCCGGGATAGTCAAAGAGATTCACCGAGATACTCCTTTCCGGGCGTATGCCCGAACGTGACGCGCACACCTCGTCGACATGACGGGCGTAGATCACCGAACCTGAGTTGGCGGGGACGGTGCTGACAGGACGGGAACGCGGGCTCTTCGTCTGCCAGCACGGTCGACCTTGCTGCCTGGGACTGGATGGCGCGTCCGGTCGTCGACACCCACCGGGGCCATAAGGGTGGCGCGGGCACGAAGTACGCGCCCTGGGGATATGCGGCGAGGAGCGCCGAGGGTACGCGCCCTTGGTGCCCGGTGCGAAGGCACCTTGCCGCGGTGACGCTCTGCCGAGTTGCTTGTCTGACAGGTGCTGGTTCGGGCGTCGCTCAGGGTTGAGGGGCGCACAGCGTGAAAGAAATCGCGGGGCACGGGGAAACGTGCCAACCTGTTGGGTGGGGCGCTCATGTTGGTGGGAGGTTGGGGATCTGCATCGTCCGCACTACGGGAAGCAGGGTGCCATGACGTGGAGGATTGGCCCTGTCTGGGAAGGGGCAACGTTGCCTGTGGCCGCGGTGGTAATCCGGACCTGGCGGAGCGTTGCGTCTGTCCGAGGCGTCGTGTGACGCATCCTCGTTGCGCGTCGCCGGTTGGTCACCCCGCTGGGTGACGCGCGATCTGGGGTGCGATGCAATCCGGTGGCGCAAAGGCGCAGCGAACAGCGGTTCGATGAACCACCAACCGGGTCGAGGTCGCTCCTGAGGATGAGCGGCCCGCCGGTACGCTGGAGTCCTGCCGAACGTGATCGATCGCGACCGATTCGCCGGGTCGGATTACCGATATGCGCGAGTGTGGAGAACCGTACTACGTGGCGACGCGACGGATCCGTATTCGTTGTTGGCACGATGGGGACGCATGACGGGACCGCATTACACGCCGCTTGTCGAGGGATCGCGGGGCTCGGTGGCGGGGCTGGGGAGCGTGCGCTCATTCGTCATCCAGCCGGATCGCCTCGGGCGAGCCACCCGTCGGTTCTTCGCCGCCGTTGGCGGGCCAGGGGAACCGAAAACGACCTGTCGACGATTCGCCCATGGGCGGGTCCGTCGAACACCACACATCTACTTCCAGTCTAGTCGGGTGCCGTCACCCCGGCGTCACTCCAGCGTCACCGGGGTGTTGCCGAGTCGGGTTGGCGGGTCAGGGGAGTGGTAAAGTCAGGTTAATGGGGGCGAAAAAGCCGAATTACGGGAGGTCAGGTTAGCGAGCGCGATCCGGCCAGGTTTGGCGGCGTGCCACAGAAATCTTTCTTGCTTTGACTGCAACTCTCTCTTTTAATTCCTCTTATTGATGATGATCTCGTTTGCGTAACCCGTTATCAATGTCTCGTTGATCGGCTTGCGTTAACCTCGGCTTTCGCGTGCCGCATCATTGGGTTCCATCCAGGACGCTGTTCCCATTCAGGTCGAACGGGCCGCCCTCGACAACGCGCAAGGACCAGGAAGGCCCAAGATCCGCCCAGGGTGCGGAGCTACGGAGCAGCACATCGACAACTCAGCCCGCTTGGTCGCTGGCGTGGTTAAGCCAAGTTCCCCATTCGTCGATCGGAGGTACCAATCAGGGAATGGTGCCTCTGTCATCCTTCAGGGGCAGGCGGCGCGGGCTGACCGGGGTGAGGCTCTGCCCAACCGCCTGCCATCGAGGACGCTGCAAATATCCTGGCCAGCCCAGCCTTGCCTAATCCCTAGGAGATCGTCCCAGGTCAGCGCGCCGCTATCGTGGGGCGGTCGCTCGTCGAGCGGGTGCGAGGGTTGCTTCGGTCGGCAACCAGCCTGCGGCGGCGGCGGTCGAGGCGCACGTCGGCATAGGCGTGGAGGGTATAGCGCAAGCCGTGGTGCCATCGTCGAGGACGGCTGACCTGCCTCCCGAAAACTGGGCCATTGGGAAGGTGAGTCTGGTACGCTCCCCGGTAAGGGGAGGCAGGGATGAAGCAGCGGTTCAGCGAGGAGCAGATCGTGCAGATCCTCCGCGAGGGGGAGGCGGCGGAGACCAAGGCGGATGTCTGGCGCAAGCACGGCATCTCGGAGTGGACCTACTACCGCTGGCGGCAGCGGTACGGGGGCCTGGTCGAGTCACAGGCGAAGCGGCTCAAGCAACTGGAGCGGGAGAACGCGCGGCTGAAGCGGCTGGTGGCGGAGCAGGCGCTGGCCCATGCGGTGCTGCAGGAGACCCTCGCTCAAAAGGGGCTTCGGTCGCCGAGCGGCGGGAGCTGGTGATGGCCCTGGTGGCGCGCGGGGTGTCGGAGCGATTGGCCTGTCGCACGCTGGGGCTCAGCCGGGCCAGCTATCGCTACCGCGGGCGGGCGGACGATGGGGAGGCGCAGCGACGCCGCACGCTGGTGGTCGCGCTCGCCCGGCGGCACCCGCGCTACGGCTACCGGCGTGTCGCGGCGCTCCTGCGCCGCCAGGGCGAGGCCGTCGGTATCAAGTGGGTCTGGCGTATCTGGCGCGAGGAGGGGCTGGCGGTGCCGCGCCGCCGCCCGCGCAAGCCCCGCGCGGGGGGCGCCGCTCCGCTGCCCGCTCGGGCGACCCACCGCGGGCACGTCTGGGCCTACGACTTCCTCTTCGATGCGACCGAGCGCGGGCCGTCCCTGAAGCTGCTGGTGGTCCTCGACGAGCACACGCGGGAGTGCCACCGGATCCGCGTCGCGCGCCGCCTCGACAGCGCCGCGGTGCTCGACACCCTCGCGGCGTTGTTCGAGGAGCACGGGCCGCCGGCCTACCTGCGCAGCGACAACGGTGGCGAGTTCATCGCCGCGCGGCTCCAGGCCTGGCTGGGCGAGTGCGGCATCGCGACAGCCTACATCGCGCCCGGGCACCCGTGGGAGAACGGGTTCGCGGAGAGCTTCAACGGGAAGTTGCGCGACGAATGCTTGAACGAGGAGGTGTTCTGGGGCGAGGAGCACGCCCAGGTGATCGTGGAGCGCTGGCGGCGGCAGTACAATAACGAGCGACCGCACAGCGCGTTGGGCTATCGCACGCCGGCGGAGATCGCCGGCCAGGCCGAGGGGCGCCCCGGGCTCACATCCTGACTGGCCTACTTTCGGGGAAGCAGGTCACGGCCACCCACGCGGGTGGTCGCTTGAGCCACCACACCCCCACAGGCGCCACCAGCCGGAGACGGACGTCTCGCCATATCATCGGGGGTCTTGCCGACATTCGATGATCGCGACGGGCCATCCAGGGCAGTGCGCGCTACGTTTACTGGTTGTGTCGTCGTCACGCCAGTTTGGAGTAGCGAGTGGATGTCCCGGCGTTCCTGCCCCATCTCGAAGGTTTCCGTATTGACGCATACACGACGACGGCGGAGCGGATCACGCTCCGGGTCGCCGCCGCCGCCGCCACCGCCCCGTGCCCGGCGTGTCAGCTCCCGGCGCGGCGCATCCACAGCCGCTACGCCCGAACGGTCGCCGATGTGGCGTGGGGCGGCGTGCCCGTGACACTCCGCGTACAGGTGCGGCGCTGCTTCTGCGCGAACCTCGCCTGCCCGCGGCGCATCTTCGCCGAGCGGCTCCCGCGCCTCGTCGACCGCTACGCCCGGCAGACCGGTGTCCGGCGCGCGGCGTTGCAACGCATCGGGCTCGCGCTGGGCGGGGCGGCGGGTGTGCGCCTGGCCACCGCCCTCGGCCTGCCCGTGGGGCGCACCGCGTTGCTGGCCCTCGTCCGCGCGGTCCCGCGACCGCCTGGGGAGCCGCTGCGCGTCGTGGGGATCGACGCGTGGGCGTGGTGTCGGGGCCACCGGTTCGGGACGATCCTCGTCGACCTGGAACGTCACCGGGTGGTCGATCTGCTGCCCGATCGCGCGGCGGACAGCACGGCCGCGTGGCTGCGCCAGCGCCCCGGCATCGCCGCGATCGTCCGCGATCGCGGCGGGCTGTCTGCCGATGCCGCCGACCGTGGGGCACCGGGGGCGACCCAGAGCGCCGACCGCTGGCACCTGATCCATGACCCGGCTGAGGGGCTGGAAGAGTTCCTGCTCCAGCAACGGGCGGCGCTGCGCGCGGCGTCCGTGCCCGGCGAAGTGAGCCTGGCGGCGAGTGACACTACCCCCGGGCCGCTCACCCCGCAGCGGCCGCGCCACGGCCAGCAGCGGGCCGAGGAGGCGAGCCGCCAACGCAACGAGCGGCTCGTCCAGCAGTACGGGGCGATCCGGCGGCGACACGCCGCCGTGGCCGCCGTGGCCGACATCGCCCGGCGCGTCGGCACCAGCCGCCGGACGGTCTAGCGGTACCGCGATCTGCCCGAGCCGCCCGCGCCGAAGCGCCCGCACCGCCCGTCGCGCCAGCGCGTGCTGACGCCGTACGCGCCCTACCTGCTCCAGCGGTGGGGTGAGGGCTGGCACAACGGGATGCGGCTCTACCGCGAGCTCCGCGAGCGCGGCAACGCGTACGGGGCCTCGAACGTCATGCGTTTCGTCGCCCAGCTGCGGCGCGACGAGGCCATCGGTCGGCCAGCGGGGACAACCCGGCGCGCGAAGGCGACGCCGACGCCGACGGACCGGCACGTCGCCGGGCTCTTCCTCCGCCGACCGGCCGATCTCCAGGCCGAGCAGCGCGCCGGGTGCCCTCTGGGCGCATGGAGCGCGTGCAGCAGGCCGACGCGACGCTGGCGACGGCCTACCGGCTGACGCAGGACTTCGCGGCGATGGTGCGCGAGCGTCAGGGCACGCGGCTCGATGCGTGGCTGGCCGAGGCGGACACCTGCGCGGTGCCGGCATTGCAGCGCTTCGCCAAGGGGCTGCGAGACGATCTCCATGCCGTACGCGCCGGGCTGACGGAGATCTGGTCGAATGGCCCGACGGAGGGCTTTGTCCATAAGCTGAAGCTACTCAAACGCCAGGGCTACGGACGCGCCGACTTTGACCTGTTGCGGCAGCGCATGATCGCCGCTGCCTGACATGCGATCATCGAATGTCGGCAAGACCCCCGATGATATGGCGAGGCGTCCGGGGACGGGCCCGATGTCGCCTGCGAGCCGCCGCAGTTCCTGGAAATGCAGGCCTGCCTCCTTTTGCTTCCGCGCTGCGAAGTCCGTCGCGAATGCTCATTTCGGCGGGCGGATATCGTCGTGCTCCTTGCGCATGTCCGGTAACGTCTCGGCGAGTTGGTGTACGATCGCGGCGTAGCCGCGCACGCCCTCCGGGGTCGAGAGGTTGGGTGCCGGGAACATATGCCCGGGTAGACCGCCGACCCGCTCCTTGAATCGCGCCTGTGCCGCCATGAGCGCCATCTGGGCATCCACCCACTCCGCAACCTCGGCGTCGTTGAGAACGGCGTGCGGATTAGAAGCGCAGAGCGCCGCGACCTGCTCCAACTCCTCCGGCGTCACCCCCGCCGGCTCACCTCGGTGCAAGGACTCCAGGCGTACGGCGGTGATTGGCTGGCCCGGTCGGCTCGCGGACGCGGCGAGTGCGTCGTAGCTGACGCGTCCGAAGTCCAGCCGGTCGAGCATGCGGCGCAGGCGTGCCAGTTGCGTCGGCAGATCCGCCGGGGTCGGCACGGGCACCGCCGCGGGCGGCTGGAGGGCCGGGCGCACCCTGACCATCCAGCGTCGCAGGAACTGCATCGCGGCCCTCCCTTCGCTCACGGCTGACCGGTGCTCCTCCTGGACGCCGGTGCGTCGCCGCACACCCCTGGCTCCCGCCACGCCCCCCTGAACTCGCCCCCGATCGACTGGCGGACGCGTCATGCAGCACCGGTGTAGCGACGACCGCGCCAGGTGACGGTCCCGGCCCGGTGCCGGCGGTACGAATCGAGCAGTACGCCGAGGATCAGGAGCGAGCTGAGCGGCTGGAGCGCGGCCTCCGCGACCGGCCGCCGGTGGTGGCGGGCCATCCCGAGGCGCAGCGCGAGCTGGCCCGCCGTGGCGACCAGGGCGAGGCGCGCCGGTCTCTCCGTGCCCCGCGCCCGCCCCGCGGCCCGCGCCACGGTCAGTCCGAGTGCCGCCAGTGGCGGGAGCGCGAAGAGCACCGCCCAGGTCAGGACGAAGGCCCAGTAGACCGCCGACGAGCCCAGCGCGGCGGGGAGCGCGTTCCGCGCCATCCCGCGCCACGCGTCGGCGAAGCCGCGGTACATGCGGCAGGCGACGACCGCCCGACCGTCGGCGAGGACCAGCCGCCCGCCGCGACGCTTCGTAGCCACCGCGAACGGCATGTCCTCCGCGAGGAGCCCGCGCACCGCCGCGTAGCCGCCCAGTTCCTCGTACCATCCGCGCCGGAAGAGCAGGTACGGCCCGAAGGCGCCGGCGAAGGCGACGGCCCAGCGCCGCCTGACCGGGACCAGCGGGAGCGGAAGGAACGCGTAGATGATCAGCGGCAGTTGCGACACCAGCAGGCGCTCGCCGAGGCCGACCAGCTCCTGGCGCGGCAAGAGGGAGACCAGATCGGCGTCGTAGCGCCGCGTCAGGGCCAGCGCGGCGGCGAGGCTGTCGGGCCCGTGGCGCGTGTCGGCGTCGGTGAAGAGCAGCCAGTCGCCGCGCGCCGCCTCCGCGAGCTGCTGGCAAGCCCAGTGCTTGCCCGTCCAGCCGTCCGGTCGCTCGCGGCCGACCAGCAGGCGCAGGCGGCCATCCCCCTGCCCTGAGGCGAGGTGGCGCACGATCGCGGCGGTGCCGTCGGTGGAACGATCATCGAGGACCAGGATCTCTTCGGCCGGGCAGCGCTGATCGAGGAGGCCGCGCAGGCACGCGGCGATGTTCGCCGCCTCATCCCGCGCCGGCACCAGGACGGAGACGCGCGGCCGACCGGCGACGGCGCTGCCGGGGATAGCGCGGGGGGCTAGCAGGAGATTTTGCGCACAGTTGAGTACCAGCAGCCAGGTCGCGCCGCGCGCGACGCCGAGGACCGTCGCGAGTGCGGCGGTCAGCGGCCGTGCTCCGACGAGGTTGGCTCGCAGTCGGATCCCGCTGGTCGCTCGATGCTCCGCGCTCATGTCGCCCTCGCTCCCGTGCCCGATTGATGCCCCCGCCGCTTAACATTTCGCGCGGTCGCCTCCTCACCTGCCGACCTCCGCATTTCGCTGCGAGCGGGGCTGGGCAATTCGGGAATCCGCGCCGCCATGACGACGACACCGTGCCCGGTCGGGATACGATCCGGTGGCGCACGGTGTCGGCAGACCCGGCCAGCGCCGCGCTCGGGAGGCGGCGCCGATGGCTGCGGGCAGAACAGCGACCTGGCGGCGCGGGCCTCGCCCCACAAAAGCCTGGCGATAGCTGGTCTGTGGAGGGCACGGGCGCCTGGCGGCGGAGCCGGGCCCGTGCCACCCCGTCAGCCCCTCCCACGCTCGGGCGCGATCCCGCGCGTGGTCTCTGTGGTGCCGGATGTCCCGCCCGCCACGTGGCTGGTGCCCCCCGCCGCCCGGCGGGCGGCCAGCGCCTCCCGGACCGACGCCTCCGCCTGGCGGACCTCCTCATCGCCGAGTAAACCACGGGCCTTCGCCTCGGCGACGATCGTGCTCCGCTCGCCGTCCGGGGTCCCCAATTTCGCCCCGATGTGCTCCTGATGCGACTTGATGGTAGCGGGCTTTATATCCAGGGCCGCCGCCAGCCGCGGGATCTTGTAGTAGGTGGCGAGGTAGGGCAAAATCTCGCGCTCGCGCGGGCTGAGGAGTGCGCGGGGGGCCAGTGACGCCGATGCCGGGGCGGCGGACTCCGGGGCGGGAGCGACGGTCGCGACGGGGACCGGGACCGCGCGAGCCGCCACCCGTGGCCGGAAGGCGAGTCGCGCGACAACGGCCACGACGAGGAGGAGGATCGACCAGGAGATGAACGTCTCCTGCGCGCCCGCACTGTCGCTGACGTGGAGCAGCGAGCGCTGGGCGGCGGCGAAGCCCAGCAGCAGGGCTTCACCGATCAGGACGGCGCGGACGAGGCGGGTGAGGCCCGATCTGGCCGCCGCGCTGGCCACGGGGAAGAGGAGGGCGGCCGGGGTCTCGTTATGCGGGTAACGCGCGAGCAGGACGAGGCAGCCGACCGTGATGGTCCAGCCGGAAAGCTGGGCGAGCAGCCGGACTGGGATGTGCCCCGCCGCCCTCGGGTGGTGCAGCGACAGGGCAATCAGGACGGCGCCCACTCCCGCTAACGCGCCCAGCGCGATCGCCGGCTCCGCCAAGAGGAGTGGATAGCGCGGGGCGAAGGCGAGCGGGGTGCCGAGCATGAGGATGAGCGAGCCGAGTCCGAGCACCGGCCACAGCAGCGCGTCCAACCGCTGATGCTGTGTGACAGCGCTGGGGTCAGCGACATCGGGGTGGCGGCGCTTGAACTGCAGAAGCATGGCACCCGACACCTCTCACCGGGACGCCTGCCCGGTGCAAGAAGGATAGCATAATGCGTGCCCGATGCGTGTTGCATGACGCATCCGCTTATTTTCCCCATTTTTTCCACCTGCGGGCCGATAGTCCCCACCCGGATCGGTGGTTAGTCTTGAGTTCCATTGGCGCGGTAATGCCGGTCGCACCGGGAATCGGTCTCCAATCAGCATGAAAGCGGGTTCAGGCCATGCTCGATCGAACACGTACTCCAGCACGCGCCATCCGGCGGCCGTGGCGCCCCGATCTTCGCAGCATGCTCCTCTACGCCAACCCCTTCGCGGCCACCCGTCCGGAGATCATCGTCGCCCACGATCTCCCGGTCGGCGCAATCCTGACCGCCGCCAATGTGGAGGTCACGCACGCGCGGGTCGGCGACGACATTTACGCAGCCATCGCGGGCGATGAGTTGAGCGCGGTACTCGGCAGGTCGCTGGCCGAACCCGCCTACGCCCAGCAGATCCTCGTCAGTGTACAGGTCAGCGAACGCCCTCACCTCGGTGCCGAATGGCTGGCGCTCGCCATCGTGCAGGCTCGTATGCTCGTGAGCGCGAAGCCTGACGGTGATCCAGTTGTGGCGTTTTTCCGTCCACTACTATGGTCGAGAGTCTCCGCGGTATCGTCGGTTGACCTCGACCATTGCTGTCGCGTTGCGGCGGGAGGGCGATCATGAGCGGCGCCACGCAGAGCCTGACTCCGGCGCGCGCGATTCGGCGCCAGCGGCTGCGCGCCGACCCGCGCATCCTGCTCGGCATCCTCTTGATCGTCCTCGCGATCGCCGGTGGCCTCGCCTGGGCGGGTTCCGTCAACCAGGGCCGGGGCGTGATCGTCGCGACGCGCGACCTCCCCGTGGGCGCGATCATCGGCCCCGGCGACCTGGCCATGACGAGCGCCCGCCTCGACGACCGCGTCTACATGGCGGCGGTCCCGGCGGCCGACGTCACCGCCCTGCTCGGCCGACCGGTGGCCGAGCCGATCCACGCCCACCAGCAGCTCGTGTGGGGGCAGATCGGGTCGGGGCCGCTCCTTGCAGGCGACCAGGGGGCGATGACCGTCGCCGTCAAGGCCGAGGCGGCGGTCGGCGGGCGGCTGAAGCCCGGCGATCAGGTCCAGGTCATCGTCACGCTCGACCGTGGCAAGCCGACGTCCCGCTCGGAGATCGTCATCGACCGCGCGATCGTTTTCGCGGTCGGGCGGGACGAGCGCACGCGCTTCGTGGGCGGTTCCGCCGGGACGGCGACCGAGACCGGCACTGGAGCCAGCGATTCAGGCGGTGCGCTGGCGTCCGTGACGCTGATCGTGACGCCCGAGCAGCGGTTGGCGTTGGCCCGGGCCAAGTGGGGCGGCGAGATCGACCTGGTGCTGCTGCCGTTGACCGCGCCGCGCGGCGGCGGCGGGCGCTGAGGGGAGACAGGTATGACGGGGCGGTTGGAAGGCACCGGCGCGGGGCGCCGACTCGCGTTGCAGGTCCTGGCGGCGATCGCCGATCCCCAACTGGAGGCCTCCCTGATCCCCGTCCTGGCGACCGGCGGGCGGCTGCAACTCGACACCTGCGCGTCCGCGCGCGAGTTGCTCGAACGGCTGCGGGGGCGGGCCGGCGGGTGGGGCGCGGTCCTGACGCATGGCGACCTGCCCCACCTCCAGGCGAGTGCGCTCGGGGAACTGGTGCGTCGCGGGCTGCCCCTGGTGATCCTGGTGCGCGATCCGGCGGCCGAGCGCTGGTCCGGACTCCCGGCGGTAATCTTGCCGCACGATGCCACGCCTCCCGAGGTCGAGGCGGGCCTGATGGCCGCGCTCGCCGGCGACTGGCGCGCGGTGAGCATGCGGGGGACAGACGACGCGGAGCCGGGTCCGCCCGCTACGCCGGCGGCGACCCAGGCGACGACGCATGTCGGCCGGATCGCCGCCACGACGGCAACAGGGGCATCGGCGGAAGGGGACAACGCACAAGTGCCGTGGGCGGCTACGGTCTACGCCGTCGCGTCGGGTGCCGGCGCGCCGGGGCGTACGACGGTCGCGCTGGCGCTGGCGACCGCGCTGGGGGCGGTCGCGCCGACACTCCTGATCGACGCCGACCTGGCCGGACCGAGCGTTGCCGCGCACCTTGATGCCGACCCCTCGCGGAATCTCTACATGCTGGCCGGTGCCGCCCCGCGGACGGCGAGCGAATGGGAGAAGGCGCTGGCGGCGGAGCTGCAGCCGCTGGGGGCGGAGGCGCCGCGGGCCCTGGTCCTTTGCGGGGTACCGCGCGTCGGGCGCGGGGGGCAGGTCACCCCCCAATTCCTCGAACGGGCGCTCGACGTGCTGGGACGGCGCTTCCGGCACATCATCCTCGACGTGGGAGCGGATCTCACTGGGAGCGACGGGGCGGCGACGCTGCACCGGGCGGCGGCGACGCTGGCCGATCACGTCCTGCTCGTCGGCAGCGGCGAGATCCCGGGGTTGCGGCGGCAGCTCGACGCCTTCGCCATTCTGCTGGAGGAGCTGCGGATCGATCGACACCGGATCGCGCTGGTGGTCAACCGGCACGATCGGCTGGCCGACCACCCGCAGGCGGAGATCGAGCGCGCGTTCGACCGACCGCTCGCGGCGTTGATCCCGGCCGATCACCGGGCGGTGAAACGGGCGCTCGCCGCGCAGCGCTCGGTGGTGCTGGAACGGCGGTCGCAGGCGGCCGCGGCGCTCCTGGAACTGGCGGCACGGGCGCACGGTGCGCGTCTCGCGCCCGCCCCATCCCCGCCGCCCGTGAGGCACGCGCGGTGGCGTTGGTGGCCCTGGGCGGGCGTCCGCCGCCACGCGCGGCACGTCGGCGGTGACTGAGGACACGGAGAGGGGGCGGGGATGGTGGCGGAGGCGGGGACACCGCGGACGGCGACGGCCGGGACCGCGCCCGGGCCGGGTGGTGTGACATACGGGCCGTGGGGGCCGGCGGCGATCCCGCGCACGCTACGGGCGGTCGAGCGGCTCCTGCTGGACCGTTGCCAGGAGACGGTGATCGCGCTGTTGGGGGAGCGGGTAACGGTGGAGGACGCCGGGCAGGCGGCGGTGTTGCGCGGCGCGATCGCCGGTCATGTCGCCGAATACGGTCGCTGGGCGGCGCAGACCGCGGGCGGGGCCTGGCAACTGGTCGATCCCGCGGACACCGTACGGCGCCTCTACGACGATCTGCTGGGGCTGTCGATCCTCCAGCCGCTGATGGACGACCCCGCGGTCGAGGAGATCATCTGCAACGGGCCGATGCGCCTCTTCGTCAAGCGCCCGCTGACGGAGCGTGTCCGGGGGGTCTACTTCGCGGACGCGGCGACGATGCTCGTCTTTGCTAAACGGCTGGTGGCGATGTGCGGCGAGCGGCTCGACGAGAGTCGACCCTTCGTGGACGGACGGCTGCCCGACGGCTCGCGCCTCAACGTGACGATCCCGCCCGCGGCGGTCGACTTCCCCTGCCTCACGATCCGCAAGTTCCTGTTGCGCGCCAGCTCGCTCGCCGAACTGGTCGACCTGGGGACGCTGCCGCAGGACGCGGCCGACTTCCTAGAGGCGGCCTTCCGCGCGCGGGTCAATGTGCTGGTCAGCGGCGGCACGGCGACCGGGAAGACCACGCTGGTGAACGCGCTGGGCAACGCGCTCGACGCCGACGCCGACCGGGTGATCACGATCGAGGAGACCCCGGAGCTGCAACTCGCGCGCTCGTTGCCCAACTGCGTGGCGCTGGCGGCGCGGCGGGAGAACATCGAGGGGGCCGGCGAGACGACGATCCGCGACCTGGTGCGCAACGCGCTGCGGATGACGCCGACGCGGATCATCGTCGGCGAGGTGCGCGGGGCCGAGGCGCTGGACATGCTGGGGGCGATGAACACGGGGCACGACGGCAGCTGCTGCACGATCCACGCGAACAACCCGCGACAGGCGCTCCAGAAGTTGGCCACCTTCGCGATGATGGCCGAGGAGCGGCTGCCGCGCTCGGCTTTGGGCGAGATCATCGCCGACACGGTCGAACTCGTCGTCCAGCTCAAGGCGGACCAGCTGACCGGGGCGCGACGGGTGACGCATATCTACGAGGTCACGGGGCTGGAAGGGGACACGATCCAGGGTCAGGAGCTCTGGGGCGGCGGGTCGGCCAGCGGTCGTCTCGGCCCCACCGGCATCGCGCCGCGCTGCCTCGCGAAGATCGCCGACGCGGGGATCGCGTACCGCCCGCCCCGCGTGCCCGCCTGAGGCGGCGGGGCACCGGGTTGGGTGGCGGGGTGCCGGGTGCGTCGGCTCCCCGCCGCGGGCAAAGGCCTCGCGCAGCATCGCTACCGGGTGGGCCTCCGGGCGGCGTATCGGGCGACGAGCTACTCGGGATGACGCCCGGGTGACGCCCGAGTGATCCTCGTGTGACCCGGCGGCCCCAGAATGGTCGGCAGCGGACCGGAATGGCCACCCCCGTTGGGGGCGGCGGGAGGCGGGATGACGATGGCGATACCGCTGGGCTTGTCGATCGGGCTGGCTGCCGGTTTCTGGCTGATCTTCGATGCGCTGACGGGCGGGCCGGCGCTGCGGGCGCGGGCACGGGCGGCGCGCGGGCCGCGCCCGCGGCGCCTGGGCCGGTTCATGGCGCGGGCCGGCGTGCGGGCGGCTGATGTGTCGGAGCGCGACTACGCCCTCTACTCGGCCGGCTGGGGCGTCTGCGGTTTCCTCGTCGCCGCGCTGGTCCTGCGCTGGACCCTCGTCGCGCTCGTCGTCGGCCTGCTCGCCGCCTGCGCGCCGACCCTGTTCTACGCCCGGCGCGGCGAGCGGCGGCGGGCACGGCTCCAGGCCGATCTCGTCGAGGCGATCGGCCTGCTGCGCGATGCGATCCGCGCCGGGCTATCCCCCGGGGCGGCCTTCGCGGGCCTGGCCGACCACGGGCCGGAGGGGCTCCGGCGCGAGTTTGCCCGACTGGTCGCCGAGACGCGGATCGTCGGCCCCGCCGCGGCGCTGGAAGCCCTGCAGGGGCGCCTGGCCGACCCGCTGGCCGACTACGTCGTGACCGCCCTGATCCTCAGCGACGCGCTCGGTGGCCGCACCCTCAGCCCCGTCCTCGACCAGCTGGCCCGCTCCGCGCGCGCCGAGCTGGGGGTGCTGGACGAGCTACGGGCGTATCAGTCGCGCACGGTCACGCAGGCGCGGTTCCTGGCGGCGCTCCCGGTCGCGGTCCTGGCGGCCGTGCGGTCGGTCGCGCCGGAATACCTGGCGGTCTTCGACGGGCCGGGGCAGCTGCTCCTGGCCGCCTGCGGCCTATCCGTCGCGCTCGGCTACGCGCTGATGGCGCGGATCACGCGCGTCGGCGGCGACGAGCGCCTCTTCGGCGCGGGGGGGAACAGATGAGCGATCTCGCGCTGCGCCTGCTGATCTGGCCGGTCCTCGGTGGCACGGGGCTCTACCTGCTCATCACGGCGCTGCCCTGGTGGCGGCCGAAGCCGGACCTGGTCGAGCGCCTCGCACGCCTCGACATCGAACGACGCCTGCGGGCCGACGCGGCACCGACCGGGCGACCCTACTTCCGGTCGCGGCTCTTGGAGGCGCTCCTGCGGCCGATGCTGGAGGCCCTGGGCGAGGGGGGGCGCCGACTGGCGGCTCGGCTCGGCTATCGCGCCGCGGCGACGACCGCGCGCGATCTGCGGGTGGTACGACCGGGCGTCGATCTCGGCCAGTTCCACGCCGAGAAGGTCGGCGGCGCGCTCCTCTTCGCCGGCCTCCTGCCGCTGATGAACGCCGTGGGCGCCGACCCGTTCGGCCGCTGGCCGGTCTGGAGCTGGCTCCTCGGCGCGGTCGCGGGCTTCTACGCCCCCGACTGGGACCTGGCCCGGCGGATGGCCGCGCGCCGCGCGCGGATCCTCGCCGAGCTGCCCGCGATCCTCGACAACCTGACGCTCGCCATCTCGGCCGGCCAGTCCCCCGAACAGGCCCTCGCGCTGGTGGCGACCCCGCGCTACGGGCTGATGGGCCGGGAGTTCCGGCTGGTGCGGCGGGAGATCGCGGTCGCGGCGCGGACGCTGACCGCCGCGCTGGGGGCGATGGCGGAGCGCAACGGCGTGCCGGAGCTGACGGTCCTGGTGCGCCAGCTCCGGGCGGCGGATGAGCAGGGGGTGCCGCTGGTCCGGGCCCTCACGGCGCAGGCCGAGTCGCTGCGCGAGCGCAAGCGGCTGCGGATCCTCGCGGATGGCAATCGGGCGGCGGTGCGGATGATCGTGCCGGTCGGCCTGTTCATCTTCCCCGTCCTGATCGTGATCCTACTCTACCCGGCGGCGATCCAGCTGATCGGGCTCGGCGAGTAAATGGCGGGGGGACCTGGGCGGCTCCCCGGCGAGCGGTGGTCATCGGCGGGATCGCGTTCCCGCGGGCGATACGGCGGGCGGGTGGACCGGTCGTCGGGACTGGCGAGACGAGGCGAGAGGAGGATCGCGATGCGATCGTTGTTGTGGCGCGCGCAGGTGCTGGTGCTGCTGGCGGTGGAGGGGGTTGTCGCGCGGCTGGTAGCCCGCGCCGATCGCGCCCACGCCGGGCAGGGGCTCTTCGAGTATGCGATCGGCATCGCGCTGATCGCCGTGATCGCGATGGTCGCCGTGAAGGCGTTCGGCACCGAGATCGGGAACCTGTTCACCCGGCTGATCAACCGCATCAGCGCGGTCGGCTGAGCCGATGGCGGGGATCGCGCGGGGGACACGGTCCGCTGGCCCGCCCCGCGTCGGGGGCACCTCCCCGACGCGGGCTGAGCGGGCGCGGGCGGGCCAGGCGCTGCTGGAACTGGCGCTTATCGCCGGGACGCTGCTCATCCTGCTCGTCGGCCTGATCCAGCTGACCCTCTACCTGCACGCGCAGAATGTCGTCAGGGGGGCCTGTCAGGAGGGCGCGCGCGTCGCCTCGGCCGGGCCGGAGGACCGGCTCGCCGCCGGGGTCGCCCGCGCTGACGACCTGATCGCCGCCGGCCTCGGTCGCAGCGCGCGGGGCGTGACGGTGCGCGGGTCGGCCGACGCCGACACGGTGACGATCGCGGCGTCCGGGTCCCTGCCGCTCATCCTGCCGTGGGTCGGTGGGGGGACGCTGCCGTTGTCGGCGCGGGCGGTCTACCAGAAGGAGCGGTTCCATGTCGCGCCATGAGGGGACAGGGCGTTCGCGTGGGGATGCCGGACGGGCCTGGCGGGGTCAGGCGCTCGTCGAGGGGGCGCTGATCGTGCCGGTCCTGCTGGCCCTGCTGTTCGGGGTCCTGGCGGTGAACCATGTCGCGCAGGCCAAGCTGGGCGTGGTCGCCGCGGCCCGGGAGGCTGCCCGCAGCGGCGCGCAGGCGAGCGGGGGCGACGAGGTCGCGGCGGCGACCGCGCGCGGGGCGGCGACCGCCGCGGGGGCCGGGTTGGATAATGGCTCCTTTGTGCTGACCGTCACTAGCTCGGGCGGTCGCGTCGGCGGCTATCTGGCGACCAGCGCGAGCTACCGGGTGACGTTCGTCGACTGGGCGGTTTTTGCGCGGGGCGGGATCGTGGTGCGGGGCGAAGCGCTCGAGCGCTTCGATCGGTACCGCGATTCCCGCTCCTATCGGTGAGCGCGAGGTGTTGCTCGCGGCGCGGCGGTGCTCGATCACGGAGGTGGGGCCATGGGACGGCGCGAGGGGGGGCATGGCGGGCGGGCGGGGCAGGCCCTGGCCTGGGTCGCCGTGCTGCTGCCCTTCCTGCTGGCGCTGCTCGGCCTGGCGATCGACGGGGCGACGGTTTTTGCTGCCCGTCGCGGCTGCCAGGCGGTCGCGGACGGCGCGGCGCGGGCGGGCGCGATGGAACTCGATGTCGCGGCCTATCGCCGGACCGATGGCGGCGCGGCGCTCCTCGATCCGGCACTCGCCGGGCGGGTGGCCGCCGACTATCTCGGGCGGCGCGGCTGGGGCGACGCCGCGGTGGAGGCCGGGCCATACGGCGTGACGGTGGTCGCGGGTCGGACGGTGCCGCTCGGGCTGATGCGCCTCTTCGGGCGCGCGGCGGTGCGCGTGACCGCCACCGGGTATGCGGTGCCCTATCACGGGACCGCTGCGGGGCAGGCTCCATGAGCGGACACCGGGAAGGGGCGGCGGCGATGAGACCGGAACATGAGGGGCGACGGGTGCCGGACGGGGCGGGTGGCGGGGTGCAGCCCCTGGCCCTCTTCTGCGCACTGACCGGCCTGCTGTCGTTGATCCTCAGCGTCGGCTACGCGGTCGCCCCGTCGCTGTCGCGCCCGCCGGGCTATTTGCCCCTGTCGGGCGGCATCCCCGGCGCGACGGCCGGGGCGCGGGCTGGCAGCGCCCCGGCGGGCTGCACGAGTTCGCGGTGCGCAGGCGCGGGGGGTGGGGCGGAAACTGCGCCGTTGTCCGGCGGCGGATCGCCGGTCTTGCCGCCGAGCGGCGGGCCGAGCGCACCTAGCCCCACGGTCGCTCCGCGGCGCACCCCGACACCACGCGCGTCGGTTGCTGGAGCACCCGCTGCGGTCTCCGCGACGGTAGCGGTAGCCACGGTCTGGGTGACGCTGGCGATCGTCGGAGGCGCGCAACCCGTCTCGGTCCCGGCCGCGCTGGCCGACTCCCCCCTCCTCCCGGCGGTGGTCGAGGCCTACCTGCGCTGCTGGAATGGCCGCGCCATGGCGTACGCTGCCGCCGATCCGGTCGGCCTCTCGGCGGTATTGGCGGAACCGGCGATCGGCGAGGCGACCGCGCGAATCGCGCGTCTGCGCGCCGAGGGGCGGGTGCAGCGCTTCGAAGGCGGGCACGCGCTCACGGTCGTGGCGATCGAGGGTGACCGGGCCTGGCTCATCGACGAGTATACCGTCCGGGTGGTAACGGCACCGGGGCCGCGCCCGGTGCCAACGCCGCTGACGACAACCCCACCCACATTCGGCCCGTTGCGCACGCCGACAGGCGTGCCGGATGTGACCGAGCAGGTCCGGGTCACGTTCACGATGAAGCGGGTGGCCGGTGTCTGGAAGATCGTGGACAGTGTGAGCGGCCCGGTGCGGTAGCAATCGGTGAATATTGGGTGTACGTTACAGGGAGAGGCGGGGTAGCGTCCACAGGCTCGGGCAGCCCGCTCACGATGAAATGGATGGGAACCATGAGGAAAGCTGCGAGGATTGCCGACAAGTTCGCCACCTGGAAGCGGGCCGCCAGTGTTGTCGTGTTAACGGTGCTGCTGGCGTTGGCCGGTTGCGGTGCATCGCCATCGCCGTCGGCAATTCCGCTCCCGACCGTGACACCGGCAGCGTCGTCGACCACCCGGACCGGTTGCATCGGCGCGGAGTGCGCGGGATCGTCACCAACGCCGTTGCCGGCCACCGCTGTGCTGACGACCACCGCGCCACCCACACCACCGCCGCCGACACCTGCGGCGGTGGTCCGGACAGCGGTGCCCGTCGTGTCACCCTCGCGTGCGGTCACTGTGAACGCCACCGCGAGCAGTACGATCCTCTATCGCGCCGATTTCCGCACCTGGTTCACGGGCGAGGAAGGGGGGCAATACCCGGTTCGCGCTGGCGTCGATGTGAGCACCGGAGAATACCGCCTGGCGCTCACCGACCCGCAGGGTGGCTACGTCAACTATCGGACGGCACCAGAGGAACACGCCTTCAAAGATTTCCGACTTGATGTCGATGTGCGACGGGTACAGGGTCCAGATCAAGGGTTTTATGGAGTCGTTTTCCGAATACAGTCGGCCGTGCCAGGAGCGAAGATGATCGAGCGCTACTTGCTAACTATCTCAGGTGACGGCTTCCTCACGTTTAACCATATTGGGGCCGACGGCACAGTTGTGCGAGTAGCTCCTCGCACCGAAGTACCTGTGATCGCCAAGGGAAGCAAGACAAACCATCTTACGATTGTCTGTAAAGGCACAACATTCACACTGGCGATCAACGGGCAGGACGTTGGCACGTACATTGGACCAGGGGCCTCCGGCGGTTCAGTTGGTGTGACCATCGGTACAGTGCCCAGCAACATACGGCCAAACAACGTCGAGGCAGCATTCAGCAATTTGGTGCTGTCAAGTATTCCATGATCGCCACTAAGCACTTCTAGCCTTTCCTCTCCATATCTGAGTACCTCGAGAGGAGGAAATCAATGCGCTGGTTACTGTTCCTGAGAGCGATCAGAAGCGTGACAGCAAGTTGCAATGGACGGAAATATCAGTGGAGTCGGTGCATTCTCGTGTTGGTAGCGTTGCTCCAGTTGAGCGTACTTGAGCTGTCGTCATCTGTCCCCTCAGGTACCAGCATAATTGGTGGTTTTGTGGCCCTTGCGGAAGATTGCCCGGGTGAGCTAGCTCCTCCGCCTCCACCTCCAGCACCTACCTGTGGTGATGCTCCGTGCCCTAGCCTGCCAAGCACAGGCGGAGGTGGATGCGAAATCAACCCCGATGCTTGTGCTGGGGGTGGCCAGCTTCCACAGGAAGTAGCTGAAGCTACGCGTCAGAATATTGGTGGAACACTGGAGATTTTAGAGGCACCAGCCCGAGATTGGCCTCTACACGGTGCGACGGCACTTCTATCATCACCAGTGGCTGTCCCTTCCGCCCTGCTGGTAGCAAGGCAAGCTATGCATCCTTGCCCCGGTGATCCACCGCCTCCGCCCCCGCCCCCGATCCCCGTGTGCGGGGCCTGCGAGGCGCCCGGCGTCGCCGCCGCCGTTGAACGCCCCGCCGTCAACGTCCGAATGAACCCGGCGGTCGGCATGGTCAACGTGCCCACCTGGTTATGGGCCGAGGGTTACCAGGGACAGGATCTGTACGCGTCGCGGTCGTGGAGCTACCCCTACGAGGACACCACGATTACCGTGCGCTACTTCGTCAGGGAATATCTCTGGAATTACGGGGATGGCGGGCAGATCGCGTCGCGCTCGCTCGGGCAGCCCTATCCGCAAGAGAGCGACATTCAGAATGCCTATGGCTGGTCGTCGAACACGGAGCCAGGCGGCGCGTTCCATGGTGCCCTGCTCATCCGCTGGGGCGTCGAGTACCGCGTCAACGGCGCCGCGCCGAACAGCCTGGCCGATGAGGCACGCAGCTACGGGTTCGAGCACCTCGTGCAGCAGCTGCAACCGGTGATCCGTCCCTGAGCGCGAGGGCCACCCGCGCCGGTTCGCCGGCGATGCCTATCTCACGCCGCTCGGCGGCCTGAGGCGCCGCCGTTACTTTCCCGAAAGATGCGCGATCACGGAAGCGAGGTGACACCATGTCGCGGTATAGTCGGTACCCCGCACCGCTTGATGAGGTCTGGGCCGGTGACCGGTGGGACGCCGAGCGTCCCCCGGCGCGACGCGATGGCCGCGGACTCCCGGCCCTGATCGGCGTTCTCGCGGTTGCCGGAGTGGCGCTCTGGTGGCTGGGCGGCCCGCCCCGCGTGCCCGCCGCCCGGCCTGACATCGCCACCTTACGCGGGGTGCCCGACTTCCTGCGCAGCAGTCCCCACCTGGCCGACTTCCGGCCGGCCCTCCCCTGGGCACTCGCCGGGGGCTGGCTCCTCTGGTCCTGGCTGATCCTCTCGGTCCTCCTCCAACTTGGTGTCGCCGCACTGGAGATCTTGACTCGCGGGGCGACCTGGGTCCGGGCCTTGCGGCCCCTCGTCGACGTGGCAACCGCCACGCTCGCCCGTCGCGTCGTCACCGGTGCCACCGCCAGCTATCTGCTGATCCGGGTGCTCGCCGCGACGAGCGGCGGTGCCCACGCGGCGGCGCTGCCGGATCAGGGGCAAACGCTCGTCCTCGCCGACCCGACCGATCCGCACGCCACCGGCGCCGTCCTCACCGAGCAGGGTGAGGTGACCCCCGGCACGGTCGACTATGTCATCCAGCGCGGCGACAGCCTCTGGCGGATCGCCGCGCTTTTCTACGGCGACGGCGAGCAGTACCCGCGCCTGCTGAGCGCCAATCAGGGGCGTCTGCAGTCGAACGGCGAGCCTTTTCAGGGTCTCCTTTATCCTGGCGAGGTTCTGCTGGTACCGCTGGCGGGGATGGCCGACCCGAACGCACCGCGCGTGCATGTGGTGCGCCCGGGGGAGACGCTCCGCGCGATCGCGGCGACCGAACTCGGCGATGAGTCCCGCTGGCCCACGCTGCTGGTCGATGGGGTCCCGGCGCGTCAGGCGCTGGCGGATCCCGACCTCATCCATCCAGGCCTGCGCGTGACGGTGCCGGGGCCGACGGCCGCCCCCGCGGCGGTCGCGCCGCTCACCCTGCCTGATAGCGCGGTCGAGGCCCGGGACGGCCAGCCGGCGACGATCCCGATCACGGTCGCCCCGGATGGCACCCCGCTGACGGTGGCCGCGGTGACGCAGGGCGCGCACGGCACGGTCACCGTCCAACCGGACGGCATGCTGATCTATATGCCGACGCCCAGCTACGCCGGGGTCGATGTTTTCACCGTCACGGCGCGCGACGAGCCGGGGCGCACGGCCACGGCGACCATCCGCGTGACCGTGACCAGCGCCGTGCGTCCCGGGGTCCCCGCGCCGCCGACCGTGCGCGGCACGGCGATCGGGGCGGTAATCAGCGGTCGACTCGCCGTGCCCGTCCCCGTTCCCGCGCCTATGCCCACCGGCGGTGGCGCGGTCGGGTCGGCACCGCTCGCGGAGCCGCCTAGTCCGGCCACACCCGCCCCGCAGTCGAGCCTTGTACCCACACCAGCGGTCGTGCGACCGACGGGTGGCGCGGGCGATCCGGTCGCCCCGGCGCTCGGGGCCGGGGTGGCGGGCCTCGCGCTCGTCGTGGGTGGCGCGGTCCTCCTCCGGCGTC